>Ga0137415_10000204_pt1 | contig 51338 bp, 42 predicted proteins | sample CZODoug3_1_1_16f_FD_183082 | JGI IMG/M metagenome (GOLD analysis project Ga0137415, IMG submission 183082) | Vadose zone soil fungal communities from Angelo Coast Range Reserve, California, USA - CZODoug3_1_1_16fungal (Hybrid Assembly) | ecosystem: Environmental > Terrestrial > Soil > Vadose...
ACACTGTGCAGACTCTGATTCTCATTACCGGCGCTGTCGCACTCACCATCATTGGACTGGGGCGCGTCGGCGGCCTCGAACACCTTCGCACCATGGTGCCGCCCGATTACTTCCACATGATAAAACCTGCCTCGGATTCCAACTTCCCGTGGACCGGCATTTTTTTTGGCGCGCCAATCCTCGGCATCTGGTATTGGTGTACCGATCAGGTGATCGTGCAGCGCGTGCTCTCGGCGCGGGATGAGGGACACGCAAAAGCAGGTACGATTTTTGCCGGTTTCCTGAAGATTCTGCCCGTGTTCATGCTCGTTTTGCCGGGCATCATCGCCTTTGCCTTGTTCCGTGACCAACTGAAAACTCCTGATTATGCCTATCCAACGCTGGTCCTCAATCTCCTTCCGGTCGGACTTGTCGGCCTGGTCATGGCGGCATTACTGGCGGCGGTCATGGGCGCGATGAGTTCTGTTTTCAATTCAGCTTCCACGCTCGTCACCCTCGATTTTTACAAGAAGCTACGCCCGCAAGCTTCCGAGAAACAGCTCGTGAATTTTGGCCGCGTGGCAACTGGCATGATGGTGGTGCTGGGCTTGCTATGGGTGCCGTTCATCCATTACATCAGCAGCCAGCTCTACATCTACTTGCAAAGCGTGCAGGCCTATATCAGCCCGCCGATTTCCGCTTGCTTTATCCTGGGAATCCTGTGGCCCCGGCTCAATGGATCGGGCGCCATTGCGTCGCTGCTTACCGGGTTCGTCATGGGTGCTACGCGATTCGTCCTGGAAATCGCTGATCGCGCCAGCGGCGGCCGTTTTGATTCTTCAGCGGTGCGCTGGCTGATCGATATGAACTTCCTACACTACGCGATTTTTATGTTCATAGTGTGTGCCTTGGTTCTGATCGCGGTCAGCCTGATGACACCGGCTCCCGACCGCAAGCGCCTCGCCGGACTGACTTTCGCCACCGTGGACGACAAAATGGAAACCGTCGCCGTTGGCATTCCTGTGCGCAAGCCCGCGCACGAAACACCAACGGAACGTGCCATCAATATCGTTTTCAGCCTGGTGTTGTTGGCCACCGTAGTGGGACTTTGGATTTACTTCCGATAGCGGCGAACGGAGAACCGATGCTATGAGCAACAGCGCCATCCGTGCTCTGAAGCCCAACGTGACTCAGGAAGAGGCCGTGCGGGCATTTTCCGGCGCGGGGGTTTCCGCGCTTTATTGGTGGGTGCGCAGCGGCCGGTTGCGGCGCATCACCGATGCCTATGTTCCGTATTTTTTGTACCGCGTGAAGTACGCGGGCGCACCGGCGCGGCTTTTCGCCATCGATGCCGTCGACGGCTCGCTCGACTTGTTCGAATTTCCCCGCATCCCGGTTGAACGGGAATTGCTGGCGTTGGAGGCGCGCAATCGATTGCCAGCGACCCTCAGCGAAGAGCGCGCAGTGGAACTTTTGCGCGACAAAGTCTTGCGCGTCATTTTCCAGCAAGGATTTTTCAAACTGCGCGACGCCCGTATCGAGATCACTCCGGTGCGGTGTGAACTGCATCTTCCCTATTGGCTTGGTTTCTATGAACGTGATGGATCCGTGCGGTGCCGCGTAATGGATGCGGTGAGACGCCGGATGGAAGGCGCCAAGGCGTGCGCGTTTTTTGAACAGTGGCTCGCAGCTTGATGCGGCGAGGCTTTGGCGGATTGTTTCTGCCCCATAAGAAGCACACCTGATCGTTCTTCGCTTTTCTTCGCATCCCGGGAGGATGGCCATGACAGGGTTTGCTCGACGCATCGGAATTGGACTGCTTGCCTCTGTTCTCTGGTGCGGTACCGCGGTTGCCCAGGGCTGGCAACACATTGGTAAAGTTCAGCGCGTCGAAAAGGTGAAAGATGGCGTTGAGTTAGCCGCTGGCGCAGCAAAAGTGCGTATCACCGTATTCCGCGACGGGATTTTTCGGATACGGGTAGCCCCGGATGGTAGTTTCCCCAAGGATTTTTCCTGGGCGGTGATCGAATCGCCGGAACCCCCCGCAGTTAAAATCGAAGAAAACCAGAAAGAAATTCGAATCCTCTCGGGAAATGTGATTGCCACCGTTCAGAAATCTCCTCTGCTGATTCAGTTTTCCGACGCGGCCGGAATGGTTTATCTCGCCGATGAACCCGCCATGCCGATGGCCTGGAACGGCAAGCGCATTCACATCTGGAAAAAAATGCCCGCGGATGAAAACTACTACGGGCTTGGCGACAAAGCGGGCCCGATGAACCGCCGCAACCGTTCCTTCACGAACTGGAACACGGATGAATTCGGCTGGCAGGAGTCGTCGGATCCTCTCTACAAGACTATTCCGTTTTTCATTGGGCTGCGCAAAGGGATGGCCTATGGAGTTTTCTTCGACAACGCCTATCGCAGCGTTTTTGATTTTGGCAAGGAGTCGCCGGATTACTTTTCCTTCGGCGCCGAAGGCGGTGAGCTGAACTACTACTTTATTGCCGGACCCGACCCAAAGAAAATCATCGAAGAATATACCGCTATGACAGGACGTTCCCCCCTGCCACCGCTTTGGACGCTCGGCTACCAGCAATGCCGTTATTCGTACTATCCGGAATCGCGCGTGCGGGAGATCGTCAAAACTCTTCGCGAGAAGAAAATACCTGCGGACACCATCTATCTGGACATCGATTATCAGCAGGGCTATGCGCCCTTCACGATCAACCGGGAATACTTTCCCACGTTCGAGAAAATGATCTCGGATTTTCGCGCTCAGGGAATGCGCACGATTTTGATCACCGACCTGCACATCAAGAAAGATCCGAACCACGGCTATGCGCCTTACGACTCGGGAATGAAGAACGATGTGTTCGTGAAGAATCCCGATGGCTCCGTTTACGTCGGTGCCGTCTGGCCCGGCGAAAGCGTGTTTCCCGATTTTACTTTGACGCGCGCGCGCGAATGGTGGGGCGGGCTGTACAAAGACTTCGTCGGCATGGGAGCGGCGGGCTTCTGGAATGACATGGATGAGCCGTCGCTGTTCGAACGCCCCGATAAGACCATGCCGCTCGACACCGTGCACCGTCTCGACGATGGCACCACCCTCGATCATCGCGCCATTCACAATGTCTTTGGCATGCAGAACGTGCGAGCAACGTACGAGGGTTTGCGCAAGCTGCAAGGGGACGAACGGCCTTTTGTACTCACGCGCGCAGCGTATTCCGGCGCACAGCGCTACGCCGCCACGTGGACCGGCGACAACAGCAGCACGTGGAATCACCTGAAGATGAGCACGCCGATGCTTTTGAGCATGGGGATTTCAGGCTACCCGCTCGTCGGCGATGACATCGGCGGCTTTGCCGGCTCGCCGACGGCTGATCTTTTGACGCGCTGGTTCGAGGTCGGAGCGTTGAATCCGATTTACCGCGACCACACCGCGAAAGGCACTGCGGACCAGGAGCCGTGGGTGCATGGCCCGGAACACGAAGCCATCCGCCGAAAATACATCGAGCTGCGCTATGAGCTGATGCCGTACCTCTATACCGGAATCGAAGAAACGTCGCGGACGGGATTGCCCTTGATGCGGCCGGTCTTTCTCGAATATCCGCAAGCGTCGGAATTTTATGGAGACAACCGGGACTTTCTATTCGGACGAGACTTTTTTGTAGCGCCGGTGACCACCGAAATGGCGGACGCCGAAGAAGTCGCACTGCCTCCAGGCGAGTGGTACGACTTCTGGACAAACGCGAAGTTGTCGAGCAAAGAAAAGATCACTTTGCATCCGCGGCTCGACGAGATGCCGCTCTACGTGCGCGCGGGTGCCATCGTGCCGATGCAGCCACTGGTGCAATCCACTGAAGAAAAACCGAACGGGCCGCTTAAATTGCGCGTCTACTTGCCCAACAGCGCATCGAGCGGGGATTGCCACGGAGCCCTCTATCAGGATGACGGGCACACGTTCGCTTATCAAAAGGGAGAGATTCTACGTGTGCACTATTCTTGCCAGGTTTCCTCCGGCGCGGTGACAGTCACAAGCAACGTGGAGATGAGTGCCTATCAGCCGTGGTGGAAGAGGGTGGACCTGACGATTTACGGCGCGACGGCAGCGCCGAGAGAAGTTCGCATTGGGGAGCAGACTATCCAGGACTGGCGCTACGACAGTCTCGCGCACACCGTCACCCTGACCCTGCCCGATGCCTTGAAGAATTGGAACATTCGCCTCGCGTTTTAGAGGTCATGCCCGGCCCAGCCTAGTTCAGAGAAAAAATCGTGAGCGATTGCGCAGGCATGGCTATGCGAATTTCGCCTTTCGCCAATTCTGCTCTGGCTTCGCCGAGCAGAAGCTCGATGGCAGCCGCTCTTTGCACTGGCGTGTCCGCCAACGGGATGCGAAGTTCCCTTTGCTGATCGGCGTTGTTGAACGCGACAACAACCCGTTCCTCCTCTGATTCACGGACAAAGACATAAGAGGATTCGTCGGAAGCCAGATGCCACAACTGGCCGCTGCGCAGGGCAGCGTGTTCGCGGCGAAGCCTGAGCAACGCTTGCACGTACGAGAAAATTTCCTGCTGGTCCCGGGTGCGGCCCGCTTGAGTGAACGCGTCGTTCGCATCACCAATCCATCCGCCGGGGAAATCGCGCCGGTTGTCCGGATCGCCGCCCCCCGGCATCCCGATCTCATCGCCGTAATAAATCTCAGGAATACCCCGCAGCGTGAGCGTGAGCCCGAATGCCAGCTTCAGCTTGGCGGGAGTGCTGCCTTCGGCGCTCGCAAAACGCGGCACATCGTGATTGGCAAAAAACGGTACCAACATTTCGGGATGCGCGTACAAGGCATCGTGCCACAGCACGTCCGCGATACGTCCCGTGGGAGCACTCCGCAGCAGCACGTCGCGGAGCGTAAAAAACGTTGGAAAGTCGAAGACCGTCGAGAGTCCGCTGTCGATGCCGTCGTAGCGCCTGACCCCGCCCGCAAAAAACGAAGTCACGCTCGGGTCAGGGTGAAACACTTCACCAATCGTGGTCAGGTAGGGATAGAGTCTGCGTAATCCTGAATGCCAGTTGGCCCAGAACTTTCGCCCGACGTACGGAAACGTGTCGATGCGGTAGCCATCCAGCCCCGATATTTCCGCCCACCAGATGCTGTTTTGCAAGAGATATTGCTCGACGGTCGGGTTCTCCGTGTTCATGTCCGGCAGAATCCCGAAGAACCAGCCTTCCGTAAGGTTTCGCTTCATGTGCATCGAAGCGTGGGGATCGATCAGCGCTTCGAATGGATCGTTTCCCATGGCCTGACCGCCCGCCTTTCCGTAAAAACTGCCTTTCAGGGGTGAAAAAGAATCGATGTGATGCTGCAGTGTGCCATGAAACCAGTCGGGCAGCGGCGGGTTCACCGCCCAGGGATGTTTCGGTCCCACATGATTCGGAACAGCGTCAAACAAAATCTTCATTCCTTGCTTGTGCGCGGCGGCAACGAGTTCCTGATAATCCTTCAGCGCGCCGAGGTGTGGATCGACGGCGTATAGGTCCACGGCGCCGTAACCGTGATAGTCCTGCGCAGCTCCGTTCTTCACGACCGGCGTTAGCCACAGCGTTGTCACGCCAAGGTCCTTCAGATACGGCAAGTGGTTCTGAATTCCGCGCAGGTCGCCTCCGTGGTATGCGCGGGGTTTCGAACGATCGTGAGAACCCAGCGCTTCGGCAGGCTCATCATTCGCGGGATCGCCATTGGCAAAGCGGTCCGGCATGATGAGATACATCACGTCGTCCTGCGACAGTCCTTGAAACTTTCCAAGTGTCGGAGCACGGGCCGAAAGCGGCAGTTCGAACGATGTCATTCCCTTTGGCGCTGTAATTCGGCAGACGGCGGTTCCCGACTGTGCCCCAACCGCAATCTTCAGCCAGATGAAAAGATACTTCCCTCCTGCCGTAGACTGCGTGCGCGAAACGTGGAGCGCCGGCAAATTGCACGCGACATGCGTTGCGTCCAGGTCGTGCCCAGACAGCAGAAGCATCACCTCCGGTGTGAGTCCCACCCACCAGCTCGGAGGTTCAACTTTTGTGACGGCAGGACCAACCTCTTTGTCCGTTTGCCGCGGATTGGCAAGCAAAGCCGCACTGCTACAGGCGAGCACGGCAAAGCACAAAAGCAAGTATTTAGTTCGGAAAAATCGCGCTGGCGTAATATACCGAACGCGCCGCAGTAACCTTTTCACGGGAAGAGCATAAGGAAAAAAAAGAAGAGATGCCAGTCTTGATCTTCCGAGCGCTTGCCCAGCCCGCTACTTTCCCTGCATTGGGCTCGGCGCAAAAACCAATTCGCCAAACGCTTCTGGAACGTGGAAATTGGGCACGGCCGTTCGCGTAGGTTGCCATGCGGAGTAGAATCTAGGTTCAATTGCACCTTCAACGCGGTAAAAATTCACTCGCCAGATGGCTGCAGGGTCGAAGCGTTCCACAAGGCATTTCATCGGAAGCGCAAGCTCCGCGACCCAGCCTTTGGCAGCTTCGTTTAGAATCACGCGGCGCCGCAGCCCGCTCTTCAAGTCGTGCTTCTCGCTCGGGGCGATGTCCAGATCAATCCAAAAACCGTTTGGGCTGACCTCGAATTCCTTGTAACAGCGCAAGTGTGCCGGGTCTGGTTGCAGAAAAACTTCCGCGACGTCGCGGTCCCAGAGCTGGTCGCGGCGCCCATTGGGCTCGGCATCGGAAAAAACAGTGATTTCACGAAACCTTGCGCGAAATCGCAAATAAAGCCACTCCGAAGTCCAAAGCAGCCGTACTTCCGTTTCCCTTTCAGGATCAGGGTTCTTGCCTTGCCAGTTCGCATGGAAACGCACTGGCGCCGAAACCTCCCAGGAAGACGGAGTCGGAAATCCATCCCCCTCAGGCGATTCGACCATCTGAACAGCCACTGCAGTCCGTGCATTGGACATAAACTTCGAGTTCCTCCGGAATCCCAGCTTCAACACAGCTCCAGGATACTGAACCCTGTTCTTTAGGACTGCAAACTATTTGCGCACCAGGAATTCCACTCGAAGTCGATACCGCAAAACACCGTGTTAGCATCAGATTTGGCCATTTTCTGCGAGTTCCTCAAGTCAGATGGGCAAGAAAAGCCCAGGAGTGCGTGAAATGATTGAACCTGTTAACACCCAAGATTTCACATCGCAACCCGAACGGCGCAAACCCGACCAATTTGAGCATGTGAAGTTCCGCATCGACGGCGGCGTCGCCAGGATGACCCTCAACCGTCCGGACCACAATCTTCTCAATGAAGCCATGTTGCGCGAGATCGCAGGCGGAATCACTCATGCCGGCGAGAGCGACGACGTCAAGCTGATCGTCCTGGATTCCGCTTGCAAAGTGTTTTGCGGCGGAATCGACATCGGCGAATACACTTCGCAACGAGTGTTTCAGATGCTCGACGCTTTTCACGCGGCCTTCGCGGGTATGTTGGAAGTCGGCAAGCCCGTCGTCTGCGTCGTGAACGGGCCGGCAATCGGCGGCGGCGCGGAGTTGGCCGCTTTCGGTGATCTGGTGATCGCCACGCCCAAAGCGCGATTCGCACAGCCGGAAATCAGTATTGGCATCTTCCCGCCGCTCGCATCCACAATTCTGCCTTTTCTCGTCGGACCCAAGATCGCGCTCGAGCTTGTTCTGACCGGCGAACCGGTGACCGCGGAGCGCGCCTTGGAACTCGGTATGGTGAATCGCCTCGTGCCGGAAGCGCAACTCGAACAAGCGGTGAAAGATCTCGTCGGCCGCATCAGCGGCCACTCCGGCCCGGTGCTGACCATGGCCAAGAAAGCCATTCTCGGCGGCATGGGCTTGTCGCTTCGTGAAGGCCTCAAGCATTCGATGAATATTTTCTTGAATGAACTCTATCGCCTCGAGGATTCGCAGGAAGGCCTGCGCGCTCTGGTTGAAAAGCGTAAGCCTAATTGGAAAAACCGCTGAACGGTCGCCGCGTTTCTTCAGTCCTTTCAAGTTCAGCCGGATCGTTTTCAGTGCATTGACACTCGCAGCGACCCCGGCTTACACTCAATTTTCAATTTGCAGGCAAGGGAAGCGGGGAAGGCCGTGTGATTCGGCCGCGGTCCCGCCACTGTAATCGGCTGAAAAGCCGTAAGCCAGGCCACCCTCCCGTGCCGCAGAGGGCCGCGCTCTTCGCGAGAAAGAGCCATGCCATCCGCCCCAAGCTGTCTCGTGGGGCTTTTTTGTTCATGCAGTAAGATTCCTGGGCCGGGGGAGATTCGTGAAAGAAGTCGCATGTCCGCACTTCAGAAGCGCCTTCTTGGCCGCCATGGCAGCCTTGCTTTTCTGCGCGGCGTTGTCGCATTCTCAGAGCACTTCTCCGATCTTTTCGGCATCCCCAGCCTATCGGGAAGTTACTGACGAAACCGGCCGCACGGTTCGTGTTCCCCAGCCGGTCAACCGTATCGTGTCGCTCGCGCCGAGTTTGACGGAAACCGTCTACGCGCTTGGGTTGCAGGATCATCTCGTCGGCGATACCGAATTCTGCGACTACCCTGCGGATGCGCAGAAAAAGACCAAAGTGGGGGGCGGAATCAATCCAAGCTTGGAGCTGATTGCGAACTTGCATCCGGACATCGTTCTCGTGACCAAAGCTTTCAATCGTCTCGAAACTGTACAATCGCTCGAAAACCTGGGAATTTCTTCTTACGCTAGCGATCCTCATACCGTCGAGGAAATCATCTCCTCTTCAAAAAAACTCTCCGATGTGCTTGGTGCTCCCGAGGCAGGCGCAACACTCGCCGGCGAATTGAAGCGCCGGCTTGCCAATCTGCAACAACGAATTGGCGCTCTACCCCCGAAGCGTGTCCTGTTCGTGGTGTGGACCCAGCCGCTTATTTCTGTCGGCAAGCGCACCTTCATCGCTGACGCTCTCCGCCTGGCGGGCGCCACATCCATCGTGGATTCTGCACAGGACTGGCCCCAGGTTAGTCTGGAGGAAGTCGCACGGTTGCAGCCCGACCTTCTGGTTTTCGCGGAATCGCATTCCGAGTCCGCTTCCCCTGCCGTCGAAGCGCTCGCCACGCTTCCTGGATGGAGCATCGTGGAAGCGGTCAGCAAACGCCGCATTGCGGTAATCAGCGATGCCGTAAATCGGCCCGCCCCGCGGATTGTCTCTGCCATCGAAGATCTTGCCAAGCAGCTTCACCCGGACGCTTTCACTGAAAAATCGGAAAGCAACAAAGAAAAAATCGAGAAGGACAATCCTGCGCCGAACCACAGGCCGACGAATCATTCTTCTGTCTCGCCCGGCGGCTTGCAGGCCCGTATGCCGATTTCTGGAGGTTGCGCATGCGTCCGCTGACGCTCAGTCGCCTCCTGTTCCAATGTTTGGTCTTGACCGCAATTTTATTTGTAGTCGTGGTCGTGGCGATGAAGTTCGGCGCCGTGCCCGTTTCCCTCTACGCTCTCGGGCGCGACTTGGTACGCTTTGTCCTCGGGCAGAGCAGCCAAGTTTCCACGGACTACGGCTTTATCATCTGGAATATCCGCGGCCCGCGCATTCTCCTCGGCATCATCGTTGGCGCATCGCTCTCCGTTGCGGGCACTAGCTTCCAAGCTTTGCTTCGCAATCCGTTGGCTGACCCCTACGTGCTGGGAGTGTCCAGCGGAGCCTCCGTGGGCGCCATTCTTGCCCTCATCGCCACGCCGTTTCTTTCTTTATCGCCGGCTCTCTCTGCTCTCCTCACTCCGCTCGGAGCATTTCTCGGAGCTGCCGCCACCATCGCCGCCGTCTACTTTCTCGGTCGTCGCGATGGCCAGATTGACAGCACCACCCTCCTTCTCGGTGGTGTTATTACCGGCTCTTTCCTTTCCGCCATCATCACTTTTCTCCTGGGCACTATCACTACCGGGAACACCCGCGGCATGGTGTTCTGGCTATTGGGCAATCTTTCCACTTCTTATCAAAAGAGCGTCTATTGGCTTCTGGGTATTGGCTTCCTCGCCGCCGCTGGGGCGATTTACACCACCGCTTCTGATTTGAATTTGCTCCTCGCCGGTGAAAAAGAAGCCATGCATCTCGGCGTGGATGTCCCTCGCGTCCGCCTCGTGGTGTACATCGCCGCATCATTCTTGACCGGTCTGGCCGTCTCCGTCAGCGGCGCCATTGGCTACGTAGGCTTGATCGTGCCGCATGTGATGCGTCTCATCTTCGGCTCGGACCATCGCACTTTGTTGCCGACTGCCGCGCTCGGCGGAGCCATCGCCGTCGTTTTCGCGGATACCCTTGCGCGCACCGTCGTCGCTCCTAGCGAACTTGCCGTCGGCGCCGTGACCGCCGTTGTCGGCGCCCCGCTCTTCATTTACCTCCTTCGCAGGAGGCTCGCGTGAGTGCCGCTTCGTCTCATGCGCGGCATCTGGCCGAGGCCGGCCGCTTGTCCAATGAAATACGCTTGAGTGTCGAGCAGGTCAGTTACGCCCATTCGGCGAATCCGGCGCAAGCTCCGCTTTTCACCCTGGAGGCCACCAGCTTTCAGGCTAGGCCGGGCGAAATCGTCGCGATTCTCGGCCCTAATGCCAGCGGCAAATCCACTCTGCTAAAACTGATCTCCGGCGCACTCGCTCCACTCTCTGGACGGATTCTGCTCAACGGCTTCGTCACGCACTCGCTTACGCCGCGCACGCGCGCGCAGCGAATCGCTGTCGTCCAGCAGGAGAGCACCCTGCTCTTCCCCGCGCGCGCCTGGGAATTCGTTTTGCAGGGCCGCCACGCGTATGGGCGCTCGCTGCGCTTCGAATCCGAAGACGATGTCTTAATCGCGAAAAACGCTCTCGCGCAGGTCGGTGCGGCCAGTCTCAGCGACCGCTGGATGGATCAAATCTCCGGCGGCGAAAAGCAGCGCGTCATCCTTGCGCGCGCTTTGGCTCAACAGCCGCTTCTTCTTCTCCTCGATGAGCCCACTCTCCACTTGGATATCGCCGCGCAGATTGGCTTGCTGGATTCTTTGCGGCGGCTCGCGGCCGAGAATCGCTACACCGTCGTCGTCGTCACCCACGAATTGAACCTCGCGGCGGAATATGCCGATCTAATCGTCTTAATGCAGCGCGGCCGCTGCTTGCGCGTCGGTCCGCCCACAAGCATTTATCAACGTGAATTGCTCGAACAGGTTTTCCAGACGCCGCTCACTGTGGAACTCGGTTCCTCCGGGCGGCCACGGGTCACCATTTTGTCTGGAACGCAGTGAACAGAAGTTTTTCTCGTTAACCCCAACCCTGCGGCCACCCGCTGCAGATCACATTCACCGCGAACTTCGTGCTCGGGAAGACGGGCAACCGCTCAGCGGTTGCACTTGAATTGTTGGTTCCAATTTCTTCGGAACCGCCAAGTTGTAAGCCGTCGCCGCCGCGCGACTGTAAGGCGGATTCAGTTAGTGCGCAGGCCACTGCGGCCAGTCGCTCCATCGCTGGGCGATCCCGCGGGAAGGCCCCGCAACGGTCCTTTTTAACAAGGCCCGGAGCTACCGCCAAGCCAGGAGACCGGCGAAGTTCGCAGCCGTGCGGTTCCTTTAGTCGCACTGGTCAACCTTCAACTCCCGCGCGAGAGGGAGCGGAGGACAAAATGAAAACGTCTCTTCTTCGTACTGCGTTTCTTCTCATCGCAGTTTCTGTACTCAGCTTTTCCTTGCAAGCACAAACCAATCCACCTGACGCGCATCTTTCCGGACGGCTCACAGATCTTTCCGGCTACGGCATCGGCAACGTCAAAGTCACCGCACAACTTGAAGACAACGCCAACACTCGCATCTGGTCGGCGGTTTCCAGCGCTGACGGCGCCTATCTCCTCGCCGTTCCGCCAGGCCGCTACCACATTCATTTCCAGCGCTCGTCCTTTATACCCCGTGACGTCGTTCTCGATCTTGCTACCTCGGAAAACCGCACGCTCGATCTGCGCCTGGAAATCGAGCGCGTTTCTGAAAACGTCGTCGTCACTGCAAATGCCGAGCCTCTGGAAAACAGCCGCACCGCTGCACCTGTCGATGAAATCACGCGAGAGCAAATCAGCCAGCGCCAGAGCGTTACTCTTCCCGACCTTCTTTACACGCAACCCGGAATCAGTGTTGCGCGAACGGGGCCCATTGGCGGCCTTGCTACCATCTTTCTCGATGGCGGAAATTCGAATTACACAAAGGTTCTCGTTGATGGCGTGTCGGTCAACGACCCCGGCGGTTTTGTCAGTTTCTCGAATCTCACCCTCGATAACGTCGATAAAGTGGAGGTCGTACACGGCGCGGAGAGCGCGCTTTACGGTAGCGACGCCATGTCTGGCGTTATTCAGCTTTTCACGCACCAGGGGACCACGCGCACCCCTTCCTTCGATCTTTTTGCCGAAGGCGGCAGTTTTTCCAGCGCCCGCGGCGGCGCGCAGGTCAGCGGCCTTCTCGGTGCCTTTGATTACTCTGCTTCTGGCTCCTACTTCCAAACCGACGGCCAGGGGCAGAATGACGCTTTTCTCAATCGCTCCTTCTCCGGCAATTTCGGCTACAAGTTTTCCGACTCCAATCGTGTCCGCCTCACCGTCCGCAGCAACTCCAGCTTTGCCGGCACTCCTGGCCCGACCCTCCAGGGTCCCTCCAATCCGGCAGCCAGCGACGCGCTGCACATTCTCGCCGCTGGTCTCAACTGGGATTTCCACACCGGCTCGCACTGGGAACATCAGTTGATGGCGACCGAAACTCGCATCCTTGATGTCAGCGCCGACCCTCCATTTTCTCCTTTCGTCGATCAACTAAACCGCGCCGGGTTCCAGGAGCAGTCCACCTTTTACTATCGTCAGGGCCTGGTCGCCGCTGGCTACTCCAATGAAGTGGAAAACGGCTTTCCCGGCACGCTCCACGCCCATCGCGACAATCAGGCTGGCTTTCTTGACGCACGCTACCAACCCCACCGCCGTGTCACGCTGAACGCTGGCGTGCGCGTCGAAGCTAATGGCAGCTTTGGCACGCGTGTCGTTCCCCGCGCCGGCGCTGTTCTGGCGTTGCGATACGGGAGAGGCTTTTGGGGAGACACCCGGTTGCGCACTTCCTATGGCCAGGGCATCAAGGAACCTGGACTCGAACAGTCCTTTGCGACCGATTCTTGCGATCCGGGCAACCCCTCGCTGCGCCCCGAGCGTAGCCGCACCTACTATGCTGGCTTTGAGCAACTTCTCGATTCCGATAAGTTGCGTCTCTCCGCCGATTACTTCACGAATCGCTTTCGCGATATCATCAGTTTTGCTCCTGGCTCTGTGACTCCTGGCTGTCCGTTCGGCACGGGTAATTTTTTTAACACTGACCTCGCCCGCGCCCGCGGCGTCAACTTCTCGCTGGAATCTCGCCCCTTCCGTTGGCTCGCCATTCGCGGCAACTATTCTTACGACGACACGCGCGTTCTCAAATCCGCCAATCCGTTTGCCGACCCGGCTCTCGAACCCGGCAATCCGCTCCTCCGCCGTCCTCTGAGCTCTGGAGCTCTCATCGTCAATGTCGGCTGGCGCCGCATGAACTGGAACTTCTCTGGCTATTTCACCGGACGACGTAACGACAGCAACTTCGCCGACCCAACCCAGTTTGAAAATCCCGGCTACGCACGGTTCGATCTTGCCACCAGCTATCTCATCGCCCGCGGCATTTCTTTCATTGGCCGCGTTACCAATCTCTTCGACAAGCAATATCAGGACGTCCTAGGCTTCCCCGCGCTGGGCCGCGATTTTCGTCTCGGCCTCAACTATCGCTTCACTGGCCGCAATTGAGCCTTCTATGTAGGGGCGCAGGATGCTGCGCCCCATCTTCGCAAAATCTACGACAGTCGGAGATTTTCTTGAACTCGAAGGAACCCATCCTCTTCTGCTGGAGCGGCGGCAAAGACAGCGCCATGGCGCTCCACACCCTGCTCCAGCAGAAGCATTTCCGCGTCGTCACTCTTCTCACCACCGTCACGGAAACCTATGACCGCATCGCCATGCACGGCGTCCGCCGGGAACTTTTGCGGCAGCAGGCCGAATCCATCGGCCTGCCGCTGCACGAAGTTTTCATCCCACCTCAATGTGTCAATCCCATCTACGAATCGCGCATGGAAGAAGCCCTCCGCCTCTTCTACAACCAAGGCGTCCGCCAAGTCGCCTTTGGCGACATTTTCCTGGAAGACCTCCGCGCCTACCGCGAGAAAAACCTCGCCCGCATCGGCATGACCGCCCTCTTCCCCATCTGGAAACGCGATACCCGTGAATTGATTCACTTTTTTCACCAGCAACATTTCCGCGCCATCGCCGCTTGCATCGACTCCAAGGTCCTCGGCCCCAGCTTCGCTGGCCGCGAACTCGACGAATCCTTCTTCCATGATCTTCCCGCCAACGTCGACGCTTGCGGTGAAAACGGCGAATTCCACACCTTCGTCTTCGATGGCCCCATTTTTCAATCTCCCATCCCCATTCGAACGGGAGAAATTGTCAATCGCGATGGCTTCATCTTCTGCGATCTATTACCCGCCGAGCATCCCGCCGCTACCACAAACCCAACTGTCATTCCGAGCGGAGGGCCGCCGCCTTTGCGGCCCGCAGTCGAGGAATCTGCTTTTTCCAAAAGAATTGCCGAAACATCCGACAAGGAGAAATCCGAAAATGTTTAGCGAAACTCAAAGAGAAAATTTGCTTTATCGTACCCTGCTTGCACTCGTTCTGATTCTGTTAGCTGCCGCATTGCGCATCGCTCCGCATCCCTGGAACTTCACGCCCGTCGGCGCCATGGCCCTCTTCTCCGGCGCAGTCCTCAAGGACCGCCGCCTCGCCTTCCTCTTCCCGCTCCTCGCGCTGTTCACCGGCGACATCTTCATCGGCCTCTACAAAATAATCCCTATCATCTATGCCAGCTTCCTCATCAACGTAGCTATCGGCCTCTGGCTCCGCGGCCGCCGCACGGTTGCCCGTATTAGTCTCGCCACGCTCCTCGGCGCCATCCAGTTTTTCCTCGTGAGTAATTTCGCCGTCTGGCAATTCTTTGGAAGTTATCAGCATACTGCTCCGGGCCTAGCCGCTTGCTATCTTGCCGGCATTCCACTTTTCTGGAACACCCTTGCAGGTGACGCGGCTTACGCCGCTCTTCTCTTCGGCGGCTATGCCCTGGCAGAACGCCTCTTTCCTGTGTTTCGCGAGCCTGTGCGGACTTCAAGCTGATGCTATAATCTTTGTTCCCTTATGGCGAAATCCACTCCAGAGGCCCCTTCAATCGCGCCCGACGTGCTCGCCAAATACGAGCCTGTCATCGGCCTCGAAGTCCACGTCCAGCTCCTCACCAGGACGAAAATCTTCTGCGGTTGTTCCACCGGCTTCGGCGACCCGCCAAACACCAATGTCTGCCCTGTCTGCCTCGGCCTGCCAGGCACTCTGCCTGTCCTCAACAAGCGCGCCGTCGAAATGGCTATGCGCGCCGCGCTTGCACTGAATTGCACCGTCCACGATCATTCGCGCTTCGCTCGCAAAAACTATTTCTACCCCGACCTCCCCAAGGGCTACCAAATCTCCCAATACGAATTGCCGCTCGCCACCGGTGGCTGGCTCGAAATCGAAATCGCCGGCAATAGAAAACGTATCGGCATCACCCGCCTGCACCTCGAAGAAGACGCCGCCAAAAATCTCCACGAAGGCTTCTCGCAATCCGCCACCAAGGCCTACATCGATTACAACCGCTGCGGCACCCCGCTCAGTGAAATCGTCTCCGAGCCGGACATGCGCACGCCCGAAGAGGCTTACACCTATCTCACTACGCTTCGCCAAATCCTCCTCTACACCGGCGTCAGCGACGTAAATATGGAGGAAGGCTCGCTCCGCTGCGACGCCAACGTGAGCGTGCGCCCCCGCGGCTCAAAAGAATTCGGCACCAAAGTCGAAGTAAAAAACCTAAACTCTTTCCGCTTTCTCCAAAAAGCTCTCGAATACGAAATCGAGCGCCATATCGGCGTCCTCGAATCCGGCGGCCGCCTCTTCCAAGAAACCCGCCTCTGGAATCAAGCCGAAGGCCACACCGTCTCCATGCGCTCCAAGGAAAAAGCCCACGACTACCGCTATTTCCCCGAGCCCGACCTGCTCCCCGTCCACATCAGTTCGGCCTGGCGCGAAGAAGTCCGCCGCACCCTCCCCGAACTCCCCGAAGCCAAGCGCGCCCGGTTCGTCACTTCTTACGGCATCACCCCTTACGACGCCGAGGTCCTGACCAACACCCTAGCCCTCGCCGATTATTTCGAGTCCGTTGTCAAAGCCGGCGCTCCGGGCAAAGCCGCGGCCAACTGGATGCAAACCGAGCTTCTTCGCGGCCTGAAAGATTCCGGCAAGGAAATCACCGCCAGCCCTGTCTCGCCCGCCGCTCTCGCTGAACTGGTAATGCTCGTCGAATCCGCAAAAATCACCGGCGCGGTCGGCAAAAAAGTCTTCGCCGCCATGTTCGACTCCGGCCGCACCGCCCCAGAAATCGTCGCCGCCGAAGGTCTTGACGCCCAAGTCAGCGAAGCCACCATCGAACAAGCTGCTCGCGAAGTCTTCGCCAAAAATCCGGACAACGTTGCCAAATTCAAAGCTGGTAACGAAGGCGTCTTCAAGTTCTTCGTCGGCCAAGTCATGAAGGCCACCCGCGGCCAGGCCAACCCCCAAGCCGTCAGCGACATCCTCCGCAAGCTCCTCTCCTCCTAGCTGTTTGTAGTGGCGCAGCTTGCTGCGCCCCAGCCTCACCGCCACCACAATAGTCTGTTCATCCCGGGGCCATCCGGCTACGATCTCCAATCCACCTAATCCAGGCGTTGTCTGCAAGATTCCGGCCACGGCAGAAACATCTCGACGTATACTGCGTATCAGTTGTAGAGCGGCTTGGAGTGTAAGCTGGCCCGGCCGGTGAGACTGTCCGCTTTCTTGGTAAGCCTTGAAGATCAACCGCGAAGGAATATTTAATGCTTAAAGTTGGTGCCAAAGCCCCCGCCTTTCGCCTCGAATCCGACGAAGGCCAGGAAATCGCCCTCAAAGACTTCGCGGGCCAGCGCGTACTTCTCTTTTTCTTTCCCAAAGCCAGCACTCCCGGTTGAACCATCGAAGCGTCCGAGTTTCGTGACGCAAAGAGGCAGTTCGATAAGCTAGGCGTGGCCATCCTCGGCATGAGCGCCGATCCCATCAAAGCGCTTGCTGGGTTCAAGGAAAAGCACAAGCTCAATTTCCCGTTGCTCAGCGATCCTACTCACAAAACCATTCAAAGGTTCGGCGTCTGGCAGAAAAAACAATTCATGGGCCGCACCTTCATGGGCATAGTCCGCAGTTCCTTCGTCATCGGCAAAACCGGTAAAATCGAGGAACTCTGGCCCCTAGTCAGAGCCAAAGGCCACGCCTCCGAAGTCCTCAGCGTTATCTCCAAGAAGTAGGCCCTTTGCCGGCGTTTGCCTCAGCGAACCGGCTCCTGGCACTTCGTTACTTCCAGTTGGTGTGATTATTGGACTTCGCCAAGTCGAGTCGATGTAAAATCACGGGAACATTGTCTTGCTCCGAGAGGTGGGAGAATGTTCACAATACGAAGAGTCGTCCTCCAAGACTTCATCTATGGTGCTCTCACCACAGTTCTGCTCCTCTGCGGCTCGTCAGCTCACGCACGAATGACCAAGGGATGTTCAGGGATTAATTATCTCGGTGCGGATTCCAGCAATCCGTTTACGGCCGACTACGTTACGACCAGCACGACGCCTTCTTCTTCGGGAATCCCGAAAACAAGCGTGCAGAGGGAAAACGTCGCAAGGGACAGTCAGGGGCGCATTCGGTTCGAGAAGCACCGTGTGTCACAGCCTCCCGACGACCGGAAAACCGTGACGTTGGAAACTCCGGATGGCAAGCCCTTCACTGTCACACGCGAAGAGTATGGCACTCTCATTGAGATCTTTGACTGCGCTTCGGGAACATTCATTCGCATCCAACCGGGAATGAGAATCGCCACGGTAAAAGAAGATACGCGCCCAGCTCCGGCACCAAGGTCAAAACATGCCTACTCCGCGCCGTATATCCCTGGCCCTGGTGTGAAAATACCGCCGAACGTCACCATCGAACAATTGGGAACCCGTGAAATTCAAGGTATTCCAGCCCGCGGAGTGAAGACCACGACTTTCGGAACCGAAAAAGATGGAGAATGGAATGGGAAACCCATCAGCGAGAGTGAGCTTTGGGTTTCGGATGACCTGGCCGCACAAATGCTGTCGATTAGGAAGGATCTAAAGACTGGAAGCGAAGGTAGATCCGAACTGATGGCCATCAAAAGGGGAGAACCTGACCCTGCGCTCTTTGAAATCCCAAAGGATTTTGCAGTGAATCCCGCCAGAATGCCCATGGCGAGGGATTTGCGTGTAGTTCGGCCTCGCCCATAGCGACTGGGAAGGGCGTTACGAGTCATTTTCTTCGGATACCGGAAGCCAGCTCGTTTCCGAATCTGTGCGTTTACAGCGGCCTACTGGAACAACAACCCTTCGCCAGCTTGCCTGTTTGCGGCTCTTGCTTATCGCGATTTAGTATCACGAACGGATAGCAGCATCACTATCAACACCTCAAGGAAGTTTGCGATCGCCATCAGAATCAGGAGGATGGAAGACGCTGCTATCAGGAAATTATTCGGCGGTTTCTCTGTGGACTCCGGCCATTGGTGACCACAGGCATCGCATTCCCAAAGACTGCGATGGAGCGGTCGAGGCCCGCCCAGAACGGCCCTTGTGTAATCTACTGCCTTGTTCAATCCCCGAAAGGAGACTTTGAGAGATTGGCAAGTGGGACAGCGGGGCTGCTGATACTCCCCCACTCCTTCCACGTCGAACTTTTCAGGAACACTCTGCTCCAGCAAGCTTAAAGCCTCATCGGCATCCGCCTTCCTGACGCAAAGTTTGATGCGGCCAAGAAGATTGGACCAGAACCAATCCATCCGAATGGTGTTCTCATCGGCGAGGTAACATTCGATGCCCGCCGAGTCCAGTACGCTGCCGAAGAGGAAAGCGTCTGGCATGTCCCGAAACCGGCGAAGGACTACAAATCGCTGATTCTCGTATTCAGCGTCAGTGATGGCCATTGCGAGCCAACTGTATATGGCTTGAAGGTCTTGTCCAAGCAAAAGCTCGCTTGACGTTCACTCTCCTGTTAACAACCAGGTCAATACTCTGTTACATTACGTGCATTGAGGGGTGCGTCTCGCCGTTTGTGAAGTCCCTTTCGCATCCCGAATTTGCCTTTTGGGAGACTTTCGCGTTCGCTAGGCACTCCACCTCGCTCTCGCTTCTTGTTGCAGGATCCCTCTAAGGCAGGCCGCCTCTCTTCCTCCAACTCTGGCAAATATCGGGGCGAAGCAAAAAACCGCACATCTCGGACTAACTCATTTAGAATCAACATTACATAAATGCTCGGAAAACACCCGTCTAACCACCTTTAGAATCAACACTTACAAAAGTGTATCAAAACAAAAGACTTTAACTCCCTTTAGGATCAACTTATGAAAAACATCGGGGAGGGGGTCCAGTTATTGTTAACCAAGAATCGCCACGCTTCACTTCGCCGGGTCGCTGTCCGTGGCCGTCTGAGAAGAGGCTGCGGCGGCTCCGCTCGGCCCACGCGCGGCGATTCGCCCTAGTTGCCTAGTTGATCGCTACAGCCGCCCTTGTGGTGAACGCCAGCTTCGTCTCGGCCGGGAACTCGATGTCCTTCTTCCCTGTCGCCGCTGCCCCGGCCGTTCCCGCTCCCGCTCCAGCCGCTGCCCCGATCGCTGCGCCCTTGCCACCGCCTGCCAGCGCTCCAATGATGGCGCCGCCCGCTGCGCCGCCACCGATGAACCCGGCATCGCGTTTGCCCTTGCCGCCCAGTGTTCGACCAGCGGAACTCGTCGCTATCGTGTACGACTTGCCGCCCACGGTCACACTCCGCAGCCGCAGATAAAGCTTCGCCGGTGTGGACAAGCGTCCCGAAGCCTGCACGCCGCTCACCGTCAGCTTGACCGGCGCTCCCTTGGGAATCACCACTTTGCCGTCCGACGTTACATCTTGCGCGACCGACGCTGACACGGTCTCGCCGATCTTGGCCGTTTTGGAGCTCACGGACTGGTCCGTGACCACCGTAATCTTCGCTCCTTGTGGAACCGTGCCGCCTGCCAGCGCCAGCGCGGGGATTGCAAGTGCCAGCACCAGAAAAACGGCGATGCTGCGAATTCGTGAATTCATCTCCGTCACCTCCGAATTGGATTGGGGCTGTAACAAAAGTTTAGCAGAAAAGTGCGGGCGGGAGTGGAACGAGAGCACACCAAGACCGCTAAAAGTGGAACACGAGATCTTCGGAACCTGGTGATTTCGGTTCAATATACAAATTGTCGATCAATCGCGTCTTGCCGATGAAAACTGCGAGAAGCACGTAGCAGGGTTTGCTCACGCGCAAGACCGGGTCAAACAATTCAGCATCAACAACTTCCGCATAATCCACCCGCGCACGACGTTCCGCGCCGAGCGTGCGCTGAAGAACTGCTTGCAATTGCAGCGCATCGCGAACTCCGGCGGCTAGCTCGCTTGCCGTCGCCTCCAATGCGCGATACAAAACAATGGCCGCCTTGCGTTCCTCCGCATTCAAATAAACATTTCGTGAGGATAGCGCCAATCCATCCGCTTCGCGCACCGGCGGGCAAACCACGATTTCTGTATCCACATTCAAGTCCCGCGCCATTTGCTTGACCAGCCGCGATTGCTGCGCATCCTTGCGCCCGAAGTACGCAAAATTCGGCTGCACGATCTCCAGCAGTTTCATCACTACGGTAGTGACGCCGCGAAAATGACCGGGCCGCGAGCGTCCTTCTAGCCGGTCGCTCAAGCCATCGACGTTAACGTAGGTCGCAAATCCTTCGGGATAGATCTCCCGGGGCTCCGGCGCAAAAAGAAAATCCACTCCCCCGTCCTGAAGTTTTTCGCTGTCGCTCTCAAACGTCCGCGGATATTTTGAAAAATCTTCGTTCGGACCAAACTGCTTCGGATTGACGAAAATCGAACCTATCACCGGCGAACACTCCCGCCGCGCGCGTTCGATCAGGGACAAATGTCCAGCATGAAGAGCGCCCATCGTCGGGACCAGCCCGATGATGCGGCTCTCCGCACGCGCTTGTCGCGCTGCTTCCTTCATCCACGCAATGGTTCGGATTATTTCCACGAAGTGAGAAAAAACGTTTGGAACTACGCGCCCGCCGCCGTCGCGCGTTCGCGGTAAAAATGCATCAGGTCCGTCAGAATCGGCTGCGCACCGAGTTGCCGCAGCAGCGTGGTCACCTGGCCTCGATGATAGCTGCCGTGGTTCACGAGATGCTGCATCGATTGCCAAAGCGGATTGCTGTAAACGCCGTACTTCAGCGTCTTGTATTCCATAACGCGGTCCAGGTCGGTCTGCGTCAAGCCTCGCACGAAAGTAAGCAAGCGCGTCTCGAGTTCATTCCAGCGCTCCAGCAAACTCGCCACGTCCTTGAACTGTGTCGTATCCGGAAGCGATGCCGGCGAACGGCCCTGAAAGCGTTCCAGCCAGATCCACTCCGCGCCGAAAATGTGCCCCAGGGTGTCGCGCACCGAGCCAAAACTCGAACCCATCGGCTGCACAAACTTCTCCGTCGTGAGGCTGGACGCAGCGTCCAGCGATCGGTGATTGGCCCAGGCGTTGTAGTCATACAGCACGCGCATCTCTTGTGGCGTCATCTCCCCTCCATTTGTAAGATTAGATTTCGGTTGTCATTCCGAGCCCGCCGCCGGCGGGAGGAATCTGCTTTTGACTCTTGCTTCGTGGCGCGCTTTCTACCAATCGCCGTCACTATTGACCGGCGCCTCTTTCTGCTCCATCGCCATCTGCGCCGCATGATAGGACTCTCCATCTGATGGAAACGTCCCGCCGCGCACATCGTCGCAATATGCGCGTATTGCTTTGGAAATAATCTGCCCGACGTTGGCATACTGCCGCGCGAATTTAGGTTTCTGTCCAAACGTAAGTCCCAGAAGATCGTGCACGACCAGAATCTGCCCGTCGCAGTCCGGACCCGCGCCGATCCCGATCGTCGGGATGCGCAGTTCGCGCGTGATCTGTGCCGCTAGCTCGCGCGGCACCGCCTCCAGAACAACCGCAAAGGCCCCCGCCGCTTCCACCGCGCGCGCATCGCGAATCAACTGCTCCGCGGCGTCCGCCGTTTTACCTTGGACGCGATATCCGCCAAGCGCATTCACCGATTGCGGGGTCAAGCCGACGTGTCCCATCACCGGAATTTCTGCTTCCGTCAGCCGCGAAATCAATTCCAGGCGGCGTTCTCCGCCCTCCACCTTCACGGCCTCGGCACCCGCTTCTTTCACGAAGCGCATGGCGTTGTGCAGCGACTCTGAAAGATCGGTGTGATAGCTGCCGTAGGGCATGTCCGCAACCACCAGCGCTCGCCGCGTGCCACGCCGCACCGCTCGCGTGTGGTGCAACATTTCCTCGATAGTGACGGAGAGTGTGTTCTCGTGACCGAGCACCACCATGCCGAGCGAATCGCCGACAAGAATCACGTCCACGCCGGCTTCATCGAGCAAACGCGCGGTCGGATAGTCATACGCCGTCAGGCAAGTGACTTTCTGCAACTTGGAGTGGGAGCCCGCAGCCTGAGTCTTGCGCTGCAGGAGGTCGGGCACGGTAATCTTGCCGTTCCCAGAATTGGGGATAACGCTCATGCTGGCCTCCGGTGCCGTTCCCTTTGCCAGATTCTAGCGGCCGCGTAGCAGCCATCGGGATACAGCCCTGTACCTTACACTCGCAAAGAATAGCAAACTTGAATGCGAATCACCACAATTTTCGATTCATGATCCGACAGAGACCCGGTGACACTCGCAATGCCGAAACTCCCATGAAAAGAGTGCAGCTTTAGAAACTAAGCTGTTTACGGCTCGAACCGGAAGTGGATGGTGATGGTTACATGCGCCGGAACAGGCTGGCCGTTCCGCGTGGCGGGTTCGTATCGGTATTCCTTCAAGGAGGCCACAGCGGGGGAACGCAGTGAGGGAGGTCCGGAGAGTATGCTGACGAGGTTTACCTCGCCCGCCGTGCCCACCACTGCGTCGACCACAACGTTTCCCGTTTCGAAGTCCCGCAGGGCTTCTATGGGAGCCAGGGCTCGCACTGATTTGATCAGTTTGGGGGCCACGATGCCGCTCTCTCCGGCAGCGGCCGCAATGGAGTCAGAAGTTGCTTTTGCTAGTCGAACCGTTGGGGGATTCGACGCCAAGCCTGACAAGGGCGGCGTTTTCTTCCCAGCTGGCTGCACCCTGGAATTATTCGGTGCGAGCGAGTGAGCAGGAGGCTCAGCTGCATCCTTGGGTTCTGCGGGAAGTGGGCTGCGCAACGCCGTGCTCCCCGCTGGCGTGCTTGCTGCGGCCAAAGACGCATCACTCGCTACTTTCGTATTGTTGATTTCCGAATGCACCGGCGGGCCCACTGGGCTTCCCGGCAGCGATGACTTCTCGTTCGCAGCGACCACCAGTGAACCCACAGCTCCTTTTTGTGCCTCCGGCTTCCGAAGAAGCCAGTGCCTAGACCACGCCGCGCCGGCTACGGTGGCAATCAGTGCGGACACGAACAGGCCCAGACGCAGCGCTCCTCCCCGAAAGCTGGGCGTGAAACTCCCTCGCGCGCGCAACGATCGCCTGGCCTTCGGCAATGACTTGCTAAAATCCAGCGACGGCATCGGCAGGAGCGCTTGCTCCTCAGCCGACCATTGAGCAACAGGTTTGTTTTCGATCGGCCGGGATTTGGCTGTGAAGACACTGGCAGACACTTCCTGCCATCGACCGTTTGACGGCGATCCCGTACTTGGCACATCTCCCGACCCTAATGTCGGAGTCGCTTGCGGAACCGCACTTGGTCCCGCCGGGTCCGCTTGCTGACTCGTGGCGGCCTCTTGCGGCAGGTTCGGCTGCCCCTGTTGCGCTCCCACTTCCCGCTTTAGCGCCTGCACTTCCTCAAGAGTGGGGGCAGCGGGCGGCTCACCAGGCTCATCGGCAGTGGCTTCCGCTGACGTCACCATCGCGGCAGCTTGCGTGTCCTGGGCGTCCTTCGGCAAAAACGCTGCCGCTGCGGAAAACTCCCTGCCCCAAAAGCGCGAGGCAGGTTCGGCGAACTCCAGCTCCACGTAACAAATTGTAGGCCGGTAAGCGCGCTTGCGTTTCACTTGCGCGACGACTTCGCGTTTTGATTCCACATTTGTGAGTAAGAGCAATTGTCCCGGCGCTACTGCCGCGGACAACAGGATCACTCCGCCATTTTCAAACACCAATACGGAGGTGGTCTCTTCAGTGAATGGTTCCCGCTCTACCGTGCCCTTGCCGGGAGTTACTCCGGTGGCGGTCACACGCACTTCCTGCGCAATCATGTTCGTTTTTAATGCTGGCGTTGGATTTAATTCGGGTGCTTCGGCTTCCCCTGGCTCGGCCGCATGCTCTTCGAGCCGCGGCTCACAAGGACTGGCCGGGGGCGAGGTCCTCTCAAGACTCATGTCCTCTGCGGAAGACAATTTGTTTGTCCCTGGTCCCGGGCTCGCGAGAGGTCCCGGGCAAGATTCAAGATGCGGAGAATCGTCCTGCTTCCGGACGGTCCACACCCTCCATTCTCACAGCCCGGCCCGACCCTTTGCGATAGTACAAAAGTACTCCTTGCCGTATTGAATACATTAACCTATTAACTTCAGAGGCGGCGACCCTGGTTACGATGCCCGAAGAGCAAAGCAAGATGCGAGCAACGCCCATCGTGGAGTGCTGGCCGGATGTCGCCGATTGACCACGGCGGCGGGGCGGGATAGCATGCGCCGATTCCCCAATGGCAACTGCGGACAATCCTTCTGTGGTTTCGCGCTGGCGTTCTGGCGTTCTGCGCTTGCTTTTCGTCAGCGGTTGCGTCGGCTTGGCCCTCGCTGCGGTGATTTTCTTTGGCTTGGGCCGCTGGTTGGTAGTGGAGGATCCGCTTGCGAAAGCTCAGGCGATCGTGGTGCTGAGCGGAGCGATGCCGTTGCGCGCGGTCGAAGCAGCGAAGCTGTACCGCGAAGGATACGCGCCGGAAATCTGGCTGACCCATTCCACGGAGCCCGGCAAAACTCTGGAAGAAATGGGTATTCCCTTCTTCGGCGAGGACCGCTACAACAAGCTGCTTCTGATTCACGAAGGCGTGCCCGCGGAAGCGATTCACGTTCTCGACCCACCGATCGTAAATACGGCCGACGAGATTAGAGCCGCCGCGGCTGCACTCAAGCCTGGAAACAACGCCACCGTGATACTTGTCACGACAAAAGCTCATACGCGCCGCGTTCGTTTGCTCTGGTACAGGCTTGCCCCGGGCCGGGCTCGCGCCATCGTGCGTGCCGCTTCCACCGATCCCTTCGATCCCGGGCACTGGTGGCGCACCACCAGCGATGCTCTCGACGTCGTGCGCGAATTCCTGGGGCTCGTGAATGCCTGGGCGGGTCTGCCACTTCATCCAGGGCGATGAACTGAGAATTTTCTGATGGCAAATGCAGAGGAATTTTCAAAAAAAGAAAAAACGTTTGCGGCGCGGCAGCGGCAATTCATCTTCCACTTCCGGAACGTGGGGCAACTCTCGCCCCTCGAATGCCGCGAGCGGATTGTCATGAAACAAAGCGCGCGCCTGCTCCTGGCCAAACCGGTCGACAACCACGTTGTAAGCAGGTTGTAAACGAAGCGGCCGGCTTCGCGTGCCGTGCGCATCGCTGGCCACAAAATGAATGAGGCCTTCACCGATCCACCGCAGCGCATCCTGCTGCGAACCGGTGCCGAATCCTCCGGTCAGCGCACCCCCAGTGACCTGCGCGAAGCAGCCATGGCGCACCCACTTTTTCAAGCGCTCCGGATGTGCGCGCAAAATTCCGTTGCGTTCGGGGTGGGTGATTACGGGCCGCACCCCGGCAAGCTGAATTTCGTGCAACGCCTGGTCCATCGCAGGGGGAATAGAGAATTCGTTGAACTCCACCAGCAGGAAATCGCGCTGATTGATGCAAAAGTGGCTGGGCTCGTTGCGCAAGGATTCGAGATTCTCGGGGTTCAAATGAAAATCGCAGCCGGTGGCAATGTTCAGGCGGTCACCGATTCTTGCTTGCAGCTCATCGCGAAGAAGGCGCACATGCGAAAAGTCGAACAAATATCGGCTGTTGGAGTGCGGCGTGGCGACGACATGCGTAATTCCATCGGCAATCGCGGTTTCCGCCATAGCAATGGATTCTTCGATGGTGGCGGGGCCATCATCGAGGCCGGGAAGAATATGACAGTGCAGATCAATCATTGGAATAAACGGTCTTTAGCGCCACCAGGCACTGAAAGCTTGCATCGCGCCGAGCGCGAAAAGAATTCCTGCAAAAATCTGGCGCATCATGCGGGGCTCAACCCATTTGGCGATTTTCCCTCCGGCGATGCCGCCTAAGAATACGCCGGGAATCAGCAGCAAGCCCGTTTTCCAGGAGACGAATCCTTCCTTCGAATAAGCCAGCAGCGCCAGCACTCCCGTGGGCGGAATTAGAGCGATCAACGAAGTTCCCTGCGCACGGTGCTGTTCGAATGCGAAAAGCAGAACGAGAAGAGGCACCAGGAGCACCCCGCCGCCAACTCCAAACATTCCGGCCGCAACTCCGCACACACAAGCAACTACGAAGATTCCTACGCCGCGAGCCATGGACTCAGGCACGAGCGTTCACCGGTCCGTTGCGAGACGCACTCGAATCGCGCTGCGTCTTTCTCCACAGCAGCAAAGCCGCCAGCATGAGGAAACAGCCAAATGCGCCTTTCAAGTGGGGCGATGGCATGGGGAGCGCGACCAGGCTCCCCGCATAAGCCCCGAAGAGCATTCCGAGCGCGCACAAGATTCCGGCGCGCAAGTCTACCTGGTCCTGCTTCCAGTATTCGCGCAAGGCGCCGAGTCCGATGGGTGGCAGCAAAATGAAGAGCGAGGTGCCTTGCGCCATGTGCTGATCCATGTGCAAAAGATAGACCATGGCCGGCACGAGAACGACGCCACCACCGATGCCCAGAAGGCCCACCAGCACACCAGCGCCGAGTCCCAGCAGAAGAATGATGAATGTCATGGTGATTGCTCTGCGGCTATCGCCTCGATGATTCAATCAGCTCTCTTCTATCTTCCACCCTCCGGCGTCCAGCGGCAACCTGAGGCTACATATAGCAACGCTGGAAGATGTACAGCTTTTTTTGTTTGCGCGGAACCTGCTATATTTACATGTCTTTGTCGCGTCGGCCCTATGACTTGCTGGCGGTTGTGCGGCCGATGGCTAGACAGTATCCGCGAAAGCGTGAATCCCCTGGCCCCGACGGGGCCGGAGTCAGACAAAAAAGAGGAGTGCAACGGAACTCATGCCAATCGACCGGAAACCCGAGTTTTTCAAAGGCGCGCAGCTAAAAGTGGGCATCATTGGCTGCGGCTACGTTGGCTTGCCACTGGCCCTGCGCTTTGCCGAAGCGGGGCACAAAGTCACGGGATTTGACGTTGATCCGCACAAAGTGTCGATGCTTAATGCCGGCAAGTCGTACATCGAGCACATTCCTCAGAACAAAATCCAGCAGTTTGTGAACAGCAGGCACTTCAGCGCGACAAACGATTTCACGAAATTGAAAGATGTCGACGCCATCCTCATCTGCGTTCCCACGCCGCTCGATGAGCGGCGCGAACCGGACTTGAGCTACGTCGAGCAAACCGCGATTTCGATTTATCCGCATCTGCAAAAGGGACAACTGGTGGTTCTCGAATCCACGACTTATCCAGGGACGACGGAAGAATTGGTTCTGCCGATTCTGGAGAAGAGCGGATTGCGATGCGCGATCGCGTCTGGCCCCGAAAATGAAAATATGGCGTGCGATTTCTACCTGGCGTTTTCGCCGGAGCGCGAAGATCCGGGAAACAAGCAGTACGGGCTGGCGCAGATTCCGAAGGTGGTTGGCGGATTGAATCCCCCGAGCGGACGCGCGGCGCAAGCGCTCTACACGCAGGTGGTGGCACGCGTGGTTCCGGTGAGCTCAACGCGCGCCGCGGAAATGGCCAAGCTGCTTGAAAATATTTTCCGGTGCGTGAACATTGCGCTGGTCAACGAGCTCAAGCAGCTGAGTTTGCGGATGAACATCGATATCTGGGAAGTGATCGACGCGGCCGCGACGAAGCCTTTTGGTTACATGCCGTTTTATCCGGGGCCGGGTTTGGGGGGACACTGCATTCCGGTGGACCCGTACTATCTTTCCTGGAAAGCGCGCGAATATGATTTCGCGACGCGCTTTATCGAGTTGGCAGGTGAAGTCAATACGGAAATGCCTTACCACGTGGTGAACGCGGTCGCAAACGCCCTGAACGATCACAAGAAGAGCATGAAAGGCTCGAAGATTCTGGTGCTGGGGGTAGCTTATAAGAAGGACGTGGATGATTTGCGGGAATCGCCGACGCTTAAAATCATGCAACTTCTGCAGCAGCGCGGCGCGGTGCTGGATTACAACGATCCGTATTTCCCGAAACTGCACAAGATGCGGCACTTCAATTACGAGAACATGAAGTCGGTACCTCTGAATCCGCAGACGCTGGGAAGTTACGATGCCGTGATTATCGCCACCGACCATACGAGCTATGACTTTGCGGCGATTGCCGATGCCGCAAAACTGGTCATCGATACGCGCAACGCCACCCGGCGCGTGGTGCGCCACCGCGAAAAAATCGTGCTTTGCTAGTACCGTTCCAACTGCCTGGATCGGAATGAAGGATGCGAAGAGGCGCAGATGTCCGTCAAGCACTGTGAGTCAATAAACCATTCGAATGAGTTGGAACGGCACTAGTGCAGCGATGACCTCGCCTGCCGAAGAAATTCGCCGCCAGCTTGCGGAAAGCGCTCGGGTCAAACAAAGTTTTTCCGATGAACTGATCGGCAGGATCGCGCAATTCGCCGAGAAATCCGCCGTGGCCCTACGGGCGGGCGGCAAGATCGTTTTTTTTGGAAACGGTGGAAGCGCCGCGGACGCACTGCATCTCGCTGCAGAACTGGTGGTACGGCTTCGAACGGAACGTGCGGGACTGGCGGCCCTGGCGCTCACTACAAATCCCTCGGTATTGACTGCGGCAGGAAACGACTACGGATTCGAACGGATCTTTTCCCGCCAAATTGAATCGCTGGTAGCAAGAAACGACATCCTTGTCGCGCTTTCAACGAGCGGCAATAGCCCCAATGTCATTCGCGGAGTGGAAGCTGGGCGGGCTTGTGGCGCCTATCTCGTGGCGTTCACGGGAGACACCGGCGGGCAACTCGCAAGCAAAGTCGATCTTCTCTTGAACGTTCCTTCGAATGACGCGCAGCGCATCCAGGAATGTCACATCACCATTGGCCACATCGCTTGCAGCCTGATTGAGAAGCTGGCCTGTGGCTAGGCCATCGTTCACGTGAAGATGCCGACGGGCGTCGACACTACTCGTATCTCAACGCAACTATCGGATCAACGCGCGTGGCGTGCCACGCAGGGATGTAGCTTGCCGCAAGCGCGACAATCGCCGCGCAAACTCCCCTGAGTTGGCTAGGAGTACAGACGCGCGTGTGGTCCTGGCCAGTCTTACTTGGATTTCAGCAGCTCGACGCGGGCAGTGGCGAAGGGCAGGACGGCTTCGAGTACGACTGGTAGGTGCGTTGCGTTGTTCGCGAGGTACAGCGTGAAGGAGGCGTCTTTTTTCTCGACGCCGTCTTCGAAGATACGAATGGTGACTTTTGAGGCGGTGTAAGTCCCGGCCGGCACTTCTACTGTTTCGGAACCGGGTGCACGTTTGGCGCGAAGGTCGTATAGTTTGTGGCCGTCGTAGACCGAGCTGCGCACTTCGGGCGTCTTTGTCCAGTCGACGTTGCGAAGGTACTGCATCATGCCGAGCGGATCGCGGGTGCCTGGGAGCACGCGCGTCTGCGCGGCGCCAGGCGCCGCCGGTTCCTTGCCTGTGGCCGTCATGCGCTGGACGGATTCCACTTTCTGGCCGCGCTCGCTCAAATGCATTTCATATTGCATGCTCGCGAGGGTGGCGGCATCGCTGTAGGAATCGAACTGATCGTCAAGCTCGAAAACCATGCGCAGCGGATTCTCCGTGTGCGCGAAAGCTTTTAGATGCCAGGTGCCCTTTCCCAGAAAATTGCCTCGATCAACAACCTGCAGCTTCAGAGTGGCCACATTGTTGAGATTGGAAACGTTGGCGGAATACTCGAGAACCTCGCCGAGCCGCAGAGGCAAGTCGGTGTCGGCGGGAGGCAGGATCTTTTTCGAATTGGGGGGCAGGGTTTGCGCAGCGGCCTTCACAGCCGGCGCGCCAACGGGCTTTTTCGCGGGAGGCGACGCATGGAAACCGGGCGGCTCGGCCGAGACGACTTCCGGAGCGGGCTGTTGCCCACGCATGTGTATCCAATAAAAGGCCCCCGCGCCGCAAGCCAATGCGGCCACTGCTGCAAGAACAACAGTCGATTTGCGACTCATGCTCTTTGTGGGACGCTCCCTTGAATCAAGCGTTTGCCTCGCGCGCTTCCGTCGTACAATACTCTTCCGTACGCGGAACCACCGCGAACTATGAGCGTATCAAAACGCGGGCCGGGCGTCTTTGTGGGGCTCGCGTCGATGGCTGCGGTGGCAGCAGGATCCCCGGCCGCGGAGCGGCCAGAAGAGCTAGGAGGGTTTCCTCAATGCGCTACCTCGTCACGGGCGGCGCCGGCTTTATCGGCTCAAACACAGTGGACGAGCTTGTGCGCCGCGGCCATAGCGTGGTCGTGCTCGACGACCTTTCCTCCGGCAAAGAAGACAACCTGACGGAAGTCCGCAACAAAATCACTTTCATCAAAGGCAGCATCACGGACATTGAAGTGGTGCGGAAGGCCATGCACGATGCGGAATACGTGCTGCACCTCGCTGCACGCACATCGGTGCCGCGTTCGGTGAAGGATCCCATTGAGACGAACAAGATCAACATCGACGGAACGCTGAACGTTCTGGTGGCCGCGAAAGAACTGAAAGTGAAGCGTGTGGTGTTTGCGGCTTCGTCTTCTGCTTATGGGGAGACGCCAACGCTCCCTAAAATCGAAACCATGCAGCCGCAGCCGATTTCGCCGTATGGCGTCACCAAGTTCGTGGGCGAGCTTTACGGGCAGACCTTTGGGCGGTGCTACGGGCTGGAAAACGTGGCGCTGCGTTATTTCAACATTTTTGGGCCGCGGCAGGATCCGAGTTCGCCGTATTCGGGGGTGCTGGCCAAGTTCTGCACGGCATTCTTGGAAGATACGCAACCGCTTGTTTTTGGAGATGGCGAACAGACGCGGGATTTTACGTACGTGGACAACGCCGTACAAGCGAATTTACTGGGGTGCGAAGCTCCCAATGTTTCCGGAAAAGTTTTCAATGTTGGCGTGGGGGGACGTGTTTCCCTCAATGATGTGCTCCGCGAGCTTGGAAGAATCACGGGCAAGGCGCTTGAGGCCAAGTACGACCAGCCGCGCGACGGCGACATTCGCGATTCGCAGGCGGACATTTCGCAGGCGCGGGATTTTCTGGGCTATGAGCCGCAGGTGAGCTTTGAGGAAGGCCTGGCGCGGACGTTCGAGTGGTATCGGGAGACGCAGGCCAAGGCCGCGGCGAAGGCCGAGAAGTCATGAGTGACTCGTGATTGGTCACTAGTGAGTGGCGTGGAGATGGCCGCGACGTTGCCGGATAGGGGCGCAGCATGCTGCGCCCCTACAATTGCCAATTATAAAAGTTGGAAGCTCAGTAGCGCTGTGTGAAGCTACGGTTGAGAGGTTTTCCCGTAGCTGAGCGGATCGCCGGATTTGGGGGCGTCGTAGTTGTTCCAGAACCAGAGCGGCTCAAGTTTTTTCTGTTCCGGCCAAACTTCGTTCAGCGTGTCGCCTTCGAATAATTCACCGTTCTTCATAACCCAGTGAATCGTGTTCGTGTTGTGGATATCGTCGAGCGGGCTCTTGTCCATAATCACCAGGTCCGCGAGCTTGCCGGGCTCAATCGACCCCAGGTCCGCGGGCCTGCCAATAATCTTTGAGCCGTTGACTGTGGCGCAGCGCAGCACTTCGAGCGGGGTCATGCCCCCGCTCGCGAGCATCCACATCTCCCAGTGGTAGCCCAAACCTTGCAACTGGCCGTGGCTGCCCACGCCGACGAGTCCGCCGGCGCGCACCAGCTTGGCCATCTGCGCCGACAGTTTCGGAAACGCGAATTCGTCCTTTCGGAACCACCCGGGGCGACGCTTGGTTTTCTCGTCGATGACCCGGTGGGGCGTGAAATGGTTCAGCTTAGCGTTGTCATGAACCTCAGTGTTGAGATACCAATAGTCTTCGCCGAATGGTCCGCCGTAGTTCACGATCAGCGTCGGGGTCTCGGCGATTCCTGACTGCGCAAACATTTGGATTACGTCTTTGTATAACGGCGTGATGGGCAGGGTGTGCTCGTTGCCATGGAAGCCGTCGATGACATGGGTGAGATTGAGCTTTAGATCGAGCGCGCCTTCGGTCGTGGGCATCATCTCGAGTTCCTTGGAAGCCTGCACCATGAACTGGCGCTGCTTGCGGTTGCCCACAACGTAACTCTTGATGTTGGGCGTCCCGTAATACTTCTTGTAACGCGTGAGCACACCCTTCACTTCTTCCACGGATTGGAAATTGTTGTCGGAGAAGACTCCCGGTCCGGTTGAAAACGCACGCAGGCCGATGATCTCCCCGGTATCGACCAGATCTTGGTACGCGAACATGTCGTTCGTCGCGGTCTGGACGTCGAGGCCTGCCGTCACCCCATAGGCAACGTTGGCCAGAAAGTTCCAGTTCTGCGTGTCCAGTATGCCCCGGCGAATTTCGAACCAGTGGGCGTGTGTATCGACGAAACCAGGAGTGATGGTCTTGCCATTCACGTCGAACACCTTGGCCCCGGCCGGCACGCTCCCGCGCGCGCCCACGCTCTTGATTCGGTTATTCTCAACGACGATGTCTGCGTTTTTCAGGACCTCATCGCCTTTCATGGTAATGACGGTCGCTCCGCGAAGAACCACCGTTCCTTTAGGCGTCTTCCGCGGAAATTCCAGGTTCACGGCGAATTCTTCGACGGTGTTTTCTTGTTCCTTGAACTTCTCGGGCTTCTTTTCCGCCTGCTCGTCCTTCTTGGTTTCGTCCTTCTTCGCATCTACCTGAGCGGCTTCTTTTTTGTCCCCCTCTTTCTTCGCCTCCTCCTTTTTCTCGCCTTCCTTCTTCTCTTCCTTTGGAGGCTCGAAAGAGATGGCGGAGAGCGGCTGGCGGAAAAAGCTCGCGCCCACGGCCCAGGTAATGGTCTTGCCGTCGTCAGCCCACGCAAAATAATCGGCGCCAATATCAGTTAGTTTCTTCGTGGGGACGGATGCCGTGGTGATCATGATGGTAGGCGCTTCGCCGCCGACAACCGGCATGGCCGTGACGTAGAGCTGGTTCATGATGTGTGCCAGGACCCAGTTTCCATCGGGACTGACTCGCACATCGTCGGCCGGACCGGGTTCATCGGAAAAGCCCAGCGGGGGCGCCTTCACCTGTAGGTGTGTGCGGCGGTCCGTCCCGTCATAACGCAGTGAAATTAGCCCTCCCTCGGTGTAAAGGTAGATGCGGTCCTTCTCATGCGTGAAGTGCGGCTTGCCCGCTCCGCGCGCGGGAATAATGAGATTTGCGGGACCGCCGTCCGCCGGAAGCCAGATTAGGTCCGGACTGCCGGCAACGCCGAAATCAAACGTGCTATTGTCGCGATCGTAAGCGTTGCCGCGCAACGCCACGATACGATCGCCGTCCGGCGACCACACGGGATCACTGTAGAACGCCGAGTTTTCAGTCAGCAATTTCGGCGCCCCGCCCGACGCGGCCACTTTCCAGATCTCGCCGCCGGCGGCGGACCATGTCACATAAGCAATCCATTTCCCGTCCGGCGACCATACCGGCTGAAATTCCTTGGCGTTGCCGCTGGTCAGACGCTGCGGTTTTCCGCCGGGAATGTCCATCACGTAGAGATGCGTCAGCGCCGAGAAGGCCAGCTTCTTTCCGTCTGGGGATTCAACGGCATCTTGGATCAATCGCACCTTCACCGGCCCTTCTTCCACCTTGCGAGGGAAGTCCAGCTTGGGACCCAACTCCTGCGATACCTGCGCTGTGAAGGGAATCAGCTTCCCCTCGCCAGTGGCGATGTTGAGGCGGTGGAGTTTTCCGTCGTTGGTGTAAACGATTTCCTTACCGCCGGGGAGATACGCATAGCCAGGATAAAGATCGCGCGTGAAGCGTGACTCCTGATCGTCGCGCGTGATCGGGTATTTTACCCAGCGGTCCTCGCCGGTTTGTAGATTGCGCAGCCGCAGACCACTCTCCGTCTCGTAGCGCGTGACGTACAGCAGCGAATTGCCATCGGGCGAAAGAACCGGACGAAAACCACTTCCCAGCTGGCGGATCAGGATGTCTTCGTCGCCGGTTTTGCGGTCGCGCCTTGCCACTTGCCATAGCGGGAACTGCGCTTCGTAGGTGAAACCGCCTGTGCGCTTTGCATAGTAGAGGTATTTTCCGTCTGGTGACGCGGAAACCCCGATGGCATTGTGCCGATCCTGGCGACGCGTCGTGGGCGCCGGCTTGGACTTCGTAATCTGCACCCCCGAGCCGCCCTGGAGGTGATACATCCAAATCTCAAACGTGTTGATGCCAAACCCGGCTTTCGAGACCAGCACATATTGCCCATCCGGGGTCCAGTTGGGCGACGCAAATTCCGCATTCGTTTCCTTGGAGATCTGCTTGGGCTCGGTGCCGTCCGCCTTCATGGTCCAGATGTTCTCGCTGCCTTCGCGGTCAGAGAGAAATGCGATCCACTTTCCGTCGGGGGAAAACTTTGGCTGGCTGTCGAAGGCCATTCCGCCGTCAATCAGCTTGGCTTGGCCGCCTTCGATCGGTAGCGTGTAGATATCGCCGAGCAATTCGAAGACGATGGTCTTGCCGTCCGGAGAGACATCCAGGGAGAGCCAGGTACCCTCATCCGTGGTAAATTCGATTTTCCGGTCGGACTTCAGAGGCAGACCTTTTTTCTCGTCTTTCTTTTCATCCTTCTTCTCGTCCTTCTTGTCTTTATCCTGCTCCGAGGCATTCTGCCGTTCTGCACTGGCGAACAGTGGCGGCGCACTTCCAAGAAACAAGTGGACGACGATCGTTAATACAACAAACCACACGGTTAGACCGCACAGACTGGGCTTTCTACCGTTCATACTCGATTCCTCCGTAACGTCGCTCTGACCTGGAACTCGCGGGCCCGACGGCCTCTATCGGCCCGCTGATGAACACACCTTTTCTTGCCCCTTAGACGCAAGGCTTGCGGAAGCGTTTCGATGGCGCATAGTGCTAAATCCGCGCTACTGCTCCGAGTCCACATCGCCGCCACGTCCGCCGCGCGGTTGCGGCGGCGCTGGAACGATGTGCGGAATACCCGCGTCGTTCATCTTTTTGTTCAGCGCGGGAAGTTCCTCATCGGCGATTTTCTTGACCTGCGCCGAAGCATCGTTGACCAGCTGCATCAATTCCGCGAGCTTTTCTTTCTGGCGGGCGCTGGGGGCGGCCGAAAAACCGTCCAGGTCGTCGAGAAGTTCCTGAACTTGATTAGGCAGCGGGTCGGGCTTCCATTCGAATGGCGGACCTGCGTTCCCCAAGCCTTCCCGCGTACGGAGGAACTTCTCTGCGACGGCATCGACTCTTTTCTGCAGCTCATCGGCAGCTTTGACGATATCGTCCGGGATTTTCGTCGTGCCAGGTTTTCCGGCATCCTTGTCCTTCTTCCACTGCTCGCGCGCGGCCTTCAGCGCTGTTTGTATGCCTTCAATTGTTTTTCGGTCCTTATCCGTGCTCTTAGCCATGGGATAGAGCTGGTCGATCATCTCGCGGCGCGCCGTGCGGTCCGCCACGGAAATCACGATGCGCGTATCCTCTTCGATCGTGACTTTTTGCGAGGCTTCCTTGTCGGCGGCTTTGATCTTGATGGTGTATTCCCCAGGTTCGACGAATGGCCCGCGCGGACCAAAGCCGAATCCCGCAGCGATGGCCTCCTGTTGTTCGGGCGTCGGCTCCGCCGGCGGATTGAAGCGCAAATCCCAATTTGTGCGGTTCACGCCCGCTGCGGCAGGCCCATCCATCTCCCGAATTACTTTTCCGTCTTTGTCGAGTACGGTGATTTTTACTTTGCCTTCCTTCTTTTCTGCCGCGTCGCCTTTCGTGTCGGTCTTCGATTTCTCCTCGACCGCGTTTTTCTTATCTTTTTCCTCTCTGTCTTTCTTTGGCGTCTCCGCAGGCACAGCTTCCTTCAGGTAGTAGCTCAGGAGCGCGCCGTATGGCGGATTCTTTGCGGTGAACGCTTTTTGCCCCCCGCTCCAACGGCGATTGCCCAAGTGCCAGGTTATGGCAGGCCGAGGCGGAAAGAATGTCAGAGGTGACGTCGCCACGCTCGAATCCATCTTCTCGATCGGTGTCAGGTCATCGAATACCCAAATCGAGCGGCCATGCGTTGCGAGGACCAGGTCGTTTTCGCGCGCCTGGATTTCGATGTCGTCCACTGGCACCGTCGGGAAATTGTTTTTCAGCGCTGTCCAATTTGCTCCGCGATCCCAGGATGCCCACAGCCCAAACTCGGTTCCCGCGAATAAGAGGTTGTTGTTACGAGGGTGCTCGCGCACGACATGCACGCTTCCGGCCGAATCAGGAATGCCGTTGCGGATCGCCTTCCAGCTCTCGCCGTAGTCGTTGGTGGCAAAAACATAGATGTTGTTATCGTCTCCGCGATGCCCATCGAATGAAAGCAGCGCCACGCCGTCACCGGTCTTGGATGCCACCACGCGGCTCACATAAGTCCCCTTAGGTACTCCGGGCACCTTGGAAGCGACGTTTTTCCAGGTCTTGCCGCCGTCACGTGTCACTTGCACATTGCCGTCATCCGTGCCTACCCAAAAAACATTGGGCGTCAATGGCGATTCGCTGAGCGTCGTGATGGTCGGATATTCCTGCACACCGTCATGCCGCGAGAGGGTGTTCTTGTCCGGCGTCTTACCGAAGATTTGTAACTTGTTGCGGTCCGCGCCCGTAGTCAAGTCCCCACCGAGACGGGTCCAGTTATCCCCGCGGTCCGTCGACTTGAACAAATAATTTCCGCCGTAATAGACCGTGGTGTGTTCGTGAGCGGAAACCGCCACGGGCGAATTCCACTGGAAGCGGTAGTGCGGCTCTCCCGCTTTCGCTTCTGGCCGAATGGATCGCTGCTGCCCGGTGCGCATGTCGCGGCGATCGATGTAGCCGTCCTGAGATTCCGTGTAGACAATCCAGGGCTCGACATTGTCAATCGCCGCGTAGAAACCGTCGCCTCCGTGAATTACGTGCCAATCTTCGTTAACAATCCCGTCGCGCATCAGCGTCTGGATCGGCCCGCACCAACTCCCGTTGTCCTGCAAGCCGCCGCAGATGTGGTAAGGCTTTTCGTTGTCGAGCGCCACTTCATAGAATTGTCCAATCGCGATAGTATTTACGAAGTCCCAGGTCTTTCCGGCGTCGTAGCTCCAATGAATCCCGCCGTCTGACCCCGTGAGCATGTGATTCGAGTCCGCCGGATCGATCCACATGGCGTGATAATCACCGTGGATTCCCCGCACGCGTTGCGTCGAAAACGTCTTGCCGCCGTCCTCGGAATAAAACATTGGCGCGCCCAACTCCCAGATACGGAGGTCATTGTTGGGGTCGATGCGGATCTGGCTGTAGTAAGACGGGCGCGGATTCGTATCGCCCATTTTCTTCCAAGTCTCGCCTTTGTCTTCGCTGCGATAGGTCCCGCCCTTCTCGTGTTGCACGACGGCGTAGACGATGTTCGGATCTTTGCGGTAAATATCAAGCCCGATGCGCCCGGTCTCACCGCCGTTCTCGTACGGCAGCCCCTTCGTCAATTTTTTCCAGGTTGCGCCGGCATCCGTCGTCTTATAAATCGCGCTATCCGGGCCGCCGCCATTGAATCCATAGGGCGTCCGCCGCCGCTCGTATGCCGCGGCATACAAAGTGTCCGGACTTTGCGGATCCATGGCGATGTCGCTCACACCGGTGTCCTCATTGATCTTGAGGACTTGTACCCAAGTGTTTCCGCCATCTACAGTTTTGTAGACACCGCGATCTCGATTTGAGCCCCATAGATGACCAAGCGCCGCAACGTAAACCACATCCGGATTCTTTGGATGAATCACGATTCGCCCGATGTGCCGCGTCGCCTCCAGCCCCATTTTCTTCCAGGTCTTCCCACCGTCGAGCGACTTGTACGCCCCGTCGCCCCAAGAGGAGCTTTGCCGATTGTTCGGCTCGCCCGTTCCTACCCACACCACGGCAGGGTCTGACGGCGCGATGGCGATGTCGCCAATGGTCGAGACACTCTCCTTATCGAATATCGGTTCCCAGGTGGTGCCGTTGTTCGTTGTTTTCCATACGCCGCCCGAGGCTGTGCCCACGTACACGATGTTGGGATTGCTCTCCACCACCGCGAAATCATCAATGCGCCCGCCCATCGTCGCGGGACCGAGTTCGCGGAATTCCAGATTTTTGAATTTATCGGTGGGATTCGGCTGGTCGCCGGGGGCCGCCTTCGCGCTCATCCCCCAAGCGCCAATTGACGCCGCGCAAGCCAGAATTACCCGCAGAGCGTTCCACGTGTGTTTCATTTCCATCCCCCTATTTGCAAGGCCCGGCATGTTACTCCTGCAGGCCCGCACTACGCATCAAGTGTTTTGGAAGGGCAAACCAACCCGTGGAAAGTCAGACGCATTGCGCCGGCTCTTCGTTTCATGCTCCCGCCAATTCTGCCCCGACGCCGCTCTCCCGCCGCATGCAACTCATCGCCTACCCTTGCCTTCAAATCCCTACGACCGCATGCTAGGCTATCCAACTGTTTTCATTGACCGTATGTTCCGAGTGAACCGTCATCCCCATGCACGGACTCTTTACGCGCGCTGCCGTTTTTTACTTCCGGCTGGGCTGTTGTTGGCTATGGGAGCCGCTGCGCCAAACACTGCCTCTCCCCAACAAACCCGGTTTCCTTCCAGCAAAGGGGGAGTCGCGAGCCTGGAAGCGAAGACGCAGAGCCGCAAAGGTGACTTAACCACCGCCGACGGAGACGTGGATATTCACTATGGGGACAGCCGTCTTCGTGCCGATCACGTCGAATACAACAACAAAACCAATGAAGCAGCCGCCAGCGGCCATGTGCAACTCGATTACAACGGCGAGCACCTCGAGGCCGACGAAGCGCAATTCAACGTCAGCACCGGTCATGGCCGCTTTCACAACGTACGCGGCAACGTTAAGATTGAGCGGCGGCCCAATCCCGCGCTGTTGGTTTCCGATAGCCCACTCTACTTTGAAGCACGCGACGTCGAACGCTTCCCGGGAGACGTCTACCTCATACACCGCGCATGGATCACCATCTGCGACCCTCAACATCCCAAGTGGCAGTTCTATGCGCCTAACGCCCGGATTCGTCTCGATAAGACCGTCGCGCTCATCAACGCCAACTTCCGTCTTTTCCGCGTGCCGCTTATCTGGCTTCCGTATGCCTCCACACCCGCGGGGCGTAAAGTCCGTGCCTCCGGCATCCTCATTCCCGATGTCGGCCAGAGCTCGCGGAAAGGCTTCATCATCGGCGATGCTTTTTACCTAGCTCCCACTTCGTGGATGGACGCTACCCTGGGCGTCCAATTCATGAGCCGCCGAGGTTTCCTCGAGCGTGCATCATTCCGCGCCAAGCCATTCGAGAATACTTCGGTGGCATACAGCTATTTTGGCGTCGATGACCGCGGCCTCCGCAACTCTGATGGCACGCGCACACCTCAAGGTGGCGAGCAGCAGCGCCTGGAAATCCAATCCTTGCTACCCGGTGGCTGGCGCTTCGTCACCGACTACAACCATCTTTCTTCGCTTACCTTCCGTCTGGCGTTCGCCGACTCATTCGGCGAAGCCGTCAACTCCGAAGTGCGCAGCGCCATCTTTCTTTCGAACAATTTCCGGGGATTCAGCCTGAATTTCGCGGGCCTCGACGACAAGAGTTTTCTCACGCTGCCTACGACCACGACTTCTCCCACTGGCGTTGTCACCACCGTTCCGGCCACTAGCGTGACTCTTCGAAATCTGCCTGAAGCGCGATTTGGTTCCGTCGAGCAAGCTCCCTGGCACAGGGTACCCGTTTATTTCGGTTTCGACGGTTTTGCCGGTGTCGTCTTCCGCAGCGATCAAAATATCCAAACTCCCAATTTCGTCGATCGCTATGAATTCGCGCCGCGCGTTACCGTCCCGCTTCATCTGGGTTCGTGGCTCGGCGTGACGACTTCCGCCGCCTTCCGTACCACGAGCTACGGCGATTCACTCGATCCCGCCGGCAACATCAGCGTCTCATCCATCAAACGCAACACGGGCGAATTCACCGTGGAGCTTCGCCCGCCTACTCTTGAACGATTCTTCGACCGCGCCTCCTTGAAAAAAGATAAGGGGCGGCATCGCTACAAGCACACCATCGAACCTGCTGTGGCCTACCGCTACATTACCGGTGTGCATCGGTTCGCTGAGTTCATACATTTCGATTCCGATGCCACGCTTACCAACACCAGCGAAGTCGAGTATGGGATAACACAACGGCTGTTCCGCAAAGACGGTGACGACCAGCCTCAAGAACTCATTTCCTGGCGCATCGTCCAAAAGCACTACTTTGATCCCACTTTTGGCGGCGCCATCGTCAACGGGCAGCGCAATGTTTTCCAGGCCTTGGATTCCATCTCGCCTTTCGCGTTCGCTTTCGGCCCTCGCAACTGGTCTCCGATCGTCAGCGATTTCAAGATCACTCCTGGCGGCCCCTACGATTTGGAGCAGATTCTTCAGTACGATCCGCAAATTCAAAGACTTGTCACCATCGGCACGCTCTTAAAACTAAAGCCGTACCGGGAGTTTTTTATCACCACTGCCTACTTCCGGTTGAATGACAACCCGTCGCAGAGCGATATTCCCGCCCCTCTGCCTGCCGGGTTCGTTCCTTTCGAGCAACCTCTTTCAAGCCAGGTTCGCGCGCTTGTCGGTTACGGAAGCGAAACGCGCAAGGGCTTTAATCTCATCACCGGTGTGGGCTACGATTTCGAGAACAAGACTTTGCAAAACCAGATCGTTCAGCTCAGTTACAACGGCAGTTGCTGTGGCTTGGCTGTGGAATATCGCCGCATCAATCTCGGGCAGGTGCGCGCGGAGAATCAGTTCCGCATCGCGTTCATCATCGCCAACATCGGTACCTTCGGGAATCTGCGCCATCAGGAGAGAATATTCTGAGCACGAACGATACCGATCTGGCGTTCGCCCCAATCGAAGAGATCGGAAACCTTTTCCGCAAGCGTAAACTCTCGCCGGTCGAGCTCACCAAGCTCATGCTGGCACGCATCGAGCATCTGAATCCAAAATTGAACGCTTACATCACCGTCACGGCCGAACTCGCTCTCGCGCAGGCCAAAAAAGCCGAATCGGAGCTTTTTGCGCCGCGCGGCCGAAAAGGCCATCGCGACCGCGGCCCGCTTCACGGCATACCCATTTCGCTGAAGGACAATATATATACGAAGGGTATTCGCACTACCGCGGGTTCAAAGATTCTGAAAGATTTCATTCCGCAGCACGACGCCAAGGTCGTCATTCAGTTGAAAGAGGCGCGCGCCGTCATTCTCGGCAAGACCAATATGCACGAATTTGCCTACGGCGTGACGTCGAATAACCCGCACTACGGCCCGGTCCACAATCCCTGGGACCTGGCGCGCATCTCCGGAGGCTCCAGCGGAGGTTCTGCCGCTGCCGTGGCCGCCGGCCTCTGCTATGGCAGCATCGGCACAGACACCGGTGGCTCCATCCGCATCCCCGCCGCGCTTTGCGGCGTCGTCGGCCTTAAGCCTACCTTCGGCCGTGTCTCAGTGAAGGATGTAATTCCGCTTTCTCCGCATCTCGATTGCGTGGGGCCTTTGGCCCGCACTACCGCCGATGCAGCCATAATGCTCGATCCCATTTTTGTGCGTGGCAAGGGCGAGCCCAGTTTGCAAAGCGCCACCAAATCTTCCCGAAAGGGCCGGTTTCGCCTGGGCTTGCCGAAAACCTACTTCTCCGATGTCATTTCTCCCGAGGTGGAATTCATGTTTGAGCGAGCACTTCGGCTTCTTCAAAAATCAGGTAGCAATTTGAAAGAGGTGTCGATTCCTTTGTTGTCCGAAACAGAAGACGCTGGGAACCAGATCGCCTGGGCCGAGGCCACTCATTACCATCAACAAGCCGGATGTTTTCCGGCCCGCGCCGCCGATTATGGCGAGGACGTGCGTGCGCGACTTGAGATAGGTGCAAAAGTTTCCGCAACGGCATATCTCCGAGCCATGGAAGTGAGGAACTCCTTTATTGAACATTTCCACGCGGCTATGGCTGGCGCAAACGTGGACGCACTCGCGGTCCCCACGACACCCATTGCCGCCCCCATGATCGGAGAAGAAACGACGCTCGTTAGCGGGGACAAGCACCCTACCCGCGCCTTACTGCTTCGCTTGAATCGACCCGCGAATCTTGCTGGCCTTCCTGCGGTTTCCGTTCCTTGCGGTTTCACGCCCGAGGGATTACCTGTCGGTTTCCAGCTTATTGGCGCCGTCACCGACGAGCACCTGCTGCTGCAAATCGCGAAGCTGTTTGAGCTTGCATGTCCAGCGCGATCGCGCCCGCCTTTAGCCACTTAGTGCGCTGGCACTCGCACGATGCGGCCTGCCAGGAATCCGCCGCTGCTGACCACATCCCCGGTCAGAGCGAGTTGACCGCTGCTTGTGTTGCGGGAGTACGTGAACACCACCTGCCCTTGTATCACGGCGTACAAACGGTCTCCCGCGGAATTGAAAGCCATGCCCGTCGGTCCGCCCGGCAATGTTCCCGTGGAGAACGGCGATCCCGGTAAAGGCGTCACGCCGCCCCCGGTGCTCAAGGTGAATCCGAAAATTCCTCCGTTGTCCTGGTCGGTGGTATAGACATTTTGCGCCGTCGGGTCGAACACCACTTCTTCCAGGTTGGCATTCGTTCCCAACTGCGTCTCCGTGAACCCGGACAGTGTTCCATCCATCGGACTCACGTTTCCCACAAACAGCCGCCCGTCCGGCGTGGTCGCGGCGAATTTTCTCCCCGAAGCGCTTAAGGTCACACGTACGACAGTTGGTGCAAATTCCGCCGCCGCCACGGGTAACAGGGCGGTCTGCACCGGTTGCAGCGTCGCGCCTTGCGCGGAAACCGCGAAGACCGAGATCGTCCCGCCGGCGTTATTTCCGACATACAGCCGGCTACCGTCGCTGCTGAACACCACATCCTGCGGAAGCGGCCCCGTCGCCGCGGAAGCGCCTTGAAAGAAGAGATTGTTCTGCACCAGTGTCAATTGCACTGTTCCGTTGGCCACGTCCGTTATGGCGATCACGCCTTGCGAGGAAATCGCCATTCCGCCCGGATTGCCTAGCCTGCTCGTCAGTCGCGTCAACGTGAGCGTTCCCCCAGTTCCGATGTTCACGATTTGAAGTGTCCTCGCTACTAGCTGTTGGTCGACCGTAATCGCCGCGAGAAGCGTGCCATCCGGTTTGACAGCAAAATGCGTCAGGAAGGACGGCGAAAACGTGATGGACGAGCCGGGGATCGGCTCGAGCTTCCCCGATGCCGCACTGAATCCGCTGATATTTCCGGAAAAATTCCCGACGAAAAACCTTTCGTTCGCCGCGGGCGGCGGAGGCGGATTGATGGAGGAGCTTCCGCCGTTGCAAGCAACCGCCAGTGCCGCCAGCGACGTTGCGGCCAGCGCCGCTAACTTTGACCTCACCGAACGTTTTCGCACAACATCCGGTGCTGTTTCTTGCTTTAACCCTGACGTGTTCGGTTCGCAGGGCATATATCCACCTTCTCCTTGGCGCCGAAACCCTCTCTCGATCCCCAGATCCGGCTATGCATTTGACTCTCCATGGAAAGGAATTGTTGCCCGTTCTTCTGTGACCGTGGCCACTGCACCTTGTAGCTTCATCACCCGGCTGCCTAAAACGTACCCCAACGTCCCCGTAACGATTCCTCCGAAAACATCCGCCACATAGTGGTTTCGCACGTATACCGTCGAAACACACATGCAAAGGACGGATGGTAGGAATATCCAGAAGAGCCACCGCCGGTGCCGCCACGCTCCCCAAAGTGCGGCAACCGCTCCTGCGACGTGCTGCGAGGGAAACGCGGCGCCGTGTACCCGACCGCATTTCTCGATCAGGTTGACGAGCGCCGTGAACGGTCCGCCCGCAAGATTGCCGTGCCACATGCCCGCGAATGTGAACCACGGGCTTTGCACCGGGAAGAGCATCGAGATGATATAGCCGAACACGTATCCGACGGCCGAGTATGTCATCACCGCCCAATAACTTTTCAAATCGCGCCGGCAGTAGAGAATCCCGCCGAGTATCAGAAGAAAAAGAAAATAAGTGAAGTAGGCGAATTGCATGAATTCGTTCAGTGCCGGGTGCGCCAAGCGCTCCAGCCACAACGTAGGATTCACACCTGTCAGCCATTGATCGAACGCGATCAGCTTGGCGTCCTGCCAGCCGGGCGTCACCAGATGCACGAGCTTGCCCATCTCCTCAAAACAAAAAAGAAAAAACAGATGTGGGTACCAGTGCCGCCAGAAGCGCCAGAACTTCATCGAATGCGTGACGCCTTGCCTTTCTGTACGCTTCGCGATCAGGGCCTCCACCAGGCACAAAACCAAGATCATCGCCGCCACCAGGGCTTGTACGCCGATTAACTTCCCGGGATGCGCGAGATTTTCCGCAAAAGCCGCGATCAGCGCGCTCGATGTCGCCAAATATCCCAGCGCTACCCACTCGAATGCTCCACACGCCGCCCAAGCTGCCGCTGCTTCCCGGATGAACCACGCCGTAATCCCACTCGCCCCCCGTTCGATGCCGGCCGCACGGTCGTCACCTCCAGCGGTTCCCACTTCCGCGCGCCAGGCGAGCGCCGCCTCATTCCCTCGATACTGCTGCCGCTGCACTTCGTTCATTCAAGGGTCTCCCGTGCTACTACTTGCATCCGGCGATTGCCGCCTGCTGCTCTTTCTTCTCTGCGATGCCTTCCTTCACAGCGCTTGTCCCGACCCGGTCGGGACGTCTCGTCGTTATATTCTCTTTTTCTTTCCAACTTAGGATCGGCCAACCACGCTTTCGCGCAAAGCCCGCAAGGTCATTCGACGGATTCACAGCCGCGGGCCGTCCTGTCACTTCCATTAACCAGCGATCGTTCAAGCTGTCGCCGTAGGCGTAGCATCTCTGCAGATCGAGTCGCAACTCTCTAGCCATCTGCTTCGCCGCGCGCGCTTTCGCTTCTCCGAACATGGCCTCGCCTAAAACGCGCCCCGTCCACCTGCCGCCCTTTTCCTCCAGCCGCGTTGCGATTACACGAATCGTCACCGTAATTCCGTGCGCCGCAAGCTCCGTTTCCAAGGCGAGCACGGCTCTCCGTGCCAGCGGCTCGAGCGTCCCGCTGATCACCACGATTTCGTGTCGCTGTTTCACGTGCCACGCTATTGTCGCGACCGCTTGCGCAAAAACGGTCGGGACAGGCAATCGTGGACTGCGGCGCGCGCTCTTTGAAGGGAGAACCGACGCCTGTCTCTTGGCCCGGTGGCCTTCTTTGTGCCAGGAAGAGACGGAGCTGTCTCCCTCACCACGCTCGTCAATAATTTGCACCCCGCGCAGATACATTTTGTTGCCTTGTAAAATCGCGCTGATCCCTCCCGGGATCAGGCGAATCGCCTCCCTCAACCAGAAAAAATAGTTCTTCTTGTGAATCTCCTGCCGGTACCGCAACGTTCGGAACAATCTCTGCTCCAGCGATGGCAGCGACACAAGCGTTCCATCCAGATCAAAAAATGCCGCCACTCCGCCGCTCCCGTCCTTTACCCCATTAACCTCATTTACTTCCTGTACCTCTCCCGGCCCCTTCACGCCGCCTCCTGCGCTGCACCATTCGCTCCTCGTGCCGGCCCCACATTTGCTGCGATGTATTTCCACCCTTCCACTAGCACTGGCAATCCCCGCACCAGGCAAAACGCCGCCGTCATCCACGTCAAAACGTCCGCCCCCATGCGGATCATGACGTGGGCATCCACCGCCAGCTGACCCACCAGCGCTACCGGCCCGCGTGTCAGCGCCAGCTCCAATCCCAAGTAGCAGAAGCACAAGCACTTCATCGCGGCATACAAACCTCTGCTCCAGCGCGATGCCACCAGCGCCTGCCCCCACCACGTCTGCAGCATGGCGTTCGCGCCCCACCCGGAGTGTCCCGCCTTCATCGCCAGTCCGCGCAGAAAATCTGTCGCTGCCCCGCGCGCAAAAAACAAAACCGGCAGCCACAGTGACACCATCCCAACGACTGCGAAATAAGTGAAGTACACATTCTCGATCATCCGGTCGCCCAGGATGTCCAGTTGCGCGCCCATCGGCGTGGCCATCTTTTTCTTCCGAGCAATGTGCCCGTCGAGTGCATCCAGCGCGATTGTGGCCACGGTCAGCCCCACCGCCGTGAGGTTCGCCCAGGCCCCCCGCCCGAATAGACACACGGCCGCAAACCCCACTATCACTCGCAATAGCGTCACTTTGTTTGGCGTCCAGCGCATATTCACCTGCCCGGCACGACACAACGGCCAACTCTGTAATGGCAACCTCTGTGCCAATCGTTGCTCTAGCAAGGCCCATCTGCTCAATCACTTACAACTTGCCCTGCCATGCTTGCTCCCGCCTCACGCCAGCCAAATCCACCATCTGTCGCCTATGCGCGCCTTCTCCTCTTTGTTTCCTTTTCTCAGTTTGCGCGTCTAACAAATTGAGTTCACGTTTGCCGCTCGCTCACCCATCCTTCGCGATGCTTCCCCAAAGCGGAGTGATCAGGGCTGCTGATGGCGCATTTCGGCCCTGCCGAAGAGGACCTCGACGCAGACCCGAACACGAACGAGATTTGTGGGAGAATAAGAAGGTCTCTTTTAAAGTCTATCCAACTGAGCTGTTTCGCCTTGCATTCAGGTCGCAATCGAGGACTGCATTGAGATGACGGATGTTTCTCTTGTAGGAGCTTTTCTGGCTGGGCTCGTTTCGTTTCTTTCGCCCTGCGTGTTGCCCCTTGTTCCCGGCTACATTTCCATGCTCTCGGGCATCGGCATGGAGGAACTCCGCAAAGGAGAGGCGCCCACTTCGGGCTTGTTCGCCTCTTCCCTCGCTTTTGTCACTGGATTTTCCGTCGTTTTTATTTCTTTTGGCGCGTCGGCCAGCGCCGTCGGCTCTTTCCTTCTCCAGAACCGTGCGCTGCTCGCTCCCGTTGCTGGCGCCTTGATCCTTCTCTTTGGACTTCATCTCCTGGGCGCGCTCATCAAGCTCAATTTGCGCGCTGGCATTATCCTTGGCGTGCTCCTGGTTGCTCTCGGCGTCGTCGCGTATCTCCGCCACGCCCCCCTGTTTGCCGGTTTGGGCGCTTCTCATTTCTTCTCGCTCTCGCTCATCGGCTTTTTCGGTCCCACCATGGCGCGCTGGCTCAATCGCGACGTGCACCTCCGCAGCAAAGCCACGCAGCCCGGCATCTGGAGCGGCTTCCTTCTTGGCTTCGCCTTCGCTTTTGGCTGGACTCCTTGTATTGGCCCCATCCTCAGTGCGGTGCTCCTTCTTGCCGCCCGTAGCGACACGATTGCACGGGGTGTGCTGCTCCTGGCCGTTTATTCTGCCGGCCTGGCGATTCCGTTTCTACTCACCGCTCTCGGCATCAGCCGGTTCATGGTCTTCTACAAGAATTTTCGGAAGTATCTCCACGCCGTCGAGCTGTTCAGCGGTGCGCTATTGCTGTTCATTGGCGGCTTGGTCTTCTTCAACCGTTTGACTTGGCTCGCGGGCAAACTCAGCTTCTTGAATAGCATCGTCCTATGGCTGGAACACGCTCTAACCGGGGCCAAATGATGTGTGTCCGGGGCTGGCAGCCGGAAGCGCAGCAACACTTCCAGGTATAATCAAATCTTGAGGATTCGCAATGAAAAAAGTGCTCTTGATTATCTTCACCGTGTTTGTCCTGATCGTCGCGACTTATTTTGCAGACAAGGCTACGCGCGTTAAAGCCATTAACTCGGTGAAGAACACCGAGCAGGCCGAGCCAGAGACTGACGGCAAGCCCGCCCCCGAAGTCAAATTCAAAGATCTTGACGGCAATGATGTCACGCTCGCAAAGTACAAGGGCACTGTCGTCCTCGTCGATTTCTGGGCTACCTGGTGCGAGCCCTGCTACGTCGAGATTCCCTGGCTCATCGAAATGCAGCAGAAATACGCCGCGAAAGGATTTACCGTGCTCGGCGTTTCCATGGACGAAGACGGCAAAGGCGCCGTGGTCCCCTTCCTCGCCAAGGAACGCTTCGCCGTGAACGGCCAGAAGCTTCCGATGAACTATCCCATCGTCCTTGGCAACGACGAAATCGCCGACAAGTTCGGCGGCCTGCTCGGTTATCCCACCGGCTTTCTAATTAGCCGCGACGGCAAAGTCGTCAAGAAATTCCAGGGCCTCACCAGTTTCGACGACATCGCCAAAGCTATCGAATCTCAATTGTAATTCGTATTCTACGTGGTGCCTGTTGTCTTCTCACCCCGCGACCAATACCTGCCAGACTACTCACACTCTTCTGTTTTGCTAAACTCTTTCAACCATGACCGTCATTGACGAAGTTCTCTCCGCCAACGAAATTTACGCGCGCACTCATGAATTGCGCAGACTGACTCCGCGTCCCGAACGCAAGCTGGCTGTCTTAACTTGTATGGACACGCGGCTTTCGACGCGCACCCTGGGACTGAAAGAGGGGGATGCCCACATCATCCGCAACGCCGGAGGCATCGTCACGGATGACACCTTGCGCTCCCTGGTCGTATCGCATTATTTGCTGGGCACTGAGGAATTCATGGTCATCAATCACACCGATTGCGGACTAATGCACACATCCGAACAGGATTTACGCAACAGAATCCAGAATCACACCGGAACCGCCGCTGTTGCTCCGGCTTTCTTTTACGCCTTCCAAAACATAGAAGAAAATGTCCGCCACCAATTACAGAAGCTCCGCACGCACCCGTGGATTCCTAAAAATGTCGCCGTCCGCGGATTCGTTTACGACGTCTCCAGCGGCCTTCTCCGCGAAATTAAGCATTCTTAAAACCTGCATTCAGGACTTTTGTTGGCGCTTATCCGACAGGAAGCTCGATGGTCACCGCGGCGCCGTTGGGCTGCAGGTTTTTCACGTAGATATTGCCATTGTGTTCCCGCACTGTGCCGTAACAAATGCTCAGGCCCAGCCCCGTTCCCTGCCCAACAGGCCTCGTACTGTAGAAAGGATCGAACGCACGGCTAAGGTCGTTGAATCCCGGCCCCGAATCGGTGAACCGCACGACAACCTTTTCGCCTTCTTGATACGCTTCCACCAGGATTTTCTTTTCCTGCGCTTGTTCCAAGGCCTGAACGGAGTTGCTGAATAAATTCACAAATACCTGTTTGAATTGTCCTTCATTCGAGGCAATTTTCGGCAGATTGGGCGCAAAATTCATTTCCACTCGTATGCCGCAGTTTCGCAATTGATATTCCAGCAGCATCAGCGACTCTCGCACTACAACTTCCATGTCCAACAGCGTGCGTCCTTCACGCTGCGGTTGCGCAAAGGTAAGCAGGTTCTGGATGATTCGCTTCATGCGCTGTGCTTCCGTTTTTAGTTTTTCCAGCTTGGGGCGAGCCATGCCTTCCCCGCCCTGTTCAATTAGCAGGTCGGAGTAGCCCATTACCGCGGTCAGCGGATTATTCAACTCGTGCGCCACTCCGGCGACCAATTGCCCCACACCCGCCAGCCTCTCCTTTTGCAACAGTTGGCTTTGCGCGCGTTGCAATCGCTCCAGATTCTGCTTGGAGTCCAGCAGCAGCCGCTTCATTTCCCGCGCCAGCAGTATTTGCCGCAGGAAAACGCACACACCAACCACCAGAATCCCGCTGAGTGTGACCATCACGCGATACGGCCGCAATTGGCTGGTCTGCGGATCCAGAAACAGCTCGAACAAGCCGATCAGCGGCAAGGACAGCACTGCCAGCACGGCAAGAAAGCCGGGCAGGTCGGCCCACCGTTCCCGCGCTTCACCAGCAAGTGGTTCCGAAGGCACATTTCGTGCACTTAAGGCAATCAGTATGAACCAGCATACCGCCGCGTAGTCCGGGACGTCGTAGATGCTCCCACTGTAGTATTGCTCGCGCCCCAAGGCTGCGTTCAGCCACTGGTAAGCAAGCAGGTAGAGCGAACCGGCAAAAAACAAATGCCAATAAATCTTCCGCCAGGCCCCCCTGGCCACCATCGCCATGCCCCCGAGAATAGCCTGCAGCAGGGCGAACTCCGATACGAACAGAACATAGTAATACCTGTCGAAGAAGACCTTGTTCGGCAAGATGTATTCGTTGGGATAAACCAGGAACATATAGATGTAGATCCACCAGAGCAGAAGAATCAGAAAATTCAGCGTGCTAAGATGGAATTTCTGTTCTTGCTGTCGCGAACCCGGCCGCAACGCTGCAGCCGCCATCATCGGAACCGGTTGCAGGAAAAGCGGGATATCGGCCCAGAAGGGTTCAGGCGGACTTCGGCCTGCAATCACTTCGTAGTAAAACCAGGCCGCAAAGTTGCTGCCTACCATCGCGGCGCCCGTGGCCAGCAGGATCCAGAACCATCTTGTTCGCCCCTGGTTGCTGAACGCCGCCCACAGCATCACCGCAACGGCGATCAACCACAATCCTAAGCCGCAGCTGTCGGAGAACGCCGTCAGCGCAAAACCACGCGGTGCCGTCAGGGAAATGATGGTGTACAGCAGCAGAAAACCAGCAACCGCCGCCAGTTGCCAGCGCGCCATCCGCTTCATTTCAGTTTCAGTTCGATCGCGCCGCATCGTCAGCGGCGAAAAAACGCGGGACGCGAAGGACTGCAATCCGGGTTCTGCAAATGTCTTCACCAAAATCTCATTTCCGGACAATCTTAGACCCCCTGGGGTCCTGATAGTCGGACGATGGATATCGAGGTTAGCTAAACGCTACCTCAAGTCTCCCTCTTTCCGGGAAACCGGAACAATAGAACCATGGTCCCGCCCCGCTGGGACTATTCCCTCTCCACAAAATTGGCTTGTTGTCTAG
>Ga0137415_10000205_pt1 | contig 51273 bp, 38 predicted proteins | sample CZODoug3_1_1_16f_FD_183082 | JGI IMG/M metagenome (GOLD analysis project Ga0137415, IMG submission 183082) | Vadose zone soil fungal communities from Angelo Coast Range Reserve, California, USA - CZODoug3_1_1_16fungal (Hybrid Assembly) | ecosystem: Environmental > Terrestrial > Soil > Vadose...
CGACGGCGACGCTGGAGTGCTTGCCTACCGTGGCATTGACATTCACGACCTCGCTTCGTATTCCAACTTCGAAGAAACCACTTACCTCCTCTGGCACGGCCAACTCCCCACAAAATCTGAACTGGAAGAATTCAGCAAGAAACTAGCACAAGCCCGCCGCATCGATCCCAAAATCATTGATTTGTTACGATCCTTCCCGAAATCCGGGACGCCCATGGAGGCGTTGCGCACAGCGGTATCCGCGCTCAGTTTTTATGATCCCGACGAAAAAGCTGTCGATCACGACTCAAATGTCCGTAAATCTTTTGATTTGACAGCACAGATCGCCATCATCGTTACTGCATTTGACCGTATCCGTAAGGGTAAAGACATTGTCGATCCCGATCTTTCGCTCTCGCATGCCGGCAATTTCCTCTGGATGCTCACTGGCGAGAAGCCGTCGGAGACGGCCACCAAAACCTTCGATGTCGCGCTTATCCTGCACGCCGATCATGAGCTGAATGCCTCGACTTTTGCCGCTCGCGTGATCGCCGCTACCCTCTCCGATGTGCATTCAGCCATTACCGGAGCCATTGGCGCGCTGAAAGGCCCGTTACACGGCGGCGCAAATGAGGCGGTAATGCGACTGCTCTTCGCCATCGATAAGGCTGGCGCGGATCCAGTCGAGTACGTGAAGAACCTGCTGGCGCAGAAGCAGAAAATTTCCGGTTTTGGGCATCGTGTGTATCACACGGAAGATCCGCGGGCTACGCACCTGCGCAAAATGTCGGAAGACCTGAGCCGTTCGGCTGGCAATACCAAGTGGTTTGACATGTCGCAGAAGATTGAAGCCTATGTAAAGGCTGAGAAGAAATTGAACGCCAACGTCGACTTCTACTCTGCTTCGACCTACACCACGCTAGGCATCGACCTCGATCTCTTCACGCCGATCTTCGCCATCAGCCGCATCGCCGGCTGGGCCGCGCATGTAATCGAACAGCTTGACGACAATCGACTGATCCGTCCGCGCGCCGAGTACATTGGGCCGGAGTATCCGGCGAAATATGTGCCGATTGCGCAGCGATAATTTTTGCTGATCAAAACAAAAGGCGTCCTTCATGGACGCCTTTTTGTCGTATAGAAATACTTACATTCCGCTCTTTCGACTCGCCGGAGGAATGATGCTGTTCATGCGCAGGTACTCCACCATCTGCCCATAGTGATCCATGGAGTGCGCCATGCAAAGCGCCAACGCTGAAGCGCGTGTGGCCTTGCGTTGTGGCGGTTGATTCGGCAGCGCCTCAAATGCGTTCGCTGCTGTGATGGAATCAGTGGCAGCGTGCACATACTCATAGGAAGTTTTGAGTGCTTTGATGATCTCATCTTTGGTCTTTAGCGCTTCAATGGTCTTCGGATCGACCGCGTTAGGAATGCCCCATCCCTCGAAGAACTCATAGTTGGCGGCGGCCAGATGCTTTACCTGGGCGGCAAAGCTATTCACTCCTTTGAAGTCACCGGACGTTGGGACAAAATTATATTTGTCGGCAGGCATCGCTTCCGCTGCGCCAACAATTTCTTTTTCCAAATTGCCGAGTAAAGCTTTGAATGATTCGGCGGGAGCGATCTGCATAGCCGCCGTTGAAGCTGCTTGTGCCTGCATCATCGCTGGCAGGGCCAGCACCGTACAGAGTGCAAGTGTGGAGAACCTATGTAGCTTTATCACGAAACCCTCCTGACGGCCTCTAAAAGCACCGCGCACAAAGCCTAGCAGATTCGAGCTATGCTGAAAATTCATGACAAACATTCCTGGCCCCACGATTCCCAGTTTCGATCTCACCGGACAAATAGCCCTTGTTACCGCTTCTGGCCGGGGCCTTGGCCGAGCTATTGCGATTGCACTTGCGCACGCGGGAGCCGACATCGCCCTCGGCTTACGCAATATCGACCGCCACGGCGGCCTGTCAGACGAGATCGCCCAAATGGGCCGCCGTTGCCTGCCCCTGCAGATGGATATGACCGACCTTGATCAGGTGCGAGGCGCGATTGACCACGCTGTGAACCATTTCGGCCGCATCGACATCCTGGTGAACAACGCGGGGGTAGCTCCTTCGAATCTCGCTGAAAACGTTACTGAAAAAGATTTCGACTACACGGTCGCGATCAATCTCAAAGGAACGTTTTTTGCCAGTCAGGCCGCCGCGCAACATATGATTCGCCAAGGCTATGGCCGCATCGTCAATATGGGTTCGCAGGCTGGATTCGCCGCGCTACCCACCGAATCCGTCTACTGCATGACAAAGGCCGGCATCGCCCATCTGACCAAGTGCCTTGCTGTCGAGTGGGGCAAACACGGCATCAACGTCAACGGAGTCGCGCCAACTTTCATTCAGACGGATGGAACAGAGCCTGTGCTATCCGATCCGGTATTTCGCGCCGATACGATCGAACGCATCGCAGCATTGCATCGCATTGGCGAGCCGGTGGAAGTTGCAGGAGCCGTAGTCTTTCTTGCATCGCCTGCAGCATCGCTCATCACAGGACATACCATCCTCATTGATGGTGGATGGACGGCGCGGTAAGCTGCTCTACAACTCCACGCCCTGCGCCTCGCGCAACTCTTCGAGCATATCGATCAGGCGGGAGCTGACATCGACGCGGTATTTCTGCTCCTGGTGCAAGTCAAGAAGACGCTCGGGAAGCTTCCTGCGCTGCGCTGAACAGTAGTCGCGCAGATCCTGCAATGGAAGAACTTTCGACGACGTGCGCCTGCCGTCCACCATCACTTTCTTGAGCAGTGGCTCGCCGCCGGGCATCTGCTCACCAGAAGCGGTGAGGACATCGTGGTCCAACAGGCCATCCTCTCCGTAGAAACGAAAAACCTGCTTGCAGGAAGGATAGGTTTGTTTTTCTGCGCTCAACTTGGCGCGGTAATACGGCTTGGCGCCGGCCTCGATACGCACTAGTTTGTAGACACAGCTTACGACTGGATCGTCCTTCGAGGTAGCCATCTCTGTGCCGACGCCAAAAGCATCGATGGGAGCGCCCTGGCGCAGCAACTCCTCTATTTTCCACTCGTTCAGGTCTCCTGTGACTGCGATCTTCACGTCTTCCAGACCCGCTTCATCCAGACGTGTCCGGACCTGCTTTGACAGTGCAAGGCGATCACCGCTATCGAGACGCACGGCACGTGGATGCAGCTTTGCGCCGATCATGCCGTCCAGTGCGCGCATGGTGTCGTAGGTGTCGAGCAGAAGGGTTGTCTGATTCCCGAAAATTCCGACGAAGTCAGTGAAGCTCTGCACCTCGTCGTGATAGGCCATCACGAAAGAATGCGCCATCGTTCCTGAGATGGGGATGCTGAAAAGCTGTCCCGCTTCCACGTTGGAAGTGCTGGTACAACCTGCCAGATAGGCCGCTCGCGCAGCGTATAAGGCAGCGTCCGGGCCATGCGCATGGCGGCTGCCGAATTCTGCGACAGGACGCCCTTGCGCTGCGTGGACCACACGCGCGGCTTTGCTGGCAATCGCCGTTTCAAATCCGAGGATACTTAACAGTGCTGTCTCGAAGAGTTGTGCTTCTATGACTGGGGCGGTGATGCGCAGGATTGGCTCATCTGGAAAGAATGGCGTGCCCTCTTCCATTGCCCAGGCTTCGCCACTGAAACGCAGATTGCCGAGATAGTCAAAGAATCCTTTGTCGATGTTGTGAAAGACCGGATGCTGGCGCAGGAAGTACACTTCTTCTGGCTCGAAATGGAAGTTCTCAAGATAGGCCAATGCGCGTTCAAGTCCGGCGGCAATAAGAAAATTCCGGTTCGCAGGCAGCCTGCGCACAAATAGCTCAAAGCTCGCTGAGGCGTGGATCTTGCGCGTCCAGTACGCAGCAGCCATGGTCAGTTCATAGAGGTCGATCGTGAATGCCGAAACAGGGCGTTGCATATCTGGGCAGCCGTACGTTACTCGCTACGGGGGAATGCTTTGAGGTTACATGATGAGCGAGATCATTGATGCTGCAAATCTTTCACGAGAGCCTTTATTGGCAGCATCGAACATCTGTCAGCTTCATCGAATAAAATAGAAGTAATGCGCCGCATCTACATGGACGCCAATGCCACGACGCCTCTGCTACCCGAGGTGCTTGACGCGATGCGCCCCTGGTTCATTGAGAGCTTTGGGAACGCCTCTTCGATTCACATCCACGGCCAACACGCACGCGCCGCCGTGGAACAGGCTCGTGAAAACGTAGCCGCGATGCTGAACTGTCGTCCATCCGAAATCGTCTTCACAAGCGGCGGCACGGAGAGCGACAACATGGCTCTCTTTGGATTGTTGCAGCCTGGCGACCATCTCATCACATCTTCGATTGAACATCATGCCGTGTTGCACGCCGCGGAAAAGCTCAGCGAGCGTGGCATTGAGGTCACGTTCCTGCCCGTCTCGGCGGATGGCGTAGTTGATCCATTCGATGTGTACCGCGCGCTCAAGCCTCGTACCAAAGTCATCAGCGTGATGATGGCCAATAACGAGACCGGCGTGATTCAGCCCGTCGCCGAAATTGGCAAAATTGCTGCTGAAGCTGAGGTCTACTTCCACACCGACGCCGTGCAAGCCGCAGGCAAGCTGCCTATCGATGTAAAGGCCATCGGGTGCAAGCTGCTCTCCATCTCCGGCCATAAGATGCATGCGCCGCAGGGGACGGGCATCCTCTATGTGCGCAAGGGAACGCATCTGGAGCCGCTCTTCTTTGGCGGCTCGCACGAGCGCCAGCGTCGCGCCGGAACGGAAAACGTCGCAGGGATCGTAGGCCTGGGCAAGGCTGCTGAGGTTGCCATTCGCGAGTTGAAGAGCGGAGCCATCGAACGTGTAGCAGCGCTACGTGACCGCCTGGAGCAAGGCATCCTCGGCAACGTGGACGAGTGCGGCGTAAACGGAGTTGGTCAAGCGCGTGTTGCGAACACGACCAACTTCTACTTTGATCATCTGGAAGGCGAAGCGCTGGTGATCGCGCTCGACCTGAAGGGACTTGCCGTATCTGGCGGTTCTGCCTGCGCTTCCGGTGCGACAGAACCCTCGCATGTGCTGACCGCGATGGGCTTGGCACCTGCTCGCGCTCGCGCCAGCCTGCGTTTCAGCCTAACCAAGCAAAGCACGGATGCAGACGTGGATTTCGCTCTGGAAGTTGTACCCAAGGCAGTCGCCCGGTTGCGGGAGCTTTCACCTACGTACAAGCAGGTTGCGGTTGAGGCATAGTAGCGCGATCATTTCTCTAATCCCTCAGGGGCTAAAGCCCTTCATACTTTGTAGCTCTTAACGGCGCGGCTAAAGCCGTGCCCCTTCAAAACATGGCGAATCTATGAAATTAGAAGCAATTCAGTCCGCGCTGCGTGAACAGAATCTTGATGCCTGGCTCTTTTATGATCACCACTATCGCGATCCAATTTCATACTCGATTCTTGGCCTGCCGGAAGGCATGAATGTCACGCGGCGCTGGTACTACGTCATTCCGGCAACGGGCGAGCCGCGCAAACTGGTGCATCGCATTGAAGCGGGACGGCTGGACACTCTGCCCGGATCAAAGGGCGTTTATTCGTCGTGGCAGGAGTTGGAGCGCGGCCTGGAAGCTATGCTCGGACCATACAAGCGCATTGCTCTGCAATACTCGCCGCGCAATGCCATCATGTACGTCTCACTGGTGGATGCGGGCACGGCTGAACTGCTACGGGAATTCGGCAAGAAGCTGGTAAGTTCTGCTGATCTGGTGAGCCAGTTCCAGGCAGTGCTCACGCAGGAGCAGATTGCCAGCCACTACAAGGCGCAGGCTGCAATTGATGAGATCGTGCCCGAGGGCTTTCGCGAGATTGGCCGCCGCGTGCGGTCCGGCTCGCCGGTGACCGAACATGACATCGTTCTGTGGCTGGAAGAGGCAATGCGCCGCGCCGATCTCGTATGGGAGAATCGCCCCGATGTCGCCGTGAATGAGAACAGCTCTGACTCGCATTACGAAGCCACTGCCCAAGGCGCTAAGCCCATCCGCGAAGGCGACTTCGTGCTGATCGACATCTGGGGCCGCAAGAACCACCCCGACACCTGCTACTACGACATCACATGGACTGGCGTGGTAGGCCGCGAGCCCTCCGAACGTGAGCACCAGGTCTTCGCCACGGTGACCGGCGCGCGCGATGCGGCAATACGCCTCATTGAAGACGCCTACAAAACACAGCGCCCTATCGCTGGCTGGGAAGCCGACGATGCTTCGCGAGCAGTCATTCAGGAAGCAGGTTTCGGTCCTTACTTCACTCATCGCACCGGGCACAACATCGGCAATAAGATCCACGGCAACGGCGCACATCTGGACAATCTCGAAACGCATGATGAGCGGCGTATTCTGCCCTTCACCTGCTTCTCCGTCGAGCCAGGGATTTATCTACCGGAGTTCGGCATCCGCAGCGAAATCAACATGATTACCGATGAAAAGACCGCGGTCGTTACTGGCCGCGTGCAGTCGGAACTGGTGAGGATCTAAAAGCAGGGTGGAGGGAGTAGGCAATAGGGAACAGTAAACCTTTAGCGGCAATTCCTACCCCCTGTTCCCTATTCCCCACTCCCTGCCTTATATTCATTAGAGATGGCATCGAAAGTTCAAGTGCCCGCGAAGGCTGCATCTGGTTCGCAGGGTTTCATTTATGGAGCGCTCCTGCTGGGCTGGCTGGTGCCGGGTGCGGGACACCTGCTCACTGGCCGCTGGGTGCGGGGACTGCTGCTCTTCGCTTCTATCACCACCATGTTTGTGCTGGGCTTGGCCATGCAGGCTAAGCTCTACCTGCCTAATACTGGTGATCCACTGGATATGCTGGGCTTCGCAGGCGACCTGGGAACGGGCCTGCTGTACGCAGTAGGCCGCATCTTCGACCTGGGACATGGCGCAGTGCAAGTAGCAACAGCCGACTATGGAACAAAATTCGTGGTAGTCGCCGGCTTGCTGAACTTTATCTCTGCCGTGGATGCGCACAATCTCCGCATCGGGAGGAAAGCTTAGTGCTGGCTCCCTCGCACTTTACCTCTGTCCTGCTTTTTGCCACATTCGCCTCTGTCGTCTTTGGAATTACGCAGCGTTCCACACCCAAGGCCATGCTTCGCTATGGAGCCTATTGCTGGGTCCTATTCGTAGCCGTGGTCATCGCTGCCAGTTGGCTGATGTGGTTTATCAGAAGATAGAGGCAGCTAAAAAAACGGTTAGCTGCCCCTCTTCTCCCATACCATTGCATCAAACGTGTGTGTCTGCACAAAACCTAGCCGCTCGTACAGACGAACGGCATCCTCATTCGATTCGGTCACGGTAAGTGTCAGCGCGCGAAAGCCCCTGCTTTTCAGATTTTGCGCGCAACTGCGGAGCATAGTGCCGCCAAGCCCTTCTCCTCGAAGATTTTTCGCGACACACACCTGCGTCACATGACCAACATCCTGGCTTACGCGGGAGCACAGCAACAGCCCGGACAATTCATCGCGTCCTGTTCGTTCGAGCACTCGCGATGCCATTGTGTCGAAATACCCACAACCCGGGAAGCGCACGATGTTGTGCAGAAAGCGCAGCGATCCGGCAACCGTGCGGTATTGGTCATTGATGTGGCTGTCGAGATGTCCTTGATAGGCGGCCGAGATCAGATGGCCCGCCGGGCCAAAGTCATGGTCCAGCCATGACCGCAGAGTCAGGCCATGCGGCAATATCCGCGGAAGGCTCTCCATTTGCCCACCGCCCAACGGCAGCTCCATAAAAAGGCGCCGGTATACTTCAAAGCCCGCATGGCGGAAAAACTCTGAATGCACCCCATTCGGATGCAATAGCAACTGCGATTCTATCCGCTCAATCCCCGGCGAGGCCTGCAACATTTCGATCAGATGCTGCAGCAGTTGCGACTCAACGTCCGCGGCCGTAACGTTGGATTTGTTCGATGGAAGCGCAAATACGTCGCCAATGACAGCTTTCGTATCTTCATACACACAGAACACGTAGCCGGAAACGCGCCCATTCTCTACTGCCACAAATCCGGGCAGCACTCGCGAGTCGAGATATTGGAGCAGCATGTCGGCGGAAGAGCGATAGTCCCACCGCAGGCGCTCGCTCCATACACGGCTTTCCGCTTCCAGCAGAGGGCGCAAACTGCCCGCCGAGAAATGCCGCAAATCGAGAATCTCGAGTTGGAGAGCCGGTGTCATCGAAAACTGTTTCTAACTAGAAGATATAGAGATACCTTCTGCACATATGGATATACCGCAATGTATTGCAACAAGTAGTGGGTGGAGAACCGTTCGCTATTTCCGCGCGGCAACTTCGTACACGACCAGGTTCTGAGCAGGATACGTGAAAAGTGGCTCGTATGTCCGCCCTTTCAGAATTGGACGCAGCCCGTCGACGTAAGACTCACGAACGACCAAAAGATGCTGCTGGTCCGGCACTCCATCCTGTTCGTAGTTCCTGACCTGGCTATTCCGGTAGAAGGAAAGCCCATATTCCATGTCCCGGCGCACTTTATAGACAGCGACAATGCCACCCGGAGGGCTGATCTGGTCGAGGATTTTCGACAGAGGGCGTGCCGAAAACGTCATATCAATCAGATTGATAGTCCGTTTGGTGTTGGGTACCGGACCGATGCCGAACACCGGGCCGATGCCGAAAAGGAACAGCAGCAACACCACCATCGGCACCATGGTCGCAATACGCAACCGCTTCACGCCGAACTGCGCCACGGTAATCAGGATGAAGACCACGGCGGCAATCCCAGTCATGCTGCCGGCGATGATCGCCATGCCGGGCGGCATAGTGTCCGGATGCTGAAGGTTCAACGGCAATAGCAGCACGAAAGCCGTAAGAGAGCCCGTAAGCACCGCATGCATCACCAACAGCCAAACTTTCAATCCGCGTTCACGAATGCGGTTCAGGTAATCGCCAGTAAGAATTGTCAGAGGAGGAATCGCAGGAAGAATGTATCCGGGCAGTTTCGACTGGGAAAATGAGAAGAAAAGAATTGGAATCAGCGCCCAAAGTACCAGGAATTCCGGAAAGGCATCGCCTGCACGCGTGTGGCCCATGTAGTGGAATTTGGCTCTGCGCGCCCTCCATTCATTCACCGACTCGCGTACCGCATCGACAAAGGCAGTAATGGCAATCACTGCCCAAGGAGTCAGACTCAGGATGACAACGGGAATATAGAACCAGAAATCCTGCCTGTGCTCGAAGCGGTTGGTGGCAAAACGCTCCAGGTTATGTTCCAGAAAAAACACCCGCAGAAAGTTCGGGTTGCGCTTCTGCACCGCGATAAACCACGGCAGCACCATAGCGAGATAGAGCAGAATCCCTGGCCACCAGATGCTGCGCCGCAGAATCGACCATTCCCGCCGCAATGCCGCAAATGCGAGGATGATGGCCAGAGCTAGAAACGGCGCTACGGGACCCTTGGCCAGCGTTGCTGCTCCGACGAAAAAATACAAGTCGAAGAGCCAGAACTTGCTGTCCGTCTCATACCATGCGTACCAGCCGAGCATGCCGATACACAACGGAGCGGCCAGTTGCATGTCGGTCGAAGCGCCGCGCGCAAAGCTGAGTATCCCTGCGCACGATGCCGTAATGAGAGCTGCATCGAGCTGCGCGCCGTTGCGAAAGCGCCGCATGTGCAGATAAATCAGAACAACCAGCGTGAAAGCAAAGCTTGCCGACGGCAGGCGTGCGGCCCAATCATGCACACCAAACTCACGGAAGGAAAACATTGCCCGCCAGTAGTAGAGTGCAGGCTTCTCAAGCCATGGCTTGCCCCACAGAATCGGCGTGACGAAATCGTTGCGCTCCAGCATCTCGCGCGCTACCTGCGCATAGCGGGGCTCATCCGCGCCTACCAGCCCGACACCATCGCCGCCAAAGAAGGGCACCAGCCCGTAAAACAGAAAAACGGCGGTAAGAATCACGAGCGTGGCCGACTCAGCCACCGTCCTCAAGACCGGATAGCGCACTACCAGGCTCTCAGGGTTGTAAGCCCTGCGGCGAGCTTGGACGCGAGCAGAAGTTCCTACGTTCTTAGAAATCTCAGACACGTCTTGGCTTAGGCTAACAGATTGGGGTTAGAAGTATCATGCAACGTCCGCAGCTTGAATCTCCTGCCGTAAATAGTCCAGAATCACGCTGCTAGCGGCATGCAGCGGACCCTCCAAAGTACAGCCGCTGGCATGCTCGTGGCCGCCGCCGCCGAACTGCTCCGCGATGTGGGCCACGTTTATGTTCCCCTTGCTGCGCAACGAGAGCCGCACATACCGGTTGCTCAGTTCGCGAAGAAAAACCGCCACTTCCACGCCGGCAATGCCAATCGCATAGTTCACCAGCCCTTCGCAATCTTCTTCCGCGGCATTTGTGCGCAGCATATCGTCGTGCGTGATCCACATCCACGCCAGGCGACCCTCGCGCCGAAGATTGGAAAGCGCCGCGCCGAGCAGCAGCATCTTTGATGTGGGATAGGCAAAATACACCTGCTGCGCGATCATCGCCGGATCGGCTCCGTGCCGCACCAGGTCGCGCGCCAGCTCAAACGTATTGTCATCAGTGCCGTGGAACCGGAATGCGCCTGTGTCTGTGAGCACGGCGGTGTAGAGGCACATGGCTATCTCCGGAGTGATCTTCGCTCCAGCAAGCCGCGTCAGATCATAGACCATCTCACCCACTGCGCAGGCCTCCGTGTCGATCCAGTTGATATCGGCGAACGTGCGCCCGCTGGAGTGGTGATCGATATTGATGAGAAAGCGGTCATCCAGTCCCTTCAAGCCTGATCGCTCAATTCCGTCGCACTCCAGCAGGATCACTGCATCGTACTCGCCATCGACACGTATTGTCTGATGGATAGCATGCGCGCATGGCAGAGCACGATAGATCAGCGGCACGCGATCGTAGGACACCATATCCACACGCTTTCCAAGCTGCTCGAGCATCATCCCGCAGGCCAGAATCGAACCCACCGCATCGCCGTCGGGACGGGCATGCGCGGAGACAAGAAAGCGGTTACCCCGGTCAATCGCCTCCATTACTGCGTGGATATCATGGTGTTTCTGCATGCAATTTCGTGGCCTAGGGCGTGTCATCCAATTCCCGGCGCTACTGCCAGGAATTGGATGACACGCCCTAACTTATGCTTCTTTCTGCCGCTTCTTCGAGCGCCCCAGCAACTCGTCGATACGCGCCTTCATCTTCTCCGAACGGTCAATGTGAAACGTGAGCTCGGGCACATGGCGAACGCCCATCCGCTCCTTCAGCTCGTGGCGGATGTAGCCCCGAGCAGCCATCAGACCCTCGACTGTACCGTCTTCTTCCTTCGGCCCGCCGTCTACGGCGACATAAATCAGAGCCGACTTGCCGCCAGGATTCAAAACTACCTGACTGACATAGGCAAAGCTGATACGCGGATCGGATAATTCGCCCACCAGCATCGCGCCAATCTCTTCTCTCAGGGTCTCAGCTACCCGGCCCTGATGGTATTTACGAGCCCGTTGTTCTGGCATTTCTACATCCTTTGGTTAAACGATTGAGAATATCAGATCGGCTGGTAAAACGGTCAGCTAAAAAGCGGTCGGCTGATGTTGCGGTCAGCTAAAGTCCACTTCATCTTTTTTTGTTGATGGAAAATAAGATGCCTGGCTGGAATTTGCTTCTTGCTGACCGGGCCTTAGATGACAGCTTCACCAGCTTCTTTCAATCTTCCAAAAGCTCCCACCAGACATCGGCAATCGTAGCTCCAAGATCGTTCACAATCCTCGTAGCTGCGTCTTCCACCTGCTTCATCTGTCCAGCAAGATAATCACGCGAACCCGAAATCGCCACTATGCCAATCGTTGCTGACCGCCATGTCACAGCCTCATCCATCTCGGCAATAGAGATGTTGAACCCGTGTGCCAGCTTTTCTTTGAGGCTGCGGACCACCTGGCGGCGGTCCTTGAGCGACTGCGCGTGCTCGATGCGCAGTTCGATAGTCATGGCGGCGATAGGCATGGCTTATTCAGCATAAACTCCAAAAGAAAAGGCGTGCGAATTGCTTCGCACGCCGATATTTCACTGACCGGTTCATAGCTGACCGGATCTTACCCGACCGCTTCTTAGCTAACTTCCACTTCCACCGGCTGCTTCTTGGCTGGTGGCGTCGTTGTTAACTCTGCTGCGACCTTCTCAGTTACGAAGACCTCGACCGTATCGCCGACCTTGATGTCGGTGTAGTTCGAGATACTGACGCCGCACTCCATACCGTTGGTGACCTCGCGGGCGTCGTCCTTGAAGCGCTTGAGCGATGTAAGCTTGCCCTTGAAGATCTGCTCTCCACCGCGCATCAGGCGGGCTTCCGCATCGCGGCGGAGCACACCGTCGGTTACGCGGCAGCCTGCAATCGTCCCCACCTTCGGAATCTTGAAGACGTTTAGCACTTCTGCGCGGCCCAAGTAATTCTCCTTGAAGACCGGCTCCAGCAGTCCGAGCATGGCCTTGCGAATCTCGTCCTGCAACTCGTAGATGATCGAGTGCAGGCGAATCTCGACGCCTTCCTGCTCGGCTAGATCCGCAACTTTGCGCTCCGGCCGCACGTTGAAGCCGATGACGATGGCATTCGAAGCCGAAGCCAGCAGCACATCGCTCTCGGTGATAGCGCCTACGCCCGAATGGATGACCTTGATGCGCACCTGGTCGGACGACATCTTCTGCAGCGAGTCGGCCAGCACTTCGACCGAGCCCGTCACGTCGCCCTTTAGGATCAACGGCAGATCCTTCACGCCGGCCTGCTTGATCTGCTCCGCCAGACCTTCGAGCGATACACGCGACGACTTGGCAAGCTGCGCCTCGCGCTCCTTCATCTTGCGGTACTGTGCGATGTTCTTGGCCTTGTCGCGGTCCGCAGTGACCAGGAACGTGTCGCCCGCATCCGGCATGCTTTCGAGACCAAGAATTTCGACCGGTGTCGAAGGCCCGGCTTCTTCAATGGCGCGTCCGCGATCATCGAACATGGCGCGGATTTTGCCGAAGGTATTACCGACGATGAAGCTGTCCTGCGTACGCAGCGTACCGTTCTGCACCAGCACCGAAGCAACGGCACCGCGTCCACGATCCAGCTTCGCTTCGATGACCGTGCCGACTGCCGAGCGTCCCGGCGTAGCCTTCAGGTTGCCCAGATCGGCGACCAGGCAGATCATTTCGAGCAACAGGTCGAGGTTCTGCTTCTTCTTCGCCGAGACATCGACGAAGACCGTGCTGCCGCCCCATGCCTCAGGTACCAGTCCGCGATCGCCTAACTGCTGCTTCACGCGATCCGGCTGTGCATCCGGTTTGTCGATCTTGTTCACTGCAACGATGATCGGCACATTCGCCGCCTTTGCGTGATCCACGGCTTCGAGCGTCTGCGGCATCACACCGTCATCGGCTGCGACTACGATCACGACGATGTCCGTCACCTTTGCGCCGCGTGCACGCATACGGGTAAAGGCTTCGTGACCCGGCGTATCGAGGAAGACTATCTCGCGGCCAAAGGCAGGAGAATCTTCCTTGTTAATACGTACCTTGTAAGCGCCGATGTGCTGCGTAATACCACCAGCCTCGCCGCCTGCAACGTCCGTCTCGCGGATGGCGTCAAGTAGCGATGTTTTACCGTGATCAACGTGGCCCATGACTGTGACTACTGGGGGACGCGGAACCTCGTGCTCGTCAGGGTTCTCCTGCGCGAGCAGGTTCTCGATGGCCTCGTTCGCCATCTGATCCTCGAAGGTGATGACCTGTGTATCTGCGCCAAACTGCCGCGCGACATCCTTTACAAGCTCGGCGTCGAGCGACTGGTTGACGGTGACAAACACACCGCGCATCAGCAGCGAGGCAATCAGGTCTTTACCGCGAACTTCCAGCTTTTCAGCCAGATCCTTCACGCTGATGCCTTCCGTCACCGTGATGGTACGGGTGATGGGCAATGGCTCCTGGGGAACCTGCGCTCCGCCAAAACGCGACGGCGGCGCAAAACCCTTCATCGGGCCTTCTTTACTCTTCTCGTAGGTCTGCCGTCCACGACGCGGCGGACCGCCCGGACGCTGCGGACGCGGTGCCTCGCCTGGAGGTGGAACAAGCCCTGGTGCGCCCATTCCTGGACGCGGACCACCCGGACGTCCCCCGGGCCCACCACCTGGACGCTGTCCGAAGCCCGGACGAGGTGCGCCAAAGCCTGGACGGGCTCCTGGCGGACCGCCGCTAGGCTGACTGCGCGTTGGGTGCATCGGACGGCGTCCTGAAGGATGCTGCCCTGGAGGGCCACCCTGCGGCCGCTGCCCGCCTCCGCCAAAGCCTCCCTGCCCACCGGCAGGACGGCGATCAAAGATTGGACGGCCACGTTGAATACCGCCGCCACCGGCTGCTGGCCCTGCTGCGGGCGTGGAAGCAACAGGAGCTGGAGGAGGAGCCGTATAGACCGGACGAGGCCCTGTCTGCGGCATAATGACGCGACGAGGCGGTTGAGCCGACGCAGCAGCTGGCGAAGCCGCAACTGGTGCCGCTGCTTCCTGAACTTCTGGAACCGCCGCTTGTACCGGAGTTGCGGCCACAGGCGTTGAAGACTGCGGTGCAGGAGGCGGCGCTACCACCGGAACAGGTGCTGCCTGTGCTGGCTGCACAGGTGCCGAAACAGCAGCCGGCCTTGCAACCACAGGAGCCGTAGACGGAGGAGCAACCGCGGCTACGGGAGGACCAGCCGTCACTGGCGGCCTCGCTACAACCGGGCCGGCAGGTGGCTTGGCTGCGATTGCAGGCGACTGCGGCGGAGCCACGGTCACAATAGGAGGCGCCTGGCGAGGCTGCGGAACAATCCTGCGAGGTGCAGGTTTTGCCTGTTCAGCGGGCGGAGCCACTGGGGCTGCTACCACCGGACGCGCTGGCGTTGCGGCTGCAGGAGGAGTAACAACGGGCGCCGTCACCTGTGGACGGGGTGCAGCGGCCGCAGCCGCTTCCTGGTCCTTTTTCTGCTGGATAGCCTTGAGCACATCGCCGGGCTTGGAAACACGCGACCAGTCGATCTTCGGCTTGGACTCGGCTTCGGTGCGCGAGGCGCTGCCTGCGGGCTTGCTGCCGCGTTGAAAATGGGCACGCACACGCTCGGCTTCGTCCGCTTCGAGCGAACTGGAGTGCGTCTTCTTCTCGGTCACTCCCACGTTGTCGAGCACATCGAGAATCGCTCTACTTTTCACTTCCAGTTCACGTGCTAAGTCGTTAATTCGAACTTTACTCATCCGCCCCTTTATTTACCTGTCCCAAGCCGTTAATTCTTCATGAAAACCTCATGGCCGTGGGTTGAGTTGCTATTTCTATTATCCCTTGAAATGAAGCGCCGTGCGCCCCCTAAACCAGCCCGAAGTTGAGACAAGCGCAGCATTTATGCGCCCGTCCCCTTATCGGTCTTCTGGTCCTGCAATTCTTCTTCCTTCACTTCCTCTACATTGCCCTCGACGGCGGTCTCAACACTCGATTTATGTGCCGCCAGCATCTCGCTCACGTCTTCCCGCCCAGGAGCAACCGCTTCCGCGCCTTCTGTATCCAGCGCTTCGCCAGTTTCCGTTTCTTCTGCCAGCCGCTCTTCAGCTACCTCATCGCTGATAAGCCCAGAGCCATCCTGGCTTACCGGCTCTTCGCCTTCCTGCGTCAGATCCAGCTTCAAGGCGTCGATCTCTTCAGCCGTACTTGCGTCCTCGGCAGCCTGTGCAGGACGCTCCTCGCCCGGCTCATACTCTCCGAAATAGTGCCGGACCGCCGTGCTGATTTTCTCCAGCGTCTTCTCGCCGATACCTGGAATTTCCTCCAGCTGCTCGGGAGTCATGTCCGCTAGCGATTCGACAGTCGTAATGCCAGCAGCAACCAGCTTCTGGATAATCGTCTCGCCCAGCTCGCTGACCTGTTCGATCGGCGTGATTTGACCGCTGCCCATCCCCTGCATCTGCTGTTCGACTTCCTGGCGCTTCTCTTCCTCGCTCTTGATGTCGATCTTCCAGCCCAAAAGCTTGGCGGCAAGGCGCACATTCTGCCCCTTCTTGCCGATGGCCAATGAAAGCTGTGTGTCATCGACGATGACTTCGAGCTGCTTCTCACCAAGATCGGTAATACTCACGCGGCTCACCTTGGCCGGCTGCAGAGCCTTCTCAGCAAAGGTTGTTATTTCTTCGCTGAACTCGATGATGTCGATCTTCTCGCCGCGCAACTCGCGGATAATCGACTGCACACGCATGCCCTTCATGCCCACGCATGCACCTACTGGATCAACATCCTTATCGCGCGACATCACGGCAATCTTCGTGCGCTCGCCGGCCTCGCGGGCAATGGCGCGGATCGCTACCGTTCCGTCATAGATCTCAGGAACTTCACTCTGGAAGAGGTTCTGCACCAGCTCCGGCGCGGCCCGTGAAACAATTACCTGCGGTCCCTTGGCTGCGCGATCCACTCGTTGCAGGACGACACGCAGACGCTCGCCCACGGCAAACTGCTCCAGACGCGACTGCTCGCGTCGCGGCATCCGCGCTTCCGCCTTGCCCAAGTCAAAAATCACATCCTGTAACTCGACGCGCTTCACCGTCGCGGTTAGCACTTCGCCTACGCGATGGTTGTATTCATTGAAAATCGTATCGCGCTCGGCCTCGCGCACCTTCTGGAAGATGACCTGCTTGGCCATCTGCGCGGCGATTCGGCCTAGCACATCCGTTGGCTTGTAGTAGCGAATCTCGCCGCCAATTTCTACCTCGGGCGCAAGCCCGCGCGCTTCTTCGAGCGCAATCTGGTTCACCGGATCTTCAATCAGCTCCGGCGTCTCAACGACCGTTTTATAAACATAAGCACGAATCTCGCCGCTCTCCTTATCGAGCTCGGCGCGCATGTTTTCCTGCGTCTTGTAGTATTTGCGCGTCGCAAGAGCGATGGCGTCTTCAACAGCGCCTACCACGATCTCAGGATCGATACCCTTGTCGCGGCTTAAAGTTTCAATACTCTGGTAAAGCACACTTGCCATGTTGTTCTCTCTGTAGCTTGTGATTGCGTGGTGAACCGCGATGTTGCAGCGGTACAAAAAATCTTTTCTCTAAATTTCCGGAATCAAATTCGCCTTCTCGATGTTGGCGAACGCAATCTCGACGACTTCTTCGCTAGCCTTCTTCTTGCTCTTGCCCTTTTGCTTCAAAGCTGTCAGGTCCAGCCTGACGGAGCTCTCATTCACCTCTGTGAGCCGTCCCTGCCAGTGACGGTTGCCTGCTACCGGCTCAAAGGTTTGCAGCTTGACTAAATTCCCCATAAACCTCTGGTAATCCGCCAACCCATACAGCTTGCGATCCAGCCCCGGCGAACTGACTTCCAATGTGTACTCGTTGCCCGGCACCAGATCTTCTACATCGATGACCGTCCCAAAATCGCGGCTGAAAAGCTGGCAGTCCTCATGCGTCACGCCAGCAATCTGATCCATATTCAAGGGTGTACTGCTGGCCATTCCCTGAATATCGGCATCTCCAGCAGCCCTGGCAATCAGCTTCGCCCGTTCCTCTGCATTCTTCTCGATAAACACCGTCAAGGTACGGAATTTCGGTCCGCCTTGAAACATAACTTCAACTACATCAAGGCCATGCGAAGCGGCAACGCGCTGCGCCGTGGCGCGAATTTGATCGAGATCGAAAGCCATTTTGAAGTGGGGTTTACTACTGGATTCGCCCCAAATTTGCCGCAAATAAAAAGTGGGCGTTAGCCCACTCATTCCTCCGAGCCCGCTGGAAATTCACAGTCCGGACCGGACAAACTCGTCTGCATTTATAAGATACGCCGAATTGAGAGGGATTTCAAACTAAGGTTCATTGTGGTGTGGGTTATAAAGTTACGGTTGTGCGCTGCCAAACTCAGCAGAGGTTAAAAACTGTCGCACAGTCAGTATAGAAATACCCTGATACGAGCTGAGTTTGAGCAGATGACGATCACCGCTGACAATATAATGATTGGCCTTCCCGGCTACGGCGCATTCCAATACCCGGTTATCGTCCGGGTCATCTGCAACGACATGCAATAGGAAATCAGGATCGACGATATAAGAAACGCTTTCAAGCTTTGCCCAGATCATCTCTGCATCTTTTGCAGACACAGCAAACTTGCCTCGCAGCTTTTCGTCGAGTTCATCGAGAAGAGCAGCAGATGTAACAAGTGTGAATGCCCCGGCAAGAGCAAGATCGAGAAAGTCTCCCGGTAATCCACCAAACATGAGAGCTGAAATGAAGATATTCGTGTCGGCTACAACACGGATCATCCAGCCATGGACCGGCGCTTCTCCTGGCAAAATTCATCGGAGAGACGTTCTACATCCTTCTCGCTAGCAACCCCAAGAGCCTTACCAGTAGCACGAGTACGCTTGAGCAACGCCTTCCACTCTGGATCGGATGTCATGTAGCGGCGCAGAGCTTCGCGGAAAAGCTCGCTCATCGTGCGATGCTCACGTTCTGCAAGTTCCTGCGCCTTGATCAGTAGATCAGGCGGAAGAGTGATCGATACTGTTTTGGCAGTGCGCATATTTTTCAGTGTATAACAATGACAAACCATGTCAAGTCATGGCTGCTGAGCCACCGGCGATCCCGTCATCTGGCGTACCAGCCCCTCATCTTTGGTCTGGTGGATCTCCCGCGCTTTGGCAAACTCCACTTTCGCCTCTTGCTGCTTGCCCATCGCCTGATAGAGCCTCGCCAGCCGCCAGTGCGCATCCACTTCTTTCGGATCCATGGTAACCGCGCGTTGTAGATACGTCAGAGCTTCGGCATTCTGTTTGCGGTCCGCATACAGAATGCCAAGATCCAGATACGCCTGCCGTGCCGCGCCTGGCTGCTTCACGGCACGTTCCAGCATCGTCTGAGCTTCGGCTTCATTCCCCTGTTTCACCAGCGTGTCACCGAGATACGCCAAGGCCTGCGCATGGTTCGGATCATTCGCCAATTCCAGTTTGAACTCCCGCTGGGCTTCATCAAACTTACGCTGCTTCCATAACAGATAGCCCAGCCCGAAATGCACATTCGGTTCATTAGGAGAGGCCTTCGCTGCTGCCTGAAACTGCGCTATCGCTTCATCTGTCTTGTACAGACCATCCAAAGCCTGCCCGGCCAGCATATCGGCCTGCGCTGAGTTTGGATTGATCTGCATGATCTGCCTGTACTGCTCGAGCGTGCAGTCATACTTTGCCGACCATAAACAGCTCTGCGCCAGCACCATACGCAGTTGCAGATTGTCAGGAGAAGCCGCAACTGCCGGCTCCAGGTAAGGAACGGCCTCGGCAAACTGCGCGGCTCCGTAATAGCTCATGCCCAGCAGGATCTTCGGCTTCACGTCTGCAGGAGTGGCCAGCGCAGCGGCCTTCAGCGGAGCAATCGCCTCCTTGAAGTTCTGCTGCTTGAATAGCGCCAGCCCTAGATCAAGCTGTAACCCCGGCAGCTTGGGATCGAGCGCGAGGGCTTTTCTGTAGGCCGGCACTGCATCAGGATAATTCCCTTCCCTCGCCAGCACTAGACCCAGATGGGCAAAGACTTCAGCGTTCCTGGGATTCTGTTCGGCAATCGAACGCCAGGCCTGCTCCGCTTCCTTGAACTGCCCTTGCTGCTCGAAAGCCATTGCCTGTTGCGGAGTAGTCGTTTGCGCGGGAGATGCTATGGCAAGCAGAAGCATACCGAGTCCCGCTGTCAGCCATCGCATCGCAAAATAAAGCAAGCCCTTCACCGCATAAAAATATCAGATGAACCAGACGATTCGGGTGCCCCAGGTTCGCGCCTGTTTTTGGCGCTAACCTGGGGATTTTCTGCGAGTGCCCTTAGAACAGGAACTTCCCACCCAACTGCAACACACGTGGATCATAAGTGGTTGTCACCCGTCCGAAGTTCAAGTCGGTAAAGTTAGTATCGACATTATTAAACTGCGTATGATTGAAGGTGTTGAAGGACTCGAACCGCAACTCGATCCTAGGCCCTTCATTTGATGTCAGCGGAATGCTCTTAAACAGTGCCAGATTAAAGTTCAACCGCCCTGGGCCGATAATCGCATCCTTACGTGCATTGCCGAAACCCTGGCTCGGATCACCGTTCGGGTCCCAATTGTTCACAGGTGCAGTAAATGCGGCCTTGTTGAACCATGCCAGCTGCTTCTTGGGATAATTCACTTTCCCCGCCACATTGGGACGGTTAGTCGTGCCGCCGCCAAGCCCTAATGTGTCGGTCGTGAACCTGAGACCATTATTCCCAGTATCTACTGCCGGCGTTCCGGTTTGAGCGACTGTCACGCCCGAGATCTGCCAGCCACCCAACGTGGTGCGCGCAAGCATGTTCTGCGAATGCGCGAAGAACGGCAGGTTATAGATATAGTTCGCATTGAAGATATGCCGCCGGTCAAATGCTCCCGACCCACGGTCATATTCTTTGTTGAATGGGTTGGAGATGGCATTGAGATCATTGCTTCCAAAATCGATCTCATGCGAATAGGTATATGCCAACTGGAGCGTCAGCCCATGCCGGTTCTCTATGCGCACACCTGCCTGCAAGGAGTGGTAACTGGCGTTGACGGTTGTCTCCTCCTGCGTAACACCAGCAAAACCTGGGTATTGTCGAAGCGGGTTTGCATCGGCACCACCAATAACGGCCTTGCGATTTGCAAAGGGATCTGAGCCAGCCTGTGTCAGCGGCAAAGTATTGATGTTGCGATCATCGCTTTGGTGCCACGCTGTGGACCCTACATACTGCACTACTGCAACCACGGAGGGAGCCAGTTCTCGCTGCACGCCTAAACTGAACTGCGCTGTCCCCGGAATATGGTAGTTGTAGTTAAGATTGGTAAGACTCGCCGGAAAATACGGCGTCGCTGCGGTGTTGCCTGTCAGAGCGCTCTGATGGGGATTCGAGAAATACACGCTATTGGCCGAAGGCTGGAAAGCAAAGGGCGTATTAAGGGCTGCGTTATAGACATCGTTCCCCTGAATCCGCTCATAGAAGATTCCGAATCCGCCGCGCACCACGGTTTTTCCATCTCCGAAGATATCCGTAGCAAAACCGACGCGAGGCATGATGGTCCCCCAATAGTTTTTGACTGCTCCGCGCGGGAAGCCATTCACATTCGCAAGCTGCACACCGTTCAAGTAAAACGGAGTCGTAAAACCAGCTGGCGTGCTGAACCCTGGGCCATTTGAATTCATGCTGCCATCGCTATTGAACTGCGGCGCAAGCGATGTGGAGTAATCGCCGGGTATAAAGTTCGAGAACTGGTTGTATCGCTCAAAAGCATGCGGCAGCGCGTCATAGCGGAAGCCCAGATTCAGCGTCACACGCGGCGTGACATGCCAATTGTCATTGGCATAGAAGGAGTAGGTATTGTTCACCCAGTGCGGCGTGTTCAGATACTCCAGTTGCGTGAAGCTCGTGGCGAAGCCAAGCAGTAAGTCAACATAAGAATCCCCCGAAAAGGCAGTAGAGTTGAAGTTATAGGTGCCCTGCGTATTCGCCTGAAGTTGCTGGTTCTTGATAAAGCGCATGTAACTGAAGCCGAACTTCAAACTGTGTTGCCCTTTTGTCCAGGAAAGATCGTCGCGGACTTGATAATCCATCGCAGCATTCTTCCACGGAAAATAAGCGGGCTTCCAAGTGGTGCCATAAGGGGCTCCAAAATCAATCTCAGGAAGACGGCTAAGTAAGTTATTTGCGGCAGGGAAGAAGCTCTGAGCACTCCATCCGTCGGGTTGCTGATAGATGCCTATGGGATTGAGACGGATCTTATTTCCATCAAAATTGAATGAAGTTTCGTTCAGCAGATTCGAAGAAAGTGTTTGCGTCAGCGAAATCACCGCCGTCCATGCTGGATTTTTCATAACGCTGCCTACCGTCGGATAGGAACCGCCGCTCCATAGCGGCGGATATAGTGTCTGATCCATAGCATCGTGGATATAGTGGCCCATCAATTGATATTTGCTATTGATCGCGTGATCGATCCGCACCAGGTCTTCGCGAACATTAGTTGTCTGTGGAATGGAAGAAATATATTGGTTCGCTCCACTCACATTTGGCTTGGGAATGGCACCTGTGTTCATGAAGAGGACAGCATTTTGATCAATCAAGTTCGCTGGAATTGTATTGTTGTTGGTGAAAGGCTTGCCAGGGGTCAATCCATCCGCCTCAAACTGTCGCACCTTTGCCGGATCAATGCTGTTCTTGTTCCAATTGGGAACGATAGGCACACTTCCATTCGACGGAGGCGTATAGACAAGTGGCTGACCTGCGGTTGGAAAGTTAGAATTAGCAACCGTGGTAGTTACATTTGGAGTGCTTCCCAGAATTTCCCTGCGCCACTCTTCATTCACATAGAAGAACGTCCTCTTCCGCGAGCTGTTATAGACATGTGGAATCCACAATGGGCCGCCAACACCGCCGCCAAAGATGTTCAATCGAAGCTCCGGCCTTTTCTGGCCTGCCTGATTTGAGAAATAGTTATTTGCATCAAAAGCATCATTGCGATTGAATTCCCACAAGCCGCCGTGGAAATCATGCGAACCCGATTTGAGCACCATGGTGATGGTTCCACCCGACCCGATACCGTAATCTGGGGCATAGTTGCTATCCAGCGTTTGAAACTGCGCAATCGCGTCAGGAGAAGGCTGGATGCTGTAGCAACCACCGCAACCGCGATCATAGATCTCGCCGCCATCGATGATGAAGATGTTATGGCTCGAACGGGTTCCATTGAAGCTGATCGCAGGATTGGAAGTTAAGGCAGCGACGCCGCTAAAGTCGGACATCGTGCTCGATACGCCCATGCCCAGCGTGGCCAGCGCGGTGATATTGCGTCCATTCGTAGCCAGCTGCGCGATCTGGTGCCCCGAAATCAGGTTGCTGACTTCATTCGTCTCGGTCTGTACCTGCAGCGCATTCGCCTGCACTGTGACGGTCTGTCCTTCACTGCCAACATTGAGGTGAATACCTTCTTCGCGCGTCTGGGCGACGTTCAGCACAATATCGGTTTTGGTGAACGCCTGAAATCCCGGCGTCGTTGCATTCAACGTGTAATGCCCGATATGCAATGCTGGAAAATTGTAGATGCCAGAGCTATTCGAGGTGGTCGTGCGCGTCTCAGAAGTTTCAACATTGGTCAGCTTAACCTGAACATTCGGCATCACTGCGCCGCTAGGGTCTGTCACAGTGCCAGTGATGACCGCATTTTCCTGGGCGCGCGCCGCTGAAACCGATAGGAAAAGAACTGCCGGTAACAACCACCCCATGAGCCGAAAAGAAAAGTTACGCATACTGCCTCCTGAAATCCTGCTCTCTCACCAAAACCAAACTCATTTCGCTCGCACGCGAAGAATTGTAACTATAGGAAATGTTTTCGCATTCATTTAAACGATTGACTTCGTCCTGAATGGAGTGCTTCATTCTTCGGAAATCTCTTTTAATAAATCGCTGTATGGAAAAATACCCATACGAAAAACACCTCACTATCAAAACCCGCTCAGTAGTTATTAAATTTTTTAAAACGACAAAACAGGTAAATGTTTCCCGGCGATGAAAACTATCAACTGGAAATTACAAATGTCAAGAAGTAATCCCATTTACCTGCAAGAGAATCGGTAAAGTTATCCCCTTCCCGTCTCACATGGCGGCACATAAAAGGCATTCCGCCAGCCTCATCGCTGGACGACAATAGCAACATGAGCCAACTCAACCCATACGATCGATTCCTCAAGGGACAGGACCCCATTACCGTGCTGTCGGCAACGCCGGGCAAGCTGCAGTCGATCACGCAAAAGCTGGCATCGGCAGATCTGGAGAAATCACCAACACCGGGAAAGTGGAGCGTGAAGGAGATTCTCAGCCATCTCGCCGACTGCGAACTGGTCTTCGGTTTCCGGCTGCGCCAGACACTCGCCCAGGACCATGCCGTCATCCAGCCGTTCGATCAGGACGACTGGGCAAAAAACTATGCCGCCTACAACGCAGATGTTGCGCTTGCAGCCTTCAGCGCCGCACGCGCCTGGAATCTGGCCCTTATCCGCTCAGCGAAACCAGCCGATCTGGCCAGGGAAGTTACACATCCCGAACGAGGCACCATGACCTTCCAGACCATTGTGGAAACCATGGGCGGGCACGACATCAACCATCTCGGGCAGCTTGATGCACTTGCAGCAAAATTCGCAACTGCAAAATAATCCGCATATCAAATTAAAAAGGACGGCGCTCATAAGAGCCGCCGTCCTCTTCGTTGGGGGAGGGCAATTCAAGCCCACGGGATGACTCAAGTTTTCCCGTAGCCTCAAATTGTAGGGCGCACCCATCAAGAAATCGAGTCACGAAAGGACAGTGGACCTTAGTACCCTGCCCGCAAAGCAACAATCGACCCAGGTTCCAATAAATCAGCAGGCTGGCAGGCCCCGATAGTAGACTGCGGCTATGACTTCGCGTAACCGGGCCATCTTCTTCATTCTGCTATTGATTCCCTGCTGCCTGCTCTCTGCCCTTGAGAAACAATCGAACTCCGATTACCACGCACGCCGCGTTCGTCTCGCGCAGGCCCTCAATGGCAGTGCAGCCGTGCTCTTTGCCGCCGAGGAGCCACAGCTCGACTTCATGCCCTATCGCCAGGATGAAGATTTCTACTATCTCACCGGCTGGAACGAGCCGGGAGCTGCGCTGCTGATTGAACCGGCGATCTCCGGCCACCCTTACCACGAAGTTCTGCTGCTGCCAACCCGCAACCTGCATACCGAGCTTTACACCGGCGCGAAACTCGATGCTGCCTCACCGAATGTCTCGCAGCTCACTGGCGTCGATGAAGTGAAATCGATGACTGAATTGCCATCGTTGCTGAACGATCTACTGGCCAGCGACCGCCGGGCCATAAAAAATATCTGGAGCGAGCCTGATACGTCGCTGGCCAAGGCACTTCTTACATGGACAGCAGCAACTCTTGCCACCGATGCTCCGCTACAGTTTCAGGATGTGCGCGACCTCACCGGCCAGCTCCGCATCGTCAAGGACCCCGGCGAACTCGCACTTATCCGCAAGGCGAGCGATGCCTCTATACAGGCACAGATCGCAATGATGAAAACCGTGCACCCTGGAGCAACCGAACGAGCCGTAACGGGCGTCATCATCTCTAAGCTCATGGAGAATGGCTGCGAGCGGGTCTCCTACTCGCCCATCGTCGGCTCGGGCAAAAACTCCACAACCCTGCACTACTCGGACAGCACTGCCACGATGCAGGATGGCGATGTAACCGTCGTCGACGCTGCTGGCGAATATTCGATGTATGCCTCGGACATCACGCGTACCGTGCCGGTCAATGGCCACTTCACCGCCCGCCAGCGCGAGATCTACAACATTGTTCTAGGCGCGCAGCAAGCAGCTATCGAAGCTTTTGTCGCGGACAAATCCATCATCAACGACCCAAAACACATCCATCCCGACTCGCTCGACATTGTTGCATGGAATTACATGAACGCACATGGCAAAGACCTGCACGGCGAACCCATCGGCAAGTACTTCATCCACGGTATCGGCCACTCCGTCGGCATAAACGTGCACGATCCGTGGGACTATTCAAAGCCAGTAGAAAAAGGAATGGTCTTCACCATCGAACCGGGCATCTATATCCCGGAAGAGAAGATCGGAGTGCGCATCGAAGATGTTTTTTATGTAGCCGAGAATGGCAAGCTGGAATGCCTGACCTGCGCACTACCAAAAGCAGCAGATGCAGTAGAAAAGATCATGGGCAAATAAGAAGCGGCCAGCAATATTAAAAATATCGCTAACCGCTTCACTAGTTGACCGGATTATAGCTAACCGCTTCTTAGCTACTTCTAGAATCGAATGCCGAATGTAACTGGAATCAACTCTTCAGCGCCATAGGCCAGTGGCTGACTAGTGGACGCCTTAGGCGTATCGAGCCAGACATATCTCGCTTCGGCAAAGAGCTTGGCATTGCTGTTCTCGCCAAATGCCTTCCAGTAGAGACCAGCACCGATGTTCATTCCACCCTGGTTGCTCGAGAAGTGATAGACCGTCTGGTTCTGATATCCGCAGATATATCCGTAGTAATAGTTGTAGTAGCAGGCAGCTACCGGTTCGGTGAAGTTAGTAACTTTGCGATAGAAACCACCGCCTCCAGTAACATAAACACCCTTGGTTCTATCCATCGGAAGATAGACAATCGGCTGTAGCGTGAGCGACCAGGTATTGACATTACCACCCGGCACGCCAAGGCCTGAAAGCGTCGCACCAGGAATCTTGTTGCGATTGAACTGATACTCCGCAAGCATGCCGGCCCACTTATTAAAGTTCCAGCCGGCGCCTACCGTTACATTGCCGCCATAGGTGATATACGGATCGCCATTGCCAGTGGGAGCGGTAAATCCACCGCCTGCCTCAAAGGCCATCTGGCTCCAGCGGCTTCGGTATTCGGGATATCTGGCTCGTCCCCCACCATATTGCGGCGCAGGGCTTCCATTCGCAGGCGACGCCAGCGAAGCGCCTGCGAAATCTTCGGTTCCGATGTAAGCCTTGTAATCCGTGGAACTCGAATAGTTGTGAGTATCTGTTTGAATCTGAGCTACTGCCATCGAAGAAGCGAGAGCAACGACAGAAGCGGCAATGGCCGTACGTAAGGAACTGCAAACCACCAACATATAGAACTCCTCAACGTTGAAGAGATTTGGGGAGCTATTTTTCTTACACCGCTCCCACTTGCTCTAACACTGCTTTCATCGTTTAGATGCGGTATGGAACGATTTTGTTACAGACATGCAAAAGGCCGGACAAGCCGGCCTTCGCATAAATAGTTTGTCATTCCGAGTGAACCCTGACCCGAGCATTGCCGAGGGGAAAGGGGGTGGAGGAACTTGCTTTGCTACTCCCTGTTCCCTACTCCCTGCTCCTAGTGGATATCGAACTGCTCCGGATGAAGCGTAGGATCGCTCTTCACGATAATGGTCTTGCCCACCATCTCTTCAATCTCGTTCAGCCAGCGGGCATTGTTGGCCTTCAGTGTCTTTACCACTTCAGGATTCACGCGAAGCATCACGTCGTTCCGCTCGAGGTGGCGCTGCATCTTGCGCATTTCGACAAAGATCTCATTTGCAACCGTCGTTGGACTCTTTACCATGCCGGTACCCGTGCAGATAGTGCAAGGAGTGCTCAATGTGCGCTCAAGCGACTGCTTGACGCGCTTACGCGTGATAGCTACAAGCCCAAAGTCGTTAAATTGCAGGACCTTTGAAGGCGCGCGATCATGCTTCAGCTCTTCTTCCAGAGCCTGCATCACCTTGTGACGATTCTTGCGCTCATCCATGTCGATGAAATCGATCACGATGATGCCGCCAAGATCGCGCAAACGAATCTGGCGTACAATCTCCGGAATTGCATCGAGGTTCGTCTTGAGAATCGTGTCTTCCAGGCGAGCTGTTTTGCCTACGTACTTGCCGGTGTTGATATCGATCGCAACCAGCGCTTCCGTCTGATTGATCACGATGGACCCGCCAGACTTGAGCCATACCTTCGACTTCAGCGCCTTCGAAATCTCGTCCTGAATACCAAACTGCTCGAAGAGCGGCGTCTCTTTGGTATAGAGCTTCACACGCCGCACCAGCGAAGGTTGGAAGCGGTTCAGGAAGCGAACGATTCGCTCGTATTCTGTTTCGCTATCTACCCAGATGGTCGAGAAGTTGTCGCTCACCTGATCGCGCAGTACGCGCTCCACCAGATTGAGGTCGTGATAGATCAGTGCAGGAGCTTTGCCATCATCCGAGCGCTGCTTGATCTCATTCCATAGGCTGATCAGGAAGCGAATATCTGCGCGAAGCTCATCTTCGCTAGCGCCGTCAGCAGCAGTGCGCACGATAAATCCGCCAGAGTTCGTCCCCTTCTCGCTGATCAGAATCCGTTTCAGCCGCTGACGCTCTTCATCGGAAGAAATCTTCCGCGAAACGCCTACATGATTCACCGTCGGCATAAAGACCAGGAAGCGGCCCGGCAGCGCGATGTGGCTCGTGATGCGCGCGCCCTTCTTGGCGATCGGCTCCTTGGCGATCTGAACCAGAATCTCCTGTCCCTGTTTCAGCAGTTCGCTGATGATCGGAAGGTCCATCGTCTGAACGCTTGGCCTGCGCCCACCATGACGGCGGCGTCCTTGCTGGCGTCCACGCCCACCGCGGCGATTGTCACCCCGGCGATCACTACGACGATCTCCGTCACGTTGAGGAGCAGCGGCTTCCGCACCAGGCGCTTCCGTCTCAGCCTCCTCGTCTTCCTCCTCACTCTCGTCCTCGTCTATCTCAGCGAATCCCGTCTCGGGCTCATCAACAAATTCGTCTTCTTCAGTATCGGTATCTTTGTTATAAGCAAGCCGCTGATCAATGTGCGCATCACGGACTACATCGCCGATAGTGCCGGCGTTATCGAGCGTTTCTTCTTCAAGCTCTTCGGCGTCCTGTTCGTCATGATGAACATGCAGAGGCTCGAAGTCATATTCCTCTTCTTCGATGGTTTCTTCTTCTAAAACACCACTGCCTGGAGCAAAACCATAAATATGATCAACCGTCTCGGACGATTCACCATCTTCAGCAACTACTGCTTCTTCTGTCTCTGATGCCGTAGCGGCACTTTGCGCCTGAGCTTCGATTACCGCATCATCGCCAAGCGTCTGTGCCTCGTGCTCGGTGACTGGGTGCGGCTCTGCTTCTTCCTCCACTTCGGCAACCCGCGATTCAAACACACGGAATTCGCTCGGAGCTGCTGGATCGACCCGGTACGAAGCTGAAGCATGCTCAGGTTCAAACTCGTGTACTTCTTCGATTGTTTCCGGCTCTTCCTGTTCCTCAAGAACCAACGGAACAGACTCGGTCACCACATGGGGAGCGGCTTCGGCAACATCCGCCACAGCTGTTTCATGCGCTGTCTCATGTTCAACCGGAGAAGTCTCATGCACGGAAACTTCAGTGTCCTCGACCACAGCGGCTTGCGCATCTTCTACAACTCGCGCGGCCTCTGTCGCAATCCCGGCAACAGGCTCCGATGCAATCACCGGCTCCATGTGGCCACGCCGCGAACGCGATTCGCCTGGTAGCAGCGCGCTGCCATCCCATGCAATCGGTGCATCAATCAGTGTTGAAGGCTTCGGAGCAACATAGTTAATACCGGCAACGGCAGCCTTCTCGCGCGGTTTCTCTTCACGCGCCGTAGGAGCAGCCCCATACCTTGAAAGTGATTCGCCCGGCAGCACAATGGGAAGATGCTGCGCAGGCACTCCGCCCGGAGCGCCACGCTCGGGTAATACTACAGGCTCGGCTGTAATGGCCTCTTCGACAATTTCGGGAGATTCGAGCGAGGTGTTTTCCTGCTCCTGCGAACCGCGTCCACGGAATCCCCGGCGGCGGCCTCTGCGCCCACGCCATTTCCGTGTCCCTGCCGGGCTCTCCTCATCTTCGGAGTCGCCTTCACTGCTCGCAGATCCGGCGGATGTTTGAGCTGGCTCATCTTGCTGCCGGGACCTCGACTCGCGCTGGCCGCCATCACGGCGTGGTTGCTGGCCATTTGTCGACACACGCTCAAAATCGGCAGAGTCTTCCTGCTCTTCAAGAAAATCCGTGACATAAAGGAATGCGTCACGTTCAAGCCCGATATCGACGAATGCCGACTGCATACCGGGCAGGACGCGCGTTACGCGCCCCTTGTAAATGGAACCTGCTAGTGTGTACTCGTTCTCGCGTTCGTAATAAATTTCCGCGAGCTCATCGTCTTCCAGAATTGCCAGCCGCGTCTCATGCGGCGTGCTGGAAATACAAATTTCTTTCGCCATACTGCCTCTCTTCACAGCGGCGAGGCAGATCGGACCGGGTTACCGGAGAGAATCAGGTCAGACGAAGAGATGACCGGCGTATGCGCGCTCCCTGGGCGAGATGCCTGCTGCCAGGCGGTGGCTCACTGAAAGGGTGACTTGTCATTGGGAGGTCATCTGGGCGCAAAGAGTTTGTGACCGCTTCTGCCACTTCCTGTGGCGGGGCCGTTACCCATCCTTGCGCGCTCATTCCTAATCCTGCCCGGCCCGGTGATCCACCTGGCCGGTTAAATATTTTCAAAACCTGTAACTTACTCGGGCGCCCCAGCTTCGCAAAGCGAATCTGGAAGCATTCCCCCAAAAACCTAAAATCCCTTCGCCGGGAGGTCAATTCACAAATCGATTCATCCGGACATTCATAACCATGCCCAGAGCCAGGAATGTGAACAGCACCGAGGAGCCTCCGTAGCTCATAAGAGGAAGAGGAATCCCGGTAACCGGCATCAGCCCTACGACCATTCCGACGTTGACCGCAATCTGAAAAATCAGCACGGCCACCACGCCCATCACCAGGAACGTCCCTGGGAGGTCTGCGGCTGTTTGAGCGTTTTGAATCAAACGCATCAATATAAGGAAGTATATCAGTAGAACGATGGTGCAGCCGACGAACCCATGCTCCTCGGCAAATGCCGCGAAGATAAAGTCCGTGTAGGGGATAGGCAAAAAGTCACCCTGCGTCTGCGTTCCCTTCGTCGCGCCGCGCCCAAACACACCCCCATCCCCCACCGCAATCAGGGATTGGCGAATCTGGTACCCCGACCCCTTCGGGTCCTCATCTGGATTCAAAAAGCTGGTCAAACGAGCCTTCTGATAGGGCTTAAGTATCTTCGAGCTGGTAAAGGCCACTCCTACCAACAACAGAGCTGCCAGCGCCAAAATACCGGCCTTCTTCCAGTCAATCCCACCCAGAAACAGCCCCGCCAACAGAATCGGCGAATAGGTCAACGCCGTCCCCAGATCCGGCTGCTTCAGCACCAGCAGCATCGGAATACCCACCATCGCCATGCCCTTGAAAACATCTCCCCAGGTAAGCTGCTTGCCCACCATGCTGGCAAAATACCGCGCAACGGCCAGAATCAACACCAGCTTCACCCACTCGGAAGGCTGAAAGTGTATCCCCCCTGGCAGCTTGATCCATCGCCGCGCCCCCAGCACCTTCGTCCCCACCACCAACACCGCTACCAGTGAAACCAGGCAGAACCCATACACCCAATGAATCGCATCCAGCAGGATGTGGTAATCGATGAGGGAAAGGATGAACATCGCTGCCAGTCCACCCATGATCCAGAGGATCTGCATCCGGTGAAAGCCCACAAATTTGGTGTGCATGGTGGCGCTGTAAATCTCGAGAATGCTGATAACAGACAGCACCATGACAAACCCTAGAAGGGTCCAGTCGAAGTCGCGAAATGAGAGGAAACGGCGCATGAAGCTTCTTAGATACCCGAATTATTAATTATTGTCATCCCTCCACTGCGCTTCGCTCCGGTCGGGATGACAAATTTTGTTTTTGTATTACGCTTCATCCCAACATCAGCGGCCTTCCGGCACCGTAACAAAGAAATGCCCAGCCCGCATAGCTGCAAGGCTCGCATCTTTCCGCGCTGAAGGAGAAACAGTCTTACCACCCAAGGTATCCGGAACTCCAGGAGTAGCCCAAACCGCGCCTACTTCGACCTTCTCCGGCTTCTGCGCCACAAGATTGTGATTCAAGCGCCGTTGCTTGTTGACGTAAGCCGCAATGATCCGCGCACCGAGACGGCCCGCCAACGTGCCATGTTCACCGCCTTCAAACAGGATGCACATCACAATATCCGGATTGCGCCGCGGGGCCACTCCCACAAACCATGCATTGGCCTTCTTCGTCAGACCGCGCCCGCGAGCATCATGCCCCACTACCTGCGCGCTTCCAGTCTTTCCGGCAAAGTCGATGCCTTCCAGGTGCCCGCTGTTGGCCGTACCACCCGGCCCCGTCACCAACGCCATTGCATCGGTAATGGTCTCCCATGTGGCTGGGCTCATAGAAACAACCTTGTCACCCGAACCCGGAAACGACTCCGCCTCGGCATGCCGGTAATCCGGAGATAACTCATCGGGGAAAACCACATGCGGACGCTTCAGCATGCCGCCAGACGCGATACCCGCAATCGCCCGCGCCATCTGCACAGGAGTAGCGGTGACTGGTCCCTGGCCAATGCCCACAGAAATCGTTTCGCCGGCATACCATTTCTCATGGAAGTTCCTCATCTTCCATTCTTCCGATGGCATCGTGCCCGCTACCTCATCTGGCAGATCGATCCCTGTCTTCAGCCCTAACCCAAATTTGTGAGCATACTCGGCAATCTTCTCGATACCCAGCCGGTTCGCCAACGTATAGAAAAATACATCGCACGATTGCCAAATGGCCTTCGTGATACCCACTTCGCCATGCCCGCCATGCACCCAACAGGCAAAGTAGCGCCCATAAAAGCTCGCGCCACCTGGGCAATGGACTTTCATGTCCTCGGCAACGCCCTCCTGCAAGCCCGCCGCAGCCATAATGATCTTGAACGTCGACCCCGGCGCGAGTTGCGCCTGAATCGCCTTATTCAATAAAGGATGGTTCGGATCGGTAATCAGCTTGCTCCACTCATCGCGCGAAATACGCACCGCAAACGCATTTGGATCAAATGTCGGACGGCTCACGAGTGCCAGAATCTCGCCCGTATGCGGGTCCATCGCAACCACTGCTCCATTGCGATCTCCCAGGGCATTTTCCGCTGCTCGCTGGATATCGATATCAATGGTCAGCTTCAAGCTCTGTCCTGGCTTGGCATGCTCTATTCCAAGCTTGCCTACTTCACGGCCGCGGCTGTCGACCACCACATCGCGCGATCCATCCTGCCCGCGCAACATCGCATCGTACGATTCCTCAACACCCGACTTGCCCACCACATCACCCGGTTCGTAATAGGCATACTTCGGGTTGTTGAGCATCTCCTCGCTTACTTCGCCTACATAGCCAATCAGGTGTGCAGCGAAGCCATCCCTGGGATACAGCCGCCGCTGAATATCGACCGTTTCCAGTTCTGGCAGCTCATCGCGATGCGCCTCGATAAACTCCTGCTCATCCGGAGTAATGTCCTGCTTCAGCGGCAGCGGTTGATACTTGGGAGCCGTGCGGTACTTCTTCAGAATCGCATTGAGCTGATCCTCGGTCATATGCAGCCCGCGCGCAATCAGCGGCAGGTCGGCCATATAGTCATGCCCTTGCTCGCGAACCAGGAAGCAGGAAACCGAAGGATAGTTATCGACCAGCAGCCGTCCTTCGCGATCAAAGAGTTTGCCACGCGGCGCAACAATCGGGACCTTGCGAATACGGTTCGCCTCGGCCAGCGCGCGATAGCTCTGTACATTCACTACCTGCAGACGCCACAGGCCAAACAGCAGCGTCAACAGTATGCCGACGATCACATACTGGAAGATCGTCAGCTTGATCGCTGGCAGTTTTTCTTCCCTGTTCATCATGATCGCCTGCTTCAACCCGCTCAAAAGAAATGTGCCTTTAGGATACGCGGAATCTCATCTCGAACGTGCGAATATCCCGTAGCTAGTTTGGCACCGCTGAAATCCCCAATGTTCCCAAAATAGAACCTTAGACCTCCATGCCATACTAATGTTTATAATTATGCAGGAGCACTTATGACCACTCTGAAGCTGACCTCCATCGGCACCTCTACCGGAGCTGTGATCCCAAAAGAGATGCTCACCCGGCTCAAAGTAAGCAAGGGCGACACGCTCTATGCCATCGAAACGCCAGAGGGCTATTTGCTGACACCATACGACCCTTCGATTGACGAACAGCTGAAAGCAGGACGTCAGTTCATGAAGCAGTATCGCGATACCTTCAAAGCGCTCGCAAAATGATGCGCAAGCGGGAATCCAGACAAGTTAAGCAGCCTCGTTGGATCAGCAAGAAGGCACTGCTTCTGTTGCACGCAGAGAGTTTGGCTGAATTCGGAGGCGCAAGTGGTCTGCGCGACGAAGGATTGCTCGATTCATCCCTGGCGCGTCCACAAAATATCCAAGCCTATCAACCGGAATGCAACCTGGCAGAATTAGCTGCTGCCTATGGTTTTGGAATCGCCAAGAATCATGCCTTTGTGGATGGAAACAAAAGAGCCGCCTTCCTCGGCATTGGTCTGTTTCTGGCCATCAACGGATATCAGTTGATGGCCACGCAAGTAGCCGCCATTCAAACTATGCTGAACGTCGCGAGCAGCGAAATGAACGAAGCCGCGCTAGCGAGTTGGATCAAAGCCAACATCATCCCCGCTGACTGATAAGCAACATTCGCGATTACATCGCCTTCTGAGTAACACCAGTCATCCGAAAGGTGGATACAAACTTCCATCCTTCGGGTCACGACAGGCGCCTGTCAGGTTCTTTATGGTACGGACACTCTCCCCGAGGCCAATTCCGTACCACGTAAGACAAGGTAAATAAACAAGATGAGAAAGTTTCCGATTCAATTAGGTTTGTCGCTGAGCTCCGCGCTTTTACTCGCTCTATCTTCATCACCATCCGCCCACGCGCAGGGATGCGTCGCCGCGCATACCGTGCAACCAGTGGTTTCCGGACTGTTGCCCAACGACCAGCGCGCAGCCGTCGACCGCTTGCACGGCCTGACCGTAACCGTCGGCTATCGCGTTTACAACTCTTTCCGCCACTACGTAGGCACCGTGGAACAGATTCAGCGCGAGACCAATCACAACGCGGTCGTAAACCACGTGAACCTCTTCAACCTCGACCTCAGCTATCAGCTAACACCCCGCTGGAGCCTGATCGCCGACATTCCAACCATGACGGCAACCCGTGCCCGTCAGAGCGACCCCTATGACAATGTGTACCGCGTAGGCGGCATTGGCGACGTAACCGTAGGCGCGCAAGCCTGGGTGTGGCGTCCCCCAACAGAGAGCCACGGTAACATCGCTTTCTCCGCGCAGCTCAAACTACCTACCGGCATCAACGACGCCAAAGGCGCGAAAATCGCGGCCAGCGGAACAACGACGCAACCCTTCGACGAATCCGTTCAGCCCGGCGACGGAACCTGGGGATTCGCCCTCGGAACGCAAGCCTATAAGGAAACCTACTTCCACACCATCGGATATTTCACCGGCTCATGGCTCTTCAGCCCGCAGGACACAACCGGAGTATTGACCTATCGCTCGGCGCCCGGAGAGCAAGTCGTCTCCGCTACCGACCAATATCTCTGGCGCGGCGGAGTCTCACACGCTGTGCCGAAGCTGCGCGGCGTAGCACTGAGCATGGGTGGACGCATGGAAGGCGTACCCGTGCGTGACGCTTTCGGTAGCAGCAACGGCTTCCGCCGTCCAGGATATGTGATCTCGATCGAGCCGGGACTGAGCGTCTCCTACCGCCGCAACATGGTCAACATAAGCGGTCCCTGGGCAATGGAGCGCAACCGCAAAATCAGCACAGCCGACATCAACAATCACAGTCATGGCGACGCAGCCTTCGCCGACTACACCGTGATCGCATCGTATACACGCAGCTTCTAAAACTATCGCGTAGCCCTGAACTCACTTAGTGAGCTCAATGAAAAGGATTTGTCCATTGATCGATTTATCCGAGGTTGCCGAATATTGCACACGCGCCTTCACCCCACTCAGATCGGTACAGGGATTGAATTCATCTTTGGGTGCGTAATTCGTCGTCATAAAGTCGATCTTGAAATAGTTGTTGCTGTATAGCGAAATACTCTTCCCGCCATCCTCGACCTTCAATTCGATAATGGCGGGAGCTTCGCAGTGCACACTTGTGATCACGCCCTTCGCCAAAAGCTTTGGCCCGTGCGGCTCCTCGGTCGGATGCTTTGGCGCGGGAAGCTTTATCGCGGCTGGACCAATGCCATCGGATTTCCCAGTAATAACATTTGCCTGTCCACCAGCAACTGCTCCATGATCCGGCTGCGTCGCCTGATCGTCCACATCTTGATTCTCCTGAATTTCCTTCAGTTGATTCTGAACCTGGGCAACTTCTCTGGGATTTTTAGCCAGGCTCAGAGCCGCCTGCAGCACACGAACGGCATCCTGATAGCGCTCTGCTTCCACCAGCACATTTGCCATATTCAATCGATAGATCAGATTGCCAGGCTCCAACTGAGTTGCCTGTAGATTTAACATGTGAGCTTGGTCGAGCTTCTCATGCTGCATTGCATATAACGCTGCTAATTGGTCATAAGCCGGCGCAAATGTCGGATTCAACTTAATTGCAGTGCGCAGACTTGCTTCCGCCTCCGCCGCATGGCTCGGACCTTCCGACCGCATAGCCATCACAGCGTAGTAGTAGTGTGCAAGATAGCTTTGCGAATCCAGCTTGACGGCCTGTTCATACCATTTCTGCGCAGCCGCCATATTTCCCTGGCGAAATTCCAGGTAACCCATGGTCTCGTGAGCTGACACATTATTAGGATCGTCCCGCAATATAGCGTCCACCAGAGCCCGTGCGTCTTTCGTCCGCTCGGTATATGCCAGAAAATCCGCTTGCACCGCATTAGCCTCGGGTACTGGAACTGTCCTTACCTTATAAGCTGTCTCATCCAGTTCCGTAGTAGCTGACATCTTGAAGTATCGAAAGCTGGCCTGACCCACATATGCTTCAAGCGCCTTTTGAAGCTGTTTCAAATCCCCGAAGGCATGCTCTGCCGCAACGACGGAATCCTGATGTTTACTCATCAACTCGGCATAGTCGGCCAGGTGGTGAGTATGTGCCTGGTTGTCGGTGATTTGAAGATAGTGAACCAATGCCCAGGACTCTGCATAAAAAACAGAGCCTTTTTGCTCTTCGTGATAATACGGAGAGGTTGCATCCACCTTCAGCAGAACCTCCAGCGGGAGTAGGCGGTTCTGGCGCAGAAAGAGAATATCTTCTGTACTCGGTTCACCTAGTTGCACATCCTTATCATGAATGTCGGTGTTCTGGAAAAACTCCGCCATTCCCTCGTTGAGCCACAATGGCATCCACTCTTCGTCTTTGCTCAACATGAAATGTGTGTATTCGTGATAAGCCATCGCAAATGGATGCTCGCCCGAAGCATCCAGCCGTAGCAGAATATAGTTCTTATCTGGAGTGCGTAAAAAGAGTCCAGCGAGATTCAACTGCCCTTTTGCGAGATACACCTCCGGCTCCAGGGCCTGGAAGCCTTTCTTATTCTTGAACGCAATCACCACAACCGGCGACGAGGAATCGGCGTTCGTTTTCGGGAACAAAGTGTGAAACACCGAGCGCATCCGTTCGAATTGATCGGCGATGTGACGACCCTGCTTTTCACTCGAATCGGTTAACACGACAAAATGCGGGCTGCGAACCTCTAACCAGTTCTCGGCAGTATCGCGCGCCGAAGCGTTCAAAACGGGGAGTAAAAGTAGAAATAATGCAATCTGTTTACACATAGAGCGCGATGACTATAACAAAACGCGCACCAACCTAAAATGACTCTTTGGTGTCTCCCGCTAAAACATTACAACGAAAGAATCTCTTTTACCGTACCCCTTCAAGGAAGGTATAAGCTGCGATATTTCCAATCTGAGGCGATTTACCCGGACCGCTCTGCGGAGCGCCTTCATCGCCGTATGCAGCATAGACGTAGAGCGTATGCGCGCCCAGCTGTACATTGCTCAACGGCAGAGTGAAACTGCCAGGATTCGCCCCCGTGGAAGAGGTCTCCGTAGCACGCAACCATATGCCGCTGCCACCGTCGAGTTGGTAGTACACCGCAGTCGGCGGGGGATTCGTCGCACTCGCAGCGCCAGAATATGCGCTGCTGGTTGTGTATTGGCTCGTCACTTGAGCCGTAAATTGCGGCGCGGGATTCGTCGTTCCATACACGCTGGCAGAAGAAACCGGCAATGCTAGCGGATCACCTGCCGGCGGACTGATCACAGTCTGTAATGGAATGGCTTGCGATGCATTGGGAGTGAGTACCATTTCGTTAAGGCCATAGGAGCCATAGATTTTTCCGGTGATTGGGTTCACCAACAGATCCTGTGGATCTACGCTTCCGCTGATGTGCGAACCAGCAAGCGCTCCACCGTCGAGCACCGACATGCTAGCGGCATTGCTGGTATAAAGTTTATTGGTTATCGGATTGATCGCTACCATCATAGGATCATCAATGGTTGAAGAGTCTGTTATCACCGTTGTAGCAGTGTCGGTTATTCCATCGATGACCGTCATTAACCCCGTGTATCCAAAATACTTTTGCCAATAAAAGCTAAGCGCATAAACTTTGTTCGTAGTTGGATTAATGGTGATAGAAGGTCCGTACTTTGGGTTAAATGAACCAGTACCTATATTGACCGACATCGTGACGTTGGTAGCCCCATCGATCACCGTTACCTCGCTATCACATTTGGCGTAAATTTTATTGAGACGCGGATTTACCACATCTTGGCTAGGCTTGGAGCAAACTGGAACGCTGGTGGTTGCATTGATCGCGCCATCGATTGCGATCACTGCGCTGTTGGTATTGTCCACGACATAGACTTTATTGGTGACTGGGTTCACAGCCAGATATCCGGGGGATGTGCCTACATCTACCGTGACAACGGCGTTTGTTGCTCCATCGATCACGGTAACGACATTACTGGCTATATTGGAAACATAGATTTTGTTCGTCACTGGATTCACTGCTATGTAATTCGAATTGCTACCGCCCGTAGGCACTGTTGCAGTAACTGTGTTGGTCGCGCCATCGATCACCGTGACGATACCAGGCAGATTGCTCGATAAAAAATCGTAATTTGTGACGTAGATTTTGTTCGTCACTGGGTTCACGGCTAACGCGGATGCAGAAGTACTTATACTCACAATAGAAGCCACATCCGTTATTCCATCGATCACCGCTATGCTATTGGCTTGACCTTGAGGAATGTAGATTTTGCTCGTTACTGGATTGATCACCGCACTACCCCAACTGTAGATATTTATATTCAGGAAAGTTGTCTTGTTCGCATCTCCGTCGATGATGGTAACTCTACTGGTGTAATCAGCAACATAAACGCGATTGGTCAACGGATCAACGGCGACGCCGTAAGGATACGTCCCGGTGCTTAACGTGGAAGTAGTCGTGTTCGTTGCCCCATCGATCACTGTCACCGTGCTGTCCTGATGATTGCTGACATAGATCTGGTTCGTAGTCGAGTTCACCGCGACAGCATATGGATTGCTGCCCACACCCACAGTGGTAGTCGTATTCGTCGCTCCATCAATCACCGTCACGCTTGCCCCGGTATCATTCGCGACGTAGATTTTATTCGTCGCAGTGTTCACCGCAATACTGATAGGACTGCCGCCTACTTGTACCTTAGACGTGGACTTCGTTGCGCCATCGATCACTGTGATGCTGTTCTCGCTGATATTCGCCACATAGACCTGGTTCGTCACCGGATTCACGGCAACAGCAAAAGGATTTAGACCGGTAGGCACCGTCGCGAGAGAATGCGTCGCGCCATCGATTACTGTCACCGTGTCATTGCCGGCGTTGGCAATATAAACCTCATTCGTCGCAGTGTTCACCGCCACGGCGTAGGGATTATTTCCCACACTGATGGAGGAAGTAGCATTCGTCACTCCATCGATGATCGTCACCGTGTTGCTGTCGTAGTTGGCGACGTAAATCTGATTGGTCACCGTGTTCACCGCCACTGCATAAGGGCTAGGGTGTGTCATCAAACGAGCCAGATGTAGGAACAGGCGAGATGGATGGCGGCGAGGAAATTTCTGGCGGTTTTGTCATAGCGTGTAGCGATGGCGCGGAACTGTTTGAGTTTGGCAAAGAAGTTTTCAATCAGGTGGCGTGCTTTGTAGAGTTCTTTGTCGTAGGTTCGCGGTTGAAGGCGTTTGGCGCGTGGCGGAATCACAGCTTGTTTTCCAGCCTCGCGCAACGGTTCAAGCACTCTGGCCTCGGCATCGAAGCCCTTGTCGGCGATGATGATTCTGGCTTGAAGCTGCGGCAGCAGAATGTCGGCTCCGTCCAACTCGCAAGCTTGCCCGCCGGTCAGATGCACGCCGGTTGGGTTGCCCAGAGCGTCCACGGTCACGTGGATCTTGGTACTTAGCCCGCCTTTGCTCCGCCCGAGGGCTTGCCTGCTGCCCCCTTTTTGCGAGCTCCCGCCGCATGCTGATGGGCCCGAACGATGGTTGCGTCGATCATCGCGTATTCGTTGTCCGCATCCTGGCTCAGATGCTCCAGAACCTGCTTCCACACGCCGCGCTCAGACCAGCGCGTAAACCGCGTATGCACCACGCGGAAGTCCCCGAACCGCTCCGGAAGGTCTCGCCATGGAATACCCGCTCGATAACGGTACAGAACCGCTTCCACAAACAGCCGGTTGTCTCGCGCCGGACGGCCTTCCGTCCCTACTCGCCCTGGCAGCAAATCCTTGATCCGCTCCCACTGATCATCCCGCAATCCGTAACGACGTTGGCCCATCCCTCTACGATAAAAACACTCCCGCCTCAGGCCTATAGCGAGTTTGATGACACCCCCTAGGCTTTAACTCCTTCGCTGTGCCACTTCCTCATACACCTTCACGTATGCTTCAGCCGGTTTGGTCCAGGAGTAATCCTGGGCCATGCCGTTGCGCATCAATATCTGCCAGGCTTCTTTGTCCTTGAATGTTTCAAATGCGCGTTGGATAGCTTCATAGAAAACATCCGCGGTATAGGGACGGAACTTGAAGCCAGTCCCGGTATGTGTTTCCGGATTCCACTCTTCTATCGTGTCATCCAGGCCGCCGGTCGCATGAACTACCGGCACTGTTCCATATTTCAAACTGTAGATCTGATTCAGGCCGCAAGGCTCATAACGGGAAGGCATCAAGAAAATATCTGAGCCTGCTTCAATCTTGTGAGCCAGCATTTCGTCATACATCACGCGGACTGAGATCTTTCCCTTGTAGCGATCATCTAGCGCCCGGAAGAGGTTTTCATAATATGGTTCGCCCGTTCCCAGCACCACAAGAAAAATCTGCTCGCGCAACAGGCGGTCGGCTATCTGCGCAATGAGATCGAAACCCTTCTGCGTGGCAAAACGCGAGACGATACCAAGTACCGGCGTGTCATCGCTGATATGAGCCGCTCCAAAAGCATGCAGCAGGTCGCGGCGGCATTGCTGCTTACCACTAAGGTTCTCAGGTGTGTAGTGCGCGGCAATATTGCCGTCTTTCGCTGGATTCCACTTCGTGTAATCGACGCCATTCAAGATGCCATGCAGATCACCAGCACGTTTCCTTAGTACAGGATCAAGGCCATTACCAAACTCCGGGGTCTGAATTTCCTCCGCATATTTGCGGCTGACAGTCGTGATCGCGTCCGAGTAGACGATGCCTCCCTTGAGGAAATTGAAGGTGTCATATTGCTCCACGCGATCCATCGTGAAGATGTCCCAGGGAAATAGCAGGCGCTCTGTTGTAGCAGGCGGAAACCACCCTTGATATCCCGCGTTGTGAATCGTGAGAACGGTTCCGGCATTTCGCAAGGCTGGATCGAAATAGTAAACCGTTCGCAGATATACGGAGAGCAATGCGCTCTGCCAATCATGCACATGGAAGATATTAGGTACGCTTATTTGCTTCGAGGCTTCCAAAACGGCGCGTGTAAAGAGGCCGAAGCGCTCCCAATTGTCCGGATAATCGCCCATCGTTGTCGCATATAGCGATTCGCGATCGAACATCTCCGGACAATCGACGAAATATATCTGCACACCATCATGCTTGCCGCCATCGAGAACAGCGGCAAAACGGTTGTAAGACTCAAACGGAATAGTCAGGCTGCGAATGGCAACCTTCTTGTCGTGCACCTTCTCGCGTACCTGGCGGTAAAAGGGTAGATACACAGTAACTTCATGGCCAAGACGAAAAATCTCGCGCGGAAGCGCGCCAATCACATCGGCTAGGCCTCCTGTCTTCACGTAAGGGACGCATTCCGACGCAGCAAAGACTATGTGCATATATAACGCTCGCTCCAGTGTTTCGTATGATGCAAGAGGACCGGTTTGCCAAGGTAGAGTCTAGCCCATTCCGCGACGACTGGCATTTCTCGAGTACCACCACATAAGGTAGATGCACTGAAAACGAAATCGAAGCTGGGACAAAATTTTCTCGTCGATCACGCCGCATGCATAGCCATCGCCGATGCACTCGGCGACGTGTCACATAGTACCGTCGTCGAGATCGGGCCGGGCAAAGGCGCTATTACGGGGATTCTCGCCGAGCGGGCACAGCGTCTCATCGCCATTGAGCTCGACCGCGAGCTGGCTCCACAACTCCGAGAGAGATTCCGGGATCGCTCATCCGTCAGCATCCTCGAAGACGACGTGCTGCAAGTGAATTTCGAAGAATTGTGCATGTCCGATGAAAAACTCGTAATCGTTGGCAACCTGCCCTACTACATCACCTCGGACATTCTGCTACATCTTTTCGAACATCAGGCAAGCATCGCGCGCGCCGTGATTATGATTCAACGCGAGGTGGCCGACCGAGTGGCGGCTGCTCCAGGAACTCGCGACTATGGGCTGCTCTCCGCTACCGCAAAACTCTATGCAAGGGTAGAGAAGCTGATGACCCTGCCGCCAAGGGCATTTTCGCCGCAGCCCGAGGTCCATTCCACCGTGCTGCGGCTGACCATGGCTTCTCGTTTTAACGAGCTACAGGTCACCCCTGAGGGCTTCATTCCCTTCCTCAAGGCATGTTTTGCTCAGAAGCGTAAGACCCTGGGCAATAACCTCCGTGCGGCAGGATGGAAGAATGAAGCTATTTTGGCAGCCTTCGAGGCTTGCGAGATCCCTTCACCGGCACGGGCGGAAGAGTTGGAATTAGAGGTATCCGCCTGTCTTTTCCGCACCTTAACCGCTCAAAACAGGCAACAGGATCATCCATAAATAAATTCAATATATAGAATCACTTTTTTCTATATAGCCTTTTCCATATACCCTGCGCGATACTCTACTTTTAGCAGCTAACATCCCCGAATTAGCCACGCCTTTTCGCGCCGCGCGATGCGGCTGTGTGCGCGACGGGTGAACTGTGAAAAATCGTTGTAGAGGAGATACATGTCGACTGAACTTCGTAATTTCCTGGCGCTCTCGTATGAAGAGCTGGAAGAGCTCAACCTCAAAGCTAAAGACCAGCGCCGGAAGCGCGTAGCCGCAGACAAGATTCAAGAAGAGCGGCTGAAATATCTGACGGACCAGAAAGGCATCAAGGCGGTCACTGTCCTGTTCAGTGATCTCGAAGGCCGCCTTCATATGTTGGACTACGACAAGAAGTTCCTGGTCAAGAGCTACGACAACCTTACCTTTGACGGCTCGTCGATCCGCGGCTTTACCGCGCAGCGCGAGAGTGATCTCCGCTTAGGCATCGACTGGGCCGCTTTCTATCACGCTCCTGCCGATATTTTTGGTGGTGGCAAAGTGCTCGTCTTCGGCGAGGTCATCGACAAGAGTGGTACGCCATATGCAGGCGATATGCGCGGCGTGCTGAAGACCTTCGCACAAGAACTTTATGACAAAGAAGGTTACACGCTCAATGCCGCAAATGAAATCGAAGGTTTTATCTTCGACGGCACCGATGCGGAAAAGAAGTTCTTCCAGACGCAGCGCTTTGATTATGTGAACACCGGCGGCTACTATCACTCGTTGCCTGGCGATCCGCTCCGTACTTTCATCGACACAACCGCTGAAGTTCTGCGCGCGGTTGGATTCGAAAACGAGAAGGATCACCCTGAAGTTGCTCCGTCACAGTTCGAGATCAACTATGGCTACGGCGAAGTGGTTGCGGCTGCCGACCAGATTCAGCTTTACAAGCTCATCTGCCGTCAGGTGGCAACCGGCCTGGGCGTGACTGCTTCGTTCCTGCCAAAACCGGTAGTCGGCGTAAACGGAAGCGGCATGCATACCAACGTCTCCATCAGCAAAGATGGCAAAAATATCTTCTGGGACCCCAAGGGCGAAGAGAAGCTGGCCAGCGTTGGATGGGACTTCGTCGACCGCATACTCACGCATGGCAATGACATCTGCCTCATCCTGAACTCGAGCGTCAACGCCTATCGCCGTCTCGATCCACATTTTGAAGCGCCAAACCAGATCAAGGCCTCGGCGGTCGATCGTGGATCGATGATTCGTATTCCGATCGGCAACGAGAAAAGCATGCGTGTCGAAGTCCGCTCAGTTGCGCCAGACGCCAATCCTTACCTGACGCTCTACTCGATCTTCAAGTCCGGCCTGCACGGTGAGACAGCCAAGATCGCCAACTTGCGTCAGGCCGAGCGTTACCTGCCGGACAACATCTACACCGCGCTCGACAACTTCCGCAACGCTACCTGGATCACCAAGATCCTGGGCGAAGATGTCAAAGCCCGTTTTGCCGATCTCAAGCAGGCTTCGGCAGACCGCTGTGCCCGCTCGCTCGGAACCTTCGTCAAGGCTCCGGAAGTACAGTTCCACCACGAAGTCTACAACCAGTTCCTCTGGAACCAGTTCTAGTAGCTGTAAATTTCAGTATGATGCAAGACGCCCCGGCAATTGTCGGGGCGTTTTTGCATTACAGCTTCATCATCACCCGCATGATTCACATGGTTCATCATGCGGTGAGCGTCAACCCTGCTTCCAACGTCTAGCATTCAGCCCACGAAATGTTCCCTGCACATGGAAGTATGCACTCCTTTCATCCGCGAAAGGACATACCTCCATCTGCGTGGAAACTACCGAATACATGAGGTAATGAATGACGCGGTTCCCGCGAATTCGCGTGCAGGCTTGTTTTCTCGCATTTCTCTTTGCGCTCTGCTTCACCTTTGCGGCATATGCCGCTGAATCAGCCGCCAAATACTACAAACAAGGTAAAGATGCGGAAGACCACGACGATCCCATCACCGCTTATGAGGCTTACAAAAAGGCGCATAAGCAGAAACCTGCGGAGATAAAGTATCGCACGGCCTTCGACCGTATGCGGTTCGCCGCTGCCACTGAATATGTGCATCAAGGCGAAAAATTGAAAAGAGCAGACGATCTCACGAATGCGCTCGTTGCCTTCTACAAAGCCCTTGAAATCGACCCCAGCAACGAGATTGCCGAACAAGATGCCAAGGAGACGCAAAAGAAGATTCAGGAAAAGAAACAGCCTGTGCGCAAAGAAGACTCTTCAGCGCGTGAGATGCCGAAGCCTGGACCGCCGCCGCATCTTGATCTTGTCTCTACTGAACCTCTTACTCTGCACGTAACCGAGCAGAGCGATGTTGTTTACCGAACGATTGGCAAAACTGCTGGCCTCAATGTCCTTATCGATCCCGACTACACGCCAAAACGCATCACTGTTGACCTTACCAGCGTCACAGCGGAAGAGGCATTGCGTATCGTCGGCGATCTTTCGAATACGTTTTACAAACCCGTCACACATAACACCATCTTCATCGCACAAAATACCAGAACCAAGCGGCAGGCTATCGAAGAGCGGGCCGTTCAGGTTTTCTACATATCGAATGCGGGCCAACAGAGCGACCTCAATGATGTGCAGACCACAATTCGTCAGGTCCTTACCAATGCCAAGCTCTACGCGGTACCCAGCCAGAATGCGATTGTCGTCAATGGCACACCGGACGAGCTACTGCTTGCAAAAATGCTGATCGCCAGCCTGGACAAGCCAAAAGCTGAGGTCATGGTTGACATCACAGTGATGGAAGTCAGCAGGGATAAACTCCGCAATCTTGGCCTATCGCCACCCACCTCGATTACAGTGAGCGCAGGCTCCTCCGCTACGTTGAACCAGCTGGGACAAACTTCCGCTTACGACTTCAGCATAGGTTCCGCCACGGCAGAACTGCTTCTCACCGATTCAGACACGCGCATCCTGCAGAATCCCCACCTGCGCGCATCCGATGGACAGAAAGCCACGCTCAAAATTGGCTCACGCATACCGATCGCAACCGGTTCCTATACCAGCACTACATCTACCAGCGGCGTAGAAACGCAGTTTCAATACATCGATGTTGGAGTCAATATCGAGATGACGCCGGTCATTCACAATGATCGCGACGTGACATTGAAACTCAGTGTAGAAGTATCTTCGGAAACCGGTAGTGTCACTATTTCTTCTATTGTAGAACCCATCATTGGACAACAAAAAACCGACCAAACTATCCGCCTGAAAGATGGTGAAGCCAGTATTCTGGCAGGCCTGGTAAAGAAACAAATAAGCACAACAGTAAGTGGTTGGCCTGGACTGGGAGAAATCCCAATGCTCAAGTATTTCTTCAGTACACAATCCCATGAAGTGGTGGATGACGAGCTAGTCTTCATGCTGGTACCGCATGTAGTACGTGCGCATGAAGGATTAGAAGATACGCAGCAGATTGATACGGGCACAAGTAACGCCGTACAGATACGAGAGGTTTCAGCGAAGCCAGTCAAAGCCCCATAGGACCTCCAGTACTTTTGCCTGACCCCTCCCGCTGCATTAAGTGACTTGTTTTCATTGATTTATCAAAACAGGACGTAAGCCTTAGGTGTCTATCTGATTGAAACGTTGTCACTTAAGCCAGGGCTTAGGTGGGGTCAAACCGGTTATTTTTGATACCACTTAGGGTTTAACTGGTTTTTGTGATTGAAAACAAATCAGCTTAGATGTAGGACCTTGCTGTATCCGGCATAACCAGCTTCTATTTGTTAGGCCAACTTCAGACGTAACAGGATGTGTCGCCCATTTTCCCCTCTACTTTTATTTTAATGATTTGAGAGAAATGGACTGCCAAATTTCTTTTCCTGCAAATCATACGGAATGAATTATTTATCGAGGCCTCGAAAGAAATATGCTTGACAGATTCAGACTCACGCCCCGCGTGCATATTGGCGGAACCACATTGTTTGCGATCGTCGACATCCCGGCTGACAACCTCATGTCTCGAAACGGCGCAAGACAGAAGTGCTGCTATAGATTAGGTAGTTCATGAATGTAACTTCGCCTTCCGTTATAGGCTTTTCGGATCAGCTATGTTCTGGAAGTTATATGCGGAGGTTTAAATCAGGACAAGAAGAGGATGAGGAAGTTTGTCGCTGAGAAGATGACATGATGTCGAGGTGGTTACTACTAACTTCGCGCACGAAGACTTGATCTATATCAAACTCATTTACTCGGCATTCATGAGATATTGTTTTTGATTTTTAACCAAACCGCTGAATATCGATGCACCCTGGTTATCTGTCGAAAGGCTTGCAAATACTATATTATCCATTTCTTGAAGCAGGAATTTGTGATGGCGTGATCTCACTTCCCTTTTTATCAAGTAGCATTGCAAGCTATTTTGTCTTGGGGCGGCTAGTATGACTACCGGCATCTATATGCACGACCACTATCACCCTGGGCTTGTGGTTGAATCCTGGCTCATTGCGGTGTTAGCTGCTTATACCACTCTTGAACTTATCAGCCGCGTAAATAAAAGCACCCAGAATATGCGCCTTGCGTGGATGATCGGTGGCGCCATTGCGATGGGACTAGGCGTGTGGAGCATGCACTACCTTGGCATGCTGGCCTACGTGCTTCCGGTTGAGGTTCAATACGACGTTCCAACCGTCGTCCTGTCGTTGCTCGTAGCAATCGCTTCGATGGCCATGGCACTCATTGTCATTTGCAGGCCGAAGTTGACGAACAAGCAACTCGTATTCGGAGGCACTTTCATTGGCGGCGGCATCGCAACCATGCATTACATCGGCATGTCCGCGATGCGCCTGCCAGCCACGGCTCATTGGAATCGATGGATTGCAGCCGCATCTGTCCTGCTCGCCATCGGTATAGCCCTTGTAGCTGTTGCCCTCGCCTCGAAATTGCGCAATGAGGATCGTCTTGGCTGGAAGAAGTTTCTGGCCGCCACGGTTCTTGGCCTGGCTGTTCCTATCATGCACTACACGGCCATGGCTGCCGTCCATTTCACGCCTAGCCCAATGTATGGAAGCCTGGATTTTTCCATCCGCCTGTCTACGCTTGGAGTTATCGCCATATCGCTGGTTCCATGTTTTGTGCTGGTTCTTGCAACTGTTACGGCTCTGGTGGATCGTCATGCAGATCAACTGCGTTATGTCGCCGCGCATTACCGTAGCCTGTTTGAGAACGCGATCGATGGCATGTTCCGATTCGACCGCGGCGGGCAGCTACTCGACGCCAATCCCGCACTGGCTACGATGCTTGGCTACACCGGCTTGAACGATCTTCTGCGCAAAAATCTCGCACATATCCTGTGGGCACGCGCACACAACTCCGGCATAGAGGAAAGCCCCGAGGAGATATTCTGGCGGCAGCTCGATGTGAAAGGAGAGGTGCGCGAACAAGAATTCAGGATAGAACAAGCCAATGGGACATATCTGTGGGCCGCATTAAGCGCGCGAGCCATCCTGGATGTTCAGGGAGGTATCAGCCATTACGAGGGCAGCCTTCGCAATGTCACAACGCAACGCAACGTGCAACGCTTCCATGAGGAATTTCTTTCAATAGTCAGCCAGGAGTTGAGTGACTCACATGCTCCTGCCCACAAAGCTACGGAGGCTGGTCCGCAAGAGAAAACTGGAAAAATTCTGGCAAGTGACCAACCGTTGATTGAAATGGCTGTGCGCAATGCCGTGCAATTGTCGAAGCTGGTCAGCGATCTCATCGATCTTGAAAAACTGCAGAATGGCCAGTTGGTTCTCAAGATGAAGCCTTGCGAGCTTGATGCGTTGATTCATGAAGCAGAGGATGTTGTAGCGGGTATGGCAGAGGCAGCAGAGGTAACAATCAAAGTGGATGCCCCGCAAATCACGATCTCAGCCGATCCGGGCCGGATTTTGCAAGTGTTCACGCACCTGCTGGATAACGCGATTAAGCTTTCACCAGCAGGCGGCACGATCACGATAACCACTCACATTGCTTCCCATCATGTCATCGTCCGCGTGAGCAACCAAGGCCTGGGTATTCCCCCGGAAGAGCTCGAAACTATCTTTGCGCAGCACAAGGTAGTCAGCAACAATAACCAGAAAGCCGAAGCAGAAGGGGTTGGATTTGCTATCTGCCGTGGCATCGTTCAACTGCACGGTGGAGATATCTGGGTTGAAAGCGCCCTCCATTACGGGAGCACTTTCTGCATGACCCTGCCATCCAGCATGCCCGAAAAGAGCAAGGAGCCAGCGCATGTGGTGCCATTTCCAGTAAAGACCGGGCTATAAAACTTTGCCGATGCAATATGGCGCTGCAGCTACGGATTATTCGTTGTTGATAACTCCCCTACAAACACAAACGCGCAGCCATAAGCTGCGCGTTGCATGGAAGCCGGCTTATGACCTAACGGCCAAAGAATGTCGAATTCTTATCGGTATAGCTCTGCCACTTTTCCGGCAGATCGTCAGCGGCAAAGATTGCCGATACCGGGCAAACCGGCACGCACGCGCCGCAATCAATGCACTCAACTGGATCGATATAAAGCTGTTCCTGATCGGCGTGAGGAGCTTCGTCCTTCTTGGGGTGGATGCAATCCACCGGACACGCATCGACACAGGCCGTGTCCTTCGTGCCGATGCAAGGTTCCGCGATAACGTAAGCCATGGAAATCCTCTTCAAAGATGAAGGTAAATGTTTCTCTGATTGTAACAGCGGTTTTGCCGGAAATGAACCTGCGGAATGAACCTGCCTTGATAAAAACGATATCCTGAACTGGTATGGATACCGTCATTGTGCTCCAGCCGCCCGTCGCCCGCCCCTTGCATACCGAAACTACCCTGCACGGACATACCCTCGTGGACGACTACGCATGGCTCCGGGAAAAGGAGAACCCCGAGGTCATTTCGTATTTGCAGGCTGAAAATACCTATTGTGATGCGGTCATGGATGAGACTGCCGGCCTGCAAAAGCAGCTCTACGAGGAGATGCTCAGCCATATCAAAGAAACGGACGTCTCCGTTCCCTTCCGTGACGGCGATTTCTGGTATTACTCGCGCACCGAGCAGGGGGCGCAGTATCCGGTCTACTGCCGGAAACTTGGCTCGCTGGAGGCACCGGAAGAGATCATCCTCGACGTAAATGCTTTAGCTGCAAACGAATCCTTCATGGCGATAGGCGCATTCACCGTCTCCGATGACGGCAACCTGCTTGCCTATTCCATCGACAACAAGGGCTTTCGCCAGTACACGCTGCAGATAAAGGATCTCCGCACCGGAGAGCTTCTTCCAGAGCGCGCTGAGCGGGTTGGATCGGTTGTCTGGGCAGCGGACAACAGCATGATTTTCTATACCGTTGAAGACGAGGAACAGAAGCGTCAGTTCCAGATGTATCGCCATATATTGGGGCAACCGCACACAAGCGATGTCCTGGTCTATGAGGAGGCAGACGAGCGCTTCAACATTGGCGCTGGACGCACGCGTGATGGGAAGTACATCCTCCTGGAAAGCTCCAGCCATATCACCAGTGAAGAGCGATTTCTGCCAGCAGATGAACCGGCTGGAAGCTGGAAGCTGATCGAACCTCGTCAGGACAATATTGAGTACTACGCGGACCATCGGAATGGCCAGTTCTATATTCGCGTCAATGACACTGGTCGTAACTTTCGCCTCGTCGCTGCTCCAGTTGACAATCCTGACCGGGCATCGTGGGCGGAGCTATTACCCCATCGTCCTGATGTCATGCTTGAGGAGTTTGACCTCTTTGCCAACTTTGGCGTCGCTTGTGAGCGCACGAAAGGTTTACAGCATCTGCGCGTTTTTTCTCTTCTGGATGCTGGCCCAGATCTCGGCCCATCGCGCGAGATTGCGTTTCCCGAGCCTGTTTATAGCGCACACCCTCATATCAATCGTGAATTTGAAACGACTAAGTATCGTTATGCCTATCAGTCGCTAGTCACGCCCAGTTCCGTTTATGAGTACGACGTGACCACTGGCGAATCTACCTTACTGAAGCAGTTGGAGATTCCTGGCGAATTCGATCGAACCCTCTATATCTCCGAGCGCATCTTTGCCAAAGCGCCGGATGGTGTGGAGATCCCTATCTCGCTTGTTTACCGAAAAGATCAGCGAGTTGCCGGCAAGAATCCGCTCTATATCTATGGCTATGGCTCCTACGGCTACCCCTTGCCTATCGGATTCAACGGTAACCGACTCAGCCTGCTGGATCGCGGCTTTGTGCTTGCCTATGCGCACATTCGCGGTGGTGGCGATATGGGTAAACCCTGGCATGATGCCGGACGCTTGATGCAGAAACGTAATACCCTTACCGACTTCATTGCCGTGACAGAACATCTTGTGATTGATGGCTATGGAGATCCTGAACGCGTAGCCGCAGAGGGCGGAAGCGCGGGTGGATTGCTGATGGGCGCTAT
>Ga0137415_10000206_pt1 | contig 51237 bp, 51 predicted proteins | sample CZODoug3_1_1_16f_FD_183082 | JGI IMG/M metagenome (GOLD analysis project Ga0137415, IMG submission 183082) | Vadose zone soil fungal communities from Angelo Coast Range Reserve, California, USA - CZODoug3_1_1_16fungal (Hybrid Assembly) | ecosystem: Environmental > Terrestrial > Soil > Vadose...
GCGCCCCGGATCGGGAACCCTTGCTTGGCGAGAAAAGCCAACCCCTCCAACAGGTTGCCGAGATCGGGACGCCCTGAGGGGATACTCTGTGTTAGCAGCGCATAGACCTTCTTTTGTGGGGTCACCATGAGCAGTGCCGGTTCGCAGAAAGTCTGCGCTACACCGGCCTGCTCGCGGGTCGTCAGGAACACGTTCCAGGGTCGGATGAGTTCGGCGCTCAAGCCAAAACCGACCGCCATGCGGCCGAGCCCCCACTCCTCGACCGCTTGCCTGGCTTTGCCCTCATCATCGACGCTGACGGCGACCGGGGTGATGCCCAAATGCATAAATTCGTCGAGTCGCGAGGCGAGATCCGAGATGAATCCGCGACAGTAGGGACAGAACACACCCCGATACACGGCAATGAGATCCAGTGTGTGGGGAGCCGTCTTGGCGACGTCCCACACCGCACCACCGACGGTTCGGAACGACAGGGTCGGTACGGGCATACCTGGTTTCAATAGAGTTTGCATCGGTCGACTCTTTATTGTGTTTCTGGATCGATGGCGTCCGGCCGTTAGGTGCAAGTTGCAGGCGATGGCTGTGCGCTCACTTCGCTCGAGCGACGCACGGGGTTCTCGAGAATTCCGAGCTTCTCGATCTCAACCTCACAGACATCCCCGTCTCTCATGTACAGCGGCGGCTTCCGAGCTGCGCCGATGCCAGCGGGTGTCCCGGTGACGATCACGTCTCCGGGCTCGAGCGTCATTGCTTCACTCAGAATGCAAACCAGATTGGCAACGCTGAAAATCATTTCGTCCGTCGAGGCACGCTGGACCACTTTGCCATTGAGACGGGTCTGTAACATCAATCCCTTCGCGCCTGGGGGCAATTCATCCGCCGTGACAAACTCCGGTCCAAACGCGCCCGTACCATCGAAATTCTTGCCGACTGTCCATTGCGGCGTCTTGTGCTGAAAGTCTCGTATCGAGCCGTCGTTGAAAATTGCATATCCTGCAACGTGCGCGAGCGCGTCGGCCTCGAGAATGTCGCGCCCTCCTACACCGATGATCGCGGCGAGCTCTCCCTCATAGTCGAGGTCTCGGGAGACGCGCGGCACAATCATGTCAGCGCCGTGTCCGATCAGTGAGCTTGCAAAGCGGGCAAATACGGTCGGATACTTTGGAGGCTCGAAACCGCTTTCCTTGGAATGATCGACGTAGTTCAACCCGATGCAGATGATCTTGCGCGGCTCGCCAATTGGCGGCAGGACCTCGACTGAAGACAAGTCGATCCGGTTGCCGCGCCTCAACTTTGTCGCGGCATCCGAAAGGGCATTGCCGCCAGCGCCTAACAAGGCAACTAGATCGCCTGGGTATTCGTCAAACGTGCTCAGCAGGCCGTGGTAGCACCCTTCGTGGAGCACGGCCAAACCTTGCTCACCACCATCGCGATAGGTCACAAAGCGCATGCGAACTCCCGCGGAGTTTCGAGTTTGCGAAGACAGGGAATGAGTTGAGCACGGTTCATCCGTGGCTCGCTTGATCCGTCAGCGTATGGGAATCGAGGCCCGATGCATCATCACGCCGGATCATTGCCTCGAACAAGCGACGCCCATTGACGCAGGTCGTATCCGACCGAAGCAGCACTTCCTGCGGCACACGCTCAAAGCGGCCGAGCATCTTCTCGATCTCGCCGGTGGCAAACATGTCTTCGTCCAGGGTCGGCAGTACCCCCTGGATCAATTTCCTGCCGTACACTTCGTCGTTACGCGCAAAGTTCCTCGACATGGCGTGAAAGTAATGCGCCGTGTGGGTCGTTGCGGGCGTGATGGCGTGGAATACTCTGATCTGGCCCAACGGCTCGCCGGGTCGAACGGAGGCGGAGGCCGCGCGTTTGAACTTGTCATAGCCCACATGCAAACAGGGAAGATACAGCTTCATACCGAAACTGCGGTCGATCTTCTCCGCATAGGAGAAAACTCCTGAGAAGAACGGCGGGCACTCCACTTCCGTGAGCTCGCGGTCACTGCTGATCCAATTCTCTGCCTGTGTGCGAATCTCCTTCGCTTTGGAGATATTCCCCGCGCCGATGCTCGAGCGGTGCAGCACGTTCAGATGCGTGAGATCAAACAGGTTGTCATGCATGAGCATGTAGCGGCCGGGCACCGCATAGTAGATGCCGCCGACAGCGTCAAACTCAGGATCCGTGAGCCCGATCGCGTCGTGATCAGGGATCGATGCCGGATCCGCCAGGGCAGGATCACCCGTCCAGATCCACAGCCACTGCCAGCGCTCGACGAGTGGGTACGCGCGCACGCGACAGGCCGCCGGTATCGCTACCTGCGTCGGGATATGAGTCGCCGCGCCGTCGGCCCCAAAGCGAATTCCGTGATATCCGCACTCGAGAGAATCTCCCACCAGATGACCCTTACCTAGTGGGAAGTGTCGATGCGGACAGCGGCCAGCAAGAGCAACCGCCTCGCCGCTCTCGGTCCGGAATAGAACGACCGGCTCATTGAGCAGATCGCGTGACAACGGCTCGCGCCCGACCTCGCTGCTCCAGGCCGCGACGTACCATTGATTTCGAGGGGCAAACAATCCATCTGCGAGTGGATACATAGTTTCAAATGCGCCCCAACAGCCTTGCCAGCTCACCGCGTGTCGCACGGTTGTTCGCAGTTACCGTCAAGCCAGCAAGGTGGGGTCGATCATCTCCGTGTTGACTGGTTGAGTTTCTAGCACGAGCGCTCGATCAAACTGTCGCAAGCCGTGGGTACGGATTCTCCTGCTTAGTCGTTCTGTTCCCTCAATTCCTGCACAGCGGTGTTTCGGGCCATCGCCTGTACTGCTCGATCCACCGAGTCCGTCTGTTCGGCTTGGATCAACTTCGCCAATATGCGTCGCGCTTTCACGGCGCCTGAGTCTGTCGGCAAGAGCAGAGGCTTCATCTCCCAGAAGTCTTTCCCGCCGAGGCGCCGGAATTGTGCCGCAATCATGGGCTTGTCCTCATTTTCAAACGCGTGTACGTAACCCGCGCGTAGACGCTCCGAGTGCTCTATGTCATTGATGTCGTTACTGCGTCCAACAGCCCAGAAATAGCGGGTCCTGCCTTCATCTTCCGGGGTAAAGATGTGAAGCGACGGAATGGCGGGCCGATCCGGCCGCGGCTGACCAACTTCCCCCAGGTATGAATCAAAAGCCATGGTCGCGGGCGCATCCCAGCGCGAATAACCCCAATAATCCATTTTCTGCCCAGGCTTCTTCAGCATGAACTGAACTACATCGGAGGGATAATCGTTCGGGTGCGTCACCGTGCTGAAGAGGGTCGAACCTTCCTGCGCCACAGTACGCGCGCCGGCCGTGAACGCTGCGGCGGCAAGGCCCGTATGAAGGAATTCCGCGTGCCCGAGGTCTAGGATGTTGTCGGTGTATAACTCGTAGGCACCTTCGCCGACGATCTCACCCTTGATGACCGCATACTGTGGGTCATCGACGAAGGAGAAGTTCGGGATTCGCGTCGGGTCCGCAAGGGACTTCTCACCCATCCAAACCCAAAGCAACTTGTGGCGCTCCGCCGCCGGATACACCTGCAGTTGCACACGGTTTGGGATGACACCATTGCCATGAGGGTTGTGGACACACCTTCCGTCCGTGGCGAACCGCAGGCCGTGATATCCGCACTGAACCAGATCGCCGACTCGCTTGCCGAGATGCAGCGGAGCGAAGCGATGGGGACAAGTGTCCGACATCACATGAATACCGGCTGTACTTCTGTAGATCAGCAGGTGTTGGCCGATGATCTCGCACGTTGCCAGCTTGTCGGTGAAGTCCTCCGACCAACCTGCTGCGTACCACGCGTTCTTCAGGAATGCCATCGCCTTACCCCCTGCTCGATGACAGTTTCACCAAGCGCCCACCAAACCGGCTCACAAAGGAATATAACAGGGCGAATTTTAAAGTCTATAAGATTTTAAACGAAAATAGATATTTTCAGCTAAGCCGACAACGGAGAGTAATGTGCGCTACCGGGTGCCGACTCGAGTAGCGCTTCCAGCCGATCGCTCACGACGCCGCCGCGAACGGCGATGACGGTATCCGGAAAGGTCTGGACGAGCTGCCGATCAGCACGCTCGAGTCGGTCGATGAAAGATCCGAGCTCGCGCATCGCGCCCGTGGGCAGGTCGTGAAGCACGACGACGGACTCACTCTCAGCGCGAATGCAAGCCATCGCACGATCAACCCATCGGTTGGGCTCCGCCCAGTCGCGCGGCACACAGGTCCAGAGCACCACGGTGAATTGATGGTCGCGAAGATAGGCTAGTGCCGCATCGTTCAAGAGATTGCGGTCGATCGAGCCACCGCCGCCGAAGGGCCTGAAGAGCTTCTCTTCCCCGGCCAGCGATCCAATCAATGACTGTGCTTTTTGAATTTCCAGCACCGCCTGCTGCGGCGGATCGACCAGCCCGAACTGAACGTGATGGGAAAAAGTGTGATTGCCCAGACGATGACCTTCTGCGACTGCCCGTTCGGCGATGAGCCGGAGCCGACGCTCGCGCATCTTCGCCCCTAGGACAAAGAATGTGGCCCGGATGTTGCGTTCACGCAGTACGTCCAACACGTATGGCGTGACCTTCGGATCCGGTCCGTTGTCGAACGTCAGCGTGACAGTCACTGCTGCTTTTCCTGATCGGTGTGTGGAAAGCCAGCCGCGAGGAGAATTTCTGCAGGCAAACGCAGGTGCGCCGCGAGCAACTGGCAGGCCCGTTCGGCGTCCCGCGCCAAGGCCGCTTCGGCGATCGCATCGTGTTCGCCTTGAATATCCCGAGGGCCCGGAAACGCCAAAGACAAACGCCGATATCGTGCGGTCTCATCCGCCAGAGCGCGACGTATCTCGAGCAGGCGGCGCGAGCCTGCGGCGGCCACCAGGGCCTCGTGGAAGCTCAAGTGCGCGGTTTCCCAGCGCTCCGCAAGCTCATTACCCCGCCCCGCTTTCGCGAGCCCATGTCGAGCGCCTTGGATTCCAGCCTCCCAGTCAACGCCCCCCTTCTCAATCGACGCGCGCAGGGCGAGCGAATCGATCGAGACGCGCGTTTCAATGAGATCCAGAAAGTCTTCGCGAGAAACGCCCAACACGCTGAAGCCCTTCTGATCGGTCGCCAGGACGAGCCCATTCGCCACCAACCTGCAGAGCGCCTCACGGAGCGCGACTAGACCCACACCGTAGCGCCCACCGAGTTCGTTGAGCTTCAGACGCTGACCGGGCGCTAGACTTCCCTCGATTATGTCAACTCGAAGGCGCTTCACCAAAGCCGAAGTAACCGTGGGAGCACGTAGCTTCTTGACGTCGGCATCCTCGCCAATGTCCTGCAGTCGCATATACAATCTCCGTGAAAAATCTATTTTAATATAGATCTCTGTTCCTGCACGACTTTTTAATGGCGGTCGGCCGCCGGGGTAGTCTGCCGTCGGACGAGCGTAGAATTCTGTCTCGGCAAACGCGGCCCCCTCGCGGATCGCCACCGGTGTCAGGTTAATCCGGTCGGTGACGTCTCCCACAGCCCAGATGCTCGGCACGTTGGTGCGGGAGTACTCATCCACCTTGATCGCCCCATTGGGCGCAAGCTCCACGCCGACGTTTTGCAGACCCAGTCCCTGTACGTAGGGTTCGCGACCGATGGCAAACATCACCACCTCGCTATCGCGCTGATGCCCATCGGTGAAGCGGCTCACCAAGTGACCGTCCTCGGCCCTCGAGATACTCTGATGTTGCGCACCCAGCAACACCTTCACACCGCGCTTACCCATCTCTTCGGCCACGTGGGCGCGCACGTCGTCATCGAATCCGCGCAGGATGTTAGGCCCGCGGTGCACTAGGGTGGTATCGACTCCCAGACCGTTGAAGATGCTGGCGAACTCCACGGCAATGTAGCCACCGCCGGCAATGATGATGCTCGCGGGCAGCCGCGTGAGGTGCAACGCCTCATTTGAACTGCGCCGGCAGTGCCACGTGGATCAGAGTGGAGTCAGTTTCACGGTGTCGGCCATCGTTGCGGCAACGGACCGCTTCGAGACGAGCGCGATTAATTCATCCAACCGAGACAGGAATAGCTTCAGGACGGGTGAGTTGTTCGTCTTGCTATAACCGATGACCAGGTCGATTGTCGGCACATCACCGTCAAGCGGGCGGCTGACGACCGACCAGGGCATCAGATTTTGCACATACGCTGGAATCAACGTGATGCCTCGCATCGACGCCACCAGGGATATGACCATCGCGGGGTTGTCCGCGTCTTGTGTGGGCGTGATCTGGACACCCGAGCGCTCCAGATAGGCATCGATCACGGCGCGCAACACCTTGGCCTTGTTCCCCATCGCGATGAAGGGCTCGCCAGCGAGTTGCTGTGGGCGAATGACGTCATACGACGTTAGGGGGTGGTTGCTGGGCATCAACACCACGAGTGGTTCTTTGCCCACGACCTGATAGGCGAGGTCGAAATCCGGATCGGCACGCAGGAATGCCAGATCCAACCTCCCGCGCGCCAGTCCTTCGGCGAGATCCGGTGCATAGTCGCTGGAGACTGTGACATCCACAGTCGGCAACTCGTCGCTGAGGATATGCATGGCCGCGGGCAACCAGGTCATTTCCTGCCCGGTCAGAAAGCCCAATGCAAAGCGCCGTTTGTCGGGTTTCGCCGCACGGCGGGCTGCCTCAACTGCAGCGTCCACCTGGATCAGCGCCAATCGCGCGTGGTCCATAAAGGCGCGGCCGGCGGCAGTCAACTCCACGCCCCGTGCGCCGCGACTCAAGAGTTCGACCCCGACCTGATCTTCCAGATCGCGAATCTGCCGACTTAGAGACGGCTGGGAGGTATGCAGCCGCCGCTCGGCCGCCAACGTCAGGCTGCCCGTCTCAGCGACCGCCATGAAATATCGAAGATGTCGCAGCTCCAAAGGATCCTCCCGCCAGCCATGCCTCAGAGGTATGTACCCCATTTATTAGGTCTTTTTCAATGTCGGCACAACCCCCTAAATTAGCCCACAGAACGGCGTTCCTGGCAATGCACCGTAGATCCTGACGGCGACGCCTTTAGCAGCACCCATACACTCCAGTCATACCTCGCGTAGGAATTACATCATGAACAAGCCCGTCGTCCTCATCACAGGTGCCCTGACCGGCATCGGTCGCGCCACCGCAGTGGCATTCGCCGAGATCGGCGCTCGTCTGGTTGTTTCCGGCCGCCGTCCCACTGAGGGTAAGGCCCTCGAAGTTGAACTCCAGCGGATCGGGGCGGAAGGCGTCTTTGTCCAAGCCGACGTACGTCACGATGAGGAAGTCCGCCGCCTGATCGACCAGGCCGTGGCCCGCTTCGGCCGCCTCGACGTAGCCGTCAACATTGCCGGCACCGAGGGTCAGCCCGGCCTCATCGTCAATCAGACAGCTGAGAGCTATGCCGCTACGTTCGATACCAACGTGTTGGGCACACTGCTCAGTCTCAAGCACGAGCTACGCGTAATGACCGCCCAGAAGAGCGGCAGCGTCATCAATATCTCCTCCACCTACGGCCACGAAGGGGCGGCGTACGCATCGGTCTACGCGGCCAGCAAGCATGCGGTCGAGGGCTTCACCAAATCGGCAGCGCTGGAAGTGGCCTCGACCGGAGTACGCGTCAACGCCGTAGCACCGGGACCGACCGACACCGGCATGCTAGACCGCTTCACCGGGACGCCCGAGAACAAGACAGCGTTAGTCTCCGGCGTCCCGCTGGGCCGAATCGGCAAGCCCGCCGACATTGCCAACACCATCCTGTTCCTGGCTTCTGACGCTGCGTCCTTCATGACCGGTCAGATCGTCACCGTCGATGGTGGCAAGACAGCCGGCTGATGAGTCCGGGCATCCTTCCGTCACCCAACACGAATCATCGTCGGTGCGACTGGCGCACCGACATTTTGAGCAACAGATTTGGAGATTTCACATGACTGACAAAACGATGAAGCTCTACGAGTCCGCAGGCTCGCCCAATTCGCGGCGCGTGCGTATTTTCCTCACTGAGAAAGGGCTCTCGATCCCCTCGGGTGAGCGACTCCATTTAGCGCTTCGCTGGAATAGGCCATATCCCTATCTGCGCCTTCTGCCGGTGCGTTGGCATAGCTACCTTAGCTCCAACGAAACGCCGTCCGAGTTTCCGGCGGCCCAACAGAGGATGATAATGGAATGAGCACTCAAGTTGTCTTGATCACGGGCGGGCTCACTTGGCGACGATGCAACTCGTCATCACGACAGCTCAGATTCCGGGCCGCCCTGCGCCATTGCTGATCGATCGCGAGGCGCTCAGCGTGATGCAACCGGGCGCGGTCATTGTCGATCTTGCTGCAGAGACAGGAGGGAACTGCGAGGTTACCAAGCCGGACGAGACGGTCGTCGTGAATGGCGTACGCATTATGGGGCCGACAAACCTGCCGAGCCTGATAGCACGCGACGCCAGTCGTTTCTTCAGCAGCAACATCCGCTCCCTACTCGCTTATCTCCTGGAACGGTCGAGTCGACTGCATCTCGACGCTTCGGATCCCATCAGCGGTGCGTTGCTCGCCGGTCAAAATGCAACAACCCCGTCGGTGGCCGCAGCCTGAGGAACCACAATGGCGACAACGACCATCATTCAGCTGTTCGTCTTCATGCTCGCCGGCTTTGTCGGCGTCCAAACCATCAACCGAATACCACCGCTGCTGCATACGCCGCTGATGGCGGCGACCAATGCGATTTCCGGTATTTCCCTCGTCGCCTCGTTAGTGTTGGCCGGCAGCGGCGACGGCGCGCTGGCAACGATCCTCGGCACGATCGCCGTTGCATGCGCCATGGCGAACATCGTTGGCGGCTTTCTGATCACTGATCGGATGCTGTCGATGTTCAAACGCGCCCAAAGCGCCCCGGGGGACACAGCTGAGAACGGCACTCCGAGCACAGTGAAGTCATGATCGAGACACTCACCCAGCTCGCGTATCTGTTCGCCGCGTTCTTGTTCATCACTGCCCTTCGCGCCCTGGGGCGCCCTGACAGTGCTCGGCGAGGCATGCAGTTGGCCGCCTTCGGAATGGCTGTCGCCGTCATCGCAACCCTCTTTCAGACCCGCATCGTCTCCTATGAATGGATTGTCGTCGGCGCCGCTGTTGGTGCAATAGCCGGATATCCTCTCGGCATGTGGGTGCCCATGACCGCGATGCCTCAGCGCATCGCGCTCAGCCATGCCTTCGGAGCGCTTGCGGCCACACTAGTGGGCATCGGCGAATACGCCAACGGCTCGTACGGAGGCACACTAGTTCGACCAAACGTGGCGGCGCTCGGCCTGGAGGTCCTCTTCGGCGGCGTGAACAGGAAGGCAGAACGCTCCTGCACGAACTCTTTGCCACCGCCGGCGACATCAAAGTCAGCGACAGCGAGCTACAGATCACCTTGGCGCCGCTCAGCTCCCCGCATCGAACACGCGCCGCGCATACCCTCTGCGAGGTTCTCGATCGGACTGCCACGGTGTTCCCGGGCTCTCGCCTGCGCGTTCGCTTCCCATACGTCCGCCGCCGTGCATCGGCCTGGCTTTCCCCCGCTCGCCGAATCACCGGAGCCCTGCCCCGGAGGCGGGCCCAGCCTCGTGAGCGCCCCAAAACCGGACATTTTCTTTAGGTGCTATGTCAGGAGTTCTGAAGTTACTGATAACTCAAGAGCTCCTTCCCCCTCCAAGCCCCCGAAATCCCCGCATTAGTCGCCGAATTAGTCGCCGCACCAGCAATCCTGGAACCGCGCCAAGAGGCATTTTGGAGTGGTTCCTGATACCAGCACCCTGCGATGCTTCGCTTGCCCATGTACTAATTTTTAGTACAATCTTCGGGATTCGGAGGATACCCCATGGGCAGAGTCACGTCATTCAGCTTGGGCGAGCACTTCGCCAAATTCGTAGAAGCTCAGGTCAGCGAAGGCCGATATGACAACGCAAGCGATGTCATGCGTGCCGCCTTGCGGCTGCTCGAGGAGCGTGAGGCGCGGCTCAACGCGTTGCGCGCCGCCCTCATTGAAGGCGAGGACAGTGGTCCGTCAACTCCGTTCGATTTCGAGGCGTTCATTGCCCGAAAGCGAAAGCAGACACTGAAGGACTGATGTCCGGTCACTTTGTCCTCACCCCGCGCGCCCAGACGGACCTCGACGAAATCTGGGATTACACGGTGGATCGCTGGGGATTCGATCGAGCCGAGACGTACACACGCCAGCTCTGGAAGGATGTTGCGATCGCGGCCGATCGTCCGTCGCTAGGCAGGGAATGCCCTGAGGTGCGCCGAGGCTATCGCATGTACCCTTCCGGATCGCACGTTCTGTTTTATCGTCAGACGACCGACGGAATCGATGTCATTCGCATCCTACATGAGCGCATGGACTACGAACGTCACGTTCCGTAACCGAGCGTGACCTGCTATCCGCTTCGCTATGTGAGGCGTTCGAGTACGGCGCCGCGGGACTACAGGTTCACCGCCAGGAGCCACCGCATGGATAACGACCCCGAGAATTCGGCATTGCGCGCGTTGTCACTTACCGATCCATCGCGGGTCCTCAGGTTGAAGGAGGTTTGCAAAGTTACTGGCCTCGGACGCTCCTTCATTGCGTCTTGGACGATTCGCTTAGCCGATAGCGGGTCCTGTCAGCAATCGCTTGCTCGTACCTTCCTTGAGGCGAGTAGATGTACGCGCGTAACCGAAGGACGTCCCCTCGCGAATCAGGAGATTGTGCGAGAAGAGAATCGCACTTCGCCAGCGCATCCTCGAACTTTCCTTGGTCCGCAAGAGCCTTGATGCTCTGCTTGCGCTCCTCGAATTCGGCCATACGGAGATTCCTATTTATTCCTGTACCCTTTCCACTGGTCCTCGCCACCACATCGCGCGGGAAGGCAGTTCTTCATACACTGCGTCATGCTTCCCCACGGGTAGCGAATCCGGCCGCGCCGATGGCCAAAAAGGATCGTCTGTTGAATATCATGCTCCGTCAGTGCGCCTCAGGAGCTTTGCGAAAACCAAACTCGCATATCCTACCGGGTGATCCTGTACTACAGCCTGCTGCTCGTAGCCCATCCGCTCGTAGAAGCCGGGGGCTTGAAAAGTGTGCGTTGCCACGAGCACCCGATTCGTCCCTCCGGGTGCCCGAGAACGATTCGCCATCGAAGTAGCCCGTCACCGTTGCGTTGAATTCGTAAATGCGGTCAACAAGGAAAGACTCAATCGCAGGGGCGTCTCCAGCGCTGATGACGAAGGTCCCGGGGGCGACACTCTCAATTGCCTTTCTCATGGCGCAGCGTCGAGGCCAGCCCCGCTCCGTTTCTTTGCGCACGAGCGTCGCGAGGCGCTCATTGCCAAAGCACATTTCAAAGCCGAGTCGCGAATACCACGGTGCATTCCAAGGCACGTGGGTGAATGTTGTAAGCGTCAATGAGCCCAGGTTTCGTTCGCGCGCAAACGCCGTCGCAGCGTCAATCAGCTGGCAGCCTATTCCTCTGTTCTGAACGCCCCCGCATACCGCAACCTCCCAGATGTGAAGGTCGCGATCGACAATTTCGGCTGCCAGAAAACCAACGAGCTGCTGACTCTCAGTCAACGCTACCCATTCTGTTCCCTGTGCAATGTATCGCCGATGAGCCTCAACCGGCATGTCATCGCTGTCTGCGATCCAAGCGACGTCCGGAATCGTCAGGAAACGTTGCCCCGCGGAGAGCTCGATTTGCGGCAGCGCGTCGGCGTCCGCAGGTTCAGCAAGTCGAATCGTCCAGATCATCTCGTAACCTGGAGGCGCCGTTTGAGAAAGTCCTCACTCAGGCGCCAAGCCGTCTCGGCAGCTACCGGATCGAAGGTGCGGCCCTCGTTGAAGAGCGGTTGCGCAAACGCATGCGCGGCCCCCGGATATACATACACCTCAGCGCCTCTTCCGGCGGCATCTGTTGCCTGGGAGAAACGCAGCGCATTCTCCGCTGCCGATGGCCCATCCTTGGAGCCTACGACCAATAACACCAGGCCCTTCCGGAACGCTCTGCCGCCCATCGAAGCGCGGCGTCCAACTGCCGGCCCGCGAGATCATCGTGTACGCTTCCGAGCAATGCGGCGGCTTCTTCGTGGGTGGTCGCCCGACGGCCACCATACAGGTCTACCGCGACAACCAGATAGCCCATTCCGGCCAGTCTTTCGGTCGCGGCTTCATAGAATGGAGAGACGCCGAACCAGTCATGTACCAGAACAATCGCGCCAACCGGATTGGCCGGTCCGGCAACATGAGCCTCGAACGACTCAGCAGACGCCGTATGAAGTGTCACAGACTTGATTGCGGCAGTCAGAGGTGACATGGCGCACAGAAGCAACAGCGCAAACCACATCCGGGTACTTCTCATCACGAGCATCTCCTCGAGGCGAACTGCAGTTACAGTGGTGGTCGTACTGCCAGCCAGACCGGGCTGCGGCGGTGAATATTTCCCCGCATTACTTCTTATGTGCTCCCGCCTTTGCGAGCCCGTCCCGTAACTTCAATGTCATCTTCGGGGCTCGATTTACGTTTTGGACGTTCTTCTTTGGACCCCTGCCTCGCTTGCTACGTTCTTACGAGCGCTTGATGGCGGCAGTTCGCCGCGGTATGCCCGTGGTGTATCAATGTCGTTGAGTGGGGACGGAATCTCACCCTGGTCATAGCAGTAACATAGAAATGATCTCAGGGCCGCCACGATGTGCTGCAAGCTTTGGCGGGAGTTCTCCTTGCTCTTGAGGGCAACATAGCGCTCGATGTCCTCGCGGGTCAGTCTACGAAGGGCCTGACGCGAACGGAGTCCTCTGTTCAGAAAATCCGACACGGTCGCGTCACGCTGTCTCAAAGTGGACAGCGCAAACCCCCGGACCTCGACAAGTTCCAGATGATACCGGTCACGCAGCTGCGCGAAGCGATCCGGCACGACAGGAACACAAAGACGACCGCACGACGCCAAATAGCGCTGATAATGCCTTTGAGTGACACGAAAGACAATCGGCTGCGAGGGGCAGGCGTTGTGCCTAAAAAATGCTACTTGCAGCTGTTTTGTCGTGTATGTAGCACCCGGAACACTGTCTAGTTCCCGGAGAACCTGATCGAGGCGCCTAACATGTAGACGGATCACTCTCGGCGTGTAGTCGGCAACCTCGAGCCACGCTCGAAACCCGTTGAGTTCCAGCGTAAACGGTGATCGCTCGACGCAAATGTAGCGGTGAACTTTGCCAGTCACGAGGCTCTCCCCGATCGAGAAAGGGGAGGCTCACGCTACTCCGGACGGAATTTTTTATGTGGAGCAGAATGCCCTATTTGGCCGATGAATACGGAGCACGGAAACTTACTCCACATATGCATCTGCGTAACATAGATCGAGCACCAGAACCGATCCGCTCTTGCCGGAATCGGCTGCCTCGATACGAGCAGCCTCCCACTGTTGCTCGATCCAGTCCCTGCCCCGCAGCGTGGGCTCGTCGGCGCTCGCGAACCGGGCCTTCAGGTGGTGAGCCTCAATCACCTGCCGAACGAGGGTTGTCTTTCGACTTGTCGCGGACCAGTGACCGCCTGGATGAAGCGACGCGTCTCGCGAAGGCGGCGGGTGAGTGTCGCAGCTTGGGAGCGAACGAAGGCCAAGAACGTCTCCCTTACAATTTACTCAATACATTGAGTATTTTTACTCAATGAGCTGAGCAAATGTAAAGACCCTATTTAAAAGCCGCCACCGACAAGAGAAAGGAGCGCACGGGATTGTGGCCCGCGACCCCCGCTGCAGCCGCTGTACCCGACTAAGTCATTGAGAACTAACTGAAGGACGCCCGGTAGAGAAACGCGCCCGGGCTTTTTTGGTCACTAGAACGGTCACCAGGGAATGCAGTTAAGGCAGAAATGATAATAATTTCAATGGCTTAACTGGCGGAGCGGACGGGACTCGAACCCGCGACATTCCCAATGGAATCAGTAACTTACTTTATCCCCTGTCGACCCCTACGATCCCCGAGTTTCGCACCAGATTTCGCACTACCTTCGAGGGCCGGAGGCTCGCCGTCTATACAGGCCCTCTCGACATTGCTCCTGATTTCTCCCGCAGGTATACTCCCGGTAATTCCCGTATTAGCATCGAGAGGAATTACATGACAGGACGAGCCTCCACCCTCTCTCCCGAAATCCTGGATCACCTTCCGGGCAATACGGCGGCCGAAAAGCGCTCTCTGGCCAAGTGGTACGCTGCCGCTCGAGCTGCGCTCGCGCGTAACCGACCCCTGACAACCGCCACAGCGGGCAGTCGCGCGAGTGATCTCTCGCCTGCAGAGGCCGCCGCTTTACGCAGCGTGGGCGCTTTCAAGGATGAGACGTCGATCCAGGTGGACAACGACCCGCTCATCAGGAGTCAAGCGCAGTACATGGCGCTGCTGGAAGAGAGCCTCTCGGCGGCAGAAGCCGCCAAGCTCCTGCATGTCGATGTCAGTCGCGTGCGCCAGAGATTGCGCGAACGCTCCCTGTTCGGTATCGAACACGAAGGTAGCTGGCGTTTGCCGCGCTTTCAGTTCGAGCGCCGTCTCGTCATTCCAGGGCTTGCACAAATCCTCAAGGCACTACCGCCCGACCTGTTTCCTCTCGACGTCGTCGACTGGTTCCTGCTGCCGGATTCCGACCTCCAACTGGATAGTGACACCGCGCCTCTGAGCCCACGTGAATGGTTGCTGTCCGGCCGACCAATCGACGCAGTCGTTACGCTTGCAGGCGATCTGACGCGCTCCTGAACATCCGTGGCCAAGTTTCCCGAGCCGCCGGGCGTTGCGGCGCTCCGTGGCATCGCCCCGCAAAACCTGATTCTCGCGGCCGACACTGCGCTCGCGCGTATCTACTTCGCTGGTGGTCCCCATCCCTCACGCTGGAATCAATTTCGCAGCTTCGGTCCTACCGCCGCTCGCTGGGACCATCACCTGCCAAACGCACACCGCGTAGCCGTTGAGCAAGACCGGGCGATCTTCTACTGTGCGCCGGACGTTGACACGTGTGCCGCCGAAGTTTTCCAGGCCACGCGCCGCATCGATCGCACTCGGAATGCTCCGTGGCTCGTTGTCTTCGCGCTTCGCGAAGCCGTCACCCTTCTGGATATACGCGGAACGTTTGCGACAAAGATAGGCGCTTCCACGGCGATACATTCCGGGCCTCGTTCTCGAGTGCGCGCCTGGGCGCGTGAGTTGTACAACGCCTATCCAGACATTCAGGGCCTGTATTACGGCTCCTCGATGAACGGACATGCTCCTGCGATCGCCTTGAACGAACGCGCGCAGCGTGCGATGCCGGAGCAGCCACAATTCCATCGCGCTCTCAACGACGATATCCTGGTTGAAACTCTGCAACATATCGCGCTGCGCCTCGCCTATGGACTGCGTTAACATGGCCGGACAGCGATTTTCCCCGCGCGATTCGCCGGAAATTGCGGTTGCGCGCGCAGCCCGAGCATGCGGGACGCATCCGACACCCCCGCCTCTTCTTTCCACGCCGACGGCGAGCTGAGCGCGTATTGTCCAAAAACGGAGGCACAGCTGGTCACGCTGCTTCCCGATGGTAATAACTGAGCATTCCACCGAGTCGCTTGCGCCGCTTGACCGGGGCGTCTGGATCGTCAACGGCATAGGACGGCCTCAGAAGCCGGTTTTCTAACCTCGGGCAGGTATTGTCCGCCTGGCGCAGATACCTGTTGGAAGTCTGGAAAGGGTTCCAGCTTTACTTGGCCCACGGGCGGTGTCAGCACCATCTTGTTGGCCGCTGCATACGCACGTTCGTAGGTGCGTTGCGTATAGTCACGAACTTCTGCGGGCGTCGCAAACTTGTTCTTCGGATCCGCGATGATCAACCTGGCGAGCGTATTCCAGTCCGTCGCCCGATCGCCATAAACCTTCTTACCGAGTGCAACAGCCTCAGTGCGTTCTCGCTCAACCTGCTTGGTCGCAAGCTCGTACAATGCAACAGGATCCTCATCGAGCGTAACTGTCCCGAAAATCAACCGTCGGTAACAGTCCCGGCCCTTCGGGTTGCCTTCTATCGAAGGGCTCGTGCGAGCACGCGGGACATATTCATTACGCAGAAAGTCCCGATACCGTCGCAGACCCGGCAGAACGGAACTGTCGATCGTTCGCGTCCACTCTGTTCCGAATTCCGGCACGTGCGCGCGCTCAGCAGGCGTGAGCAAACCGGACTTGCTGGCAGGTCCATCGACCATGCCATCGAGCTGACCTATCACCACTTTCACAGTAGCCTGGTTCGCCGAGAAACCTAGACGCTCACCCTCCTTGAGATTCGCGATTTCCTGATCGATCCAGGCCCCGAGGCCGCGCCAGCGCGCCAGTGCGCTCGCACGTGCCTCCGGCGTATCCACCGGTTGCATCCCCGACAGTTGAGGAAGCGCCGTTTGCCATCCGAGTGTCGAAACACCCCAGAGCTCATTCCGACAGACGAGAGTTTTCGCATCCTGCTCGAGCGCTTGGTTCAAGTACTGCCACGTAATCCACTCCGGCCGACCTGCCAGTGTGTCTGGATTGATCTGGTGCAATTCGATCGCGAACCGGTCCTCAAACGCCCGCCATTTCGCCAGGGCCGCCGGCGAATTGATCTCCAGCCCATCGTTACGGCCGGAGGGGAGCCCGGAAAAAGCATATTGGATCGGGAAGCTGTTCTTGAATTTTGCTACGTACTCGTCTGCGAGGGCTGTCACGTGTGCAGGTCCAACGAGCACATCAGCAGCATCGCTGTTTGCGCAGACTCCCAGAGCAATACTTAAAATGACCCACAAACGAAGCGCAGCGCCAGCACAGCCGCGGCTGCCGGAGAGCTCGAGCATATTCAGGTCCTCGCCTATCAATGGTGCATCAAGTTGTCGATCAAGAACGTCATTCTCGCCGCCATCACTTCAGGTCGGGTGAGTGGATCGCTGACCCCATGCCCCCCCTCCTCGTCCTCGATGAAGTAAACACTGCTTCCCACTTTGAGGAGTCGCGCCGCCAGTTTGCGTGCATGTCCCGGACCCACACGATTGTCCGCAGTGGAGATCGTGAGGAGAAAGGGCGGATAGTGCACACCCTTGCGAACGTTCTGCAACGGAGAGTACGCGCTCAAAGTCTTTGCATCCGCCGGGTTGTCGGGATTGCCGTACTCATCCATCCAGGCGGCGCCCATGCCCATTTTCGGGAAGCGCAACATGTCTGTCAGCGGCACATCGCTCACCACGCCCCCGAACAGATCGGGCCGCTGAGTTCCCATCGTCGCGGCGAGCAATCCGCCGTTGGATGTTCCAAACACCCCCAGATGAGCAGGAGACGTAAAGCCGCTTTTCACTAGAGATTCCGCGACAGCCGCAAAGTCATCGTAAGACAACTGACGTCGGTTGCGGATCGCCGCCTGGTGCCAGGCCTCTCCCCGCTCACCACCGCCACGAATGGCGGGCAACACAAGTGCACCGTCCCGTTCCAACCACACCTTCAAGGAGCGGCCCCCGACCTCACCATCCAGGTAACTCGGCGTGAACGAAATGCCGAAGGCACCATACCCCGTCATCAGAGTTGGGGTGGGTGTGGCGGCAGGCAACTGCCGCGGACGCACCAGATAGTAGTCGATCGAAGTGCCATCTTTTGAGCTCGCGGTGCGAACCTCGACAACGAACCGCGAAGCATCGAAAGCGGCTTCTTCCGCTTGCAACAGGACACGCTGGGATCCGGGATGCCACAGCTCGAGACGAGTGGGAGTCAAAAAGCCCGTGGTCTGTACGATCAGGTCAGATCCGACCGGATCGGCTCCGCCGATCTTCAAGGACTGCCCAACTTCCGCGCCCAACTCCTCACGCGTCACCCATCCGCCAGGTCTTGGGTTGGCCGAGATCAAGTGCGGCACGAGCTTACGAGTAGCGACGAAATACACTGCGCTATGAGTAGCCGTTATTCCGAATATGGCATCGTTCAAGAATTCGCCCTGGTGAGGCGGATAAACTACCTGCACGCGCTGACCGCTCGCTGCGGTCACATCGTAGGACAGCACGGTCTCGGCCGGTATTCGGCGACCTTCAATAGTCGCGTCCTCCGCGAGTTGTACGATCAGGTGCCGTGCGGTTGTTGCTAACAGCCCGAACGGCTTCAGACGAGCGGGCAGTCGAACAGGGTTCGTCGCGCCATCAGGCGCGAGCAGTGTCATACTGAAATGGGAATAATCGATCGCACGGGCCACTATCACGCGCCGGTCCGCGCCCTCACCGACCCCATATAACTGTAGGATGGCATCGGTCGACGGTGCCTGAAAGACCACGTTCGCCTTGGCGAGCGCATCACCGCGATGCCAGATGCGCACTGCGGCGCCCCAACCCGCGATCGTTTTGGGGGAGTCATAGAGGACATGACAGATGGCCAGCCGGTCCTTATCCAACCAGACGGCAAACGCGCGCGAGGCGGGTGTGCGAAATCCACCTTCCACAAACTGCCCGGCCGACAAATCGAATTCGCGCAGCTCGACTTCGTCGCTTCCAGCCGGCGAGAGGCGCAGCACGCATCTGTCATACGCCGGCGGCAGGCAGGAGTCCTTGACCGAGTACCACTGCAACTCGTACGGTTTGCCTTCCGCTTTGCGCAGAGCATCGACATCGAGCACGGTGCGCCAGGCTCCGATACCGGATGCAAAGCGGTCTGCTACTTGCAAGAGGCCATGCGGATTGGCTGAGTCGCGCTCGAATCGTGCGGCTCTGGTACCGAGCAACACAACATCCGGAATCGGTGCGCTCGCCTTCAATGTCCTCTGCAGCTCGGCGAGCACGCCCGCATAGGAGACCTTCTTTTTGAGATCCTCTTGCGACCGGCGCGTTTGCTCACGTGCCCACTGCAACGCGCGCGGGTCCGTGGGATTCTCCAGCCAGATCAGAGATTCCAAACTGTCCGTAGACTTCGGCAGTGCGGACGCCCCCGACTGCGGGCCGGCGCCGCCCCATGTGTTGGCTCCCCAAGTTGAGATGAAGAGGAGCAATATCGATGCAACAGTCTTTTTCATCGGCTGTCCTGTCCGTGAGTAGCAGTGGCATGTTTGGGCATGTGTTGATCGAACCAGGCGACCGTACGCTCGAGCGCGTCGATCTGGTTTTCCCGTTTGAAGAACCCATGTCCTTCGTCCGGGTAGTACTTGGCTTCAACGGTGCGACCGAGTTTCTGCAGCGTCGCGACGACCAGCTCGGCCTCGTGCTTTGGAACCCGGATATCCATGTCACCCTGAAGAGCCAGGAGTGATCCGCGTACCTGAGAAAGATAGGTGAGTGGACTCGAGGCCTCGTATACGGCGCGATCCTTTACCGGATCACCGATGAGTCCGACCTGATACGCCCGCAGTGCCGGTGACCCACGCTCGTACATCGAGACCCAATTTGTGATGCCACAGACCTCAACACCCGCAGCAAACACCTCCGGTGCCCTCCCGAGTGCCATGATGGTCATGAAGCCCCCGTAAGAGGTTCCAGTAATTCCGATACGGGACGAATCCACATAGCCCGTTTCCGCAAGGAATCGTGCACCTGCGACGTAGTCCTGGAGGTCACCTCCGCCGAGATCGCGACGATTGGCTTCTTCAAAGGCGCGCCCATAGCCGGTCGACCCCCGAGGGTTGGGTGCCAGGACGAAGTAACCTCGAGATGCGAGCGCAACCGCATTGGCATCGAAGCGATCTTCTGTCTGCCCTGTGGGGCCGCCATGGGCGAGCAAGACCGCAGGCGAGCTCCCATCGCGCGCTGCGTTAAAGGGCACCCACAGCAGTGCACTGATGACTGTGCCGTCCGCACTGCGGTAATGAACGATCCGCGTCGGTGGCACACTGCCTGGTCCAATGCTCGCAAGTCCGAGTCGTGTGAGTTGCGTCAACTGAGCCGACTCCAGATCATAGGACCAATAGTCGATGGTCTGGGTGCCCGATTCGTGCGGGAACACCACGTGTTTCCCATCGGGTGTGAATGCCGGTAGCTTGCCGAAGTAATCCGCATTCGCGCCGGGTGTGAATGGGAGCACCTCCGCGCGGTCAGCTCCGATGTCGTACCGGTAAACGATCTGCCGACCATCCACATGGCTCACAAACAGAACGTGCGCACTATCGGAAGAAAAATGACCGGCCTGCTGCTCCCAATCATCAGGGTGCAATAGCACCATACGATCGGAGCGCATGTCGTACAGCGCCGCCTGCCGTTGTCCTGTTGGCGTCTCTGTGATGAGGGAGAGCCAGCGGCCATCGGGTGACCTGTCCACCGCCAGATCCGCACGCGATTTGACATTGCGCAGAGCGGGCTTTGCAGTCCCGGTTGCCACGTTGATGCGCCACACGGTTGAGGTGGCGCCCGTTATTTCCTGCCGGTTCGCGATGATCTCAGTGGTATCGCTGGAAAAAGCCACCGGATTCCACTGCATGGCAGGTTGCTTTTCATCCGTCAGCACACGCACCTGATGCGAGGCGAAATCCATGACAGCGACATTGGCTGACGGTCCTGTTTTCAAGCGCTTGCCAAAGGCAAGCCATCGGCCGTCGGGTGAGAAGATCGCCCCGCTCTCGGTTGCATTCTCTGTCGAGGTGAGATTCACAGCCGGCCCACCGGCCCTCGGAACCGAGTACAGATCGAACATCTCGGCGCCGGCATGGTCGGACGCGAAGACGATGGTGTTTCCGTCTGGTGAAAAGACGGTGCCCCATTGACGTTCGTCGGAACGAGTCAGCTGGAGCGGGAAGCCGCCTGTGACGGGCATGAGCCATAGGTTGTGGCGGCCGGTCAGATTGGTCGAGATGACCAGATCCCGGCCAAATGGTGCAACTGAGGCATCGTAACTGCCACGCGCGTAGAAAAGATCGGCGATGGGCACTGCGGATGCCCCTGGCTGTCGGAGCGATTCGACCTGACGCGGTTCTGTGAGCGCTCGCGCAGGTGCCGCAATGCCCGAATCGGCCCACGTGTTCGACGTACAAACCCAAGTCGCCATCGCGAGGAGCAAAGGGGGTCCAAAAGCAACTTTCATTGGGTGGTGTGTCCTGTGTTTGTTCAGCCGGAGAAGAGCGTCGTGAAATCCGCCCGCGGATGGAACATGCGCGGGCGGGTGACCTGGCCCTCAGTAGCGATAATCCAGCGTGAGCCCCACAGTCCGTGGTCGAAGGATGTACCGCTCGACCGGATTGCCCGGATAGGCGCTTGCGTTCGTAACGCCCTTGCGGTCGGTGATGTTGTTGACAAACACCGTTGCCTCGATGTCCTTGATATGGCCTGTAATGCGGCTGTCCAGAACGTTGTAGTTACCCTGCGTTACAGGAACGACGAATCCGAATCCGCCTGGAGCGCTCGAGATGTAGCGATCTGAGAACAGGATTGAGGGCTGCAACGGGAGGCCGAACAACTGGTAACTGACGCTGCTGGAGAAATTCCACTTCGACGCGCCCGGCAGCACCGCTCCAGCCGGCTCGACGTTGGCACCGGACTGGAAGGGTTCCTTCAGAGTTGCATTCAAATAGGTGAGGCTACCCTGGAGGCTGAGAGCCCGGGTCGGGCGCCAGAGCGTGGTGCTTTCAAACCCGTAGTTGGCAGCTTTGCCCAGATTCGTCGCATAGGCGAGTCCGCTGGCCGTGCCGAGGCGCACTTGGATATTGCTCCAGTCAATGTAGAACGCTGTGGCATCCAACTGCAACTTGCGATCGAGCCAGTTGGTTCGAGTACCCAATTCATAATTCCACAACGAGTCGGGCTTGTAGTTGGGCGGGAAAGGATTGGTCGCACTGGGAGGATTTACGTTCGGGCCCCCAAACCGGAAACCCTTGTCCGCGAGTGCGTACACCATGATATCGGGCGTCGCGTTCCACGTGACCGAGGCCTTCGGTGTGAAGCCGCGTGATCGCTCGGGACTCGAATACGAAAAGCTCAATACGCTTGGATTCGTAGTCAGATATTCGAGCAGACCGGTGGCGGAGGTCGTTCCTGTGACCTGCGTATCGAAGAACCGCCCCCCGAGCGTCACGGCCCAACGATCGTTGAAATGGAAGGACTCTTCGCCAAACAGGGCACGCTCTTCTCCTTTGGCGCCCAGGGTGGCCGTGTAAAAGATGTCGTTCGGCGCCGCGCCGGCGCCAAAGCCCGCGCCGAAGATCGGATCGAAGGTGGTCGTGGCGTATTGCTGCGCGCCAGGAGCACCAAACAGGTCGAGGAAGAACTCGCGCGTCACATCGCGCATCGCACCGACCAGGTAGGTGAAGCGCTGTCCAGCGGGTGATGCGAGCCGCACCTCGAAGGTCGTGCCGTTGGACTTTGCCGACTGCGGTCCGTAAATAGGCTGCAACTGGTTACCAAATAGTGGGCCGAACGCCGTCGTCAGGTCGCTCACCGAGGCTTGAGCCTTTTGGTGGTAAGTCGCTGTCGCTGTCAGCGTGCCGAAACCCAGGTCCTGATCCAGGCGCAAGTTATTGATGGTGGTCTTGAAAATAAATCGTTCCGGGATGAGCGTCGTCTTCTCGAGCGGGCCCGCCAGAACCGGTTCCTCATCACCGTTATCGCCGGTATCCTCGATCTGCTTCAGGTAAAGATAGCTCACCTTGGTGCCATCCACTGGCGTCCAAAGAACCTCTGCACGTCCACCCCGTACCAGGGTACTGTTGGCATCCTTGACACCCGTGCCGATGTTGTCTACATAACCGCCGTCCTTGCGGTAGGTGAACACCGCCCGCACGGCCAGCTTGTCGGCCACCAGCGGGATATTCACCATGCCTTTGCCTGATTCACTGTTGGCACCGTGCGCGGTATTGGCAAAGGTGCCCTGCAGGCGAGCATGAAAGCCGCTCGGGTCCGGAAGTGCAGCCTGATAGTTGATGGCTCCACCCAATGAGGCCGATCCGAAGAGTGTGCCTTGAGGTCCGCGCAATACGGCGATGTTGTCAACATCGAAGGTGTCGATGTCGGGAATCGCGACGGCGAAGTTCGGGTCGGTCAGTGGCACCTCGTTTATGAAATAGCCCGTAGTGCCTTGTCCTTGGTCGAGGGCGGTTGTCGTCGAAACACCGCGGATCACCGCCGTCGACAGTCCGGGTACACCGGCGTTGAACACAACGCCCGGCACGCGTGTCAGATAATCCTGAAAGCTCTGTGCGCCCAGCTCATCCAGCTGCGCACCGGAGGTGACGGCGACCGATCCCGCAACGCTCCGGGCTGGTTGCTGCAACTTCGTAGCAGTCACCACGACCTCCTCGAGCATTGCGGGACTTCTTCGATCGGACGTTCCTTGGCCCGAAGTCACCGAAGAAGGCTCAGAAGCTTGCGCCTGAGCCAGGCGAAATCCGTCCCAGAACGATCGGTTCTGGGCTCCTTGCTCATGTTGGACTACTTGGACTACGCCCGGGTCTGTGGTCGACTGAGATGACTGAGGGCCACCCGTGGAGGTTGGCAGGATGGTCACGGTCTTCTCGTCGAGATATCGGTACGTGAGGCCCGTTCCGCCGAGAATCTGCCTGAGCGCTTCCTCCGGCGTGAAGTCGCCGGCCGCACCGCCCGTTTGCCGCGCTCTCACATCCTCCGACACATAGACAATTTGCAGGCCGCTGGTCTGCGCGAATGCTTTCAGTGCCGTTTCGAGCCCCTGGGCTTCTATGCTGACGGGCCTTTTGATACTGGCACCAGCGTCTTGCGCTACCGCCAGGCCGACGAAAGACAAGCTGACGGCAGCCGCCACAACCATGATCCGCATGAATTCTCTCCCACCCCGTGCAAGGCTTGTTGGTCTCGTCGTCAATTCGCGCGACGGGTGCATGCGGGTAAAGAGCGTGGGAGACTCGGTTAAATTAACCTTATTGAAAAACAAACTTCATCGGATTTTCTATGCGACGCGCCTGACGGATCTGATGTCAACGGGATCCGCGAGCTCTCGAGCATGGTATTTTTGCTGATACCAGCCGATGGGTGATTTCTCGGTAGGATTGGCCTGCAACAGATCAGGGCATATCCGCCACCTGCGAAAAGCTTCCCTAATGCACCTGCCGTCGATTTCGCTCAATCCAGGCATCGACTCGCCGCTCAAGTAGATCCAGGGGAACTGATCCATCGAGGAGAACCGCGTCGTGGAACGATCGCACATCGAACTGAGCGCCCAATGCCGCCTCCGCCTTCGCTCTCAGCCCAAGGATTCGCAACTCTCCGATTTTGTAGCCGAGCGCTTGACCAGGCCATGAGATGTAGCGGTCCAGTTCCACTTCGATATTTTTTTTGATAGCGCGGTATTCTCGGTAAAGCACTTCCGAGCGCGATCACGGTCCCATCGCAGCCAATGCATTCCGGTATCTGCTACCAACCGGCAGGCTCGCCACATGTCGTAACTCAGGTGCCCGAATCGTTCGTACGGGGTCCTATTTGCCCCCATCTCGTTACCGAGTTGCTCCGCGTAAAGCGCCCAGCCTTCGACGAACGCAGTCAGTCCGCCGTTGCGCCTGAAAGATGGCAAATCGGTCCGTTACTGCTGCGGAGCTATCTGCAATGATGTCCGGGCTGACTTTCGTGGAGGCTCAACGAAGGTATTTCAAAGAGCGGCCGCTGGTCGAGATGTGAAGTGTTGACTTCGTAGCCGCCCGCTCTTCGAAGGGTGGGGGAGCCTGGGTTGTAGTAGGCTGTGGTGGCGCTCTCCTCGCTCTCTCGTGGTATCTCGCGCACTGCGAAAGGCAAACGTGGTAGCCGGCCAATTCCTGCGGCAACCAGTCATCGACTGTCTTGGTGCAGAAGATGAAAGCCCGAGTAGGCATCGAAGTTCATTCTTGCGACGTCGAGGCTTAGATCCGCAAGTCGACGATCCACTACGAAGGACAGGTATTCCTCGTTGGCCTCATCTTCTGACATCCCCGCCGAAGGCGGAAGCGCGTGAAGGCGAGAAGCGATTGCCTCGAGCTGCATTCTCTCCTTTGCGAGCACCGGAGGACTATCGTCCTCGAGGCGACCGAGCGACTCGCGATCGCCGTCCTCGGCCGCCACGTCCGGGTGCAGCTGTCGCTGAAGACCGTCGTACTCGGAAATTATCGAGGCCAGCTCAGAACGGGTCACCGCGGTCTCGGCCGCCTTGCAAACAACAACGTGAAGGAAAATCGTTGCAATCATCGCTACCGTAGTACCTCGCCACGGCAGAGCAAATGTTCTCGTATCCTCGAGACGTTTCTGCGCCCCCATACTAATTTCCGCTGGGTCCCTTGCGGCGTCTCACTGAAACGATGCTATCCGGGGAAGCAAGAATCTGCGATTCGATGCTACCGTCCGTTCCCTTGGTCTGTCCCGCCCAAATCGCGCGAACAACGTCCATGCCTTTCACCACACCTCCGAAGGCGGCAAATCCTTGACCATCCGGATTGCGCTTTCCGCCATAATCCAGCGCCGGTTGGTCACCAATGCAGATGAAAAACGACCCGCCAGAACCCGAGCCGGGCTCTCGGCGCGCGATCGAAATCGTGCCGTCCATGTGGCGAAGCCCGGTCTTTGTTGTCGGTTCATGGGGAATGGACGGCAGCATGTGGGATTCATCCACGACACCACCCTGAACCACAGATATTTTTGCGGGATTGACATCATTGCCGGGATGCACCACGCGATAGAACTGCGCGCCATCGAGTAAGTGTTTATCCACGTAATTCAGGAAGCTGCCTGTCGAAATCGGTGCACGCTCTTGGTCAACCGCGAGAGTCAAATCGCCCAGCGACGTCCTCATCTGCACCCATTGATAAACACGCGTTCGTTTAGGCTCCTTGGCGCAAGCGATTGCCGAAGAATTCAATCCAAGCGCCGAGATCACCAGCGATCGACGCGATATCAGCGCAGCCATGTTAGTTCCTCTCTTTCTCGGCGCTCTCCTCCTGAGCTTTCTTCTCTGTTTTCTTCTTTGCAGCCTTAACCGCATCAGATAGGGCGTCGGCCTTTTCCTTCTCTATGTCGCGGTCCGCATTCAAGGGGAACTCTCTCGGTGGCCTTTCTCCCGCCAGATTGCTTACGAAATAGTCCCACACCCTCCGTATTCCATAGGTGGGAATATCGTGCCCGAGGCGGGGCCAGAGCAGCATGTCGAAATCCTTGTTGGCATCGATGAGACTTTGCTCGAGCTGGAAGAAGCTCGAAGGATGCACGCCGGTGTCCACCATGCCATGCACGAGCAGGAGCCTGCCTTTTAGGTGATCCGCGTAAGTGGAATTGGCTTGTGCCTTGTAGTAGTCGCCCGCAGGGTATCCCTCATACCGCTCGCCCCACGTGTTCCAGAAAATCCGTTGATCGTGATTTCCACTACCAGCGACCCCGACCTTGTAGAAATCCGGATATCTCAAAAGGGCACTCGTGGTCATATAGCCGCCCCCGGAGAATCCGGTGATACCGACACGCGCGAGATCGATTGAGGAATCACGCGCGGCAAGCTGGCGAATGCCGGCGATGTGGTCCTCTAGATTGCTGGCAGTCTCTGCGTGGCCATACGATTGTGTGTGAAAATCGCGACGTCGCTCTATCGTGCCGCGTCCATCGAGTTTAATGGCGATGAAACCAAGGGCCGCGTAAGTGGAACCGTCGAAGAAGCCCAGGTCTCCGGACTGTCGGGGCACATTCGCAATCTGTGGCCCCCCGTAGATACAGTCAACAATAGGATACTTTTTATGCGGGTCGTAGTCGAATGGGTAATAGACGAGCGCATTGATCGGAGTCTTACTGTCAGCGGCAGTTAACTGAACGACTTTTGGCCAACGCCAGTAGGACGGCAAACGGGATGCATCTGCATCCTCAACGGTCGCCACCAAGCGACCTTCCATGTCTCGTACAACAGTCTGCGTTGGTTTCTCAGCCGTGCCGACCGTCTCAACAAAGTAATGCCAAGAGGGCGCCACGCCTCGAAGACCCGTGGGATCGGCGCCAAGAGCGGTTGCAATGAGTTTGGCAAAGGACCCCGCAGACACGACGGAGTGGTCCTCCGGACTCGCGCTCACGATTTTCATGGATGTTGTTTTTAAGTCGACGCGCGCAATTTCTTGGTAGTACGGATTTTTATCCTTGCTGCGCCCTTCGATGCTGATGAGCATTTGGCCGCGAGACTCATCTACACCAAGCACGTCGCGTACCAGCCAGTCGCCCTTGGTCAATTGGCGGACGAGCCTCCCGGTTGCCAGGTCATAAAGATACAGGTGCGCCCATCCGGACCTCTCGGAGTACCAGATCAGTTGGTTCGACTTAGGTAGCGGGACAATGGTTGCCGATGTATAGACCTGGGACCCCAATTCCACGTAGGTATCGCTGGTCTCGGTGAAAAGCTCCCGTGTTGAACCCGAATCGGCAGTAACGGCCTCGACGTGAACGGCTTTCTCACCGCGCTCGGTATCCACGAAATAGGCTGTCTTCGAGTCTGCACCCCACCACATCCGACTGCCGTCCACTGGCGTATCGTTCATGCGAGTCGCCGGAATCGGCTGATAGCGGACAGGCGTCTGATGGCCATTGCGCGCGTCGATAATCGTCAGACGAAATGTCGGCACATTCTCGTCTCCAGGAAACGCCACGCGGTATGGTTTGACCTTCGGGCGAAAGCGGTCTTTCGGCGTCAGGTCCTCATTCGGCAGGTCCTTAGGTACGCTGCCCATGGGGGCGAAATCAATCACCGGCGCGTCCAAGACCTTCCGATCATCCGTCTGTGCTGTAAAGATCTTGGTGGAGTCTGGCGACCAGACCAACAGAGGCGCTGGAACTGACAGCCCGGAGGCCGCGGGCGGCGTCCCATACGTGTAGTACTGCTCCCCATCGGTCGTAATTTGCGTTTCTTTGCCCGAAACGAAGTCACGAACCCACAGGTTTTGATCCTTGAAGAAGACTCCGAGCTTACCGTCGGGCGATTTATTGAATTTGCCTGCTGGATTGGTGTCTTCGACCAAACCCTTCACCGGATCGAATTTCCACGATTTTTCAAGCGCGCTGAAGGAAATTGAGCCATCCTTGTTATTGAGTGACACCCCAACGATCGGCAGATCATTGGCATCGATTGGCTTGTCAATTGTCTTGGTCAGTTCCTGGGCTAAGCGCAGGTGATCAAAGGCGTCCGATTTCGTGCCTTTAGAGACGTCGAAGATGGTGAAGCGCTTTCCTTCCGGGGTCTGACGCTCATACCAGAACTGATCTCGTCCCGCCATCCAGTGAGGTACCACATCGCTGTTGAGCAGCCAATGTCGCGTGTGCTCCTGCGTGACCTCCTCGGCTCGCTGATAGCGAGCCAGCGTCTGGTCGGTCGCGGCCGATTGGCTTTCCATGGTCATCGCTGCAGCCGGAATTCCTAACGCAAGGGTGTAAGCCAGCTGTGGCCACAGTCTGAAAGTCACCTGATGAAACCTCATTTTGATTAGAACGTCGCTGAGAGCGTGACGCCGATCGTTCGTGGTGGGGCGACCGCCGCGGTTAGCGCTTGAACGGAGCCCAGCGTCTCCTGGGCCACCGAACTGATGGCTCGTACGTCACCGGCATTCTGTACATAAGCGGTAAATGTGTAGGACCGAAACTTGGCACCGGCCCTCAGATCGACCATCGAGTAGCTCGGCAACACCTGGCGTGGACTTCCTAGTTCGAATTCAGACATTCTGCTGCCGTTGTAATGCCACTCGATGCCACCGAACCCCGAGATCCCGTTCCAGAGCGGTCGCTCATAGTCGGTTCCAACCGTGCCGGCGAAGCAGGGAGCCAGGGGTAGGCGATCACCGCTATGGCCGCCGAAGCTGGCCGGCGTGTCCTGTGTCAGCCGCGCGTCCGTGTAAGCGCCATTGAGCATGAGGGTCCATCCCTTAACCGGCACAAAGCTCAAGCTGCCTTCTGCGCCCCGGCTGCGCGCCGTACCGCCATTGGTAATACCCTCGAGATTTCCAAACACCGCAAACAGTTGAATGTCTTTCCACTGGACATCGAAGACATCGGCATCGTATGTGAGCCGTCCCTCGAGAGCCCCGCCCTTGACACCCACTTCGTAGTTTGTGGTGCTCGAGGATGTAAAAGTCAGAGGCAGAGGCGACCCTGGAACCGCGTCATTCGGACCTCCCGGAACGAAGCCGGACGCGACGCGAAGGTAGGTCATCAGGCTCGGATCGAAGCGGTACTTGGCGTCGACCGAGTATGTGAACACACTCTGTTTGCTGTGGGTCGTGAAGTCATTCGTTCCGGTGAACACGCCATCGTTGACTTGATGATAGGACTGCTCGTTGCTGCTGTAACGGCCACCGAGACCGATCTCGAAAGCCGAGGTCACATGATAATTGGCGTCGGCAAACCCGGCGTACTCCCGATAGGTCGAATCAATGAAATAGGTTCCCAGAGCCGGTTGGAAGTCAGGGAGAGTGGTGTGGGAGTCGAGATCGACCACATAGAGGGGCTCGACCTCGTGGGCAGCCTCGTCGGTATAAAATCCACCCACAGTCCACTCGAGCGTCTGCGTGCTCGGGGAGGAGATGCGCAACTCCTGGGTCAAGGAGTGCACCGGTTCGGCTACCGGGATTACGGCCCCCAAGTTACCTCCAAATATCGAGCTCAGAATCGGTCCGAACGCTGCCGAGTCATCGAACTGGGAGACCGGGTTGACTTTGGTATAACTCGTGGACGACACGATCGAGGCGAAGCCTGGATCCCAGGTAAGGGTTGCGTTGTAGACTTCGTTTGTCACGGTTTGCGGTTGGGCCAGCTCACGTTGCTGAATCAGATCGCCATAAACCGGCTGGAGGGTCGAGGCCACCAAGTCTTCAGAGCCGGTATCCCCCGCGGACAGATGCTGGTAGGCGGCGCTGAGCCGGACGTTAAATTCCTGGGAGGGCTTCCAAAGAAAAGTCGCTCTGCCGCCGTACCTCTTCACATCATTGATATCTTCGACGCCTCGTGAAGGATCATCTATGAAGCCGGGGAAATGGGTGTCGTACCCGACGAGCCGAAGCGCCGCGGTATCTGAGAGCGGCAAATTGACCATACTATGCAGCTCATATCCATTGCCGCCGTGCGCTACAGTGCTGCCGCCCAGCAGGAAGCTCGAACTGAACCGGGTAGGGTCGGGTGCGTTGGTTACGTATTTGAGCAGGCCGCCCAGCGCATTGGCGCCGTAGAGCGTACCTTGTGGGCCTCGCAATAACTCCACCCGTGCCAGGTCATACGTGTCGAAGTTGGGCGAGTTGATCGCGCCGCCGGCGAACGGACCCTCTTGGGTGTAAGGAACTTCATCAACGTAGGTCGCTACGGATGAGTTGATGGCAGAACCCACGGAGAGGCCGCGAATGACAATCTCGTTGTTCACAGGTGAAGAACTGATCAATTGCACGCCGGGAATAGAATTGACGATCCCCTGCAACGTGTTGGTCTGCCTCGAGACCAGCTGATCACCGGTGACGACACTGAGGGACATCGGAACATCCTGGAGGCGCTCCTCGCGCTTCTGCGCCGTCACGACCACTTCCTCCAGTGTGAAAGGGGTTGTCGGCTCGCGATCCTGCGCCTGGGCGAGTATCGAGCTGTTGCTCGAGGGCTGGTTCTGAACTGTTGTCTCGGGTTGAGCTTCGTTCGGGGTGCCCGGCGCAGGCGCTAGTGACCCGCTCTGCGTGCGAGCGGGTATCACGCTGACGGTCGTGTCGTCCAGATAACGATACGTGAGGCCCGTTCCACCCAAAATCCGACTCAACACCTCATCTTGCGTGAGCTCGCCGGCCGCGCCGGGTGTCCGTCGGGAGCTCACGTCCTCCGACAGGTAGACGATATGCAGGCCGCTCGCTTGCGAGAAGGTTTTCAGGGCCGTTTCGAGCCCCTGAGGTTGGATACTGACCGGCCTTTTGATGCTGGCGGCCGCGTTTTGCGCCACCGAAAGGCCGACTAAAGACAGGCTGACGGCAGCCGCAACACCCATGACCCGCATGACTACTCTCCCACCCCGTCCAAGGCTCATTGGTCCCGTCGTCAATTGGCGCGACGGGTGCATGCGGGTAAAGAGCGTGGCGGGCTCCGTTATATTAACCTTGTTGAAAAAAGAACTTCATCGACCTCGTCGTTGGAATCGGCATCAGGGTGTGTGTTGTCATATACAGCGGCGTGGGCTAGTCATGGGCAAGGTGAGTACCGTCATCCGTGTCGTGAATGACGAGTCCGAAGCGCTCCGCCAGGAAATGGGCGAGCTGTGCCGAGTCGGTAGTCGCGAATGTGCCGCTGATGTGCACACCCAGGAGCTTCGGGTCATCGATGAATAGTGGCCGCGCGTTGTAGCGGCCGAACTCCTCAATCACCTCACTCAACGGGGTTGAGTCGAACACCAGCTTGCCTTGCGTCCAAGCGGTCGAGAGCGCCGGGTTTGCGTGGGTTGGAACTGGCAGAGCACGGGGTGTGACGGTCACCTGCTCGCCGGCGGAAAGCAGGACCGCATCGATATTTGCAGCTACAGATGCGGCTATACCCAACGGAGCTGCTTCTGACACCGCCACCCGCCCCTCGAGGACCGTAACCACAGTGCCGGTCGACTTCTTGTAAACGTCGAACTGGGTTCCGACCGCGCGCACACGCGTGGCGCCCGTGGTCACAATAAACGGCTGCGAGGGGTTCTTGGCAACACGAAAGAGTGCCTGGCCCTCGATGAGCTCGACGACGCGTTCGGTTTGCGTGAATTGGATGTTGATTCGACTGCGGGCGTTCAACTCGACAGTCGACCCGTCCGGCAGTGTGAGTGTGCGCTGCTCTCCGATACGGGTCGCATACGTGGGATACCGAGCCTGCCACCACTGCGCGCTTCCGAGGGCGAGGCAGGAGAACAGGATCGAAGCGGCAATGGCGAAACGGGGACGGCGGGCGAGCGGCGGGCGAAGCGTCTGGGGCTCCGACTTTCCTGGCTGCTCCAACGCAACGACATTACTCTCAGCCCCTGCCCGCCTCACCATCTCGTCGATGTCGATGACGCGGTTGCGAGTCAGGGATCCTGCCGCCTCCCAGAGTGCGGAGATTTCCATGTAGGCGCGAATGTGTTCCGGCGACCTCCGCAGCCATGAATCGAACTCCTTGCAGCTCGACGCATCGACTTCCTGCTCGCAGAAGCGGACGAACCACTCAGTGGCTTCGTCCCGGATCTGCTCGTTATACGGCATGCTACGACTGGTCCTGGACATGCTCCACTCCTTTGGCCACTGGCGTAGCGTCCAGATGTTGATTGCAATACTTGATCGCGCGCATGAGGTACTTGCGCGCCATCACGGCAGAGACTCCTAGACGGTCGCCGATCTGTTGGAATGTCAGGCCTTCACAACGGTAAAGAATGAACACAGCGTACGCACGTGGAGAATACTGCTCGAGCGCGCGGCCGAGGGACTCGACCCGCTGCTCGATATCAGCCTCTTCGGCCGGATCATCCGCTGCACTGCTGTGCAGTGCATCAACTACGTCCAGGGGATCCATGGTTTCCGGGGTAACGGCCCGCCGCAGCGCGTACTGATGCAGGACGTGACTGGCGATTGTGTACAAGTAGGCTTGGGGATTGCGGATGGCCTCGTGATTCTTCAATCGCAGGACCCGCAGATAAATCTCCTGCACCAGGTCGGGCAGATCATTCGCATTGCGCAGGCGCGCGGAGAGGAAGCGCCGCAGCTCGACGCTGTGCGCTTTCTCCAAGGCCGTAACAAAAGTACGCTTGCTTTCGGTTAACAAGCTCAGCTCAGCTCCGCTCCTGATCCACTCGCCCAGCTCAATAGAGCCGTCGGGGTACCTGAAAATTAACCCCCGATGCGGATTTATGATTGCAGCAAAATCAAAGGATAGCGACGGGTCGCACCATTTACCCTAATTTGGCAATCGTTGCGGCAGTTGCGTGACTCCGTCAGTTCAGCAGCCAGGTCTGCAATGCCAGTTCATGAGTCGCGGCGTGCGCTGCACTGCGGCATGATGCCGAAGAAGACGCGAGCCGGGTGTGATCTATCCGAGGTGCTCTTCGGGTACTGCCGCAAGCTACGATCATCATCGCACCAGAATGACCGTTGAAACACATGGGTTCCATGGACCCCGCCCTCGCCTGCGACCCGAAGCCTCAGGTACCAGTAGCGGACTTGGGGCCGATGCGGATCGACAGGCCCGCCACATGGCCGTCCTTGAAGGTTTTGGATACCGCGGGTCGCTTTTGGAGCAGCTTCCGCAGTTCGACGTCACCGAATTTACCCATGGTACTTTGTCACAACTGGCAGCGAACTTTGTTTCACCGCTTTTGTCACGAATCGGCCCGGATTCAGGCGAATTGACACGAAGCTGAGACTTCATAACAGTACAACTCGACGATTCCTATCAAACACAACAACAGACAAATACTCACCCCGTGAAGTATTGCGATACTGTCTGCCAGTCCATCTCGAGCAGATATCTGGAATCGGCCCAATTTTCGGCGAAAACCCACTTGGCGGGTACACCACCTCTAGATACCGTATCGCTAATGTCATTTTGGAAAAGAGGTCAGTGGCCATTGCTCCGAGGATCTTGCTGGGCAATAAATCGAGAACTTTATGGGACAACGCGTGTTGATTCCACTTCCGGGCATAGGGACATTGGTGCTCGAAGAAGAAACTTACCGTCGGGCGCTGGAGGAAGGCGCAAAGTGCAATCTCCGTCGCGAGACTTCGTCAGCTCCCAACGAACCTTTACTCAACTCCAAACAGCTGGCCGAGGCGCTGCAGGTTCCCGTAACGTGGGTGGAGCAGCAAGCACGCGAAGGCAACATTCCATCGTTGTCATTCGGGCGCAGGAGACGCTATCGCCGATCATCTGTCGAGTTGGCAATAATGGAGAGAAATAGCAACACTAATCCTCCATGATAGTGTTAGTCTCGCGAGACACACTACGTCATGGGAGATCCTCCATGATCAAACGAGCCCCGCTGAAAGGCGACCCGGCCGGCAAGTGCAGTCGGTGGCATGTTGTCGTATACAACCAGGAAACTAAAAAGCGCGACTGGCACACCGTTCACGGCACGAGGGACGATGCGAAAGCATTCAAACGTAAGTTTGAAAGCGCGAAACTGAATGGGGACTACACGGGCCCTCTCGAACGCAAGACCTTCGAGGAAGTAGCCAATCTGTTCCTGGATGACCGACGCGCCATCAATCGCCGGTTCAGTACGCTCGAGGAATATCAGACGGAGCTCAAACTCCGTCTCTTGCCTCAAGCAGACGCAAGGCTGCCAAGGCTCGGACCTCGAAACATTCGCAACATCAAGCGTGCCGATATGAAGGCGCATTTCAACGCGCTGCGAAAAAGCGGGTGCACCGTCTCGCAAGTCAACAAGTCGATCAAAGCCGCGAAAGCCGTCTTCACGTATGCCTTCGACTCGGAATACGTCAGTTCCAACATCATGCAGCGCTACCCGAAGATGCAACGCGTGGAAGGCGAGCGAACGGCCAACCGGGGTGTTTTCACTGCAGTTGAGTTGCAGGCGATCTTCGAAAACGCAATGCCGTTTGAATTGGCGTTGACCGGCACTCTCAGTGTGTCGGGACCGCGCCCCGGCGAGATCTATGCGCTCGATTGGTCGGAGGTGTATCTCGATGTCGAAAAGCCGTACATCCGCATCGTGAGGACGTGGTGTTCGAAGGCCTTCCGCTTCTATCCGCCCAAGACCGCTGCGGGGCGCCGCACGGTGCCCATCTCGGCATGGCTTGCAGCCGTCCTGCGCGAGCATCGAGCCCGCACCGGGGGTGAGGGACTCGTCTTTCCCAGTGAGGCCGGCACGCCGCTCAACAAAGCCAACGTCCGAAAGCGCGTGTGGATACCGCTGTTGAAGCGCGCGAAGGCGCCTTACCGCGACATGTATTCGCTGCGATGGACGTTTGTCAGCCTGGCCCGGGCCAGTGGCGAGGTGCCCTTCAACGTCTCCCGCGTCATCGGACACGCACGCAGCACGATCGTCGATACGATCTATGCGCACACGGTCGAATCGGGCGTGGCTGGTGTCAGCGACAGTGTGGCGGAGCGGGCGGGTTTGCGGGTCACTCCGCTGCCGGAGCCGCCCAAGCCCATCGCTCCGAGCGGTCGCCCAAAGCTGCGCGTGATCGAAGGCGGTCGGTCTGCCCGCGAGGAAAATCAGCGGGACGTTAGAAAGCCGATAGAAAATGCCCCGGACGAACAGTCCAAGGATGTCACAAGTGCTTGATTTAACTGGCGGAGCGGACGGGACTCGAACCCGCGATTTCCCCCTTAGGAATCAGCAACTTACTGATTCACCAGAATTTTCTCTCCCCTCCCATCCCCCTGATTCCCCATTTTGGTCACTAGCTGAGTTGGTCCCTAACCATGCCGAGCTTCCCGCGGTTATGCGCTACGCGATCAGCATATTTCTCCATGACCGTGGAGAGGTATCCCTTGGCTCGATGCGGTAGGCCACGAGGACCTGTGGTACCGAATACTTTCGGGCGGCGTGAGCGACCGCTATCTCACCCACTGTACCGAGGTATTGAGCGGATCTTCCCGCACTGATATTCTAGTCAGTATGACTAGATCAAGTAAACCACCAATTTCCAGCTCAAAAATCAGCAAGGCGGCGGGCAGAGTACGCGTAGCGAAGCCGCGCTCCGGATTTTGGGTTCTTCAAGACGCCAAAGCGCGCTTTAGCGAGCTTGTGCGCAAAGTCCGCAGCGAGGGACCCCAGCACGTCACCGTACATGGGCGCGATGAAGTCGTCGTTGTTGCAGCGGAGGAGTTCCGTCGCCTTCAGGGACGGCCCACCGGTCAAGCGCTGATCGCGGCGATGCAAGCATCGCCTTATCGCGAGATCGACCTCGAACCCACTCGTGCAGCCATGCCGGTACGTGACGTTTCGCTGTGATCGGATGGCTGCTCGACACCAATGTCCTCTCGGAGTTACGTCGTCAAAAGCCGGAACCCAGAGTGCTGGCATTCGTCGCCGCACAACCGCTCGAGCAACTGTATGTCAGCACCGTCACTCTGGCGGAAATCCGTTTCGGCATCGAACTCGTGGCCGATGCCAACAGGCGCGCCGAACTAACCGACTGGCTCTCAAATAAAGTCCGCCCGATGTTCGAGCAACGGGTGCTTCCGATCTCGGAAGACATCATGTTCAAATGGAGACTGTTGGTCGCGGCGGGGCGCAAAAGCGGACACACGTTCTCACAGCCCGATCTCATTATTGCTGCAACCGGTCTGCACCATGGGCTTACAGTTGTGTCGCGCGATACCAGCGAGTTCCTCAAAGCGCGCGCTCCGGTCTTCAATCCGTGGGTTGAGAATCCCCCGCAGAGCGAGCAATGAACACCGAAAGTTCTTGCGATGCTGCGTCACGAAAGGCCTGCGGTGAAACACAACCCAAACGGTGATGCCTTCTTCGGGCTGCCGATCCTCCCCACCTTAAACCCAAGATTCTCTCCCAGGGCAGGCGTGGCCTCGCGACCATGAAGCAGCCATCGGGCGTGTGGCCGGTACTGCGCAACGCGACGAATGACGCTCGTTCGAATCAGCGGCCGGCGCACTCCGTCGACGTTGCACACCTTCTTCGCTAGGACGTGCCCAATCGTGGCACCCGCTAGCGGCCGCGGGAGCGGCCCCTTCCCGGCCGCGAAGCGGCCTTGCTGGCGGGCAACACCCGATCGGGTCTCAGCCCGGGTATGTTGAATTGATCATTTGAACGGCCGTCGCCGTATGGGCGCAGCCCCAAAAGCCCCCCTCGTGGCGGGCAGCATCTCCTGGTACTAGCGGGCGCGCTCGGACGCGACCGGCTCGTCCGGCCCGGGATCGCGATAATGCGGTTCTCGGATGTCCGTAATATAATGCTCAATGATTCTAAAGAGCCAAATCGAGTGGGTGCTGCATTGCTGCGCCATTCTCGCGGGGTTGCCCGAGGGGCGCTATCTGTCGACCAAGGCGCTTGCGGAATTGCACGGGCTGCCGAAGGAATATCTGTCCAAGGCACTACAGAGCCTGTCCCAGGCGGGACTCGTTCATTCAACCCTCGGTCCGTCCGGGGGATACCGCCTCGCAAGGCCGGCCTCGAAGGTGACTTTTCTGGATATCGTGGAGGCGGTGGAAGGTAAATCGAGCACCTTCGTCTGCACCAACATCCGCGCCAACAATCCCTGCCTTCCGAAGGGCTATTGCGACAGCAAGCCTTGCGCCGTGGCCCGCATCATGTGGGATGCCGATGAAGCCTGGCGGCAGAAGCTGCGCAGCGTCACGCTGGCGGATCTTGCACAGACGCTGTCGCGGGAAACGCCGTCGAAAATATGGAAGGACACGTTCAAGTGGGCGCTCGACCGGTCTGGATGAGTATCCTGCGGCGGCTCAGTTGGACGGAGCCGGGATGAAATCGGTCAACGCAGCGACTACCTGCTGCGGCTGTTCCTCTGCGATGCCGCCGAGGAATTCCATGAACTGCGTGGAGCGCACGATGGTGTAGGGAATGCCGGATTCGCGAACGATCTTTTCCTGCGCGACCTTGGCGCGGAGATAGCCGCTGTCAGGCAGGCGGTCGGCGCCGACGATGGATAGCGCGATGTGGTGCTTCACGCCGGCCGCCTTTCCCGCAGCCAACAGGTTCTTGCCCGAGGTCTGGAAGAATTCGAGGACGGCCTGGTCCTCGAAGGAAGGCGAGTTGGCGAGGTCGATCACGACCTCGGTACCCTCGAGCGCCTGCGCCAGGCCTTCGCCGGTGATCGTGTTGACGCCGGTACTCGGGGCGGCGGCAACAACCTGGTGCCCCTTGTTGCGCAGGCGCGCTGCGGTCTTGGAACCGATCAGGCCGGTTCCGCCGATGATGACGATTTTCATGAGATGGTTCTCCGTTGACGGGCGCGGCGTCTTCACCGCCGCGCCCTGATCCGGGCTGAATCAGCTGGCGCTCAGTAGTCCCAGTAGGCCGGCACGAAGCGGAAGGCGTTGCCGGCTACCGCTACCCGTCCCACGGACGGAAACGACAGGTGGGTGGCCACCAACAGTTCACCGGTCGCCGCAAGCTCCCGGAAAAGTTTGAACCGGACGTTGATCGCCTCTTCGGGGTCGTGTTCGAAGCCGTTGTGCCATTCGGGGTGATCGAACGAGACCGGAAACACGGCGTCGCCCGCGAACGTCAGCCGTTCGCCGCCGGATGCGAGGCGAACCACGCTGTGCCCGGGGGTGTGGCCACCGGTGCGGCTGACGACCACTCCTGGCGCTACTTCGTGCTGCTCGTCGAACAGCCGCAGGCGGCCGCGGTACTCGTTCAGGAATCGCTGGGCGGTCGATCGAAGCACATCCGGTATCGGCGACGGCATGACGGTGCGGGAGAAATCGGGCGACGCCCAGAAATCGACCTCGGTGGCTGCCACGTGGAACCGCACGGCCGGGCGCAGCCGCTCTCTCACGCCGTCGACCAACAGCCCGCCGATGTGGTCCATGTGCAGGTGGGTCAGCACCACGTCGGTCACGGAGGCGAGGTCGATGCCAGCGGCCTCCAGTCGCAGGGCCAACTGCCCGGCCCGCGGGAAGCCCGCGAACTGATTTCCCAGCCCGGAGTCGACGAGGATGGTCTGGCCGCCGCTACGCAGCACGACCACGTTCACCGCCCAATCGAACTTGTCCGGCAGAAACAGGTTGTCCAGCCAAGCCGTGCGCTCGGCCGGGTCGACATTGGTGGACATCGTCGCGAAGGGCAGCGGCAACACGCCATCGCTGATCACCAACACGTCGATCTCTCCGACCCGCAGCGCGTAGCGCGACGGTACCAACTCGTCGGGCGTTGCCGCAACGGGGCGTGGGGTTTGAATGGCGTGTGGGCTGCTGAGTACGTTCATGTTTGTCTCCTGGGTGAAAGTCTTAGTTGAGATCGGCCTTGTCGAGGCCGTAGGCCTTGTCACCTGAGCCGGGCACGACCTTGAAGGCGATGCTGGCGCGGTTCCAGGCATTGATGACCATGATCGAGAAGGTCAGGTCGGAGATGTCCTTCTCGGAAAGCTCGCCACGCACGCGCTCGTAGAGCTCGTCCGGAATGCCGCCTTCCGGCAGCTTCGTCACTGCTTCGGTCCAGGCGAGTGCCGCGCGCTCACGCGGGGAGAAAAGGTTCGATTCACGCCAGATGGCGACGTGGAAGAGCCTGAGGGGGCTTTCCCTGTGGATCGTCGCTTCCTTGACATGCATGTCGAGGCAGAACGCGCAGCCGTTGATCTGGGAGGCGCGGATTTGGACGAGATCCTGGGTCTTTTGTTCGATTGCGCTGCCCTTCAGGGCCGCGCTGAGGTCCGCCAGCTTCTTGAAGAGCTCCGGCGATTGGTGGGCGTAGTTCAGGCGTTGTGTCATGTCGTGGGTCCTCAATTAAGGATATCTTACATCCTTGAGGACTTAGTATATCCTTAATTGCCAATGAGTTTCCAGAGGAATGTTTATGAATTGCCTGACTCGAGCCATCGTGAGTGCCGCGTTTGTGTGGCCACTGCTTGCAACATCTGCGCTTGCGGAGCGCGACGGACCGGGTGCCGCGCCGGCGGGTCGCGCGGGGGTTCCGTTTCCTCATGCACCGGAAATTGCTCCGATCGGTGTGCGCCTCGACAAGTACCTCGATGTACCGGAGCTTGCGAAGGGGCCTGCGATCGATCCACAGAAGGGTTACCGCCTGGAAAAACTCGGCAGGGGACTTTTCATGATCACCGACAATGCCTATCAGTCGATGTTCATGGTGTACGAGTCGGGGGTCGTGGTTGTTGATGCGCCACCCTCCTTTGCGGCTGAGCTGAAACAGGCGATTGCCGAGGTTACAAAGCAACCTATCACTCACATTGTCTACAGCCACTCCCACACCGATCACATCGGCGGCGCCGATCTTCTAGGGGGTCAACCCATCATCGTTGCGCACGAGGAGACGAGGCGGTTGTTGCGCCGGGACGCAGATCCGGCCCGGCCTCTTCCAACCGTGGTATTTAGCAGGACCTACCGGATGCAACTGGGCAGCCAGCGCCTGGAGCTCTCATATCACGGGGATGGTCACGAACCGGGCAACATCTTCATCTATGCCCCAGAACAGAAGACACTCATGGCGGTGGATCTAGTCTTCCCGGGATGGATGCCGTTCCGGCGCTTTGCGGTCGCACATGACCTGCCGGCCTGGATGGCGCAGGTCGAATTGATTGCGACGCTTCCCTTTGACAAGCTGGTCGCGGGACATGTTGCCCGGCTGGGGACGCGTGTCGATGTGCTGACTCAGATCGAGTTTGACAATGATGTGAAACGCGCGGCCGCAGCTGCGCTGAAGGGGGTTCCTTTCGTGGAGGGCATCAATCCCGCCGATGCAGGAAATCCGTGGGCTCTCACGGACGACTACACGGCACGTGTTGCCGGACATTGCGTGAGTGAGCTGACGCCGAAGTGGAGCAGCAGGCTGGGTGGGTTTGATACTTTCGTGTGGGATCAGTGCTATGCGATGGAGCAAAGCCTGCGGGTTGATTGAGCTGGGAGGGCCCTCCAGCTCGCCCGATCTCATCGTATGCAATGTCAAACAACGCAGACCCGCCTGCCTTGGCTGGGGATCGCTCGTTTGGGACCACGGGCCCTTGCGGTCCAGCGTCGCTGGTTCTCCGATGGCCCGTTCGTCCATGTTGAGTTCCTACGACAGTCGGAGAATGGGTATATTCGGAGTGTGACAACGACTCGGACCAAGGACGAGTCGCGTTCTTTGCCGAATATGTCCATTTATCAACAACAGTGGATCTAGCGTGATGGGTCGAAAAGTTGTTTCGAGTCCAGGTTGTATCCCATGTCGTCAATTTGAATTTCGTAGCCTTTGTCCGAGGCCAACACCCAATCGCTGCCCGGATTGCTCGCTTTCAGGGCGGGAAAACGAATCAGGACCCCCGAATTGTCGGTGCTCGGCGGCTGGGTTGTCGCGGTCGTCCAGGGCGGGACCAGCTACGTATGCATTGTCAATGTTGAGAAATCTCCCGAACGAATCGGTCACCGAATGCCCCGGGGGACCCATCCACAAGGTTCCAGCCTCGCGGTGAGTGGTGCCGATCAAGTTCCGATTCGTGTTGATGTTCCGGATGTTCGGATGGCTTCCAGGCGCAGGGTTTCCGGCCACGGCCTCAACGAGGGCGACAACAGCGGCTTCCATTTCCTGCCCAGGCCGCATTGTCAGCATCCGATGGCGTGAGTCCCAACAGGTTGGTGCCGTTAGGGCTGTGCCAACGCACGCAACTCGCGCTGCTTACGCCAGCCGTACCGGGTAATGCCCTTGGGCTTGTACACCGATAGCGCCGTCAGGACGATCAGCGCCAGCAGGGCGAGAACGGCGGCCGTCACGAGTAGGTTCCGGATTCCGTGGAGATCGGTACCCGGGAATGTCGCTGTGGTCTTTCTGGCCGTGGCTGCGAGCAGCGCGATCGGCTGCATGTGAACCATCAAGACAAGTGTGGAAAACAGGGTGATCAGCAGTTTCACCAAGATCCAATAGTGCCGGAACAACCCCCACGGAGTACCCAGTGAGGAGACAAGCCCGGTTAGGAGCGAAGCGAAACACAATGGGACGATAACGAACCAGGCCGCGAGGTCCATCGCGAGATCCGCGGAACGCACCAGCTGAGCATCCAGGCTGGTCGCAGCGGCAACGGCGAGAACCAGGAAGACAGCGACAGCGCCGAGCCAGCCGACCGAGGACGTGACATGCGCCGTCAGCACGAACTTGCGCAAGCCCGGCGCCATCGTCATGAGTGTTGGAGGCCCTGTTTTGTCAGACTCGCGTGTGATGCATGGCCGCCGGGGCTGTGGCCGGTGAGATGCAGAAGGACGATCAACAAGACCAGGACGATGCCGATGATCCCGGCGACTTTCACCCAGCGTGGTGTGCCGGGAGGCGATCCTCGGTCGGACCTCAGGTCGTTGCCGGTCTTGGGCTGATCCTGCATGTGCTTTCCTTGGTTGCCCGTGACACTCACGGCGAATTATTGATGTTGTTATTTTACGATACACTCTGTCTAGTATCAAGACATAATGTATCGATGATGCTGTCACGTATACTGAGGCAATGCCAAAGCTGTGGAACGAGACGATCGACGCACATCGCCGCGACGTCCGCGATGCGATCCTGGACGCCGCTGCGTCACTTGTGGCCGGGCATGGGCTGCTATCAGTGACGATGTCGCAGATCGCGGAAAAGACCGGAATCGGGCGGGCGACGCTCTACAAGTATTTCCCAGATGTCCAATCGATCCTGCTCGCCTGGCACGGACGCCAGATCGCAAGCCACCTCGGTTATCTGGCCGAGGTCCAAGACCAGACTCCTGCTCCAGCCAAGCGACTCGAAGCCGTGCTCGAGGCGTACGCGCTCATATCTCACGAGCATCACGGGCACCATGACAACGAGCTCGCGGCCTTCCTGCATCAAGACAAGCAGGTCACCCGAGCACAGCAGCAACTCCACGACATGATCCGCGACCTGTTGACGGAAGGCGCAAAATCAGGCGGGGTCCGCAATGATGTTGCGCCCGAGGAGCTCGCGAGCTACTGCCTCCACGCCCTCACTGCCGCCAACAGCCTTCCATCCAAGGCTGCGGTCCGACGACTGGTCACGGTTATTCTGGCCGGGGTGCACACGCGGCGCTGACTCGATCCGATTGGCTCAGCTCTCATTGACCGAGCTGCGGATTCTGGCGCGGCTGTGCTCCGCAAAAATCCAGTACCGCGGCCGACCCATCTGCCTTGAAGCTCATTCGTGAGCACTATGGCATGATTGGAAGATGCTGAAGGTCTCGGAGATTCTGATCGAGCTGGTGGCCGAGGCGCTGCGGTGGCTGCGGCTCACTTTTCGATCGAGCCAATCGATCCAAGCCGAGAATCTGTTCTTGCGTCGACAGCTTGCGCTCTACATCGAGCGCGGCGTGAAGCCTCAACGGGTTGATCCAGCCACGCGGATCGCCCTGACTCTATTCACAACTCTTCGATTGGCGCGGCGCGCTGACTGTTGTGCTGATCCGCTGGCACCGAGCGGGTTGGAAGTTGTTCTGGCGCATGAATCCCGTCGCGGCCGACCGCCGAATCCTGTTGAACTACAAGCGCTGATTCGCCGGATCGCGAATGAGAATCCCTCGTGGAGCGAGGAGCGATCGCCAATGAGTTGCTGCTGAAGCTCGGGATTCGGGTGTCTGCCCGGACCGTGAACAAGTATCTTTCGCGACGTCCGCGAGGTCGGCCGAGAGGCGACTTACGCTGGTCGACCTTCTTACGCCTGCACGCTCAGGGGATCATTGCCTGCGATTTCTTCGTCGCGGTGACCGCGACCTTTCGTCTGCTGTATGTGTTTGTCGTCGTCGAGCACCACAGCCGGCGCCTGATCCATTGCAACGTCACCGCCCATCCAAGTGCCGCTTGGACGCTGCAACAGCTGCGCGAGGCGGTCGGACTCGAAGAGCAGTACGTATACTTCACGACCGCGATGGTATCTTTGCCAAGCACCTCGACGAGTCACGCCGCCGCTCCTCGAGTCCTCGCCCCACCGCTTGAACGAGCCGCTACCTAAACAACGTCGTTGAGCAAGACCATCTCGCCATCAAGCGGCGAGGCGCGTTCATGGCCGGCATCAAGTCATTTGCCACCCACAGTCACGGACGCCGATTACGTGCGAATACGGATGCGCCGCTCTTCCACAATCCAAAGGGTGCCCTCGACCGGCTCTTGAGGCAGGAGGTCTATAACACGCCCGATAGCCGACTCCACCGTCGCATGCGCTTGATCGGCTAGCCGGAGAACAACGATGCCCATGAAGTTGGCTGGTGGATAAGCAAGGATATTGGAGAAATCCAAATCCAACGTCACGAGAACCCGCCCCTCGCGACGACAAACTTCGATTACCCGATCATCGGGCTGACCACCCAGTGACTGTTGAACGACTGAGTGAGCGTCGTGACCGGCGACTGTAAATGGCGTCGCCAGCGACGGCGAGAGATTTTCGTCGAGCTTGAACTTCACGCAGCGCTGGTCAACACGACCCGTTCGCGCGCCAATTCCGCAGCGTACGCCATAGCGGCAATTACATCTTCCCGACGGAGCGTTGGATAAAGCTGCACAATTTCGTCGGCGGACTGGCCCGCCGCGAGGTTATCCAGCACAACAGAAGCCATGATGCGCGTGCCCTTGATGCAGGCCTTACCGTGGCATACCGCCGGATCGATAGTGATGCGAGTGCGCCAATCCATTGGAGGAGTATGCCCTCGGAAACCGTAAGGTCAAGGCATTGGCGATCGGCGCCGAACTGAGCCATCAAAGGGTGGAATGATCGTCGGCCAAAGAACCGTTCTCATCATTGTTGAACCGATTCCACAATACGACTGTGGACTCAACAATCCCGGATCGCGCGACTCGGGGCCGCTTTTTCCCTGACGCATGTGAGCGGTGATTCGACGACGGTCGAGTGAAGCGCAGTGGAGCGCGCGGGACTCCCGCCCGCTACCTCCGCCCCAAAAACTGTTTGGCTACACTCTGGAGACCAGCAAGCCATTGATCGAACGGAGGTGCGCTCAAACAGCCCTGGTGGGAACCCACGGCAGCACACATCGAATTTGCCAATAGATTTGCCAGTACGATTGGTCGGTTAACAAAAAACACTAGGCATTTCAACGACTTAACTGGCGGAGCGGACGGGACTCGAACCCGCGACTTTCCCAATGGAATCAGTAACTTACTGTATCCAAAGGAGGGCGAATCCCCTGTCGACCCCTACGATCCCCGAGTTTCGCACCAGATTTCGCACTACCTACGAAACGGCGAGCGTCCTCGTATCAACTAAAACTAGTTGGCAATGGCTAGATACAGCTCGTTCTAACGTCTCGAAACTTCAGGCCCAGACTACTCTCCGCAATGTTATCCCGGGAAGTACGCTCAGAGTTGCAAGCTCTCTTACATGGAACTCAAATCCTCTACCTGAATTGTGGCTTCCAACGGAGCCGCGGCGGGCGCTCATTAATCAATAACTTACTGATTCTAAAGGGACCGAGATCCCCCTGAATCCCCTCTGAGCCCCAATAACGCCACTACATTTGCCACCAGGCCCGACCAGTCCCAAGGGGCCACGGCTGTGCGCACCGCGGCACGTACGAGCTCCGTGGTATAGAAGCCGCCCGTTATAACCGTTATAATCTCCACATGAGATTAGCCATCCGCCGAATCGGAAACTCCTTGGGTGTCATCGTGCCCAGGTCGACGCTCGCCGCTTGGGGTGTCGGCGAGGGCGATACCTTGGAGCTGACGGAGCACGGGGTGCGCCCACCCCGTAGCTTGCGATCGGCGCACCAGGAACTGGATGAGTTGAAGCGGCTTCTGGCACTAGCGGTGGTGCGACAGTTCACTCCCCGGGAAATTCGCGCTCATAGCTTGGCGAACCTGCATCGCTGGAAGAAGCAAGAGTCTTGGGTATCCGCGTACGACGAATGGCAGGCCATCCTCGATGGCGGTAGCGATGGAGAGCTCTTTGCGGCGATGTTAGGTCGGGATGAGGATTCCAACCGCCTGCGACAGTCGCCGCCCTATGTCGGTATGTTATCGCGCGACGAAGTGAGACGACTCAATGAAGAAACGGCAGGTTGACCATGTTTTGAGATCTGCCGGTCGGATTACGGGCGAGAAGCAATTCGTCATCGTGGGAAGTCAGGCGCTGCATGGGAAATTCCCAGATCTGGCGGACGAGATCGTCCGCTCGGCCGAGGTGGATCTCATCGCAAAAAAGAACGTGGCACGAACGGATTGGCTGAATGCGATCGGACAGGACTCGAGCTTCCACGAACAATTTGGTTATTACGCCGATCCGGTGGATGAGAACACCGCAACTCTGCCGAGAGGTTGGCGTGGACGCCTCGTGAATTTGCCACCTGGAGATACGGACGGCGTTACCGGCCTGTGCTTGGATCCACACGACTTGGCGATCGCCAAGTACGCAGCGGGACGCGAAAAGGATGTGGTCTTCAATCGTGAGCTCGCGGCCCGGGACATTGTCTCGCGGCAGCGTCTGCTAGACCTTCTCGCAGTCACTCCAGTCGATGAGACAAAGCAGCAACAGATTCGAGCGGCCATCGAGCGGGACTTTGGCCAACTCTGAGTGACCGCCGGGACAGCCTGCAGGGTGCGTCGTCACGCAACGTCCGATTCGAACCGATGATTCTGTTGACGAACGATGACGTGCTGCACGGCTAAGGAGAATTCGTGCATCGCGTCTGACCATTGGCGGTCAATGAATATCGGTCGAAAGATCATTATGAGGTAGTGTGATCGATCTCTGCCGGTCACGGTCACCGTTACGCGCGCGAAGCGCCTTCGGCAGCGCACTGGTCGCACCCCCTCGATCAGACGATCGCGGACAATCTCGGCACGATTACGGGGCGACGATCCCGGTACGCCCATACCTACGGCGTCAGCCGATAGACATCCACACCACCGTTATAGTTGGGCACATAAATCTGCCCGTCATCAATGACCGGTGGATTGAACTTGTTGTACAGGAACTGGACATTCCATCTCTGCGAATCCCACAGAACCTGCATGAAGCCGTCTGCTCCGGGATGCACGGGGTCGTAGATCAACAGGCGCCCGTTGACGACATTCGCGTTGGCATCGTCATAGGGGATGGTACAGACGAGTATTGCGGAGTCCGCATCCGCCCCATTGCTCGAGCCGGAACAGAACCCTCCAGGCATGCCGCCGGTGCCGGTGCCAATTATGTTGGCGCTGGCGTATTCATGGCCCTGCATCGCGTAGGTCAGTTCGCCAACAGCGCTCACTTTCCACTTGTGAATCTGGGCATTTTCACCCCAAGCGAAAATGGCCCACGAATTCAGTAGCGGATCGTGAAACTGCACCGGAGTCATGTGCAGGTGGGCAGTGTGACCCCAAGGGAAGAAGTTGAGAGTCCGCGGGTCAGTAGGACATGGATCCACCGGACCTGGGCTCATTGTCAACCACACCGGCGCGGCGGCAAGTTTCGCGCAGTTGGTCTTGGGATTGGCAAGATCGCCAGGAGTTGTTCCGCCCAGGTTCGCGGTCTTGATGGGATAGGCGATCCCATCCTTTCCGCTCGCCACACAGACGCCGATCGCGAACAGACATGCCGGGCCGGCCGAACCCCAATCCTCGTCCGACCAAGCCCCCGCCGCCATGTCCGGCACGACGCGCATGAACCGCTCTCCTTGCGCATCGATGCCAGTGACAACCTGCGCGTTGGTCAGTGACACGCTCATCCCGGCACCGACCGGCTTTCTGGCCGCTTCGGTCGGTGCACTGACGCCGGCGAGCTTAGGTGCTGCAGCCATCGCATGCTGTCCTGTTCGAGCGAAATCGGTCCATGGAGTCCAGTGGTCGATTACCTTCAGCGCTGCGGCCGTGCCGGATTTAGGCGGCGAATATTGCAGCTTGAGAAACGATTCGCCCCACTGGCTGACGCCATCGAAATCTCCGTTACCGGTGATGACGTAGAGGTGACCCTGGGCATCGGCAGCCGGCCCCTGCCCGCCCATCCAGATACCCGCGCCTTCCCCGGCCGTCATCGCCAGCAGTGCGCTGATTTTGTTGGTCTTGACGTCAAATGCGAAGCAATATCCCGAAGCGCCAGTACCGGTTTCGTAGATCGTGCCTGAGCAGCCGAAGACGGTCTTGACCCCGCTTATGTTGGTCTCGACGAGCGCAGAACGCTGCTTGCGCATCTGCGCATTGAAATCCTGTCCTGCACTGGTGCCCTTGATGAGCACTGGCGCCACGACCCGGCTGCCGTCACTCACTTTCAATACGTGCATGTAATAGCGCGCAGTCTCCGGCTTACCGGTGTGATCCGGTGATATCCAGCAGACCTGATAAAGGCGTTGGCTGTCGGCATCAATGACACCGGTCGACAGACATCCCCAATGATCATTGATCTGCTTCGAATCGATGTTCGCCGTCCCGTTGATTGGAGTTCCGAGAGTGACTTGCCAGATGCCGCTGCCATCATGCGCATCGACTCCGCGTATTACGTTTGCCATTGACGCCAGCACCATGACATCGCGGGTTCCACGGGACGTCTTCACGCCTGGCATTATCAGGGGCTGCGCTTCCATGCCGCGCGCATCACCGATGACGGGAATAATTGTCGCACGAACGATCCCCTTGGTCCGGATCGCGTCCTGCGTAAGGATGGTCTCGTGCGAATTCCAGCCACTGCGGGAGTTATCGGCGGATCGCGTGAGCCAAGGCACCGACTGCGCAACCGCCGCCAACTGCCAGAGCGAAAGCGCGGCTAGCATCGCAGCCCAGCAAACTCGAATACGCATACTCGGTCCTCACAACAGCGTCGTTCGCAGTACCCAGGCCGATGTGGTTGCTCGTATTCCGTTCTTGCGAACGAATGGCACCTCGAGACATCCCTTTGAATTCACGCCTGAATCTATTCCTGTGATGAACGGCGGAAATATCACACCCATATAGCGTCCGGTGTGTAACCACATTGAAAGGTACTTCCAGCGCGCCGGCGGGGACTTTCGTGTTTGACCGAGTCCCCAGAGCAGTAATGCGATCGCCCTGTACGATCATCACTGAGTTGATTACCAGCGCATCACCCATGCCATCGATCAGAGTAGCCCCAATATAGGCGGTAGTCGCTGGAGCTCCTGAGAAGCCCGGGTTCGGCACTGCAAGCAGTGTCGCGACCGAAAGGACCAGACCCAATCGAGCGTAGATTGCGAGCAGGAGACTGGTCAAAGTCAGCACTTTTGGGTTCTCTATTTGGCGTGTCTGATGGCTGCAGATTATAGGCAACACGACGGAGCACGCGAATCCCGCGACCGGCCCCTAGCCCCGCCCCACCCTTGTAAACCCATCCGCGCTCCACTCATCGCTCCCTACTCCGTGGTGCACGAAGAACAACCCCTCTGGGTCGTACTTCGCCTTCGCGACACGGAGGCGGCGATAGTTGCGATCGCCCCAAAAAGACCGCTGCCAGGTGGGCTCGAAGAAATTGCTTTCCGACACGTACGAGCCGGCATCGGGCGCGACGATCTTGAGTGCCCGCATAGCCTCGCTCACCTGTTGTCGGCTGCGCCGCGCTGCGTCTACGTCCGCAGACGGAGCGTGCGGAAGTCCGGGGTACACGGGAGGCCCGCCATCGGCAATGATGGCGAGGGCAAACGCCGACAGGGCTTGAGGGTTCGTGGCAGTATTCGTGGCGGCAGTGATGTGCTCAGGGGGTGCGCCCGCGAGACCTTTGTTGAAGTGCAACTCAACTTCCTGATGCCGGCTGGCGGCAAACAGCGCGGCGACAAGCCTCTGGCGTTGTGACGGCGCCAGAAGGGACGCCGGGAGCCACGCGGATTCGTAACCGTAAAGCACTATTCCAACCTGCTCCTGATCGCCCGACCACCACGCGTGAGTCGGTGAGGCGTCGGGTCGCGAGTCATTGATCATTGAGTGGCTCCCATGGCTCCGGCGGTACTCGGCGTCCCAGAAATGCCTGGCGGGCATGGTGTGGGTCCACAACTCCTCCTTGATGGTCAGATCGGAATTCGATCTGATGTACTCGAACATCGGACGCCAGATCTCGTCTATGCGCGACTCATCCAGGCCCTGGCAGACCATCGATATGTGCAACTCGTTGTTGGGGCGAAAGTTGAGCTGCTCACCCCAGTGCGAGTTGAACAACTTCTCCTGATAGAAAACAATCAGCCTGGAAATCAGCTCCCGGAAAGCTTCGTCCGTGCGCGCCTGGATCGTGCCGCCGGCGCCACCGAACAACTCGGGGAGCTTATGGGTACGAACAGTCACCTGTGTTACGACACCCCAACTCCCACCGCCGCCGCCTTTGAGGGCCCAGAACAGCTCTGGGTCTTTGCACGCGTTGACGGTACGTATGACTCCATCGGGGGTAATAACCTGTGCTTCGAGGAGGTTGCCCGCAGCCGTGCCAAACGCTTTAGACAACGAGCCGAAACCGCCGCTTTGGATGTGACCCGCAACACCGACGGTCGCGCAGCCACCACCTTGTACGTATCGGCCAGCTTTGGTCGTCACCGCATCGTAGGCGTCGATCCCGTATTGTCCAATTATACAGACGACGCGCGCCAGGACCAGCCTGCCAGCGTGACGTGCCACGAGAGCTGCCGAGCCGATATACTCGGCAGCAATGTCCTCGCTACTTCAACCTCTTCACCTGCTGTTGATGATGTTCGCTGGGTGGGTGAACCGTCATCAGTTGGATGTGATTGACTACCTACAGGAAGAGAATCGCGTGCTCAAGGAGCGCCTGGGTGGACGCCGCATCCACTTCACCAATGCCGAACGTCGACGGCTCGCGCGAAAAGCGCACGTGCTCGGCCGCAAAGTGTTGAAGGAACTGGAACGCTGGTCACACCGGACACCTTCTGCGATGGCATCGGCAACTGGTGGCGTCAAAGTGGAACTACGCCCAACGGCGCGGGCCGGGGCGGCCCCGCGTCATGAGGGCAATCGTCGATCTCATTCTGCGCATGGCGCAGGACAATCCTTCGTGGGGATACACGCGGATCCGCGGCGCGCTGGCCAATCTGGGTCATCAGGTTGGCCGAGGTACCATCGCCAACCTCCTGCGAGAACACGGCATCGAACCTGCTCCTGACAGAGACCGTCATACGCGATGGTCGACATTTCTCAAAGCCCACTGGGAATGCCTGACAGCGACCGACTTCCTGAGCGTTGAGGTGCACACGATCCGGGGGCTGGTCACGTATTACATCCTCTTCTTCATCGACATTGCCTCCCGCTCGGTCCACATTGCCGGCATCACACCGCACCCCGACAATCGATGGATGACACAGATTGCGCGCAATATTACCGATACCGAGGCCGGCTTCCTTCACGACACGCGGTATTTGATTCTCGATCGAGATACAAAATATACAGACGAGTTTCGTAACGTCCTCGTCCGTGAGGGCATGCGCCTCATTCGACTGCCGCCGCGATCGCCGAATTTGAATGCGTTCGCGGAGCGCTTCGTGCGCTCGATAAAGTCGGAGTGCCTGGACCGAATGATCTTCTTCGGACAGTCCTCGCTTCAGCATGCGATCTCCCACTTCATGGCGCATTACCACTGCGAACGCAATCATCAGGGTCTCTCAAACCGACTCCTGCGGCCCACCCCTGTCGTCGCCCCGTCTCAGCCGGTGCATCGGAGCCAGCGTCTAGGAGGGATGCTCAACTATTACCACCGCGCGGCCGCCTGATCGACGTCGGTTCGGTTTGTGGACAGAACG
>Ga0137415_10000207_pt1 | contig 51137 bp, 43 predicted proteins | sample CZODoug3_1_1_16f_FD_183082 | JGI IMG/M metagenome (GOLD analysis project Ga0137415, IMG submission 183082) | Vadose zone soil fungal communities from Angelo Coast Range Reserve, California, USA - CZODoug3_1_1_16fungal (Hybrid Assembly) | ecosystem: Environmental > Terrestrial > Soil > Vadose...
CGTAGATGTACACGTTGTCCGGATCATTCGGATCCATCACCAGCGTGTGCGTGTGCGATCCGCGGCAAGTCTGTACGGCGGCCACCTGCTTAGGATGATCGAGATCGCTGATGTCGAAGATGCGGACGCCGCGAAAACGCTCGGCGCTGACCGTATCAGTCACACCCTGAGTGCCGCAATCCAGACGCCCACGCGTCTCCTCCACAGAGAAGAACAGCAGGTTCTTGTATATGGAGGGATCGCCCTGACCACCGGGGCACACGAACGATGTGCGGAGGGTCGGGCTTTTCGGATTGGAAATGTCCCAGACCTGGAAGCCGTTGAATCCGCCTTGGAACGCCAGGTTCCCCTTGAATGCGAGGTCCCCGTTGAGGAAGGCGAAATCGCCGAGGTTCTGGGCGTTCCCGAAATTCTGCGGCCGCGCGCTGTGACCAACCAACTCCAGATTGCGGGCAACCTCGGCCGCATCCTGGTAGCCGGCACGGAGTCCGATGCGTGGGTCATCGTGGCTGATGGCGACGCTATCGCCCTGCGCTCCGGCGGTCGCCGCGAGGAGCGACCCGGCAAGTACGAGTAGATGCCGGAGGTGAAGGATGCGTCGTCGAGCGGACGAAGTCGGGAACGTATATCTCGGTGTCATTTACGTTTTCTCTGGGTGGGGGTATGGTGGTTCAGGCTGGATTTGCTCAACGGTGCATCTTTGCGCCAGTGGGACCTAGCGTATCCAGAAGAGCATTCATGCGCGCAATCTCCGCGCGCTGATCGGAATCCACCTCGGACGCGAAACGAAAAACTTCCGCCTCCTGCGCGGAACCGGTGGTGCCAAGGAGGCTGGCGACCATCACCAGCGCGCCTTCGTGATGGTGGATCATATCTTTTAGAAAGAGCCTGTCGAACTCACCGCCATTCGCTCCTGCCAGCTCCGAGAGCTGTTCAGCGGTGAGCATTCCTGGCATCAGGGTATCCGACATCGCCATGCCCGGCATGTTCATGGAGTGATCTGGAGCGGCCTGGTGATCATGCATCGCGTCGCTGGTCGGAACCGGCTGATGACGGTCCTTCAGCCATTGGCGCATCATCGCGATCTCGTCTCTCTGCGAAACCTCGATTCGCTGTCCGAGCGATCGGATGTCCTGGCGGGAGGTACGTGCTGGTATGAGCGCCGTCATCGCCAGCGCCTGCGCGTGGTGCCCGATCATCCCTTGCATGAAACGCACATCCGCTGCCGTATAGCGTGGCGCGTTCTGGGCCGATGCCGTCGCGGGCGCGATGAGCGCGAGAGCAAGAACGATTCGAGTATCTCTGAACGATTTATTCATGAGCTCTGTTGATTGGAACGTATTCCGCCGGCCCTTTGTTGCAAGCTTGCGATTGTGTTGTAATCCGGGCGTCAGCTAGCGGTCGTTTTGCTCCCGATTCGTTCGAGCGCCCACGCCGCGTGCTCGGCCACGAGGGGCTCCGGGTCCTCGAGCGCCGCGACGAGAATCGATACGTCATCGGCAGTTCCGACGTTGCCGAGGACCGTTGCGGCGTTGCGCGCGAGCCCGCGCCGCTTCGCCCGCTTCATCGGTGACCCCTTGAAATCCTTGCGGAAGGCGTCGTCATCCATCGATAGAATTCTCCTTGCAACCGCTCGCGTGTCGCCGTCCAGAATATCGCGCGGGCGAAATGCCTCTTCTCGAATGTCCTGGGCAAATCGGACGTTCCATGGACAAACATCCTGGCAGATATCGCAGCCGTAGATGAGCCCACCGATCTTCTCGCGCTGTTCGGGCGGAATCGCACCCTTCGCCTCGATGGTGAGATAAGAGATGCACTTAGTGGCGTCGAGCACGCGGGGCCCCGCAAAAGCATCGGTCGGGCAGGCGTCCAGGCAGCGAGTGCAACTACCGCATCGATCCGCGTCGAATGAAGCGTCGGAGACGAGATCGAGATCCACGACCAGCACGCCGATGAAAAAGAACGACCCTATATGCGGGTTTACCATGTTAGTGTTCTTCCCGAACCATCCGAGCCCTGCGCGACGCGCGAGATCGCGCTCGAGAATGGGGCCGGTGTCGACATAAGCCTTTCCACCGATCGGTCGACAAAGCTCCGACTCGAGCCAGCAATGCAAATCCTCGAGCCTGGCCGTCATGATGTCGTGGTAGTCGTGCCCTCGTGCGTAACGGGCAACGGGTCCGCTTGGCTCTCGACCGCCATAGCTCAAGCCGACTACGACAGCACTGATGGCACCGGCAACGGGCAGCCTCGAGTCGCGGCGCTTCGCCGCCCCTCGCGACAGATAGTCCATCTCGCCCGCGTAGCCTTTCTCGATCCATGAGTCGAACGCGTCCGCTGTTTCCATGGGACCGAGCGAGGTGATACCGACAAGATCGAAGCCGAGTCCATATGCCTGCGCCTTCAGCAAATGTTCGAGGGACAAAGCCTCAGCGATTGGGGCAATCACTCGTTTACACTCGCCCAACGGGCATAACGCTCGACGTCAGTGACGGAAGGCACGGCGTCGTAGTCACCATAAGCGGTGTACATACGCCAGCGGAGATACGTAGGATCGGGCAATGGAAGAAACGGAAACTGCCGGTACCAGCTGTTGGACCTGAATCGCCAGGTGATCCGGATCAGATCGATCGCAAGTCGCGGACGGCGTGTTGCCCGCAACGCCAATCGGAACGCGAGTCGTGGCCATGGCATGACACTCCTAATATATAGAAGGGGTCATGCCTCTCTCGGATACGCACGTGCTTGGACTCATCTCCGATACGCACGGACTGGTTCGTCCGGGCGTTCACGACGCGCTGACGGGAGTAGAGCTGATTCTTCACGCTGGTGATGTGGGTGGGTCCACGATTCTCGACGAGCTGCGCCTGATCGCGCCGGTGAGAGCGGTATTCGGCAACACCGATCCGCCGGGCGAGCCGGGGCTCGAGAGTGAGATCGCCCTCGAGGTTGGCGGATTGCGAGTTCATGTCAGTCACGGGCACGAGGTCGGCAGTCCCACGCCGGCGAAGCTCGCCGCGCGCTACGATGCGGATGTGATCATTTACGGTCACACGCACCGGCCGCTCGTCACGCGGCACGATGGAAGACTGTTCGTCAATCCTGGAGCCGCGGGCCCGAGACGATTCAACATTTTACCGAATGTCGGAAGATTGATAATCGCGCGCGGAAGGGTGGAGGTGGAGATCATTGACCTCGCTTGAGCTGATGGCGGAAGAAGTACAGGTGTGGGTGGCGTCGCTCGACGTGACCGATGAGCGCTACGACACCCTGGCTCGAGTGCTGCCGTCGGAGGAGAAGAACAGGGCCGCGAGCCTCACTCCGATAGCGGCGCGACGGTTCGTCGTCGCGCGCGGTATCCTGCGAACTCTCCTTTCCGGCTTTACCGGCACATCCGCTGAAAAGCTGCGCTTCAAGTATGGCAATTCCGGAAAGCCCTTTCTCGTCGATCGCGACCAAATCCATTTCAACATTACGCACTCCGCGGATCTCGGCCTTTTTGCGTTTGCGCCGGATCGCTCTGTAGGCGTCGACGTTGAGAACGAGCGCCCGGTGAGACGGTTGCTGGACGTTGCCCAGCGTTTCATGTCGGATGACGAGCTCCGGTCACTTGTCAACACCGCGCCGGACGAGCGGGATGCGGCGTTCCTCAGATCGTGGGTCGTGCGCGAGGCGCGTCTCAAGGCGGAGGGGAAAGGGGTCTGGTCGGGATCGGATCACACCAACCCGGGTGCGAGCCTTACGCACAAGCTCTTCACGCCGCGTCCGGGGTATATCGCCGCTGTGGCGGCCGAGAATTCCGATTGGAGGCTCTACACTTGCGCGATGAAGGACTAACCCGAGCGATAGGCATTCACCGGAGATAGCCTGTTCCCGGCAGGCCGGTGTCATACCGTGACCGAGTCCAGCTTTACGCTCGCCGGTGCAGGGCGCTTATTCAAAGTCTGGCCCCGTGCGGTGCCACGGCGCCGGCTGCGGCTCCGACCCGGATTCGATTCGACGAGGAGGTAGGATGCGGAAGATCCCTGGTTTGTTTGCTGCTTTGATTGTTGGGCTCATCACGGCCTCATGCGGGGGGTCGACTGCTCCTGGTGGCGGCGGCGGTGGTGGCGGGGGTGGGGGCGGAAACTGTCCGGCCAACACGTTCTGCCTGACTATCAGCAACACATTCTCGCCAACGGCGCTGACGGTTGCAGTCGGCACGACCGTCTCGTGGCGGAACGATGCCCTCATACAGCACAATGTCACTTGGAACGATGCTGCAGGGCGAAGCGCGGCGCTCGCTGGCGATGGCACTGGCGACATCGGTGTCGGCACCGAAGTCTTCAACAGCGGCACGCACACACGACTGTTCAACACTGCGGGCGTGTACGGCTTCAAATGCACAATTCATCCGGGGATGAACGGAACTCTCACCGTCCAGTAATCGCCCGTTAGAAGAAAGAGATCCCATCCAGAGTTTTCGGCGCGGTGATGCCGAGCGCCGCCAGGGCGCTCGGCATCACATCTACGGTCCGCCGAGGAATTGCCACTGGTGCGCGGTTCAACAGCAACGGTACGAGCATGTGCTCCCGGTGCAGCGCCCCATGCGAGGAGACGTGCGGAATCGGCTCGTATCGAGCCCGGTAGTCCCAATCCCGCGCAGCTGAAAGCACGATGTCTCCGCAGCGGGGCGACGCGATGAGGTGCGCTATCTGCACGAGCGCATCAGGATAGTCACTGGCGATCGTTGCATCGTATGCCTCACCATCGTCGAGCGAATCTTGTACGCCGATGCCTAATGGATCGCCGCTGTTGGGCGTGTAGGAATATCTGGACTCGACCCACGTAAGCGTCGCGGAGCCCCGTCCCCTCGCGCGAATCTCGCACGAGGCCGCGCTGGTGGGGAGGATCAACAGATCGACCGATTCGCGCGTGAGGAGACTGTCAGCGAGATCGTTCCACTTGTCACCGAGTGACGGCCACCATGGTCGAGTCTTCTGCTCGAGATCCAGGTACAGGTGCGTCATCGCATTGCCGCTCACCATCACGGCAACATCCGCGGAAGCATTGAATGCCCATGGATGGGCAAGGGTGGTGAATCCCCACCCGGAGATCAGAGCGACGAGATCTTCGTGCTCACGCACGGGCGAATGTCCATGATCACTTCCCACCCACAGGTGCAACTTCTTCCACCGTCCATCGCGCTCCGCGTCGGAACGGATCTGCGCTACCGTGTCATCCACGATTCGCATGGCATCGATGACGATCTGCGCATCGTGACCTTTGGCGTGGGATGTCTTGTCGATTCCCGTCAGGGCGATGAAGGCGAATCTTACGCGCTGTGTGCGCAGTCGCCGCGCGGCTTCCTCTCCCACCTGCCGGTCAATCGCGAGCCACCCCCGCACATTGCCGCGAAAGTGGGTCGCGGCCGCCCGGGCGACGAACGCGGCGCTCTGACCGATGCGCTCTCGGCGCCGGAGTCCGCGCCAGATCACGCTCAGCGCGCCGAGGCTCGGCTTGGCGAGCTCGAAAATGGTCGGTGAAGCGCGGTCGATATCTCGATCCACCAAGCGCATCTCAGCGCCGACGTAGCTCCTCGAGTGGCCAGACAATTTCGCAACGCGTCGCGAGCGATCGTACCAGCGAAGTCCCGGCAAGCCGATGCTCCCCGGGTATCTTCCCATCAGGAACGGCGCGTAGGCCGGACCTGTAACTGACGGAAACGCGGACGTGATCGTAGAGAGCTGTCCTTCTTCCCGGAGCGCAGCGAGTGCCGGCAAGTGACCGCTGTCGATGGAGTGAGCGAGAGAATCAGGTCTCACCCCATCCGCTATGATCATGACAACCTGAGCACCATCACCTGGCGGGCTTTGTGCAGACGCACGCAACTTTAGTTTCCCAATGAAGAGAGCCTACAGGACCGTTCTCTGCTGGATCGAAGATGGTTCGGCAGATCGTTCTCTGCCGGTTCGAAGATGGCTCGCCGAAGCCCGCGACAGCGGCCCACGATGAAGAATAGAAAAGATAAATCCAACGACGTCCCGGCGAATCCGGTAAGACTCCGCTCCACGCGCGCGCGCACGGCCGGCGGCAAGAAGCTCAATCCTGAAGTGATGGCGTCCGCCGAGCAAAAGGCGCTCGAGGGACTCAAACAGCGGACGGAGGAAGGGCATCTCAAGGCAGGAAGAACGCCTCCGTCGCAGCAGGTCCCGGGAAACCTGGAGGTTGCCCTTCGCACGGTGGACGACGCCATTCGCGACTCGTCTCCCGTCACCGAAGACGAAAAACTCCTTCAACAGTCAGGGCCGCGCATCGACTTCACGAGAACCGATCCGTGGCGCGTGCTGCGCATCATGGGCGAGTTCATCGACGGATTCGATACGCTCGCATCGGTCGAGAAAGCGGTAACGATCTTCGGTTCCGCGCGCATCGGTCCCGACGACCCCCATTACGATGCGGCGGTGGAAACCGCGCGGCTGCTGGCCGTGGCTGGTTTCGACATCATCACCGGCGCCGGTCCCGGCATTATGGAGGCCGGCAACAAGGGCGCGCGGCTCGGCGGAGGCAGATCGATCGGCTGCAACATCGAGCTGCCCTTCGAACAGGGCGCGAACCCGTACGTCGACACGCTCATCCACTTCAAGTATTTCTTCGTCCGGAAGACGATGTTCATCAAGTACTCGGTGGCGTTCGTAATCTTTCCGGGCGGCTTCGGCACCCTCGACGAGCTGTTCGAGGCGCTCACACTCATTCAGACCGGGAAGATTTATCGGTTTCCTGTCATTCTGTTCGGCCGCTACTACTGGGCGGGGCTGCTGCGCTGGCTCCAGGCCCGAGTCCTGAGCGAGGGGAAGATCTCGGACGGCGATCTGGATCTCATGCTCGTGACGGACGATCCGGCCGAAGCGGCCAATGCGATCATCTCCGCGTACAAATCGCTTGGCAAGACCGCCGGACAGCAGTTCGAGGACATGGTGGAAGGAAAGCGATATGGCAAAAAACAGTAAGAGCAATGGAGAGGGAAGAGGGCGCGGCGGCTTCAAGTCGTCGCGTCACGGCAAGGCGTCGGCAGCTGGACCCAAGGCGCAACAGAAGCTCGCCGCGGAAGAGCGGGAGAAGAAGGGCGAACAACACACCGCCCACGAAACCAGCCGCTTTCTCAAGGGCCAGCGCATCGATCCCCGCCGCATCGATGGGAAAGAGACCGTCGCCGAATTGATCGAGGGGACGTACCTCGCCTACAACGCCGCGCGACTCCGCGAAGCGTGCCAGCTCTTCACCGGCAAGATGCTCGAGCCAGATGTCACGGTCGGTCTATCCATCACGGGGGCGCTCACGCCGGCTGGTCTGGGAATGTCGGCGCTCATCCCACTCATAGAGGGAGGATTCGTCGACTGGATCATCTCGACCGGTGCCAATCTCTACCACGACGCTCACTTCGGCCTCGGGCTCGCGATGCACCGCGGCAATGCGCAGGAGTCGGACGTCGTGCTGCGCGAGGAAGGAGTTGTACGGATCTACGATATTTTCTTCGATTACGACGTGCTCCTCTCGACCGATGCGTTCTTCCGGAAGATCATCACCGGAAAAGAATTCCAGCGCCCGATGTCGAGCGCCGAGTTTCACAATCTCGCCGGCAAATACGTCCGCGAGCGGGAAAAAGCGCTCGGGATTGGGCAGAAATCGCTGCTATCGGCCGCGTACTCCGCTGCTGTACCGATCTACACGTCGTCGCCCGGCGACAGCTCGATCGGAATGAACATCGCGGCACTCGCGCTCGACGGAAACAAGCTCCTGCTCGATCCCAACCGCGACGTGAACGAAACGGCTTCGATCGTTCTCGATGCGAAGCGCGGCGGCGGAAAGAGCGGTGTCATGATCCTGGGTGGCGGGAGTCCCAAGAACTTCATGCTCCAAACGGAACCCCAGATCCAGGAGGTTCTCGGGATCGACGAGAAGGGACACGATTACTTCCTTCAGATCACTGATGCGCGCCCGGATACTGGCGGGCTTTCCGGTGCGACGCCGGCAGAAGCGGTGAGCTGGGGCAAGATCGATCCGGACCGGCTACCGGACGCTGTGGTCTGCTATCTCGATTCCACGGTCGCGCTGCCGCTGCTGACCTCCTTTGCTTTTGCGAGGCACCAGCCGCGACCTCTCAAAAGGTTGTTCGACCGGCGGGAAGCGATGATGACGAGGCTGCAGCAGGAGTATGAGAAATCCTCCGTTCAGGCGCCCACGATCGATCACACAGATTCGAAGCTGCCCCAGCACCGATAAGTCGGCGTTCGAGACCGCCAGTATGGAAGCTCCGCGCTATCAGCGTAGTTGGCTTTCAGCTCGCTGCTTCAGCTTTGTGATTGCCAGTGATCCACCTCGATCTCGACGCCGAGATCATTGCCTGCCGTCCCCGGAGCCTCTACCTTGAAGTAGCGGGCGCCCGGCCAATCATCGCGGTCGGGCGCTCGTTTTTCCCCTGAGGCGCGGGACCTCCCAAAAGGCTCGATTCGTATGATCGACCAACTCAAGAAAAAACTCGGCGAAGAGGCCGAGCATCTTCAGCGCGAGCTGAGCGTTACGCTACCGCAGGAAATTCGCCGCGCCGTCGAGCTCGGCGATCTCCGCGAGAACAGCGAGTACAAGGCCGCGCTGGAGCGCCAGCAGTTCGTCCAGGCGCGCCTGGGACAGCTGCGGCAGCGGCTGAGCAAGCTGTCGCAGATCGACGTGTCCCAGATTCCCTCTGACAAGGTCGGACTCGGGTCGCAGGTAGTGGTGCAGGACGAGAAGACGGGCGAGCGCGAGAACTACAGTCTCGTATTCGGCGACTCGGTGGAGTTCGAGGAGGGGCACGTGAGCATGTCGTCCCCAATCGGCAAAACGCTGGTGGGAAGAAGCGTCGGTGAAACAGTCGTGCTCAAGCTGCCGGCAACGACGCGCCGCCTCAAGATCATCCAGCTCAAGACGATACACGACGCAGTGTGAGTAATCGCGGGGCGATTCGTCGCCACCGCTCACCGCCTCTTTGCGGTCATCCACCGTCACGCGCAGTAAAAGCGCTTGTTGCGTCCTGCACGCTTGGGTAGCGTCTCTTCAGAAACCAGATGCGTCGGGAGGCGTTTCACCATGAGAGCTGTTTTTGTGTTGCTGGCGGTAGCTTCACTTTATGGTTGCGGGGGAGGTGGCGGCGGAACCACCACCAGCCCAACCAACAATGGCGTCAACACTCCTCCTCCAGCCGGTGGGATTTCGGTCACCAACAACATGTTTAGCCCCGGCACGAAGACCGTGGCTGTCGGAGCCAGTGTTCAATGGGCGTGGAGCACGTGCACGGGTGATGCCTACAGCGGTCAGACTTGCGTCCAGCACAGCGTAACCTTTGACGACGGATCCGCCTCGTCGGCGCTGCAGGATCAGGGAACGTTTAACAGGACGTTCAGCACCGCCGGCACGTACATGTATCACTGCTCGGTGCACGGTACACAGGGGATGACGGGAACCATCACGGTCCAGTAATCGCCGACTGTCAACCGTGAGCGGTCGTTCGGGCGCTGCGGTCTGAAGAAATCTCGAAGCAGCACTTTGGACGTCCCGAACGATCGCACCGCTCCGTCACCTCCGCGCCGACCACTTCGGCCACGAGGGAAGTGACGGCGGCACACACGCAGTGATCCGCTTCGACAGCGGTCGAAAGGGGGCATGCGCGCCCGACGATGCGGTACGTCCCGCCCGATTTTTCAACCGCTGTCAATCCGCCAAGCGAGTTGAGCAAATGCGAGGCGCCCGTCGCGCGGGACGAAAGCGAGCCTGTGGAATGACCGATATCGCGCGCGAGTCGTTTGCCGACCCTCTTCAGAAACGCGACGAGCTGCGGAGCCGAGGTTTGGTCGCGGAGCTCCTCCAGGCACGCTATCAGCACCGGCGCGTAAGCACGGGAGAACGATTCCTCTCCCTCCGCGCTAAGCGCGAAGAGGGTTGCTGGTTGTCCCGCGCCACGAGTCCTCCGCACTCCTTCCTTACGCACGTTGCCCGCGCGCTCGAGCGCCTCCAGGTGAAAGCGCACCGCGTTATCCGTTACGCCCAGCCGTTCGGCGAGATCGTCAACGGTCCACGCGCCCTCTCGCAACAGGGCGAGGAGTCGAGCGCGTGTCGCGTCCGTACGAAGCTTGGGAAACCGACCTTGGATTTCAGTCATCTGCCCTCAGTTTAACGCCGTCCGGCGAATAAGTCAAAGAAAAACTTGACTTATTCCAGGGAGTCCGATAACCTCGAACTGCAAGGCAGTTCACCCGTTCGGTCTCTCTTGGAGGTTACGAATGATTTCGCTCAACCGCAGCATGCTCAGGTATGGCGTCATGGCAGCATTGGCGATCGCCTACGGATTGCCTGTCTCAACAGCCTGGTCCCAGACCAGCGCGCCCAGGCTCGACGACCCCACAATTGTCGCAATATTTGATGCGGCCAACACGTATGATATGGAGACAGGATCGCTCGCTGTCAGCAAAGGTCACTCAAAGGCGGTTCGTGATTTTGGGGCAATGCTCGTTCGCGATCACCGGAACGTCCGGCAACAGGGTCGTGACCTCGCGAAGTCGCTCAAGGTGACCCCGACGCCACCCCGGGACTTCGCCCTCGCCAAGGCGCACGTTCAGGCGATGCGGTCTCTCCGCAGTCTCAAGGGAAGAGCATTCGACCGCGCTTTTCTCAAACAAGAGGTTGATTTTCATAATGCTGTTCTCGACGCGGTGACTCATACATTGCTGCCGGCGACTCAAAACGCCCAAGTGAAGGATTTGGAGACGAAGATCGCGCCCGCTTTCGTGGCACACCGCGACCGCGCTCAGAGCCTTCTCGACGAGCAGAAGTGACCGAGCATTCCGATGAGCTGACTGGCCCCGACCTGACCAAGGGTGTCGAGGTCAGCACCATTGGTCCCGGTCAGCTCATCGCCGGTCATGCGTTTGGGGAGCCGGTGCTACTCGTTCACGTTGAACCAAACTGGTTCGCCATCGGGGGCAAGTGCACGCATTACGGGGCCCCGCTCGACGAGGGCGTTCTCGTCAGCGAAACCATCCGTTGCCCTTGGCACCATGCCTGTTTCGAGCTGCACAACGGAGCAGCGTCCCGAGCGCCCGCTCTCAACGATCTGCCCACGTACGATGTTGCTGTCGAGAGCGACATCGTACGAGTCACGCGCAAGCGAGATCACGGTCAACAGAAAGCAGAAGGCCACCGAGCTCGGGGGTCGTGCGCGCCGGAACGTTGTCTGTTCGAAGAGACGCCCACCGCGGGGCCCGAGTCGGTCGTGATCATCGGCGCGGGAGCCGCGGGTAATGCTTGCGCGGAGATGCTGCGGCGTGAGGCATATCGGGGACCGATCCTCGTCATTGATCCGGATCCGGATGCGCCATACGACCGGCCCAACCTTTCAAAGGATTATCTGGCCGGTAACGCGCCGGAGGAGTGGCTTCCACTGCACCCCAGGGAGTTTTACGCCGCGCAGCACATCGAGATTCTCTCCGGGCTGGAGGCGAGCACGCTCGACGTCAAATCGAAGACGGTGCATCTGAGCGATGGCAGCGCTCGCAAGTACGGCTGTCTGCTCATAGCGACTGGGGCGACTCCCATCCGCCTCGACGTTCCCGGCGGAGATCGAATCAATTATCTGCGCACCCTCGGAGATTGTCGCGCAATCATAGGAATGCTCGGCGCCGCGAAGACGGCAGTTGTCATTGGCGCGAGCTTCATCGGATTGGAAGTTGCCGCGTCACTCGTGGCTCGCGGATTAAAGGTGAGCGTCGCGGCTCCGGAGACACTTCCCCTCGAAAAAGTGCTCGGACGCGAGCTGGGAACGCTCGTCATGAACGTTCACGAACAGCACGGTGTCACTTTCCGCCTCGGTCGCAGTGTCACATCCGTCGACGAGAAGAGTGTGGTTCTCGACGACGGGAGCCGGCTCGATGCGGATCTGGTTGTTGCCGGGATCGGAGTGCGGCCAAATCTCAAGCTCGCCGAATCGGCGGGTCTGATGCTCGATAACGGTCTCGCCGTCGATGAGTTTCTTGAGACCAGCGCCAGTGGAGTCTTTGCCGCCGGCGACGTGGCACGGTGGCCGGACGCGTACTCCGATCTCCGTCTCCGCATCGAGCACTGGGTGGTCGCGGAGCGCCAGGGACAGGTCGTCGCACTCAACATGCTCGGCGGCCGCGCTCGCTTCGACGACATTCCGTTCTTCTGGAGTGAGCACTACGACAAGTTGTCAATTCGGTATGTCGGTCATGTCGAGCGCTGGGACGAAACCAGAATCGAAGGCGACGCGATGAAGTTGGACTGTGCCGTCTCCTATATGGTCGGAGGGAAGCGCAGGGCAATGGCGACGATCAACCGGGACCGCAGGAATCTGCAGACGGAAGTGGAGATGGAAACGGAGCTGTTGCTCAAACCACCGCCCGCTGTAACCGTCGAAGCGCTGGAGGCCTGACCAGTGGCGCATTCCTACGGCGGAACTCCGCAAAACTGACGGGCGATCGACCTTACGCGCTACTGCCTGCTGATCGCGAACATGTGCGCGATATCCTCCTCAAATTCCTGGATACGCGCGCTTTTCGTTTGATCGTTCCAGCCGAGCAACGGCGCAACGATGTCCGCTGCCTGTGGAGCGACGCTCTTGCCGTGATCACGCGTCTCGAACGCCAGGTGCGTGCGGCGGATCAACAAATCGCTAATTGTGTGTGCCATCTCGTTGGCAACCCCGTACACGAGATGCGCTCCCGTATAGTCGAGTCCTTCGACCAGCAGTTTCGCGAGAGCTGCGTCCTCGCGCTGTAGTCGCGCGATTTCTTTCTGGCGATCCACACCGGGAAGCTCGACGGAGTCGGTGGGAGCCGCGCTCCTCTTCAGCCCAAGCGCCTGCTGAACACGATCTACGATCTCGGCCGCCATCGACCGGTACGTCGTCAGCTTTCCGCCGGTGACGTTGATGACACCCGAGCCATCGGTCAGAATGCTGTGCTCGCGCGAGACCGCGCTCGGGTTTGCGGCCTGTCCGCTCGCGAGTGGCCGGATTCCCGCCCAGGCGCTCACCACATCATCCCGAGTGAGCTGAGCCCGCGGGAAGTACGCATTCGCCGAGTGAAGCAGATAATCCACGTCGCCGACGGAGGCGTGCACCGTCTCCGGGGATTCGTCAGTCCACGTATCCGTCGTGCCGATGATCGCTTGCGTGCCCGCGGGAAGACAGAACATCACGCGACCATCCACCGGGGAGACCAGGGTAAGCGCGTCCCGATTCCCCACACGCTCCCGGGGAACGCCGATGTGTGCTCCCTTGCTGCCGTGCAGCCGTCTCGCGCGTTCGCCGCTGTCGAAGGTGTTTTGCCAGACGCCGGTGGCATTGACGACGACCCGCGCGCGGAACTCCCTGCTTTCGCCGGTGTGCTGCGATCTCGCGATCGCTCCCACAGCCTTGCCGGCGTCGCGAATTATATCGGTTACGCGAGTATGACTGATGACGGTTGCGCCGAGCTCTCGAGCGGCAATGGCGTTCGCGACCGTTAGTCGTGCATCGTCGGTGGATGCGTCGTAGTAGACGGCGCCCCCGGTCAATCCCGTGCTCTTCAGAGACGGCTCACGGTCCAGCGTCTCGGCCGCGTTCAGCGTCGAGTGCTTTCTCGATCGTCCCAAGGCCATGAGCTGATAAACGAGCAGCCCGGCGCTCAGTTTCACTTTTCCGACACGCGCGCCACGGTAGATCGGCCATGTGAACGCCAGCGGCGTGACGAGATGCGGGGCAATTCGAAGCAGCGTCTGACGCTCGCGGATCGACTCGTGAACAAGGTGGAGCTGTCCCTGTTCAAGGTATCGAATGCCGCCGTGAATCAGCCGCGAGGAACGGCCCGACGTCCCGCTGCCGAAATCATCACGCTCGATGAGCGCGACCTTCAACCCGCGCATTGCCGCGTCGCGCGCGACTCCGCACCCGGTGATGCCGCCTCCGATCACAAGGACGTCGAATTTCTCTCCGGAGATTTCAGCCATTCTCATCGATGATTAGGAGTGCCAAAAGCAGCGGAATTATAAGAAAATTTGACCGCAAGATTCGGATATCGCGCCTGCTGACGCACCGGCATCCTTCGGCACCAACAAGAAAACAGATCGTTTCCACCAGTGAGGATACCATGCAGTCCTATAGCGTAGTGGCCGTCGGAGACCGAATCGCAAATGCCGAGAGCTATGTTTCCATCGGTACCCTTAAACCAGAGGTCCAGCGGCTACTTCTGGATCGCGATGTAGCCTATATCCATGTGCGTGATACTGACGCCGGCTGTTATGATTTCTGTAATGAAAGGGCGAGCGACAAAGAAGGTGTCAATGAGAGCAAAACATCCAACGGAGGAGGCTCCCGTGAATGAAGCTATTGCCTGGGAGTCAGTGCTCCACAGAGACTCCTCCGCCGATGACCGCCTCCGCTACGGTGTCACCACGACGGGCATCTATTGCCGCCCATCGTGTCCGTCGCGGCGGCCAAAGCGCGATAACGTCGCTTTCTTCTCGTCCTCGGAGGCGGCGGAACGCGCCGGATTCCGGGCCTGCCGACGGTGCCGTCCCAATCGAGCGAAGTCGACCCACCCCGCGGTCGATCGCGCGCGGGATTACATCGACAATCACATGGCCGATTTGGGCGATGAGCGCATCACCCTCGAGCTGCTCGGCGAGCAGTCGGGACTCAGCCCGTATCATCTCCAGCGAAAATTCAAGGAGCTGCTCGGAGTCAGCCCGGCCCAATACATTCGCGCGCGAAAGAGCGAGCGCCTCAAGGGCGAGCTAAAGCGGGGCGAGACGGTTAGCCGCGCCACCTTCGGAGCCGGCTATGGATCGAGCAGCAGAGTCTACGGCGACTCCGACCAAAGGCTCGGCATGACGCCGGCCACGTATCGGCGCGGTGGCGCGGGAGCACACATCGACTACGTGATTGCGACAACATCGCTCGGGACGCTACTGGTCGGTGCAACCGATCGCGGTGTCTGCGCGGTTACACTCGGCGACAATGCGAAGGCTCTCGAGGCAGCGCTTGGGCGCGAGTATCCCGCTGCCACGCGCACGCGCGTCGCAACTCCGTCGAGCTCGCTATGCGTGTGGGTGGCTGAAATCATTGAGGCGGTTGATAGCGATCGAGTGAGACTGGACATTCCGTTCGACATTCAGGCCTCGGCGTTTCAGTGGAAAGTCTGGCGTGAGCTGCAGAAGATTCCGTTTGGCCAGACACGCTCATATGGCGAGATCGCGAGTGCCATCGGAGCTCCGAAAGCAGTACGCGCAGTGGCGAGCGCGTGCGCGAACAATCGAGCTGCCGTCGTCATCCCCTGCCATCGTGTCGTAAGACAGAGCGGTGCGCTCGGTGGATATCGATGGGGGGTCGAGCGCAAGCGGTTGCTGCTCGAGAAAGAGCGTGCCATGAGAGAGGAAGGCGTGTCCTAGATAGATAAACGGCGCCCGTCTAAGTTCCCTTCATGGCAACATTCGGGAACGGGCGCCGCGTCGCGATAGTCGCGGGCGTGCGGACGCCATTTGCAAAAGCCGGAACAGCCTTCAAGTCGATTTCCGCGATCGAGCTTGGCAAGTTGTGCGTCGCGGAGTTGCTGCAACGCACGAATCTGGATGGAAAGGAAGTGCAGGCCCTGGTGTTCGGCACCGTGGTTCCATCAGTGGTCGAGCCGAACATCGCGCGCGAGGTCTCACTGCTGCCGCTCTTACCGAAAGGTGTCCAGGCATATACCGTGAGCAGAGCGTGCGCGTCGGCGAATCAGGCGATCACCGACGCCGCCGACCAGATCGCCCTTGGCCACCTCGATGTCGCGATCGCGGGCGGCTCGGAATCACTCTCCAACATTCCGATTCTCCACTCGCAAAGATTCGCCGAGACACTCGTTCTGGCATCGAAGGCCAAATCTCTACCCGCGCGCCTCAGGATTCTCGCCCGCCTTCGTCCCAGGGATTTCATTCCGATCACGCCTGCGATCGCCGAGCCTACGACCGGCGAGACAATGGGACAGTCGGCGGAAAAGATGGCCAAGCTCAACGCCATTTCGCGCGAGGAGCAGGATCACTTCGCCCTCCGCTCGCATCGTCTCGCGTCCGCGGGTACTGCCGACGGGAGACTGACAGCCGAGATAATGCCAGTCTACGTACCGCCGAAGTTCGAGAGCGTGCTGACGTCGGACAACGGCATTCGCGAGGACACGAGCTACGAACAGCTCGCGGCGCTCAAGCCTGTGTTCGACAGGAAATACGGTTCAGTGACCGCCGGGAATTCCTCGCCGCTCACCGATGGTGGCGCCTGCGTTCTCCTCATGAACGAGGAAAAGGCGAAGGCGCTCGGCTATCCTACACTCGGGATAATCAGATCGTACGCCTACGCCGCGCTCGATCCCGGAGAGCAGCTTCTTCAGGCTCCGGTCCTGGCGGCGCCGGTCGCGCTCAAGCGGGCCGGGCTCACGTTGAAGGACATCGACCTGGTGGAAATGCACGAAGCGTTTGCCGCCCAGGTGTTGTCGAATCTCAAGGGATTCGAGTCGAAGTGGTGGGCCGAGAGAGCGGGTTTCTCGCAACCGGTGGGTGAAGTGGATCGGGCGAAGCTCAACGTCATGGGCGGCTCGATCGCCATTGGGCATCCATTCGGCGCGACCGGCGCGCGAATCACGACGACGCTACTGAACGAGCTGCGGCGCCGTGACGGGCGATTCGGATTGATGACCGTATGCACCGCCGGCGGTATGGGCTTCGCGATGGTCGTAGAGAGAACACGATGAGCTCGGCTTCGGAAGTGACGATCGGCGGATTGGTCGGGACACGGTGGAAACCGGCGCTCTCGGTCGAGGTCACCGACGGCATCGCGATCATCACGTTCGACCTTCCGAACGAGTCGGTCAACAAGCTGAACCGCGCGGTGAAGGACGAGTTCGTCGCGCTCGTGAGCAGACTCGAGCGCGATGCGACTGTTCAGGCGGCGGTGTTCATCAGTGGCAAGCCCGACGTCTGGGTTGCCGGCGCCGACATCGAAGAGTTTCTCGAACTCAAGACGGCGGCTGACGCGGAGCGGCTGAGCAGAGATGGACAGATGCTGCTCGACTCGATCGAACACCTGCGGGTTCCGATAATCGCCGCGATACATGGCGCGTGCCTCGGTGGTGGACTCGAGACGGCGCTTGCCTGTCGCTACCGTATTGGGACGGACCATCCCAAGACCATCCTCGGTCTTCCGGAAGTCCAGCTGGGATTGATTCCCGGCGGCGGCGGGACACAACGATTGCCGCGCCGAATCGGGCTCACCAATGCGCTGGACCTGATTCTCACCGGCAAGCAGGTCCGCGCGAAAAAAGCGCTCGACCTCGGCTTGATCGACGAGCTCGTGCACCCGTCGATACTCCGCACCATAGCCATTCAGCGCGCGCGCGAGGTCGCGGAGGGGAAACGGAAGAGCGAGCGGCACGCTGGAGGAATGAAGGGCCTGCTCATCGATGGGAACCCCGCGGGACGCGCGATCGTGCTCCGGAAGGCGCGCGAACAGACGCTCGCGAAATCGCGGGGACATTATCCCGCTCTTATTGCCGCCATCGATGCCGTCGCCGCCGGTTACGAGAAGGGCGTTGCACATGGGTATCGCGAGGAGTCCCGCCACTTCGGGGAGATGGCGATGACAGATGTGTCGCGACAGCTGATCTTCCTCTTCTTCGCGACGAACGAGTTGAAGAAGGATCCCGGCGTCGAGCCCTCACAACACCCGGAACTGCCTGTCGCAGCGTTCGAGCCGCTGCCCGTCAACAAGATCGCGATCATCGGCGCCGGATTCATGGGAGCGGGGATCGCTTCGATCGCGGTGCAGCATGGGAGTCTCGTACGTCTCAAGGACGCCGATCACGCTCGTGTCGCGAAGGGTTACGCGGCGGTGCGTGATATCCTGAAGGAGCGGCTCACCAAAAAGCAGATCAACAAAATCCAGTACAGCGACTACATGGCGCTGCTAGGCGGAACCGTCGACTATTCAGGATTCGGCAATGTCGATCTCGTGATCGAGGCGGTGTTCGAGGATCTCGCGATCAAGCATCAGGTGTTGCGAGAGACGGAGGCGTCGATCAGTCCCAATGCGATCTTCGCCACTAATACATCTACCATCCCGATTTCTCTCATCGCGCAAGCATCGAGCCGTCCCGAGCGAGTGCTCGGCATGCACTTCTTCTCCCCGGTGCAGAAGATGCCCCTTCTCGAGGTGATCACGACAGCGGAGACGTATCCGCAGGTGACCGCGACGGCGGTCGCGTACGGGAAGAAGCTGGGAAAGACCGTCATCGTCGTGAACGACGGACCAGGATTCTACGCCAACCGGATACTCTCGCCGTACATCAACGAGGCTGCCATTATGCTCGACCAGGGTGTTGCGGTCGACATAATCGACAGGGCTCTCGTCGATTTCGGATTTCCCGTCGGCCCGATCACGCTCATCGATGAAGTCGGACTTGATGTCGCGACCAAGGCGGGGAAAATCATGGCCGATGCGTATCCGGACCGGATGCAGCCGGCGAAATCGATTCAAGCCGTTGTTGCGGCGGGGCGTTACGGGCGAAAATCGAAGAAGGGTTTTTTCACGTACGATAAGGAAGGGAAGAAGGGAGAGGTCGACCCTTCGGTGTATGGCCTGTTCCTCACGCCAGGCAGCATTCCAATTGTGAAATCCATCGCGCCTCCTACGGGAGCGGAGGAAACGGCTAGACCGGAGATGCCGGCCGTACAGATTCAGCAGCGGACCGTCCTTGCGATGCTCAACGAAGCCGCGCGGTGCCTGAGCGATGGGATCATTCGCTCGGCGCGTGATGGCGATGTTGGGGCAGTGTTCGGGATCGGTTTCCCACCATTTCGCGGCGGACCATTCCGCTACATGGATTCACTCGGCATCCAGATCGTCGTTCAGCGGCTCGAGGACCTGAACGCCCGCTTTCCGGGACGTTTCGACCCGGCGGACCTGCTGCTCGAAATGGCTCGACGGAGGCAGGTCTTCTATCCCGACGAGCGCTCGTGAGGAGAGGAGTGCCGGCCGAAGTGCGTTCGTCGTTTGTTGCAGTGGCGGCAATGGTTGGACTCGTCGCGTGCGCGCCACCAACGCCGCGACGGCTGACTCCGGCGGACTATCCCCGCACTCGCCCCGAGCTGACACGATATCGCGAAACCTCTCATTACGCGGACGTCAGAAAGTTTCTCGACTCGCTGCGGGTGCTCCGAGCGCCTCTGGCTTTTGGATCGATCGGCAAGACGAGTGAAGGGAGAGAGATTCCCTATGTCATCGCCTCCAGACCGCTCGTTTCCACGGCATCCGAGGCGAAGCAGCTGGGACGCCCGATTGTGTACGTCCAGGGCAACATTCACGCGGGCGAGGTCGAGGGAAAGGACGCGCTCCTGGCGCTGATTCGCGATCTCGCTTTTTCGAGCAAGCCGAACGTGCTCGACTCCATCGTTCTGATCGTTGTGCCGATCTACAACGCCGACGGGAACGAGCGATTTGCGCCGCAATCGGTGAATCGCACGGAGCAGAATGGGCCCGAGCAGGTGGGAGTCCGTCCGAATGCGCAGAATCTCGATCTCAACCGCGACTACGTAAAGGCAGAAGCTCCGGAGACACGCGCGTCACTTACAATGTTCAACACCTGGGATCCGGACGTGTTCGTTGATCTCCACACGACCGACGGAAGCTTCCATGGATACGCGCTGACCTATTCCCCGTCGTTGAGCCCGGCCGCGGTGTTCGGAGGAGTTTACGCGCGCGACTCACTGCTACCGGTTCTGCGCGAGCGAATGCGGACGCGCGACGGCTTCGAGGTCTTCGATTACGGAAACTTCATTTCCGACCAGCCCGGCGCCATTGCGGACACGAGCGTGCATGAGGGCTGGGCAACGTACGACCCGCGCCCGCGCTTCGGCACCAACTATTATGGAATTCGCGGCCGCATCGGAATCCTGAGCGAAGCGTACTCGCACGATTCGCTCGCCCGGCGCGTCGCTTCCACCTACGCGTTCGTCAAGGAGGTTCTTTCGCTGGTTGCCGAGAAAGGAGCCGCGATCAAATCGCTGACCGCGCGTGCGGATAGCCAGCCGCTGGTGTGGGGTCGGTCTCCCGATTCCGTGCAAATGATCGCCGTTAGATCCGAGCTAATCACGACGCCACGAGTGATGGACGTCATCAAGGAGGATCTTGAGAAGACCGGCGACTCCTCTTTGACCCAGCCGGGCGTCCCGCGTGGCGAGCGGCGCACCGGGCGCTTCAGAACGGTTCGCATGCCTGTCTACGATCGCTTTACATCGACGCTCGATCGGACACCCCCGGCGGCTTACGTGGTGGCGCCCGGGGACACCGCGGTCGCGACATTACTCCGGCTCCACGGCATTCGCGTCGATCGTTCCGATTCCGCCTGGAGGGCGCGCGGGGAATCCTTCACAATCGATTCGATCATCACCGCTCCGCGGACGTTTCAAGGGCACCACGAAGTCCGTCTCAAAGGCCGATGGGAGCGAGGATTGCAGACACTTCCATCGAAGTCATTCATCGTATCCACGGCGCAGCCACGCGGCGAGCTCGTCGTCTATCTGCTCGAGCCGGAGAGCGACGACGGCTTCACTACCTGGAATCTGTTCGACGGCGAACTCAAGAAGGGTGGCCAGTTCCCGGTGACAAGAATCTTCGATCTCTCAAGGCGTGGTCGCGCCGCCAATCGCCGATCGTCAGCGTCAACCACACAGCTACTCCAGAACTGATGCTCCGCAGTGCACTGCTCTACCTTTCGGACCAGCAGCAGATATTCAAATTCGTCCGCAACAACAGGGTGGCAAAAAGCTTTGCCAACCGGTTCGTCGCCGGCGAGACTGTCGATACGGCTCTCGCCGCCGTTGCGAGGCTCAACGCTCGTGGGATCACGGCATCTCTCGATCTTCTGGGCGAGAGCGTCCACAACGAGGCGGAAGCGCGCGCCGCGGGCGAGGCGTACATCAGCATGCTCGACCGTATCCACAAGCAGAAAGCGGACGCCAACGTATCAGTCAAGCTCACGGCAATGGGGCTCGACATCTCCGAAGACCTCTGCGTCGCGAACATGCAGAAGATCCTTCAGCGCGCGCGCGACTGTGCCTCGTTCGTGCGCATCGACATGGAGTCGAGCGAATACACTCAACGCACGCTCGATCTGTTCGAGCAGCGGCTCTATCCGGCGTACCGCGAGAACGTGGGGATCGTGCTCCAGAGTTATCTGTACCGCACGTTCTCCGACGTCGAGCGCGCGATCTCGATGAAGGCGCGCGTCCGCCTTTGCAAGGGAGCCTACAAGGAGCCGGAGACGGTCGCCTTTCCGGACAAGAAGGACGTCGATGCGAACTACGTTCGCTGCATGCACGAGCTGATGCTCAAGGGGAACTACCCTGGCATCGCTACACACGACGAGGCGATCATCAGGGAGGCGAAGCGATTCGCCAAGGCTAACGATGTCGCGCCCGATCGTTATGAGTTCCAGATGCTCTACGGAGTGCGACGCGATCTCCAGGATCGGCTGGTCCGCGAGGGCTACCGCATGAGGGTGTACGTTCCATTCGGAACCCAATGGTACCCGTACCTCATGAGGCGTCTGGCAGAACGTCCGGCCAACGTCGCGTTTCTCACCGGCAACGTATTCAAGGAGATGGTCGGCAAGCGCCGGCTCCGCTGACGATGGGCAGATTCCTTCCCCCCGACCATTCGAAGGGCGACCCGAATACGATCGGCGGGTACATGGCGGTGCACGATCGCCCAGCTGCGTTCGAAGGAAGCGATGGCGCTTCCTACAGCGTAGAGATCGTGAGTGACACCAGCGGAGAGAAGCAACGACCCTTTGCCGCCTATCTGCTGTTCGTCCGCTGGGGGCAGGGCGATCCCGTCGCGAGCGGGCATCTGGAGACGGATTTTCTGGCCTTCGCCGCGACAGAGGAAGAGGCGCGCAGGATGGTGGGCGCGCTATCGCTCAACGAAGTGAAGTTGAAACTCGATGACCTGATCAAGGCGAGGCGCAGCGAGCTGCTGCCGTGGTGGGATTCGATGCGCAACGAGGGTACCAGTTGACGCGCAAGGAGGGCGTCGTGCTCAAAGGAACGGGCGGAGTATGGCACGTCCGTGCCGACTCCGGAGAGACGCATGAGGCGTCGCTTCGAGGCAGACTCAAGCAGGAGCGCAAGGAAGAAAGGAAGCTGGCGGTCGGTGATCGCGTCGTTCTGGAGATCGATGAGCGCGGCGTCCATTGGGCGATCGCGGAAATCCTGCCTCGACATTCAAAGCTGGCGCGGCGCGAACCAGGGGCGGGGCAGGGCGAGCGCATCGTCGCCGCCAACGTCGACCAGGTCGTCGTTGTCTTTTCCGCGGCCAAGCCGGAGCCCCACCGCCGGATGCTCGACCGGTTTCTGGTGATTGCGGAAGGGAATTCGCTTCAGTCCCGGATCGTCATCAACAAAATCGAGCTGGTCGACAAGGAAGCAACGCAACGGGCATTCGCCGATTACGTCGCGGCCGGCTATCCCGTGCATCTCACCAGCGTCAAGCAGCGCATCGGGCTCGATGAGCTGCACGACGTGCTCGCCGGGAAAACCTCGGTGCTCACCGGACCGTCGGGTGTCGGCAAATCCTCACTGATGAACGCCATGTATCCGGGACTCGATCTTCGCGTCGGCGAGATCAGCGAGTCCGTGAACAAGGGCCGGCACACGACCGTGGGCGCATTGCTCCACCCGTTGCCTGACGGTGGTTACGTCGTGGATACTGCCGGCTTGCGCGAGGTCGGAATGTGGGGCCTCGCGTCCCAGCACCTCGACGAATGCTTCCGCGAGTTTCGTCCGCACATTGCGGAATGCAAGTTCGGGGACTGTACTCATCGGGTCGAGCCCGGATGCGGGGTGCGTCGCGCGGTGGCCGAAGGCTCGATCAGTGCCGAACGCTACGACAGCTACCTTCGACTGCGGGAAGAGATTGAGGATTCGGAGAGGAAGTGGGCGCCGTACTCCGCAGCATCTAAAGCGAAGAAACGGCGTTGAATGTCGCAACTGAATAGCTGCAACTGAATAGGCGAGAGGTCTCAGTGGCAGAGATTTCAGTTGGTTAGTTCACTACGCCCCGACTTATCTCGAAGGATACAGGGCACTAGGAACTGCCTGTGCCCTGAATGCCACAGAGGTAAGTCCGGGCGTCGTGAACTGAATAACTTGCAACTTACCTACTGGGACCTCTCGCCTATTCAGTTGTAGTTAATGGGTCCCTGAAGACTCCTCCTCAAGCTCCACCGTCCAGTCTAGCTGGATATCGCTCCTGAGCGAATCACGCACCGAACAGTACTTCGTCGCCGATAGCTCTATCGCGCGCAACGCCTGGTCCTTCGCGATCCCTTGTCCGCCGATGCGGAAGTTGAGCGTGATGTGCTTGTAGCGCCGGGGAATAGTCTCGACGCGCTCTCCAACCACGTCGATCTCCAGCGACTCGATCGGAGTGCGCTGCTTCGCGAGGATATCGATCACGTCGTAGGAGACACACGTTGCCAGCGCGCTGAGAAGCGTTTCAGGCGGACTTTGTCCGGTCTCACCCTCGCCATCGATGCGGGCCGTCGGACCATTCGGACGTCCCGCATCGAAGCGGTGACCACCAACCCAATTGACGTGTATGAGCGACGGTTTCGTCGCCGTTTTCGCCGGTGCCGGTGCTGTCACTTCTCCGGGCCCTTCTCGATCGGAGCGCGAACTGCGTTGCCCCACTCCGTCCAGCTACCGTCGTAGTTCCGCACGCGATCGTAGCCCAAGAGATAGGTGAGCACGAACCAGGTATGGGAGGATCTCTCGCCAATGCGGCAATACGCGACGATATCGTCGCCTTTCTTGAGACCCTTCTCCTGCTCGTAGATGGCGCGCAAGGAAGCGGCATCCTTGAAGCTTCCATCCGGATTCGCAGCACGCGCCCAGGGAATGCTGCGCGCACCCTTGATGTGACCGCCACGCAGAGTTCCTTCCTGCGGGTAGTCGGGCATGTGGGTGCGCTGCCCGGTGTATTCCTCGGGTGAGCGTACATCGATTAGAGGCTTACCCGCCGACGAGTGCTCGCGCACCTGCTGGAAAAAAGCGCGAATCTTCTCATCCGAACGCTTTGGCGCTTTGTAGCTGCTTTTGGCAAGGCGCGGCACTTCTGTATTGAAGGGACGGCCTTCCTGCTCCCACTTGATGCGTCCGCCGTCCAGCAGCTTTGCGTTGGTGAAGCCAAATAGCTGGAACACCCAGAAGGCATATGCTGCCCACCAGTTGTTCTTGTCGCCATAGAACACGACGGTCGTGTTCTCGTCGATTCCTTTCTCCCGAAGGAGTCTCTCGAATTGCTCCGAAGAGACGTAGTCGCGCAGCACAGGATCATTGAGATCCTCGTGCCAGTCCACCTTCTGCGCCCCAGGAATGTGCCCGGTGTCGTAGAGCAGCACGTCTTCGTCGCTCTCGATGATTCTGATGTTCGGGTCGTCGAGATGCTCGGCGAGCCAGTTCGTGCTCACGAGAACTTCAGGGTGCACGTAACCCTTGCCGGCGATGCCCGGATCGACGGCGGATCCATTGCTTGTGATTGTCGCCCCCATGGTTCGCTCCTGAAAAAGGAGAGCTTCTAGCATAATCAGGTGGAATCCATGGCGGGGCAAGTGTGGCGCGCGTAAGCATGTGTATCTTTGCTTAATGGGTGACCGGAAGCAGCCTCAGATGGAGCCGTACTCGCATCACGTGCTCGTATGCACCGGCGACTTCTGCTCGCCCAACCGCGGCGGAAGACAGCTCTACTCGCTGCTCACCGATCTGCTCCAGCGCGAGGACCTGCTTTTTGGCCCCCAGCGCGTCAAGCGCGGTGAAACTCCGTGCCTTGGCGTGTGTAGCAACGGACCGATCGTCGTCGTGTATCCGGAAGGCATCTGGTACTCCGAGGTCACGCCGGCGCTACTGGAGCGAATCGTCGTCGAGCACCTCAAGAACGGAAAGCCGGTCGATGAGGCGGTCTTTCACCGGCTCTAGCTACTGCCTTACCTTTCAGCGCATCCAGCACCAATTGCAGTGACGCCACCATCGCCCTTCAATCCACGCAGACTCGCGCTCGGGGCTGCGAAAAAACTGATTTTCGAAAACGAAGATCCGGAGACGGCCCTCCAGCGCCTCGCCGGACTCACGTCGATCGACAATCGCGGCGCCTTGAGCCCGGAGAGCAAGTCAATGTCACGCACGCGCAGCACGATTCTCAACAACCTCGACGAGATGTACCGCGAAGCGTTCGAACGCGCGAAAGCCTCGGGCGATCAGACCCAGATGGCAACGCTCGACTTCGCATATCGAAGGGAGCAGCTCTACTTCGAGATTCTGCTCGACGTTCGCGACGCGCTTGAGCGTCGGTAACCCGGCCGTCCCCGCGGCCCGGACAGTTGGGCTGTGAATAGTCTCTGGGGCTGGATCGGATTCAACGTCGTTGTCCTCGCGATTCTCGCGCTCGACCTCGGCGTGCTCCATCGCCGATCGGAAAAGGTTTCTCTCAGGGAAGCCGCGATCTGGAGCGGGGTCTGGGTCGCTCTCTCCCTCTGCTTTGCGTTCGCGGTCTATCGCACCATGGGGAAGGAGTCGGGACTCGAGTTCCTGACCGGATACCTCATCGAGTACGCGCTCTCTGTCGACAACATCTTCGTGTTCGTGCTGATCTTCTCCTACTTCAGCGTTCCGGAGAAATACCAGCACCGCGTGCTATTCTGGGGAATCATCGGCGCACTCGTTCTGCGCGGCGTCATGATCGTCGCCGGATCGGCATTGGTCACGCGCTTCGCCTGGACGCTCTACATCTTCGGCGCGTTCCTGGTCGTCACGGGACTGAGAATGGCGCTCCAGAAGGACGAGGTAGCGTACAACCCGGAGCGCGATCCGGTTCTGCGTCTGGCGCGCAAACTCGTTCCGGTGACCCCTGATTACCGGGGCGACAAGTTCTTCGTCCGGGAGCCCGACGCCAAGGGCAGGAACCGGTACGCAGCGACCCCGCTCTTCATCGTCCTCCTCATCGTCGACACGACGGACATCATCTTCGCCACGGACTCAATCCCCGCCATCTTCGCCGTCACGCGGGACCCCTTCATCGTCTATACCTCGAACATCTGCGCAGTGCTCGGCCTGAGGGCCCTTTATTTCCTTCTGGCGAATGTTGTAGACAAGTTCGTGTACCTGAAGCTGGGGCTATCGGTCGTCCTTATTTTCATCGGGGCCAAGATGCTCCTCGAGCCCCTCATCCATCTCCCGATCGTTGCTGCACTTGGCGTGGTCGGAGTACTCCTGGGGACATCGATCGTGGCCTCAGTAAAATGGCCGCGCACAGGGCACTAAACGGCGTTTCGGGGTTACGCTTAGTCAGACCCGAACGTCTTTTTTTAGCACTCCCCCTCCGTCTCACACACAAGAATCGGGATTTCAGCATGAGATTCATTTTGCGCATCGCGAGCGCCGCATTCGCGCTCGCTCCGCTGTCTTACATTAGTGCTCAGGCAGTCACCAAGTCCCCCATCGCCATCTCGCCCTCCGCGGCGAAGAACCTGGCGATGGATTTTCGCACGATCGTGACTACTTCGGGGATGCCCGACACCGGGGTCATCCAGGGTCACGCAATCGGATCGTCCGACAAGCTGCGCATGGACCTGAAGATGAAGGGACCAGGCGCACAGGTTAGCCCGCTCGGCGGGCCCGGCGGCGAGGTCAGCATGATCCTTTCCGATAGCGGAAAGACCGTCACGTACCTCGATTCCAAGGCCAACCACTATCTGCGCGTTCGCCCCGCCGAGATGCTCGCGCAGGCGCAACAGACTGGTGTCAAAATGGCCTTCTCGGGAACGGAAGCGACGGTCGACAACCTTGGCGCTGGTCCGGCGATACTCGGCCACCCGACTTCTCATTACCGCATCGGCACCGGCATGACCATGACCATCAGCGCGATGGGTCAGGAGCAGACCGTGAAGATCTCGAGCACGTCCGATTATTACTACGCGAACGACATCAGGGGCGTAATCAATCCCTTCGCCAGCCTGAGCGGCGGTGACATGGCCGCGATGTTCGGCAGCTCCAGCAAGGAGTTCGCGGACAAAATGAAGGCGATGCAGGCCAAGCTCCCGAACAGCACACCGCTCCGGGCTTCCAGCTCGTCGACGATGATCTCCCAGGGCCAGACGCGCGTGACAAATACCCAGGCGGAAGTCACATCGGTCCAATGGGTGGATGCGAATCCCAAGGTGTTCGAGATTCCTTCCACCTTTACTCCGGTAACGCTTCCCGGCATGGCTGGATCACCGGGAGCTCAGGGAGGCGCAATCCCGCCCAGGTAGTTGACGGGATGCCAAATGAAAAGGCGGGCTCAAACGAGCCCGCCTTTTCTCTTGTCAGCCGGCGCAATTCAGAACTTCATGATCTCTTCGTAGGCTTGCCTGAAATCCTCGACCTGCGGAAGAATCGCATCTTCGAGCCTTGGAGCATATCCAACGAAGGTGTCTTCCGATGCCACACGCTTCACGGGCGCGTCCAGCCACGCGAAACACTCGTCCGCGATGGCCGCCGAGATCTCGGCGCCGAATCCCCAGGAGAGAGAATCCTCGTAGGCAACGATGACGCGCGAGTTTTTCCTGACGGACTCGAACACGGTTTCCCTGTCCCAGGGGCTTAGGGTCCGTAGATCGATCACCTCGACCGAGATTCCGCTGTCGGCAATCGTATTTGCCGCCGTAAGTGCACGCCGAACGGTCGCGCCATACGTGACGACGGTGACGTCGGTTCCTTCGCGCACCACCTTCGCTTTGCCGAAGGGGATCATGAAGTTGGGCCCGGGATACGCCGATTTGTTGTACGTCTGCCGGTAGAGGTGCTTGTGCTCGAGGAAGAGCACCGGATCGTCGCACCTGATCGCCGTCCGCAGGAGCCCATTGGCATCGAGCGCCGTCGCCGCGCACACGACGCGCAGTCCCGGACAGTGCGTGAAGATCGAGGCTCCCGTCTGCGAGTGATAGATCGCGCCGCGGATATACCCGCCGTAAGTAGTCCTCACGACGACCGGAGCAGAGAAGTTGTTGTTGGACCGCCAGCGCATGGTCGCCAGCTCGTTCCGCAGCTGCATGTATGCGGGCCAGATGTAATCGAAGAACTGAATCTCGACCACCGGTTTGAATCCGCGCAGAGCCAGACCGATCGCGCGGCCGATAATGTTGGCTTCCGCCAGCGGGGAGTTGTAAACGCGCGCGCTTCCGAATTCCTTCTGGAGACCCCGCGTAACCGTGAACACGCCGCCTTTTCCCTTGACCTTGTCGAGGTATTGGTCTCTCGATGCGTCAGCGACATCCTGGCCGAAGACGAGAATCTTCGGGTCGCGTCGCATCTCATCCCTCATGCAGGAGTTGAGCAGATCGACCATCGTCGTCGGCTCTCCCGAGAACTGCGGATCATCCTCGGTGTCGAACTGCTCGCTGGTGGGATCGACGTCGGGCGAGTAAACGCCGAAGTAGACTGTTTCCGGGCCCGGCTGCGGCTGGGCGAGAGCATCATCGGTCGCCGCCAGAACGATCGCATCCACCTCGTCCCGTAGTTGCTTCAGATCTTCGTCCGTCGCGTGACCTTCGCTGATAAGCCACTTCGGGAATTGCTTTACCGGATCACGCGCGGCATCCAAGTCGCGCTCGGTGGGCGGACGGTATTTCGTCTCGTCATCCGACAGCGAATGGGAGTACGGACGAATGACTCGCGCGTGCACGAGCGCCGGCCCTTTTCGCTGTCTCGCGTAGTCGACAGCGCGCTGCATGGTGTCGTAGCTGGCGAGCAGATCGCAGCCGTCCACCTCTTCGACCAGGAGATCGGGAAATGAGCAAACCAGCTTGGAAATACTACCGCCGGCGGTATTCACCTCGACCGGAACCGAGATGGCGTAGCCATTATCCTCGACCAGGTAGACCACGGGCAGCTTGAGGTTCGTAGCGGTGTTCAGGGACTCCCAGAATTCGCCTTCACTGGTCGTACCCTCACCGGTTGTGATGAGCACGACCTCGTCTTTCTGGAATCCCTCCGTGATGTCGAGCAGCTTCGCGCGGAGCAATGCCTCCCCGGACCCGACGCCCTGGAGGAACTGCGTGCCTGTGGGCGAAGAAGCGGACACTATGTTGTACGCTTTATGTCCCCAGTGGCTGGGCATCTGACGTCCGCCCGACGCCGGATCTATCGCTGCCCCCACTGCCTCATAAAGCATTTCCGCCGGAGTAACACCTAGCTCGAGACAGAGGGCTCGGTCACGATAGTACAGGTAGAACCAATCGTACGCCGGCTTCAGGACCATTCCCGCGGCGGTAAGAATCGCCTCGTGGCCCGCGCCCGAGATCTGGAAGAAGATCTTGTTCTGGTTCTTGAGCTGAACTTCCTTGTCGTCTAAGCGACGCGACAGCAGCATGTTGCGATAGGCGGCAACGAGCTGCTCGGGCGAGAGGCGGGCGCTTGGTGATCCTGTGGATTTGCGCTCGGGGATAGTTCTGGTGGCCATTTCTCTCCAACGGGGCGGGTCGAGCTCTGTCCCCAAAAAATAGCAGATAGCGCGCCGAAGCGGCTATCCGTCAGATCTCCTCTTCATGGCTGGCCGGCTTCATGCCGAATCGTCAGGATTCTCATATGGGGAGGGAGGCCGCGATGGGAAGATGTGTTCGCCTTTTAGCGATGGTTACAGTTCTGGTTGCGTGCTCACAGGGAACTCCCGGCGGTGCTCCGTCCGGTCCCGACGGAGACAAGATCGTGCTCACCGGTGACCAGAAAGCCGACTGGGCGCAGATCGTCGCAATCGAGAATGAGGCAAAGGCGCTCGTCAAAACCGATGGATGTTCGTCGGCCGGGGAATGCCGCACGGCTCCCGTTGGCTCGAAAGCGTGCGGGGGCCCACGCTATTATCTGGTTTATTGCTCTCGTACCACCGACTCCACCGCGCTTTTTCGCAAGCTGGATGCGGTCGCCGCTGGCGAGCGCGAATACAACACCAGATATAAAATCGTGTCGACGTGCGAGTTCAGATTGCCACCCCAGCTCGCTCTGAGCGGCGGGTCCTGCCAGGCGCAATAGCGATCAGTAATCAACGGGTCGGAGGTATGACTCTCCGATCCCCGTGGAGCTGAGCAGCGCCACAGTGGGAAGCTTTCGCTTCCAGTGCGTTCCGGCGAGTCGCTTCCGAACGAGCTCGACCTTGTCCGCATCGAAGCCCCGCGCCACCAACGATGCTGGATTGTACCCGCTCAGCAGCCAGTTCAGAATCGCATCCGCCTCGGCGTAGCTGATTCCGAAATCTCCTTCGTCCGTCTGACCTTCGATCAGATCGGCCGACGCGGGTTTGCTTACGATCACGTCGGGAACGCCAAGGAATTTTGCGAGCTGCCAGACCTGCGTCTTGAACAGATCGCCGAGCGGATTGATCGGTGGCGAGTCATCAGCGTGCCAGGTAAAGTAGCCGAGCAATCTCTCCGTCTTGTTGCCGGTGCCGACTGGCAGCCCGTGAAACTTCGCGGACTGATCGAATAGCACGATCATCCTTTCCCGGGCCATCACGTTCCCTCGACGCGCCGGATCGGCATCCGGCTCGCTCGCGAGGTAGCCGTCTACGGCCGGCGAGATGTCGATCAGCCGCGACTGAATCCCGAGCGCATCGATCACCAGCTGCGCATGGGCAAGCGAATCGGGATTCGAGGTCCGATACGGCATCCGCATCGCAATTACGTTCTCCTTTCCTAGCGCTTCGGCGGTAAGGTAGGCAGTCACTGCCGAGTCGACGCCACCCGAAAGCCCGAGCACTGCTTTCTCGAATCCGCGGCGTTCGAATTCCTCTCGCAGGAAGGAGACAAGCCAACCGGCAGTCAGCTCGGGATCGATATCGAGCGGCGGCGGTCCGGAGCGAGACTCGGAAACGCGCATCACGGCAATGGGCTCGCTGCCATTGCGACTCGCGTCGGTGCCGTCGCCGCTCTTCGCCGCTTTTGCAGATCGTGTGATCGCTGGCGCGCGTGATGCTTTTTTCGATCGTGTCGAGGCTTTGGCTGATTCCTCGCTCGATATTGCCGTCTCTCGCGGCGCGGGAGTGAGAGGCCCACCCTCGCTCGGCTCATCGTCGTAGCTCAACACCAGCCGCTCGCCCGCCTGAATTCGATCGACCGTGCGCATCAGATGCGGCATCATCGTCTGCAAATCGGTGAGCAGCGGGGCGTCTGATCGTGCGCGAGTCAGATCGTGCGGATCGAGCGAAATCGTCATGATCGTCTCGTCCCACAACGGCGCGCGCGCGCGAATGTCTCCCTGCGGCCCGCAGATTATCGACCCGCCGGAGAAAGTCTTTCCGCCCTCGGTGCCGACGAGATTAACGAGGGCCACGAATACGCCGTGCTCCTCCGCGATATCCCGGGCGAGACGCTCCCAGCGCTTCAGGTTCGCCGGGACGGAGCCCTCCTCCTCGCGCGGCCACAGTCCGCGCGCCGGGGAGGCAGAGACGATAAACACTATCGTCGCCCCGTCGAGGGCGGCAACGGTCCCGGTCAGGCTGTGCCAGGCGTCTTCACAGATCAGCATGGCCGCGCGGCCCCACTCGGTATCGAAGGCGCGAACCTCGAATCCGCGATCGACGAACCGTTCCTCGTCGAACATCCCATACGTCGGCAGGAAGAGCTTGCGATGGACGTGGCGGATCACCGGCTGGTCGCCTCCCAGCGTCACATAGAGCGCGCTATTATAGAAGGCGTTGTTCCACACCTCGTAGAACCCAATGCACACATCGAGAGTCCGCGGTGTAGTAACTGCGGAGGCGTACTGCGCCTGAAGGTCCCGGGCGAAGGCACCGGCTGTCAGGGCGACATCACGCACGCCCCCTTCGACGAAGTACCCGGTGAGAGCCGTTTCCGCAAAGACTGCCACATCGGGACGCGGATCGAGCGAGTCGATTTGCGAAAAAACGCCGGCCAGGCGGGCGAGGTTTGTGACATAGTCGCCCTTTCGCGGCTTGAACTGAACTACGACGAGATGAATAGATCGATCCATCCATCTGAAGTTGCCATGGCGCAGAGGTACAATCAACCGCTGCGCGCGCGGGCTCTGGCCGCGCTTCTGTTTACGCCCGCGCTGTTGGGAGCGCAGCAGCCGGGGGCCAACGACACCGAGCCCTGGACGATCGTCCCGATGGCGCAGGCGTCTCTGGTTCTGGCGCGCGATGGGTCGCTCATCGGCGAGATCGGTAAGGAGATCCGCACCAGCGTATCGATCCGTGCGCTGCCGAAGTATCTGCCGCAGGCGTTCGTTGCCGTGGAAGATCACCGCTTCTACCAGCACGACGGAGTCGATGTCGTCGGCATCGCCGGCGCCCTCAAGGACAACATCTTCGGCGAGCGCCGAGGAGCCAGCACGATAACCCAGCAGCTCGTGGGCAACATGCATCCGACGCTCATCGACCGCACTGACAGGAGCATCGGCCGGAAGCTGGCGGAGCAGTCAGCAGCGCGCGAGATGGAAAAGCACTACAACAAGGAGCAGATACTCGAAGCGTATCTGAACCAGATTGGATTCGGACACGGGTGGTATGGAGTCGAAAGTGCGGCGCGCCACTATTTCGGGAAGAGCGCATCGAAGCTGTCGCTGGCGGAGGCGGCCGCACTGGCGGCGATGCCCAAGGGGCCCGCGCTTTATGACCCGCTCAAGTATCCCGATCGCGTACGTCAGCGTCGCAATGTCGTGCTGTCACTGATGGCGGGTCAGGGCTACATCTCCTCCGCGCAGGCGGCAGCGGCCCAAGCGGCTCCACTCGTCACGTTTCCGAATGGAGGATACTCCGCCTACTCACCCTGGTTTGTCGATGTCGTTCGCGTCCAGGCGACTCGGGCTGGAATTCCGGTCGGTCAGGGTGGTTATCGTATTTACACAGGCCTCGATCCCATTCTTCAAAACGCCGCGATGAGCGCGCTGCTCGAGGAGACGGCTGCGGTAGAATCACAGCCAGACTACGCCCATCCCAGGTTCGTTAAGGGCGAGGACTCACGCGCCGGCGGACGGACGACTACCAACTACCTGCAGGGAATGGTAGTCGCGCTGGATCCAACCTCCGGGGATGTTCGCGCGCTCGTAGGTGGGCGGGACTATAGTGACTCGCACTTCGACCGCGCCGTCGACGGAATGCGTCAGCCCGGGTCCTCGTTCAAGCCGATCGTCTATGCCGCGGCAATCGCCGACAGCATCACGCCGAACACGATCTTTCAGGACACCGCGCTCGCAATCAACCTTCCAAACGGAACGGTCTATAGTCCCGAAAACTCCGACGGCCAGTACCTGGGTCCGCTCACGCTTCGTGACGCGCTGGCGAAGTCTCGCAACGTTGTCGCCGTTCAGCTCGGACAGAAACTGGGGATGGACTCGATCTCGAGTCTCGCGCATCGGATGGGTCTCAGCTCGAAGATCGCTCCGTTTCCGTCGAGCGCGATCGGCGCCTCGGTGGTGCAACCGCTCGATCTCGTGGCGGCCTACACGACCTTCGCGAACCTCGGCACGCCCGTTGAGCCACGATTCATCTACCGCATAGAAGACAGGAACCGAAAGGTGGTGCTGAGCCGCGAAGTGAAGGCGCTTGCTCCGGCGCTCGACCCCCGAGTCACCTACGTCGTTCGCGACATGATGCGCGACGTCGTCGAGCGCGGCACGGCATCGAGCATTCGACGCTATCTGCCGGCATCAATTCCAGTCGCCGGAAAAACTGGAACGACGAACGACAACTCCGATGTGTGGTTCATCGGCCTCACACCCGACCTCGTGGCGGGTGTCTGGCTTGGCTTTGACACGCCAACGTCCATCACTCCTGGTGCTGCCGGCGGATCGCTCGCGGCTCCGGTGTGGGGGAAGATGGTCGCGCGATACTACGCCGCCAAACCCGAGATCCTCACGTCGCGTGCGGCCGATCAGTGGTCTCCACCGGTCGGAGTGATATTTGGCGACGTCGATCGCGCGACGGGTGCGCTCGCGACTGACCAAACACCAGCAGACCGCCGCTACACCGAGTACTTCGTGGAAGGGACGGAGCCCGCGTCCCTGAAGGCGGATCCGTGGAAATTGTTCGCCTGGGGCCCAATCATTTTCTGAAACGGCCCGGAGTCTAGCTGGGCACACCTGACAAAACGGGGAGCCATGTGATTGGCTCCCCGTCTCGTTTATCAATTGTTGCCCGTAGCCACCAGCCGTAACGCCGAGAGCTCCCGGCCGGTAGTCTTCAGTTCAGTAGTTAGCCTATGCGACTTCCGCCATCTCGAGGGGTCGCGCCTGCTCGCCCACCTCGGCCGGCACGAGGGCGATCTTCAGCACCTCGCTCAGCGTTTCTACCGGGTGGAACTCGAGCGTCTTCCGAACCTCCTCGGGCACATCCTCGATGTCGGCTTCATTGCCCTTCGGGATGATGATGGTCTTGATACCAGCGCGATGCGCGCCCAGCACCTTTTCCTTCAGACCACCAATCGGCAGCACCCGACCACGGAGCGTGATCTCGCCCGTCATCGCCACATCCTGTCGCACCGGACGGTCGGCCATCTCCGAGACGAGCGCCGTTGCAATCGCGATTCCGGCTGATGGTCCATCCTTTGGAATCGCGCCCGCTGGTACGTGAATGTGCGCTTCGATCGCGCCGAGCCTGTCGCGGGGGATTCCGAGAATGGCGGCGTTGTTCGTCGCGTACGTGAATGCCGCACGCGCCGACTCCTTCATCACGTCACCCAGCTGTCCGGTAAGGATCAGCGATACCGGTCCGCCGGGGCCAACCTGGCCCGTTGAATCAGCTTCGCGACTGCCATAGAAGCGTCTGATCGAGGCCTCGACGAACATGATGTCTCCGCCCATCGGCGTGTAGAACATGCCCGTAGCAATGCCAACTTCGCTCTCGGGCAACGCATGCTCGGGATGAACGCGTGGCCTGCCGAGCAGCTCTCGCACCGTCTCGGCGTCAACCGTGTGCTCCACCGCTTCGCTCGATGCAATCTTGCGAGCCAGCTTCCGCGCCACCGCACCAATCTGACGCTCGAGCTGCCTTACTCCACTCTCGCGAGTGTAGTTCGACACCACGGACATGATGGCGTCCTCGGTGAACACGATGTTCTTGTCGCTCAGTCCCGATTCCTCGAGCTGCCGCGGCAACAGATACTTCTTCGCGATCTCGGCCTTTTCCTTCTCGGTGTAGCCCGCGAAGTCCACTACTTCCATGCGGTCGAGCAGCGGGCCAGGGATGTTCTGGACGAAATTCCCGGTCGCGATGAACAGAACTTCACTCAGGTCGAACGGGATGCCGAGATAGTGATCTGTGAAAGTGTCGTTCTGCGCTGGATCCAGCACTTCGAGCAACGCGCTGGACGGATCGCCCTGGTACGACGTCCCAAGTTTGTCGACCTCATCGAGCAGGAACACGGGATTCTTCGTCCCGGCCTGCTTGATTCCCTGGATGATCCGGCCCGGCATCGCGCCTACATACGTGCGACGGTGTCCGCGGATGTCCGCCTCGTCACGAGCTCCGCCGAGTGCCACCCGAACGTACTCGCGGCCAAGCGATCTCGCGATCGACTTGGCGATCGACGTCTTGCCGACGCCCGGCGGTCCGATGAAGAGAAGGATCGGTCCCTTCGCCATTGCGCGAGACTTGGCCTCGACTTTGTCGGTGATGGGCCGGTCGGCGTGGTCACCGACGGCGAGTGACGGAGTTGCGTCTTCCTTGTTGGGGAAAAGGCGCGCTGCAGGCACCTCACCGGTCTTTTCGACTTCATCGGCGAGCTGGCTCGCGCGCAGCTGTCTCACGGCAAGAAACTCGAGGACGCGATCCTTCACATCCTTGAGCCCGTAGTGGTCTTCCTCGAGAACTGTCTCCGCGTGCTTGAGATCGAGCTGGTCATCGGATCTCTTGTTCCACGGAAGCTCCGCGATCCACTCGAGGTAGGTGCGGATCACCTGCGCTTCCATCGACTCACGGCCTGCTCTCTCGAGCCTTCCCAGTTCGCGCTCTACTTCCGCGCGCGCTTCCTTCGGAAGCTCCAGCTTGGCGAGCTTGTCGCGAAGGTCCGTTATCTCTTTGCTCGAGTCGTCGTCGCCGAGCTCCTTCTGAATCGCCTTGAGCTGCTCGCGCAGATACATCTCGCGCTGCCGCTCGCCCAGCTCTTCCTGAACCTGCGACTTGATGTCTTCCTGCGCTTCGAGGAGCCCGACCTGGCGCTGCACGTGAACGAGAATGCGGCGCAGCCGCTCCTCGACGCTCAGCGTCTCGAGAAGGCCCTGCTTTTCTGGAACGGGAAGCTCGATATAGCCGGCGACCAGGTCCGCAAAACGGCCCGGCTCGGTGACGGAATCGAGAACCTGGTGAACGACTTCCTCCGGGAGTCCCCTGCGTTCGCCGAGCTCAGCCGCCCGTTCCCGTGTCTCTTTCTGTAACGCCGTGAACGCAGGATCGTTTTCCAACTGAGGGGTCATCTCCTCGGCCGGAACGGTTACTGCGCTCAGATATCCGTCAGCGGTCGAATACTGAAGGGCGGTCGCGCGCTGCTCGCCCTGCAACAGGAGCTGCACGCCGCCAAGTCCACGCTGAATCTGACCGATGCGCGCAATGACGCCCATCGAGTAAAGGATGTCAGCAGTTGGCTCCTCGGTGTTGTCGCGCTGCGCGACGGCGAACACAAGGCGGTCGCCCTTGAGGGCTGCCTCGATCGCACGAAGTGTTGAAGGCCGTCCCGCCGCTATCGGCTGGGTAAGGCCAGGAAAAATCACGGTCCCCCTCAAAGGGAGAACTGGTAATGTTTGACGTTGTGCCATTGTCATTTCCGAAGACGAGATTCTATTTAGATACTACTCCAGACGCCTCCCATACTGCATCTTTTGCTCTCATTGTTTTACGCCAGCCCGGCACGAATCGCAATGCGGGACTGCTGAATTGACGCGGCCAAATGCCAATTAGTCCAACCGACGAGCTCGGCACACATGTGGCTCAGGTCCTCTCTGCAAACTATGAGCTAGAGACCGAGGTCGGTCGCGGCGGTATGGGCATTGTGTATTGCGCCCGGGACAAGCGTCTCAAGCGCGAAATCGCGATCAAGGTGTTGCCACCGGAGCTTAGCTTCCGCGCCGACATTCGCCAGCGATTCCTGCGCGAAGCAGAGACGGCCGCGCAGCTCAATCATCCGAACATCGTTCCGATCTACACCGTCGAAGAGCGCGACAATCTCGTCTACTTCGTCATGGCGTACATCAAGGGCGATAACCTCGGGCAGCGGCTGCAGCAGCACGGTCCGATAGCGCCCGTCGAGGTGCGTCGCATTCTGCGCGAAGTGGCCGATGCACTGTCGTACGCGCACAACCGCAACGTCATCCACCGCGACATCAAGCCGGACAACATCATCATCGACGAAGATACAGGCCGCGCGATGGTCACGGACTTTGGTATAGCGCGCGCTCTTACCGACAGTGGCGATTCGAGGCTCACCGCGACGGGAATGGCGATCGGAACTCCGGCATACATGTCGCCAGAGCAGTCCGCCGGCGATTCCGCTATCGATGGACGGAGCGATCTCTACTCACTCGGCGTCGTCGGCTATCAGATGCTTTGTGGTCAGCCACCCTTCGTCGCCAACAACACGCCGTCCATGCTGGTGAAGCATCTCTCTGAGAAGCCCATCCCGGTGGATGAGCGTTGGCCCGACCTGCCGCCGGATCTCTCGCGCGCCGTGATGATGTGTCTCGAGAAAGATCCGGCTGATCGCTTCCCGAACGCCGCCGCCTTCGCGGTCGCACTCGACGGTGGCGCGATGCCGACGCTGGCGACGCGGGCGCAGCCGGCGGCATCTACTGCCGGGACACGGGGCGGAACGCGCCAACGCGACGTCGGCGAGGTGCTGCGCGACCAGATCAGCGACACGATACGTGATCGCTACACGCCTCCGACGCAATCGCCTTACATGCCCCCGCAGCCGACCAACGAAGAGGTGAGAAGGTGGCAGGAGCCGATGGTCGTTTCGTTCCGGCGCAAGCTCGCGCCCTATCTGGCGGTGAACGCGATCCTCGTTCCCATTTCGCTCTTTTCGAGTCGCGACTTCATCGCGCTTACGGTCATCTGGACCGTGGCCCTGGCGTTCAAGTACTCGAAGCTCTGGGCCGCGGGATATGACTGGCGTGACGTGTTTCGCCAGCCACGTAACCGGCTGATCTTCGATGTCGCCGCCGAAACGATCGACGATGCGCGGGCATTATTCGATGACAAGAAGCGGGAACAGGTTCGCGCGCGGGCGCGGTCGAGAGGGCAGGGGTTGTTCTCGCCGATTCCTCCCCTTCCGACAATGCAGCCGTTCCAGCCCTATCCGAGAATTGGGGGCCCGACGACGAGCCTGAGCCCGATTCCGGCGGGATCGCCCGCACCTTTTGCGGATTCACGGTATGGATCCGCGATCCGTGAAGCGGAGAATGATCATCGCGAGATCCATAGGCAGCTGCTCAACATGCCGGAACCAGAGAGACAGCAGATTCCTGAAGTAGCAGCATCCGCCGACGCGGTATTCAGGAAGGTGCAGCAGCTCGCACTCTCGCTCTCTGATCTGGATCGGAGCGCCGGCCGTGAGACATCCGAAGGCGTCGAGAAAGAGATAACGGCGCTCGAATCGCAGGCGAACCCACTCGATTACAACGCCAGCGAGGGCCGCGTACGTCGTCTCGCGATGCTGCGCCGGCAGCGACGCGCTCTCGCCGACATCGCGCGCAAGAAAAAGGAAGCTCAGGAAAAGCTGGACAACTGCCGTCACCTTCTGCGATCGATGCGCCTGGAGCTGGTGCGCTACCGCACTGGTGGCCTGAATGCGCAACCGACCGGTCTCACCATGGTCACTCAGCAGGCACAGAGCGTGGTGAGGGAGATGGGCTATCTCTCCGACGCCAACGCCGAGCTGAACGCGCTCTGAGTCGGGGCGCGTCGCGCCTCCGCGATACGTATTCACGATGATCGCGGCACGGCTGGGAACGATCGCACTCTGTTCGGTTTTGGTTGCCTGCCAGGGAGACAAGGGCGCTCAGAGTGGTGCATTGTTTCCAGTATCGCGCGGCAGTGCGGCATCGTCGTCCACAGCGGCGAGAATTGATTCAGTCGTGCCGGTCGCTCACGTTCCGACCCCCGACACACTTCGTGGCCTATATGTGAATCGATGGGCGGCGCTCGGTAGCAAACTCGATCGACTGATCGCCGTCGCCAGGAAAACGGAGATCAACGCGCTCGTCATCGATGTGAAGGATGATCGTGGGTTCGTGCTCTATCGGTCGAGCGTCCCGCTGGCTCGTGAGATCGGCGCCGATACCGCCGATGGACACTGGATGTCGCGCTCAAGGCTGCGCGCTGTTCTCGACACGATGACCGCGCACGGCATCTACCCCATCGCCCGCATCGTTGTCGCCAAGGATCCGCTGCTCGCCCAGAAGAGGCTCGATCTCGCGATCAAGCGGAAATCGGATCTCAAGCCCTGGCTCGACAAGAACGGCAACCCATGGCTCGATCCGCACCAGCGCGTCGTCTGGCAATACGCCGTTGATCTCGCGCGCGAGGCGTATGACGTCGGTTTCAGCGAAGTTCAGTTCGACTACGTCCGCTTTCCGGACGAAAAGCGGCTCATCGCCGAGACCGTTTTCCCTCTGGCCAACGGGCGCTCGCGGGCGCAGGTCATCCGGGATCAGCTCGGCTTCGTTCGCGCCGCGCTCAAGCCGCAGCGCATGCGCGTCACCGCCGACGTATTCGGGCTGACCGCGACCGACACCACAGACATGGGAATCGGACAGCGGTGGGAGATGTTCGTCGACCAGGTCGACGTTGTGCTGCCGATGGTCTACCCGTCGCACTTCGCGCGCGGGACCTACAGGCTACGCCATCCCAACGCGCATCCGTATCAGACGGTCAATCATGCGCTCAAGGACGCCATCGCCCGGAGCGACTCCGTCCCCCACGCCGCGCTGATCATCCCGTGGTATCAGGACTTCACTCTTGGGCCGCCCCGCTATGAGGCACCGCAGATTCGAGCCCAGATGAAGGCCGGATATGACAACGGGTTCCAGAGCTGGATACTCTGGAACCCGAAGAGCAACTACACGCTCGCGGCTCTCGAGCCGCGGTCGTAGCAACAGCCTAGCTGCCCTTGCGGCGAGACTCCATCTGCGACTTCATCTCGGCCAGATTCTTGTCGAAGGTTGCCTGCTGATCGGCGGTGAGGACCGCGCGGATCTCAGCGGCCTGCTTGCTCTGGAGATCAATCATTTTGGTGCGGGTCGCCTCATCCGGTGGACTACCAGTGGCCTGAACCGATTTGCGAAGCTCCAACTGTAGCGGTGCGTACTTCTCGCGGATGGCCTTGACCTGCGCCTTCTGCGCATCCGTCAGATTGATGTCCTTGAGAAGCAATCCGCCCATTCCGCCGCCACGGCGCATTTCGCCCTGACCCTGTTGAGGCGGCTCGGTACCCTGGGCTGCGGCGGCCGATGTGATGCCAACGCAGAGGGCAGCAGCCAGCGTGGCGATGCGAATAACCTTCATCCTACTCTCCTCGAGATGTGTGTTAGACGCCGACCTGGCGTCACGGATGTTATACGCCAGAGAAGACAAAAAGGTTGGAGCATTGATGTCCCAATGTTCTCAGCCTCGTACCTATCAGCTTCGGTCAGCTAACAGCGGGCACCGGGTTCAGTTGCCCTTGATCTAAATCCATAGGCTGCAAGAACTTAGCCTGTCGCCCCTAGCGCTCGACTGAAATCGTGCTATTCTTCCCCGCGCTGCCGGCGGCTTCTCCAGCCCGCCGGCTTGGAGGTATTGCTCCTTTCCGCGTGCCGAGCGCCGCTTGTGACTGCACCCAGTACTGTCGCTGAACCAGCCCCAACGATACCAACGCCTGCCCCGGAGCCACTCTCTTTTCCGTTGAGCTGGCTGCTCGAGCACGCATCAACGCCGATTAAATACCGGTCAATGACCGAAGTCGCGCGCACCGCGGAGCCGATGTCGCCAGAGTTCGACTGGCTTCCCTATTCGCACCGGCCCGCCATCAGGCTCGCCGTCACGCAGGCGCGCGACGGGATGTGGAATCAATCGGTCCTTTCGCTTCCGGGACGACACGCGACCGACTTCGCCAACATCGGAACGATTCCGGCGGTTCGACGCCTTTCCGAGTACAGCTGGGGTCGCGAGTCGCCGCCCCTCGTGCTCGCTCGCAGGATTCTTTTCAGACTGCTCGCTGAAGACAACGATCCGGCGTTCACGTTCGAGCTCGGAACGAAAACGAGGGACGACGACATCGTTCGGCGTACGCGCGGAATCTTCCGCGAGGCCGCGGCCGCAACCCTTGCGCAGATGGGATACGAGAACGATCCGCGGCTTCGTGGTGCGGCGCGCCGCATTCTCGAGCGCACCGTGTCGTACCTCAACTCCCCGCTCGGCGAGAAGCCGTGGATGCGCGTCGGGAACACTCACGTCCTCGCACCAGAATCCGCGCCGCCCTCGATCTATACCCTGACGATGCTCGCCTATATGCCAATCTTCCGGCACGAACACTTCAGCGGTGTCGAGCGCATTTATGATTGGATCACGCAGCCGCTGCCGCGCCAGGAAGCACTCCAGCTTTTCGGAAAGAAAATGGTGGCGCAGCCTCATCTCATCATGGGTGATGTCCTGCCGCACCGAAACGCGGTCGAGGCGGATGTACCGTTTGCACTATTGTGGCTCGAGACAATGGCACGTCTAAACTTCCTGCGCCGCAACGATGGTTGGATGAAGCTCTACGAGAGATTTGTCGACGATCGCGACCGCAACGGTGTGTGGCATCCGCATAAGGGAATGGAGCGGCCGACGACAACGAATCAGTGGGCGTGGTCTACATTCCCTCTCGATGACGGCGCCTCGCAGGAATCGAAATGGGCAGATGTCACCTTCCGCATCGGTCTCATCGGAAAACTTCTCGGCCGCGAAATCGAATTAATCTGATCTGATGCCCGGATCCGGTCGCCGGCGCAATCTCACTCCCGGCGAGATGTTCCCGGCCGGTGATCCGGCCTATCGCGTAAGTTTTCCGCGGCTTCGTTCTGGAATCAGGATTCGCGTGGTCGAGCGCGGTGATCCGTCCTGGCCACCGGTGATGCTTGTGCACGGCTGGGGTTGCAGCGTCTACGTGTTTCGCTACAACCTGCCGGCGCTCGCCGAAGCGGGATTTCGGTCGATTGCCGTCGACCTCAAGGGACACGGATTGTCCGACAAACCGCTCGCGTCCGACGAGTACACGATCGACTCGCTGGTCGAGCATCTGCGCGACATTCTGGACGCACTGGCGCTCGAGCGTCCGGCACTCGCCGGCCATTCGCTTGGCGGTTCCCTGATCTACCATTTCGCATCGCGATATCCGGAGCGGGCACAGTGTCTCGGCATGCTCTCACCCGTTGGACTCAAAGGCGTGCCGCTGATGTGGCTTTACCGCTTTCTAACTCCCGCCGCGCTTATGCCGATACTTCGCCAGGTAAAACCGCGTGTGGTCGTGAAACGTGCGCTCAAAAGGGTCTACGGAAAGCGCGGACATTTTACGAAGCGCGATGTGGAGGAGTACCTCGCTCCGTCGCAATTCCCGGAATACGCGCTCGCGATGCGGGAGCTCCTTCACAGCTACGACTGGAACGCGGCGGATCACCGGCAGCTCGCGACGGTCAACCTGCCCGCCGTCGGCGTTTGGGGAAGTCTGGATCACATGATGCCCGATGATGGGATGGGGATTTTCGTCCCGCTCGTTCCGCAGATCGTTCTGCGCGCGATTCCCGACGCTGGTCACGTCATCACGGAAGAGACGCCCGATGAAGTGAATGAGGCGTTGATCGGCCTTCTCCGACGTGCCGGTGTCTAACTAACTAATACAACTGAATAGGCGAGAGGTCCCGGAAGGTAAGTTGCCAGTGATTCAGTTCACTACGCCCGGACTTACCTCCGCGGCGTTCAGGGCACAGGCAACTGCCTTGCCGGTCCCCGCCGAGATAAGTCGGGGCGTAGTGAACTAGCAAACTCGTATCTCTGCCACTGGGACCTCTCGCCTGTTCTGTTGCATTTCCGTCGAAGCCGTCCACCCTCTGGGTATATTAGAACCAGATGATCGAACCAACTCCCGAGGCCCCATTCTCTTTTGAGGAGCTGGCCCTCGCCCCCGAAGTTCTCCATGCGGTCCGCGACGCCGGGTACACGCACCCCACGCCGATCCAGCAACAGGCGATTCCCCTTGCCCTGGCGGGCCGGGATCTGATCGGTCTCGCCCAGACCGGAACCGGAAAGACCGCTGGCTTCACTCTTCCCATAGTTCACAATCTGATCAGCGCTCCGCTCACAGGGACAAGCGGGGAGCCTGTTCACCGTGTTCGCGTTTTGATTCTGACTCCGACGCGCGAGCTGGCTGCACAGGTCGAGGAGAGCTTTCGGAAGTACGGCAAGTACACCGACCTGCGCGTCGTCCCGATCTTCGGCGGGGTTGGCATCGAGCCTCAGTCGAAGACGCTGCTCCGCGGAGTGGATGTGGTGGTTGCGACTCCCGGCCGCTTGCTGGATCACATGGAACGCCAGAACGTTTCGTTCGACGATCTCGAGGTCCTGGTTCTCGACGAGGCCGATCGAATGCTCGACATGGGATTCGCGCCACAGCTCAATCGGATCGTGGCCGAGATCCCGCCCTACCGGCAGACGCTTCTGTTCAGCGCGACGATGCCGCCGGAAGTCGAAGCACTCGCGCGAAAGTATCTGCGAAAGCCCGTTGTCGTTCAGGTCGGACGCCGCTCGGAGGCGGCCAGCACCGTGACCCACGCGGTCTATCCGGTGCCGCGCGACCGAAAGAGCACGTTGCTAGTCGAGCTGTTGAAGAAGGCGGAGATGGATTCGGTTCTCATTTTCACCCGCACCAAGCATGGCGCGGACCGCGTCGTCAGGCACCTCGAGGATGCTGGAATCGCGGCGACAGCGATGCACGCCGATAAATCGCAGGGGGAGCGCACTCGGGCCCTCGAGGATTTCAAGTCGGGCAAAATCCGCGTCCTCGTGGCTACGGACATAGCGCAGCGTGGGCTCGATGTTTCCGGCATCAGCCATGTGATCAACTACGATGTGCCGCAGCAGCCGGAAGATTACGTGCACCGCATTGGACGCACCGGGCGTGCGGCCGCCACCGGCGATGCGTACACATTCATGTCGCCCGACGAGATCGCGATGGTACGCACCATCGAGCGCATGATCGGTCAGCAGATTCCGCGCATTTCAGTTCCGGGCTACGATTTCGGAACGACATCGGACACGCCAGTCCCAGTTGCATCCGAGTCGGATCCCGTGGACATCACGGCGGCGCCGTCAATCAATGCCGCACGCGACCCAGTCGCGACACAAAAACGGTATCGACGAACGAGCTCCGTCGCACGGAGACGCTGAGGTTCGCGGCACCGTACCCCATGCCCGTCGCCGAGTAAGACATCCGCACACGAGTCGCGGAGAGCCGAACGCCGTGATCCTTGCCTATTTCCCGCTTCCGAAGCGTGTCGACTCCAACGCTGACGTAGATCGCCTGATCGACAGTGTCGATATCGACTGTAGTCTGCGCGGACCGGGCGATCGCAATATGTCGGGCGCCGCTGAACAGTGATTCGACCTCCAGCACCGCACCGTGAACGTGGATACTGTCGAGCAGTTTGCCGACCGATGGCATGGCGATGGCGGAGATCACGCCCAGAATGCAGATCGTGACAGTGAGCTCGACGATGGTGAACGCGTGTCGCATCGGTGACTATCCTTCTGCCGGGTTGGCTGGTTAGATACCATATGATGAAAAAACGCTACCCGGCTATCCCGAATCATTCGAACGTATTCATCTCGTTCCTGCTTAAAATGAAAGGCAGATTGTTCATGGGTGCGGCTGCCGGCGCGCTCATGGTTGCCTGCACCCCGCCGCCGACGACGTCGAGGATTCCCTCGACCGAGATCCCGCAGCCCAATCCGCCGCTCGTTCTTCCTCCTTTCCAGATGGACACGAGCCGGTCCGTCGATCGCGTTCCACCCTTTCAGCAAACGCCACTGATTGCCTGGGGTCCGCGGCCCGACGGAGTTGCACATGCGGAGCGAGTACGGACGTACGATCTTCAGCACCAGGTGACGACCGTCCGCTTCGACTGGTCGCGTCAGGCGGTGGTTGGAACGACGACGCTTTCGATCGAGGGACTCCCCGACGCTCGGCCGCTCTCGGATATCGTGATCGATGCCGGGGATATGACATTCAAGAACATCACTGCCGGATCCGCCCCGTTGAAATACGATTACGATGGGCGCGCGCTCACAGTGCATCTCGCAACGCCATTGCGGTCCACCAAAAAGACATCGATCACGATCGATTACGATGGCGTCAATCGGTCAAAGGGCGCCTATTTCAGGCCCGCCAAGCACATCGTCTGGACGCAGGGTGAGACCGAAGACACTCACTACTGGGTCCCTACTTACGACTTCCCGAACGACAAAACGACCTGGGAGTTCTACATCTGGACCGCGAAAGACGAGCGCGCTCTCTCCAACGGTCGATTGGCGGGATCTCGCGCCGCGGGCGACAGCATCGAATGGCATTGGATCCTCGACAAGCCCGCATCGACCTACCTGATGACGACGGTCGTCGGCAAATACACGGTGCTGCAGGACAACCCGTGGCGGAACGTGCCGATTGGCTACTGGACCTATCCCGATTCGGTTGACGCCGCATGGCGCGGGTTCGCCAAGACTCCGCAAGCGGTCGATGTGTTCTCTCGAAAAACCGGCTACCCGTACGCATGGAATAAGTACGACCAGATCGTGATTCCGGAATTCCAGTATGGCGGAATGGAGAATGTGACCGCGACATCACAAAATGATGCCGAGATCCTGCACCCTGCCTGGTCGGAGCCGCAGGCCAATTCGGTGGGACTCATGGCGCACGAGCTCGGACACCAGTGGTTTGGAGATCTCCTCACCACCCGTGACTGGGCGGACGTCTGGCTCAACGAAGGATTCGCCACTTTCATGGAGCAAATCTTCCGCGAGGAGGATCTCGGAATCGATGAGGGCGCTATCGATCGGCTCGGTGCCCAGGAGCAAGCACTTGAAGCCGATCGTCGCGCGCGGCGTCCGATCGTGTGGGGCAAATGGGTGAACGATCCGATCGAGGTGTTCTTCACCGGACACATCTACCAGAAGGGTGCGACCGTCCTCCAGATGCTTCGACACCAACTCGGCGATGAGCTCTTCTGGAAGGCGATGAACCACTACACCACGGCGAACGCCTTTGGGAACGTCGTCACGGACGATCTGCGGAAAGCGTTCGAGGAAACGACCGGCAAGGATTACAAGGCCTTCTTCGACCAATGGGTGTATGGCGCCGGCTTTCCCGTTTTTCAGGTCTCGTCGCTGTATGATCGCGCCGCCCGCCGGCTTGTAATCAGCGCGAAAGAGGTGCAGCCTCGCGACAGTCTCACCGGCTTCTTCGATGTCGACGTCGATGTCGAAGCGCGCACCGACAGCGGCGTCGTCCGCTTCGTCGTGCCGGTTCGGAATGGAACAGGAGAGGCCGGAACGAACCTCAAAGCTCCGCCCCGGTCTGTTCGGTGGGATAAGGGGAACTGGGTTCTCGATCTCACGGATTTCCCACGCTCCACCGCGATGTTGCGATACGAGCTCGTCTATGACGACGACGTGCTCGGACGCATAGAGGCTGTCGATATTCTGGCGCAGCGGCCCGCCGATCCTGCGGCGCTCAACGCCCTCATCGGTTCGACGCGCAACGATAAATTCTGGGCCGTGCGTGCTCGTGCAGTAGATGCGATCGGTATCTGGGGAAGTGATCCGAGCCGGGCCGCAATCGCGCCGATGCGCAGCGTCGCTGCGGCGCTCGTGGCCGCGTCTCGCGATCCAGATGCTCGCGTCCGGCAGGAAGCCGTGACGGCGCTCGGACGCTTGACGCTGAGCGGAGCCACCGCCCGGGATGTGAACGTGCGTCTCCGTGTAGTCGCGCGAATGGATCCGAGTCTCATCGTTCGCGGTGCGGCCCTGGGCTCGGACATTCGTCTCGAGAAGAACGCAGCGCTTCCACTCGCGAAGCAGATGATGGCATCGGAGGTCTGGCAGAACGTGATCCGCACACCGGCAATCAATGCGCTGAAGGCTGTCGGAACGCCGGAAGCGCTTCAGCTTGTGCAGCAATACGCGCCGACGGCTCAATAGAGCCCAACACCAACGACAGCCCAATGAAGATCAGCATCGAATACTGCGTTGTTTGAAACTACCAGCCGCGAGCCGCCAGTTTGGCGGCTGAGATTCGCCAGCGCTTCCCCGATGTGGAAATCCAGATGATTCCATCGAGGGGAGGCAGGTTCGAGATCATTGCCGACGGAAGGCCGATTTACGAAAAATCGAAAACAGGGCGGCACGCAAAACCGGGCGAAGTGCTATCACTACTAGAAGAGAACTCGTAAAATCATGAGAATCGCTCCGACAACGGTTGGGAGGGCTGCGCCAAATGTGTATCAATCTCCTTGCCTCCCGTCCCTTGGAGAGGACACCGGGGCCTAATCTGGGTCGGCTGGACAGACGTAACACCTGTGGACATAATGACTTAGCCCAGTTGACCGGGCATGGCACCCCACGTGCACCCCATGACGGCATGATTCCCCGTTCCAGCTCCATCTCAGCCTCTTTCTTATTGCGGTTCGCCATGCCCGCCGTGTTGGGACTCATCGTCTCAGCCGGAGTCGCGGAAGCGCAGAGACCCGTTCCGGTGAAGCCCCAAGTGCCTGCGCAATCGCAGTCGCTTCGGGAACAGATCGTGCCGCCTGGGTTCTTTCCGCCAGCTGGCATGTGCCGCATCTGGATCAACGGCGTGCCGGCAGGGCAACAGCCGGCACCAACCGATTGCGCTTCGGCGGTGAGAAACCGTCCGGCCAATGGAAGGGTTCTCTTCGGGGACGATCCGCCAAAGACCAAGAAAGGAAAATCAGACAAGAGCAAGTCCAGCACAACGGACCAGCTTGTCGATCTAATTACTCGGAGGATTTCAAAATGAAGGCAGTCATCATCACACTGGCGCTCGCGGGACTCGCTTCGACCGCACCGGTCGATGCGCAGATCCTGGGCACGCGCCTACCGACGCCCGTCACCAATACCAACGCCCGGATCGATGGGTCGTGGCAAGTGGTCGGCCGCGATGGCAGCGGAAACACGATCTACGAGCGCCGTACGCAGGATCGTAACGGCAACATCGTAGTTCAACGCGCGCGACGCGATTCCTACGGCAACATGTCGATCATCAGCACCAATACGGTGGGCAACACCAGTGTCATCGGCAGTGTCGATGGCTCGTGGCGCGTTGTCGGTCGCGATGGTAACGGAAATACGATCTATGAGCGCCGTACCACAGACAGGAACGGCAACATCATAGTTCAGCGTGCGCGCCGCGATTCCTACGGCAACATGTCGATCATTAGCAGCAACACGATTGGCAACAACAGCAACCGCGGCAACAATTGCGCGTATAACCAGAGCACCAACACCGTCGGCGACATCATATTCGGTCGCACCAACACGAACGTGAACTGCGACGACGTCGGTAATCGCGTCGATGGAGGCTGGTATCAGGTCGGCCAGGGCCGCGACAACAACTCGATTTACGAGCGCCGCGTCCGTGATGCGAATGGCAACCTGGTGATCCAGCGCGCCCGTCGTAATTCGAACGGCACCTTTACGATTCTCAGCAGCCGCGGCTACAACGACAACAGCGACAAACAGTGGCGAAAGGCGCAACGGAAGCAGCAGAAGGAGCAGGACAAGCAGTATAAGAAGTCGCGCGGTGATAACGAAGACAATCAGTACGACAACGGTGGTTACCAGAACGACAACAGTGGTTACCAGACCAACAGCGACGACTCTCGCTACAGCAACTCGAACTCGGAACGAAAAGGGCAGGGTAAGGGTAAGGGACACAAAGGCAGAGACTAGTTCTCTTGAAGTCATAGCGACGGCCCCGGCGGACGATGAGTCCCCGGGGCCGTTTCGCATCGGGTGCGATGTATGCACCTTTCAGGTGAATGCAACGCACAGTAACTGACAGGTACCTCCCTCCAGACCGCGATGCGTTCGTCGCGGCTGAGCCGCCGACTGGGCGCCTCATCGTCATCGCTCCCACCCGTGCTGCCTGCGAGACCATCGAGCTCGCGCTCGGCCTGCGCATCCCGACGTTACTGGAGAAGCAACACGGACGCGAAATCCGTGAGCTGGCTGGTGCCGGGAAAGGATTCGGGATCGTCGCCGGCACCGGCACCGGGAAGACTCTCTCCATTCGCCCGATTGCCGAGACGATTCTTGGCACCGAAGCGCTGAAGGTTGGCGTCGTCAACCGCGAGCGTGAAGCGACACCCGAGACGCCAACGTGGAATGTGATCGTCGTCACGACCGGCATCGCTCGCCGATGGTTCCAGGATGGCGACATACTTTCCACTGATACACTCGTGGTCGACGAGATCCATCAGACCTCGGCGGAGCTCGAGCTCTGCCTCGCGTTGGGGAAAAGAGTCGGGTGCCGCTACATCTGGCTCTCCGCAACCGTAGATCCGACCTTCTACGAGCGCTACCTGAATGCAGCAGCGGTCCTCGAGACGTCCGCGTTCGATCCTGCCAAGGCTGCGGACGTGAAGATCGTGCGCAAGGATCCGCAGGGTTTTCTCGATGACCGCTTTCTGCAGCAGGTCGTGAAGGAGCGTCGAGGTGTCGGGATGTTCCTGCCGACCCGAGCCGGGGTCGAGCAAGCGGCGGAGCTGGTCGGGGAGCGATTCCCCCGCATCAACAGCGCTTTTTATCACGGCGGCGAGCCGATCAGGATCATTCGGCCATTCCTCGAGGGCGAAGAGAAGAAGCCGTACTTCCTGGCAATGACAGCGGCCGGGCAGAGCGCGCTCAACGTTCAGGGACTCGATACGGTCGTCATCGACGACACGCGATTCAGCAACATCATCGAGCGCGGCAAGAACGTCCTCACCAGGCTTCACCTCGGCGCAAACGAGATTCTGCAGATGGCCGGTCGCGTGCACGGGCGCGTCGCGGGAGGAAGAGTTTTTATTCTCTCCGATCGCGATATCCATTTTTCCTCGCTGAAGCCCACCGCTCCCGAGTTCCAGCTGGCGGGAGATTCGGAGCGGGTCGCTATGACTTGTGCCGACCTTGGCGTCGCCGCGGATCAGCTCGATCTCCCCGTTCCACTCGATCGCGTTGCCTATCGCAAGGCGGTGTCACTCCTCGAGTCGCGTGGCATCATCGAGAATGGACGGCTCTCTCGCTACGGCAAAGCGGTCGAAGCGATGCCAGTGGATCGTCCGTGGGCCGAGCTGCTGGTGAACGCCGACGACGAGCTCGTTCCTTACCTGGCAGTAATGAGCTCGATAGAGTCGCTCCACCGCATGACCCGCGAGGAGCGCGACCTTTCCGGAGTCACGGTGCCCGGTAGCGACCATCTGACTTCGTACAACCTCTACGCCGAAGCGTTCACTCACTGCGGCTACATCGGGGAAGTGTACGGATTGCCGCGGCATCTCTTTGACGAGAGCATAGAGCGGTGGGCGGAGCAGCGCGGAGTACTGGTGAAGTCGATCGAGGATGCGGCTCTCGCGACCGCCAGCATCTATCGCGCGCTCGGCATGGAGCTGCCGACGAAGATGATAAACGCGCGGGATCACATCTACCGCAAGTTCACTCAACTGCTCGCTGAGTACATGCCTTTCGATCTCGTCATCGATGAGCACACAGCCGATGGAACCGAGGCTCGCGTCTCGAAGACGAGTGTAGCCGGCAGCTGGGGGGCGATCGCCGGTGATCTTCGCTACTTTGCCGACCGCTCAGGCATTCCGCGCGCGGCGATCGAAGGAACCCAGATCCCGATGGATCTGATCCGCCGCTACGCCACTCGCGGCAAGGCCGAGCTCGTATACGATCCTCATCGAAGGCACGGACCGCTGATTCTGAAGCGAACTCTGGATTATTT
>Ga0137415_10000208_pt1 | contig 51060 bp, 45 predicted proteins | sample CZODoug3_1_1_16f_FD_183082 | JGI IMG/M metagenome (GOLD analysis project Ga0137415, IMG submission 183082) | Vadose zone soil fungal communities from Angelo Coast Range Reserve, California, USA - CZODoug3_1_1_16fungal (Hybrid Assembly) | ecosystem: Environmental > Terrestrial > Soil > Vadose...
CGTTGTTACCTAAGGCAAGAGCCGGATGCGGGAAACCCGCTCGTCCGGATCCGTGGAGGGGGTCATGAGCAATCGTGATCCCTACTCCGACCGTGTACCTTTGTGTCCTTAGTGGTTCGGTTGCTTTCGGCTGGAATAGACCTCACTGCTTGAAATCACCCGACCCATGATAGCCAGGCCCATCCCGCCAGCAGCGTCATCAGCGTAATGGGTACTCCCGCCCGAAAATAATCCCAGAACCCAATCTGAACTTCCGGTTTCGCCGTCTCGACCACGATGATGTTTGCCACGCTTCCCGTGATCGTCAGATTCCCCGCGAGCGTCGACGCCATGGCCAGCATCAGCCAGGCCGAATGCGGATTCTCGAACCCCGGCACCAACGATTTCACCAGCATTACCGCCGGCACGTTGTTCACGACATTACAGAGTCCCGCCACCACCACAGTGAAAATACCCATCCGCTGCAGATTCCAGTGCCGTGCCACCTCTAACAGGCGACCCGTAATCCCCGCATTCTCCGCTCCGCCAAGGATCAGGAACAGCCCCACAAAAAATACAAGCAGTCCCCAATCCACTTCCTGATAGAGCTTCTGCGGTTCCAGCGTCCGGGTAATCAACAGCGCCGCGGCTCCCAGTGCAGCCATCAGGGCCGGGTCGACGCCCACGAAAAATCCCACCACCACGGCCGTCACCACCATCACGGGTTTGGTCAGCCGCGAGAGATCGAGGGCGGGCAGAGGGATCTCGTTCTTCTCTGCGACAACCACTGCCGTCTTCCGCATGTGGATCCAGTGCAACACACCCCAATCCACAAAAAGCCCCACCAAAGCCACCGGCCCCAGATGCGCCACAAAATCGCGATAACGAATCCCCGAGAACGATCCAATCAACATGTTCTGCGGGTTGCCTGTAATCGTGGACACGCTCCCAATATTCGACGCCGTGGCCACCGCCAGCAGATACGGCGACGCTTCCAGTCCCATCCGACGCGTAATGCTCAACACAAATGGCACCATCACCAGGCAAACAATGTCATTGACGAAGAACGCCGAAAGAAACCCGCAGGTAAAGACCACCGCCGGCAGCAGTTGATGAGGCTTCAACCGCCGCAGCACCGCCTCCGTGCTCCACTCGAAGAATCCCACCAGGTGCAGGTTCCCGACAATCAGCATCATCGAAAACAGCAACACAATGGTCGGGAAATCAATGTAGCGCAGCGCCTCTCCCGGGCGCACGATGCGGAACGCCACCATGCCCACCGCGCCAATAATGGCGGCGCCGGTACGGTCGATCTTCCAACCGGGAAGTTTTCCCAGCGCAAACACCACATAGCTGGCCAGAAAGATGACGTACGCCGCCAGGATGCGGGCGTCCGAGAGCGCGGCGGGAGAGAGGACAGACATTTTGCCCGCTCAGAATAGCAAGCCCCATCGGTAAGGTGCTCTCCCTCCCCAAAATATTCCCTGCCCAGGCCGTAACCTTCCTTCCTCCCCGCATCATTAGATAGGTAACCAGGCGAGATGAGTAACAAGGCGTCCCGCGGAGACCGCATTTGAAAGCTATCGAGCCCGATGCTCACGAGCGGCAGCTGATCGAGGCCGCGCGAGGCGATCCGAGCCGTTTTGCTGAGCTCTACGAGAGCAACTTCGACCGGGTGTACGCCTTCGTGGCGCGCCGGGTCCCGGGTCGCGAGGAGGCCGAGGACCTGACCGCTGAGGTTTTTCATCAGGCGCTGGCCGGCCTGTCGACCTTCGTGTGGCAAGGCACGCCCTTCGCTGGATGGTTGCTGGGCATCGCATCGCACCTGATTGCTCAGCGCTGGCAGCGTGCGGCCCGGCAACCAGAAGGCCCGGTCGACGGACTTGAACTGGTCGGCGTATCTGAGCAGACGGAACGGCAAGCAATGTTTACGCAGCTGGTCGATCGCTTGCCAGACCATCAACGCCACGTCATCCGGCGGCGATTTTTGGACCAGCGCAGCATTCGGGAAATTGCCCAGGAACTCGGGCGCAGCGAGGGAGCGGTCAAGCAACTCCAGTTCCGCGCTCTCGAGAACCTCAGAAACCAGGCGAGGAGCCGCCGTGAATAGTTTCGTTGCAGATCAGCTCGAAGAAGCCGTCCGCACCCTGCTCGCCCGAGTCCAATCAGCACCCAATCAGTGGGACCCACAGGTTCGGCATTTGCTCGCGATCGCCGCCGAACTGCGCTATCTGCCGCGGCCAGAATTCCGCACGCGCCTTCGTGTCGAGCTGCTCCAGCAGACGGCCATGCCGGTAGCGCAGCGCCGAAGGTTCGATGCCGCGATCGCCGTCCGCGGCAGCATGCAGCCGAAGCTGCGACCTGGGCGGGAATCCGTGGTGCCCCCGCTGTTCAGCATGGCAACCAGCGCGTTTCCAGTTCGCGGATCAAACTTAGCCCTCTCGTTTGCGCTGCACGTGGTGGCGTTGTCGCTGATGGTTGCCTCGGGCTGGTGGATGGTCGAAAACCGCGCCGGCGTGCGCAGGACCGTGGCCGAACTGATCCCCAGCGATGCCTACCTACTGCCTCCTGCAGCCGGTGAGGCCCACGGTGGTGGAGGCGGAGGCGATGGCGACCAGATGAAAGCCTCGCACGGAAGCGCTCCGCGTTTTGCGTCCGAGCAGCTGACGCCGCCGGCAGTGATCGTCCGGAATGAAGATCCAAAACTCCCCGCGCAACCAACCGTAGTGGGTCCCCCCGACTTGATCTTGCGCCAGTCCGCCCACGCCGGCGATCCGATGGCCGCGATTCTGGCACCGCCCTCAAACGGAACTGGCAGCGGTGGCGGGATTGGCAGCGGACACGGCGGCGGCGTGGGCGGCGGAGAAGGCCCCGGAGTCGGTGACGGCCGGGGCGGAGGCATCGGCGGCGGAATCTTCCACCTTGGAGGAGGAGTGTTGGCGCCGCGCGCGATCTACGCCCCCGATCCCGAATTTTCCGAAGAGGCCCGCAAAGCCAAGTATCAGGGAAGCGTCGTGCTGTCGGCGATCATTGGTCCCGACGGTCGCCCGCGGAACTTGCGTGTGATGCGGTCGCTCGGCATGGGTCTCGACGAGAAGGCCACCGAAGCCGTCAGCCAGTGGCGCTTCGAACCTGCCCGGAAGGACGGTCAGCCCGTGGCCGTTGAGGTGAACATCGAAGTCGCGTTTCGGCTGTACTAGGGCTCGACCCCATTTGGTGTTGGAGCGAGCGGCGTCCTCGCCCGTCGACCTCTCTGGGTCAGTCCCTACTCACTCCACGACCCAAACAAATTATTCAAGCTCTCCGCCAACGTCGGATGCGCGAAGATCCCCTCGCGCAAAACAGGATAGGGAACCTTCCCCATCATCGCGACTTCAAACACTGCCATCAACTCTCCGCCTTCGATCCCGAGCACGGTGGCCCCCAGAATCTGCTCGGTCTCCGCATCGACGATCGCTTTCATGAACCCGCGGCTCTCATCCATCTCCAGCGCCCGCGCCACATGGCTCATGGGCATCTTGGCCACGCGAATTTTCCGCACCCCTGTGCGGGCCTGCTCTTCCGACAGCCCGATATGCCCCAATTGCGGGTCCATGAACACGACATAGGGGACAGGCCGCCCGTCGATCGTGACGTTCTTCTTTTCAATCACATTCGAGCGAATGATGCGAAAATCGTCGTAAGAGATATGCGTGAATGCTGGCCCACCCTTGATGTCACCCAAGGCATAAACACCCCCCACGTTGGTCTCCAACCGGTTGTTTACTGTAATGAACCCCTTGGCATCGGTCTCGACTCCCGCAGCGGCCAGATTCAAACTGTCCGAGTTCGGCACGCGCCCGGTCGCCACCAGCAGGTGCGACCCCTCGATCGTCTTCTTCTGTCCGCCGCTACTCACCTCCAACACAATCCGCCCGTTCGCCGCACTCACCCGTTCTGCCCGGGACTTCAGCAAGATTTCAATTCCGTCCTGCTGCAAAATCTTCGCCACTTCTTCTGCGACGTCCGCATCTTCCCGCGCCAGCAGTTGCGCGCGCGATTGAACGACCGTCAGGCGGCTCCCAAACCGCCGGAACATCTGTCCGAACTCGACTGCAATATATCCGCCGCCCAGCACCAGCAGATGTTCCGGCACCGCAGCCAACTCCATGATGGAGATGTTGTCGAGGAACGGAACCTGGTTCAGGCCCTCCAGCGGTGGCCGCGAGGCCCGTGTCCCCGCGTTAATGAAGATCTTGTCGGCGGCAAGCGTATGCTCGCTACTATCTTTTCTGCGCACCAGCAAAGTTCTCGGCCCCGTGAAGCTAGCGATGCCGAAGATCAAATCAAGATTCGCGGTTTTCTCGATCCTGCTCTGGCTTCCGTCGCGAAAGCTGTTCACGATGTCGCGTTTGCGTTGCCGCACACGTTTCAAATCGACGCTTACCGGCCCGGTCTGCACGCCATAGTCCGCTCCCCGCAGCGCCAGATACGCCACGCGCGCACTGGCAACCATGGTCTTGGTGGGAGTGCACCCCTCATTGACGCAGGTTCCGCCGACGTGCTCCCGCTCGACCAGCGCCGTTCGCATCCCAGCTTCGGCGAGCGCCCGGCAGAGCGGTGTCCCTGCCTGTCCAGAGCCCACCACAATGGCGTCATACCGTTCGATTGCGCTCACCAGACCCTCCTCCGGCACATTGTCTGATTCGACGAAAGCAAGGAGGTTCAGAGTATGTCACAGGACCACCCCCCGCCATTCTGCTGCTCCCCGAAGGACAATGTCCGAATCAAACCCCTCCTCTGCCGAATCTCATCCTCATGACCACAGCGCGACTCGTCTCCGTCAACGTCGGCCTGCCCCGAGAAGTGACCTGGAAGGAAACTCAGGTCACCACCGCGATCTTCAAGGATCCTGTCGAAGGCCCGGTGGACGTGAAGAAACTCAATCTCTCCGGGGACCAGCAAGCCGACCTGTCGGTTCACGGCGGGCCGAACAAAGCGGTTTACGCGTATCCCTCGGAACACTACTCTTATTGGCGGAACGAACTTCCGGAAGTCGCTTTCCCGTGGGGCGCCTTTGGTGAGAATCTCACCACCGAAGGCCTATCGGAAGAGACCCTCCATATCGGAGACCGATTGCGGGTTGGTTCTGCGCTCCTGGTAGTCACCCAGCCGCGCGTGCCGTGTTACAAGCTCACCATCCGCTTTGACCGCGACGATATGATCAAGCGCTTCATCGCCAGCCGTTTCAGCGGCCACTATTTCGCGGTTGTGGAAGAAGGACAACTCGCAAACGGCTCGACCATGGAAGTCGTCGGGCGCGACCCGAACGCCGTCTCGGTCTCTGACATCAACCATCTCTACTACGGGGAATCGCACGACCACGAGTTGCTGCGCCGCGTTCTTAATGTGGAGGCCTTGCCCGTAGGCTGGCGGGAACATCTGAGGCAGCGAGCGCGCTAGAACCGTTTCACGGACACGCGATGAAGGGGCGCGGCTTCAGCCCAGGCGACGGCAACCGTTTCAAGTCGAGGCTTTAGAAGCTCATGAGGGGCAGTTGCAGTGAATTGTGAGGTTTCTGCGTGGTCGAGGACCGCGGTGGTCGCCTGTCGGGAAGCCACTTGGTTCTCTTTTTCTATGCGACCAGCCCGAACAAAAACCGGTCAGCCATCACCCATCCGGACGATCAACCTCGAATCCGGCAGGCCCCTAGTTCGAGAGGCACTGGCTCACCTCGAACGTGAATTCGCCACAGCCAGGCAGCATCATAGCCCGCTCGTCAAACTGATCCACGGCTACGGTTCCAGCGGAGTCGGAGGCGACATTCGGATCGCCGTGCAGAAACGCCTGCGTGAACTGCAGGACGAAGGGGCAATCCGTGCCTGCATCTTCGGCGAGAACTGGTCAACTTCCGATCCGCAAACCTGGGACCTGCTGAAACTCCAGCCCGGTCTCAAACGGGACTCCGATCTTGGCCGTGGTAATCGCGGCATCACGATCGTTCTTCTTTGAAGTTGCCATCTACCGTATCCCGATGACCACCGGCCTTTGCGATGCCATCTCCACCTTCGTGCCCACTTCCAGCCCAATCTCATCCTCCCCATTAAACACGGCCTTGGCGAGTCCCAAAGCTCCGCCCACCGCCGCCCCAATTCCCGCCCCGAGGCCGCCGCCCGACAATGCGCCCGCCAAGCCTCCGGCTGCGACTCCCTTTGACACCGTGTACACATCCCGGTCGATCTGGTCGACCGGTTCGATCGTCCCCCCGGTATTCTGTATGCGGTTTTTCGGATCTCCGGGAAGGCCTTCCAGTCCGCCCGCGCTTTCAGAGTCTGGTGCAGCGCATCGGACTGAAGAACTCAGCCGACATCGCACCCCGCCATGCCTAATTTTTTCCTCCACTTTTCCCCAGCCCTCGGCGCAGCCATCCCTCGCAAGAAAAATACTGGAATCGGTCGATCCCGCTCCTCCTCGTTCGACGTTAAAGTAGAGCCGAGCATCCCCCGGCCAAAGGGTCCGGAGACCCGGCTCACGAATCCGAAATCACAAGGAGACATTGCGATGCGAGTTATAGTGATGGTCAAAGCCGACAAGGACTCAGAGGCAGGGGTCATGCCGAGCCAGCAGATCCTTACCGATATGGGTAAGTTCAATGAAGAGCTGGTGAAAGCCGGCGTGATGCTCGCGGCCGAGGGGCTCCACCCGAGCTCGAAGGGGAAACGCGTCCGGTTCGCCGGCGGGAAGCGGATCGTGACCGACGGCCCGTTCACCGAGACCAAGGAGCTGGTCGCCGGATTCTGGCTGTGGCAGGTGAGGTCGATGGAAGAGGCCATGGAGTGGTTGAAGCGCAGCCCCTTCGACGGGGGAGCCGAGGTCGAAATTCGCCCGGTATTCGAGGCCGAGGACTTCGGCGCCGCGCTTACGCCCGAACTCAGGGAGCAGGAGGAGCGCCTGCGCAAGGAGGTCGAGAAGCGAAAGGCCTCGTGACACCCTGGCCGCGGCGCCATCATTCGCCGTGTCGATTTCGCGGACCTTCATTCGACGTATGAATAGAGCCAGGCTTTTCGATCCGGCCCAGACCGCGCGGAAGCCCGGCTCCAAACCAGAAATTAAGAGGAGACGTGACGATGCGATTCTTGTGTTTGTACAAACCCAATAAGCAGGAAGGGGTCCCCCCCACCCAGCAGGAAATGGCCGAGATGGGGAAGTTGATCGAGGAGGGCATGAAGTCCGGCGCACTGCTTGCGACCGAGGGTTGCCTGCCCAGCGCGAAGGGCGCGCGCATTCGGCTTGCGGGAGGAAAGTTCACCGTGACCGACGGCCCTTTCACCGAGTCCAAGGAGCTGGTCGCCGGTTTCGCGCTGATCCAGGCGAAGTCGAAGGAAGAGGCGATCGAACAGGTCAAGCAATTCCTCAAAGTCGCGGGCGACGGCGAGACCGAGCTTCGCCAGGTGTTCGAGGCGCCGGACTGCCGGGCCGAGTCAGAGTCCGAGCTGGCGAAGTCTTACCAGCGCCAGAGCGCGTAGAAGGGGAGACCCACCCTTCGGTTTGTGAAGGGTGGGATTTTGCGGTCGTCTCTTGTTTGGGATATTCGGGAATACCAGGGTGGTGGTGCGAGACTGACACTGAGCGGATGCTGTCGTCCTTCCGTCCTTTTCGCCGGAAGGGCAAACAAGGATGGAGCCCGAGGCGTAGAAACCTGTCGTCTGGATCCGATGCTTCCGGCCAGGGTCAAGGCTTTGGTTTCTGCTTGCGCCGATCCCAAATGCTTGAACCCAAGCATAGCTGTATTCAAACGAATCCCGGCCATCCAATCGTCGCTACCGATACTTCAGATCGGGTCGGTGGTCGACGAAAAAGGCTTTTCGGAAGGCGCACAAGTCGAGGAAACTAGGGGCGTGGCTGAAAACGCAACGGTGCCTATAAGTCATCGAGCTGAGCCTGGCCGCCCCGCCCTTCGTTTTGTGAGGGGCGGGACGACTCGATGCGCTGTCCTCAATACGCTCGCATTCCGATTTCGCAATCAAGGAACGGCCGTGGCCAAACCGAAAAAGAGCACTCTCCCTTCCGATACATTGGTGCTGTACGAAAAGCTCATCGCAACCATGCCCAAGATGGTACGCAAGGGCGCGGCCAATCCTTACACGTCCCTGAATGGCAACATGTTTCGTCCGGAAAGACTTGATTCATCATGCGCCCGACATCTTGGAGGCCGGCAAGTCCCAGGCGCAAGGGTTGGGTGAAATGGTGCTGAAAGTCGGGAGCAAATAAGTGACTAATTTCGTCGACGTTGTGCTCGTTCTTGAAGATTCGCGTAGACTCCCGCACCACTTGCTTGTTTCTCTCGGTCGCGTTCATATCTCACCTCGATGTCCGACAATCTCGACACCCCTTAAATGTGTTACCTCTTAATCCTTGTATTGATCGTGGTACCGGACCCAGGATTGCGGCGCATCCCCCTCGTCCCGCCCTTTGGGGACCAGGTCCAGATAGTGATAAGCGGTGTTCAGCATGTCGATTCCCCGTGCATAGGCAGAGTAGGTGTGAAGGATGGCTCCGCCCACGTCTTTGTGAAAGACGCTGACTCCCTCGCGGTCCGACATGTTCATCCTCTGTATCGCGTAGTTGTGGAACACGGTTCCGCTCTGGATCGCTTCTGGAGTAAACGACACATGGTAGTCGTAGTTGAAATCGTTTTGGGATGAGGAGACCCACTTGAAACTCCATCCCATTCTCTTTTTGAACGACTCGATCTTCGCCAGCGGAGCCCGCGAGATGGCGACGAAGGTCACATCGCGTTGCCTCAGGTGAACGACGATGCCATTAAAATTATCGGCCCAGAACGAACAGTGCTTGCAGCCTGCGTCCGCTGCCGGGTTGAACATGAAGTGATAGACGACGAGCTGGCCCCTGTTTTCAAAGAGCTCGGCCAAGGATTCCTTTCCCTTCGGCCCGTCGAACAGGTAGTTCTTTTCGACGCGCTCCCACGGCAACTCCCGTCGCTGTCGGCTCAACTCGTCTCGAAGCCGTGTGAATTCTTTCTCTTGGCCGAGAAACGCGGTGCGCGCCTTAATCCACTCCTGGTGCGAAACCACCGAATGTTCTTTGAGACTGCTTTCATCGTTTGCTATGTTTACCTCTCCAGTAATAGTGCGCAACTTCTTCGAACCGGTTTGGAACGGGTTTCAATCACCTGTGTAGAACTGGCTGAAACAATCTGTTTTGAAAGGGCGCGGCTTCCGCCGCGCCATGCAAGCTCCTGAAACCAGGGTTTTTTAGCTCCCCGCCGTACCTGCCAGGAAGTTTGGCGACAACCAGTCCTTAAGTTCTCTCCACCTTCGGACCGCGGCAAGACAGGTAAGCCGCAAATTTGTCTGCGATCGTGCCCCACCCGCTCTCATATCTCTGGGCCGCATCGGCCTTCGGGAAGCGCTCGTGGGTCAGAACGAGTTCGCTTTCATCGCCGTGGGGAACGAATTCCACTGTTACAAGTTACAAGCGTGATTTCTCCCGGGGTCTCGGCAGCGGACCAGGTGAAAACCAACTTCGCGGGCGGCTCCACCACCTGGTAAGTGCCGACATGCACATGCTCGCGCTCCTTGCCTTTCATAACCAGCCGGATCGAGCCGCCCACGCGGACATCGAGAGTCGCTTCCGCGGAGACCACGTCTCCGGGGCACATCCATTCGTGAATCCCATTCGGATCAATCCAGGCTTCAAATACGACCTCGCGTGGTGCCGACATTCGGCGCCGTACGACCACGCGATGTCTGCCTTCGGCGGAGCCTTCCATGCGTCCTCGCTTTCTTGGAAGTTTTGAATCTTCGTGCGACATAGAGTTCCAGTGCATCCAGGCGTTGTTCCCAGAATTCGCGGTAGTGTTCCAGCCATTCGTTGGCCCCGCGCAACGGACGGGGATTCACCCAGCAGTGGTGTTCGCGGCCTTTGATCTCACGGTGCACCAGGCCGGCGCGCTCCAGCACCATCACATGCTTGGAAATTGCATTCAATGAAACAGGGAAGGGCTGGGCGATTTCGTTGATGGTGGCGGGACATCGGGTCAGGGCCCGCAAGATGGCGCGGCGGGTGGGATCCGCAAGAGCCGAGAAAACCTGGTCCAGCTCAGCGGACTGAAAATGTTCAACCATGCGGTTGAATATTATTCATCGGCCTCGTGTTTGTCAAAGGCAAAGACCAAGAAGGCGGGCGCCGGGTGCCCCACCCTTCGCTTTCTGAAGGGTGGGATTCCACGGTCGTTTCCGATTGGGATTTCTCGTTGTGCCGCACTCCCCGCTTGCGCTCCCCCATCGAAAATGGTGTGATCGCTACGAGTGCCCGCCACCGACACCCATCGCGCGATCGACGCAGTCTGGCGAATCGAGTCCGCCCGGCTCATCGCCGGCCTGGCGCGCATCGTGCGCGATGTCGGCCTGGCCGAGGATCTCGCCCAGGACGCTCTGGTTGCCGCGCTCGAGCAGTGGCCCGAGTCCGGCATTCCAGAAAACCCAGGCGCATGGCTCATGGCCACCGCCAAGCACCGTGCCATTGATCGCCTACGTCGCCACAGCCTGCTCGAGCGCAAACACGAGGAACTCGCTCGTGAGATCGAGGCGAAGGAGATGGCGGTCCCCGATCTCGACGTGGCGCTCGATGATGAGGTCGGCGACGACCTCTTGCGCCTCATCTTCACCGCCTGTCATCCTGTGCTCTCCTCCGAAGCGCGCGTCGCCCTCACGCTTCGCTTGCTGGGCGGGCTGACCACCGACCAGATTGCGCGCGCCTTCCTCGTCCCCGAGCCGACCGTCGCCCAACGCATCGTGCGGGCCAAGCGCACCCTGGCCGAAAAGCGCGTCCCGTTCGAGATCCCCCGCGGCGCCGAGCTAGCCGCCCGTCTATCGTCGGTGCTCGAGGTCATCTACCTAGTGTTCAACGAGGGTTACACCGCAACTGCGGGTGACGACTGGATGCGACCAGCGCTCTGTGAGGATGCGCTCCGTCTCGGGCGTATCCTGGCCGAGCTCGCTCCGCAGGAGCCGGAGGTCCACGGCCTTGTCGCGCTGATGGAAATCCAGGCGTCGCGCTCGGGCGCCCGCATCGGCCCATCGGGAGAGCCCATCCTGTTGCTCGATCAGAACCGCGCGCTCTGGGATCAACTCCTCATCCGTCGTGGTCTGGCTGCGCTCGAGCGTGTCGAAAAGCTCAGTCCCGCACTCGGCCGGTATGGGTTGCAGGCCGCGATCGCCGCCTGTCACGCGCGAGCGCGTGCCCCGGAGGGGACGGACTGGGCCCGCATCGCGGCGCTCTACGCAGCGCTCGCCCAACTCGCGCCTTCTCCAGTCGTCGAACTGAATCGCGCGGTCGCGCTCGCCATGGCGTTCGGTCCAGCGGCCGGCCTCGAACTCGTTGATGCCCTGACCTCGGAGCCCTCACTCGAGAACTATCACCTTCTGCCCAGCGTGCGCGGCGACCTCCTCGCTAAACTCGGCCGCTTCGACGAGGCCCGCGCAGAGTTCGAGCGCGCGGCCTCACTCACGCGCAACGTCCGAGAGCACGAGCTGCTCCTCGAGCGCGCCCGGACATGCGCAAGCAATTCCACGCCGTCCGAGCCAGGCTGACGAAACCGTGCGACGCGAACGAGTCACGGTGAAATTCTCCTCGATTCGCCGGTTAACCAGGCTGGCAATGACTCGTAGCCAGGCGGCGCTTGCGGTTTTCGATCGAGAGTATACTGACCAGGAATCGGGATGGCATTCGCCCACGTTTCGGAATTTGTCCAAACCAACCATCGCGCAATCTGACTCCCTCCGGAGTCTGGCAGCAAGCCGGCGACCATAGCAAAGCGGAATGGCCTCCCACCCCTATCCCTCAAGCCTAGAAGCCGCAACCCGGGAGCACAACCTGCCCTCGCTGGACGGACTGCGGGCAGTTGCGGTCTTCCTGGTTGTCTTCTACCACTCTGGTCTGCCGGTGAACGGCGGACTCGGTGTGCTGATGTTCTTTGTGATCAGCGGCTTTCTGATCACCTGGCTGTTGCTGCAGGAGGAGAAGCGTTGGGGAGACATATCACTGAAACTGTTTTACATCCGCCGCACCCTGAGAATCTTTCCCGCGTTTTATGTTTTTTGGTTGCTGGTGGTGGTCGGCTTCGTGGTGCTGGGGAAAAGGGTGCATGTGGGCCAGGCTGCAGCGTCCTTTTTCTACGTGACGAACTACTACCAGGCCCTGTTGGGAGATCCGGATACGGCTCTGAGTCACACCTGGAGTCTGGCCATCGAGGAACAGTTTTACCTGCTATGGCCATTGGCGTTCCTCCTGCTGGGGAACGCCCGGCGGCGCATGCATGCCCTGATGATCGTCATCCCTCTCGTCTGGGTCTACCGGATCGTCTCGGTGTTGTGGTTCCACGTTTGGCAGGGTTACGTGTACGAGGCGCTGGATATGCGCGCCGACCATCTCCTCGTGGGCTGCCTCCTGGCAACAGTTCTGCACCAGAAATCCGCCCCGCGTCTGTGGCAGCTCCTCGGCGCGCGTCCTTGGACTCTGTGGATTACCGTCGGTGGGTTGGCATTGTCCTCTGAAGCGCCGCACCTCCTGCACCACGCGTGGCGGTACCGGGATCTGGTCGGGTTCACGATCGACCCGATCCTGACCGCAATTCTGATTGTGCAAGCGATGACTTTCAGCCAGATTTCGGCGTGCTGGCTGAATTGGGGATGGATGCGACTCCTGGGGAGGATGTCGTATTCAATCTACTTATACCAGCAAGTAACACTCTCTCCGCCGCGTCACCTCCTGAAGTCAGCCCCGTTGCTGGTTCAATTGATCGCCGGGATTGCGACCTGCCTCGCCTTTTCTGCTGCGTCGTACTACTTTGTCGAACGGCCCTTCCAGACGCTGAAAGAGCGAATTGGCACACGCGCCAAGAAACAGGCCGTTGAGGTAGACCCGTCGGCGGCCACAAGCTGAAGAGTGACTACGGTCTGACCTCTGCGATGTTGGGAGGGTTAGTGGCTAGGCGTCGGCTCTCCATGCAAACTCAACTGTCCCAGCCGGCGCATTTGATCGGAGTTCTCCGACATCACGAAGTCGATCGTGAACTGTCCCCGCCGCTGGTATCGCGGGCGGGCGCCAGTGGCGCGTCGGTCGCGCCCTTCTGCTTGGCGTCTTTGATGTCGCCGATCAGATCGATCAGCGCATCCAGAGCCGTGTTCCGCAGGCTGACGAAGCGGTCCCGAATATCTTCCCCGCGCGCCTTCCATTCCTCTTCCGGGAAACCGAATCCGCCCACAAGAAACACGTTGCGTTAGCCCGACGTCAAGCGATTCTCGAAAGATGCCTTAGTGTAATTGACTTACCCTCCCGCCAACCATAAGATGACACGCCAACGGTGTCTTGTCGGAATGATCGGCCAAACCATTTCCCACTATCGCGTGCTGGAAAAGCTGGGCGGAGGTGGCATGGGCGTGGTTTACAAGGCTGAAGACACCCGCCTTCTCCGTTTCGTAGCCCTCAAGTTCCTTCCCGACGAAGTCGCCCGCAATCCTCAGGCTCTAAGCCGTTTCGAGCGCGAAGCTCAGGCCGCGTCGGCGCTGAACCACCCCAACATCTGCACCATCTACGACATCGGCGAACAGGACCAGCGGGCTTTCATCGTCATGGAGTTCCTCGAGGGCGCGACCCTGAAGCACATGATCGGCAATCGCCTCATGGAACTGGAGACGCTGTTCTCCCTCGGCATCGAGATCGCCGACGCCCTCGACGCTGCCCACGCCAAAGGCATCGTCCATCGCGATATTAAGCCCGCCAACATCTTCGTCACCAGCCGCGGCCACGCCAAGATCCTAGACTTCGGCCTCGCCAAGCTCTCGCCTCTCAGGAGCGGATATCAGGAAGCCGTCGCCCTCACCGCGCAAGAAACCGCGATGAGCGAACAGAATCTGACCAGCCCCGGTTCCACGCTCGGCACGGTGGCTTACATGTCTCCCGAGCAGGCCTGCGGCAAGGAACTCGATGGCCGGACTGACCTGTTTTCTTTCGGGGCCGTACTCTACGAGATGGCAACCGGCAAGCTGCCATTCCGCGGCGATACCTCGGCACTGATCTTCCAGGCCATCCTCGATCGCGCCCCTACGCCGCCCATCCGCCTGAACCCAGACTTGCCGCCCAAGCTGGAAGACATCATCAACAAGGCGCTGGAGAAAGATCGCAACCTCCGCTACCAGCACGCCGCCGACATGCGCACCGACCTTCAGCGTCTCAAGCGTGACACCGACACCGGCCGTGCCATAGCCTCCAGTTCCGGCTCCATTCCCGTTGCGCAGGAAGCCGCCGCGCTCTCCGCACCCGAGCCTTCAACTCCGTCGGCAGCTCGGACCTTCGGCTCATCGATCCAGGTTCCGGCATCATCCTCGTCCGCGGTGAGTGCGGCTGCCGTTCCCGCAGAGGTTCCGCGCAAATCGCGAACCGCCCTGTACGCAGTTGCCGGCGTGATCCTGCTTGGGCTGATGCTAGCGGGCGGTTTGTACTTATTCTCACGCCGTTCCGCCAAGCTCACCGAGAAAGACATGGTCTTGCTCACCGACTTCGTCAACACCACCGGTGACAATGTTTTTGACGGAACTCTGAAGCAGGCGCTCGCCGTTCAACTCGAGCAATCCCCCTATCTGAACATTCTCCCGGAGTCCCGCATCCGCGAAGCCCTGCGCTTCATGGGCCGCTCCTCCGACGAACGCATCACCAGCGAAGTAGCGCATGAGATCTGTCTGCGCGAAGGCGTGAAAGCCATGCTCACCGGTTCCATCGCCCCGCTGGGCAGCCACTACGTCATCAGCCTGGCCGCCGTGAACGCCCAGACCGAAGACTCCCTGGCCAGCGAGCAGGTTGAATCCGAAGGCAAAGAGCAAGTCCTGAAATCCCTCGACCGAGCCGCCTCCAACCTGCGCGGCAAACTCGGCGAATCAATCGGCTCCGTTCAGAAATTCGCGACTCCCCTGGAGCAGGCCACGACCTCCTCGCTCGAAGCTCTCCAGGCTTTCAGCCTCGGCCAGGCCGCGCACCAGAAACTGAACGATGAGGCCGCGATTCCCCATCTGCAACGCGCCGTCGAACTCGATCCGAACTTTGCCGTGGCCCACGCCACGCTGGGTGTTGCCTATGGAAACACCACGCAATCCAAGCTGGAGACGGAGTCCCTCAAGCAGGCCTTCGACCTGAAAGACCGCACCAGCGAACGGGAGAAGCTCTACATCTCGGCGCATTACTATGACGAAGCCATGGGTGAAATCGACAAGGCCGCCGAGATTTACGAGCAATGGAAGCAGACCTACCCGCGCGATACCCTTCCCTGGGATAATCTGGCCCTCCTTTACTGGAACATGGGCCAGCATGAGAAATCATTGGCCAACGCGAGCGAAGCGTTGCGTCTCGACCCCAAGGACCGTTACGCCTACCAAAACCTTAGCGCCACTTACGAGAGTCTGAATCGCTTCGATGAAGCCCAAGCCGTCGTTGACCAGGCCGTCGCTGCGAAGATGGATTCGCGTTCAACTCGCTTTGCTCGTTACGCACTGGCGTTCAACCGCGGCGACACGGCGGCCATGCAGCGGGTGATCGACGAGACGGCTGGCACTCTGGACGAGCCCATCCTGGCTGTTTTCAAGGCGCGTGGCGAAGACTCGCTCGGCAAGATCCACTCGGCTCGTCAGGACTTCAATCGCGCCGTCCAGCTTGCTCAGCAGCACGGCCTCAAGGAATATGCCGCGATCATTCGTGCCATAGAGGCCGGGTATGATGCGGAACTTGGCTATCCCGCAGAAGCTCGGCTGGCAATTGCAGATGCCCTCAACATCTCGCAAGACCGCGATCCAAGAATCGTGGCGGCACACTCGCTGGCTTTGGTGGGCGATACCGCGCGTGCGCAGAAGTTGGTCGACGGGCTTTCCCGCGAACTCCCCTCCGACACTTTCCTGAACAAGGTCTCGCTGCCGGTCGTGCGTGCCATCCTCGAACTGCAGGGGAATCAGCCCGCAAAAGCCATCGCCCTGCTGGAGGTCACCGTCCCCTATGAACTGGGCGCCGGCCCTAGGGGTGCCATCTACTGGCCGATCTATATCCGGGGTGCTGCCTACCTGAAGGCACGTGACGGCGCCAAGTCCCTTGCCGAATACCGGAAGATCCTCGATCACCCGGGAATCGATCGGACCAGTACTCTCCTTGCCCTCGCCCGTCTGGGAAGCGCACGGGCATATGCAATCCAAGGCGACACCGCCCAGGCGCGCACCGCCTACCAGGACTTCTTCGCCTACTGGAAAGACGCCGATCCCGACGTCCCCATCCTGAAACAAGCCAAAGCCGAGTACGCGAAGCTGCAGTAGACCAGCTGGCCTTCGAACACCGCGATCCACACAGGCGACACCAGATCGAATGTATTGAGTCCGCTCTTCATGCTGACGACCTTCTGCCCCTGTCACACCCAGCGATTCAAGCCGACCATACCGAGGGGATCGATCTTTCCGAGCAGGTTCGTGGCAAAACCGTCCGCCGCCCACGCGCGCGTTTTCTCACCCTCTTTCAGACCCAGGTATGTCCGGGATGGAAGCAGTAGCCCTCGGGAATCGAAAAGGCATATTCGCGCTGCAGTCGCGGGCCTGCGGCCCGGCCCATGCCTTGGTCGCCCGGGGACTTCGTGGTGCGCGCGGAAGGAGCTGATCGACATAAGCCATCCGCCTGCTGCTGTCCGTGCGCTCGTCCGCGACGGGACCGACTTCGCGCTTCCTAAGTGCAGGTCGACGGCAAACCCGGTCTCTTGTGAGCGATAGATGCTGCCCGCTTCACAGAATGACGAAGACTCATTTGCCAGGGTCGTGGCGCCCACTGCGTTTTGCAGGGTTGGAACCTGGTAATTGAAGATCGACAGACATCAATCTTGCGGCGTTAGATGGACTTCACACGCTGGTAGTGGCGCTGCGCCTTGACGCGGTTGCCGCAGGTTTTCATGTCACACCATCGACGGCGATGGTTTTTCGTCTGGTCGAGGAAGAGCCAGGCGCACTTGTCGGAGGCGCAGATGCGCACCTTGGCGATGTCTTCTGACGTGAGCAGGTCCGCGGCGGCGCGGGCCACAGGCCAAAGGATCGAGTCGAGATAGCAGTCCATTCCGATCCACTCCCACACAAACCGGCGGCTGGTATGCACGATGCGGCCGTGAGGAGCGCTTTTCTGCAGCGCGACATTCAGGAGCGCGAGCGAGTTGACGGGAATGGTGCGCCGTTCCGCCACCGCCGAGAAGATGTCGAAGATGGCCTCGCGCAACTGGATCGCGCCGTGCAATATGCTTTTGCCTTGACCGGGTGCCTCGCCCGCGACGGCGTAGAGGCGGTCGACGGCGCGCACGGGGAGCGCGCCCGTCTCCCGGCCGAACGCTACCAGGTTTTGGTATTCGGCGAGCCTTTCCGTAGGGTTTTCCGCGGGACGGTTGCTGACCGTGTTGGCGAAGTCGAGCGCCAGATTCCCGCCGCTCAGGTCGAATCGAGCATCGGGTTGGGGTTGTGACATCGAAAACAGCTCTAGTCCAAGATGTTCAGTCTAACCGTTAAAACTTGTTTGACTGGTTATGTCGCGAACGGTATCATTGTCTCTAACCTGTTAAAGCAGGTTAACTGGTTAGGATACCATGCGCGACCAACGGGCTTCAAGAATTCGCACTCTTCTTCATAGTGGGGAAATCACAGACATCGGCGGCCGCCCCGAAGTGGCATCGGCGTATGGCTTCACCGCCGCGTCGGAGGATTCCTCGATCCCTGATTCATGTTCGATCTCTTCGAGCACACGTCTGTCTTCAATCGTTGAACCATCTTCAGTCGCTCATCCCTCCAGAGCGCGCCTGGTGGCGGCATTCGCGGCAGTCTATCTGATCTGGGGCTCGACCTATCTAGCGATTCGCTACGCGGTGGATACGATCCCCCCCTTACTGACGATGGGGATGAGGCATGTGACGGCGGGGGGGTTGCTCTATGCCTGGGCACGGCTGCGCGGAACGCCTGCGCCCCGGCTGCGCGAATGGCTTTATCCGGCTGTGATTGGCGTGCTGCTGTTTCTGGGCGGACACGGCAGCCTGGCCTGGGCGGAACAGCGGGTGCCTTCCGGAATCGCTGCGCTGCTGGTGGCGACGCTCCCCATATGGATCGGCGTGCTGGCGCGCGGCTGGGGAACGGAGCGCCATCTGAGTGGCCGGGCGCGGGCGGGGTTGGTGCTCGGATTCATCGGCGTGGCCGTGTTGTTCGGACCCGACGCATGGCGCCACAACGGAGAGCTCAACCTGCTCGGCGCAGGAGCGGTTCTGCTCGGCACTTTTATATGGGCGGCAGGAACGATCTACATGCGCAACGTGAAGATGCCCGATTCGCCGGTTCTGTCCTCCGCCATGCAGATGCTGGCGGGCGGGGCGTCGCTCCTGCTCGTCGCCGCCTTGACCGGCGAAGTAGGACGCTTTCACCTGGCCACGGTGACCGCGCGTTCCTGGTTCTCGGTTGTGTACCTCGCGGTCTTCGGATCGATCGTGGCCTTCACCGCTTACAGCTGGCTGCACATGGTGGTATCGCCATCGCGGGTGGCGACGTATGCGTACGTGAACCCAGTAGTGGCGGTGCTGGTGGGATGGGCGCTAGCCGCCGAACCGATCGGGATTTTCACAGTCATCGCCATGGTCATTATTCTGGCGGGGGTGGCGCTGGTGAATTCGGGACACGGACAAGAACACGCGGCCCCGCGGGACGAGGCGGGCGAGAAGGTGGCGGCGTAGGGAGCTTCGAGCTGCGGGCCGCGAGTACTTGCAACTTGATGTAGACAGGGTGAGAAATGAAATCGGGCGATTAGCGGTTGGCCAAGGTTCTGATGTTCCCTAACCCCAGCAGCCGTTCGTCAGCGGTGACCAGAGTCAAGTCCAGCACCTGCGCGGTCGCTGCCAGAATGCGATCGGCGGGATCCTGCGGGGACCGCTCCGAAACGGAAGATGCCACTCTCAGAATCGCAGAGCAGGTGTTGGAATCCGCCGTCTCCTCACGCTTTTTGTGCGGGCAAGGTCTTGTTGTAATCTTCACCCCCTCAGTGCCTTTAGCAGGTGGAAGAACTCTGTTTTGAATCGCGCGAATAGTTCAAGGGGCTAAAACCCGTGGTTTGCAGAAGGAGTTGCGGCGCGGCTAACGCGGGACCCCTTCAATTCAATGCGGTCGGATCAAGCGATCGAATCGACACGGTCCAATCGAGGGTGTCGGAGATTCGTTCCGCGAGCTTACGGAACGCGGTGCTAGCGAGGAGGCTCGCGATCGGCTTCGGCGGGTTCGCCGATCGCCCGCAGGATGGCGGCTCGGGCGGCGGCTTGACGGTTCGGCTTGCTCTGTTCCTGTGCGGATTTGACCGGGCCATCGAAATAGCCGGCATCGACGTGATGACGGCCGCAGCCGGGAACTGCGCAGACGTATCCGGAAGCCTTTCCGGTCGGCGTCTGAAACGTGCACGGGATCATCTGCAGGTTGGTGTGTCGGTCGCACACCGGACGCGATCTGACCATCTTTGCGACTCCTCTTCACCCGCAGGCAGTGATGGTGGAATCTGGGGCAAGCAGCGTGCCAAATCCGCAACCTGGGTAGCCGGACTCTAAGTCAAAGCAAGAGGAGGGCTGACGACCCGACGAAAGGGGGCGAGTTCGGGAGAATGGACTCACTGGTGGGTCCCATCGACTCGCCATGGGTCTCTGCAGAACCCAACGTGGCGTGGAGGAATCGCTGCGAGTTTGTGTCGAAATACCGGCGTCGCTTCTCTGCCGATTGTCTTCTCGTTCGGGCATGCCGACAGTCCGGTGCCGGGGAAGCCTCTCCCGTTGCCATCAGGGCATTTCATTGCGCCGTGAAAGGCGCTGGTCCACAGCGGGAGGAAATGGGATCAAGGCGGACGGAGTTTTTGGCAGGGACAACCAAGTACCGGCGGCGTCTCGGCCTGCGCCGGAAGGTGTTATTTGACCGAGCCTGCGAACACCAACCGTCCTCGGAGCTCATCCGCGATAGCAACGGCCATCGCGCGAGTGGCGCGCGGGTCTGGGTGTCGGTTGCCGGGTATGCGCCAGCCTGAATCAAGTTCCACCCGCACGTAGGGCAAGCCAGCTTCGTCGAGGATGCGGCGGCGCAGCTCGTGCTCGACCAACTCTTCCGGAGCGAACTGCAGAACGATGATGAGGGGCACAGCTCCCCGCGCGCGCGCCAAATCAACGGTCGCGCGCAGCACTTCGCGGGTAACGGCTATTCCGCGTTCAATCGTGTCCTGGCTGCGATAGGGCAGGAGGAATTGGGCAATCCTCGCCAGTCTCCAGCGGGGTTCCGGGGGCAGCCAAACGAGTCCTGGTCCGAGGTGCGGCCGATCGTCATCGAGGTTTCGGTCGAAGATCGCCGGCATGAGGAGTGATACTACCGCCACGGGGCGGCGAAAGCGTGGCAAGTCCGCCTGGAGCCTGAGGTACGCCTGGTCGCTCGAGAAGCCGGAGACGGCGAGGTCCGCGCTCTGTACCCCCAAGATTGCACTGACTTGGGCCGGGACCGTCTCGTCCCACGTCAGCCCCTCCCCGACCATCATCGATTCGCCAGTGAACAGGATTGTTGGACGCTCCGGATCAACAGGGTCGTCGACGCGGCGCACGCGATATCCCGAAGAGTCGATCGCGTACTCGACGTCTCGCCCCCCGATATTGCGGTAGCCTGTGCGTGACGGGACGAATATCCAGCCGAGTCGAGGGTCACGGCGACGCCGAGGCTCTTTTTGCGGCGGTTCCTCCATCGTGGCGAGGAGGTGTATCTGGCGGAGTACGAATTCGCTCGCACCGACCGCGAGCACGGCCGCCATCGCGATGTGGAGCGCGCGCCCCGGATTCTTCGCAATAAAGCGGCCAACCCATCGCGCGATGAGGGCGAGTAGCAAACCAAAGCCCGCCGTCCCGAGCCGGACGGCCGATTCCACCAAAACGTACGAGTTGCGCGATAGAAAGAACGACGGTAAGAAGTGACGGTCGAGCCATCGCTGATCAGCCACGAGAGCGCACACCAGGAGCGCCACCCCGACGGAAGCGACCGCGACCTCGGCAGGGGAGTGCGTCGCGGAACGTTTGGAATGGCCCGCTGGAGACAAATTTCGACCTCATCAAATCAAATGACGAATCTGACAAATTAGTGACAAATCCGACCTCTTGGATCATTATATTTAGGTTCGCAGGCTGCGATGGACTCCCCCCGGTCCCATGAGCGTCCCACGGCATTCGATCGGATGCTGGCCCCAGTACATCGCTGGATCTGGCGCAATGCCGAACGGCGCGTTCAGAAGCTGCTCCGCTTTGGCGCGACCGAGACAGACGGCGGGCGCGATATCTTGCGCGCCGCCGAGGTTACGTCAGACCCCCTCTTGCGCCGGCTTTACCTAGAGCACGCGATCGACGAGTTTCGTCACGGCGTTCTGTTCCGTCGACGGGCAGCAGCGCTTTTGAGCGATTCCCCATCGCGCTCCAACCCGAGTTTTCAAGGCGACTGGCTTGCGCCTGGGGGCCACGGTCTTGACGATCTGCAGGCTGACGGGGAGTCGGACGACGCCATGCTCGCCTTTCTTCATTTATCGGAGAAGGCCGCCGCCAGCCGCTTCACGGTTTATCGCGACGTAATGCAGCACGATCCACCGACACGTGCAATTTTCGAGGAGATTCTGCACGACGAAACCTTTCACATGAACTACACGCTCACACAACTCGCCCGCGTTGCGCCCCGGCGTCACCGACGTCATCTATGGCGTGCGCGCCTCAGCCGTCTCTGGAAAGGCTATTTGCGCTTAGCGACCGCGCTTGCGGGAATTCTCGGTTCGATCATACTGACAATTCAATACTTCATCATGTTGCCGCCATTCGCCTGGCTCGCCAAGCGAGCCGAGCGACGGGAACATGCCGGCTGGACCCCTGTCTCGCCCGAACGTAATGGATCACTCGACAGGCAATACTGAGATGAAGATTCTCGGCATTTCAGCGCATTACCATGATTCGGCCGCGGCCCTCGTTGTCGATGGCGTTCCGGTCTGCGCTGTCCAAGAGGAACGGTTATCGCGGCACAAGGGCGACGCTGCCTTTCCGCTGCTGGCGATTGAGTGGTGTCTTCAGCGTGCAGGCATCGAGCCGGATGCGCTGGACGCCGTGGTCTTCTACGAACGTCCGATGTTAAAGTTCGATCGGATACTCACCTGCGCTCTGCGCGCTTTCCCACACTCCTGGCGCACGTTTCCGCAGGCAATGAGAAATTCGCTTGGCGAAAAAGTCTGGATACGTGGGATTATTTCGTCGCACCTGGGCGTGCCCGGACGCAAAATCCTGTTTACCGAACACCATCAGTCACACGCCGCGGTCGCCTTTCTCGCCGCGCCCACGCATCGCGCCGCGATCTTGACGACCGATGCCGTGGGTGAGTGGGCAACGCTATCGGTCGGTCATGGCGAGCGACTGCCGAACGGCACCACAACGATCCGGTCCTTGCGTGAAATAAGATTTCCGCATTCCCTTGGAATGCTGTATTCGACATTCACGGCGTATCTCGGCTTCAAGGTGAATGAGGACGAGTATAAAGTCATGGGCCTGGCGGCCTTTGGACGGCCAACGCTGCTCGAGCAAGTCCGCAAGCTGATCCACCGCACGCCCGATGGCGGGTTCGCACTCGATCTCGACTATTTTGAATTCCACACCACTGCAGAGCGTTGCTATTCGTCGCGGTTTATCGAACTCTTTGGTGCGCCGCGCAATCCGTATGAACCGATTGATTTCGAAGCTGCGGAAGGGCAACGGTTCGCCGATTGCGCGGCCAGCGTGCAGCGGGTCCTGGAGGACACGCTGGTGGGAATGGCTCGAACACTCCATCAGGAAACCGGCTTGCCCGACCTATGTTTGGGAGGAGGCGTGGCCTTGAACGGTGTGGCCAACACACGCATCCTCAGGGAGTCGGGCTTCGAGCGCGTATTCGTCCCGCCGGCCCCGAGCGACGCGGGATGCGCGATGGGCGCGGCGCTCTATGCCGATCGCATTCACTTTGGAAATCCAGATCGCGCTATACCCGATCATCCGTTTTGGGGACCCCCAGTGGATGGATCTGAGCTGGCACGGCTCGCACGAGAAGACGGTCAGTTCGTCGAGGAATTCCAGGAGGGCGCGCTCGTCAATCGGATTGCCGACGACTTAGCCGCCGGCCGGGTCGTCGGGTGGATGGATGGCGCCCTTGAGCTGGGACCGCGCGCGCTCGGTCACCGCAGCATCCTGGCTGCGCCCCATACTGCCGAAATGCGCGATCGGCTCAACCACGAAATCAAGTACCGCGAGCCGTTCCGTCCGTTCGCCCCGGTGGTGCCCATCGAAGTGGCTGATCGCTATTTCGATCTTCCTCCGGGCGGCACACGCCTGGCGCGTTTCATGTCGGGTGTGTTTCCTGTGCGGCGCGAATGGCAGTCGCGACTGCAGGCGATCACGCATGTCGACGGAACAGCCCGGCTGCAGGCGCTGGAGCCTGAGATGGCACCACGCCTGCACGCACTGCTGGAGGCATACTGGCGGCGCGGCGGAATGCCGGTGCTGCTCAATACATCATTCAATCTTGCCGGAGAGCCGATCGTCAATCGTGCGGTCGAAGGGTACTCGACATTTCTTCGTTGCGGGATCGACGTGCTGGTCGCCGGCCAGACTCGAGTGATGAAGCGTGCCTCGCCAACCGCAAAGCCAAAGGAGGAGATCGCGTGTTCAAGAGGCGTGGCAGGACCCGACGCGGACTAATCGTGTTTGGCAGTACGTTCGGATCGATGGCGCAGCTGGCGCAGGGGTTATGGCAAAGCGATTCCAACAAGCGCTGGCTCGCGCCGCTGGCCATCTTTCTGTGCATGATGGGGCTGGTGCTCATCGTAGCGACCACAGTCGAAGCATTGGCTCCGTTCATCTACTCAATCTGGTAACCCGTGGGCGCCTTTCTGGAGTTACTTGCGTGCCCGGCCTGTACGGGCGCGCTCGAGCGGGATTGGTCGTGTCGCGGCTGTGGTGCAAGCTACGATGCACCCAATGGAATCCCCAACCTGCGCCTACCCAGCGACACCCGAACCGAAGCAGTGCGCTGCTTCTACGAGCACGCACCGTTTCCCAACTATCCGCCACGCGGCAGCCTCGGCTGGTTGCGGGCACGCGCCGAGCGAAGTGAGTTCGCGCGCCTAATCGACCGGGCAATTCCCTGCGATGCGCGCGTCCTGGAGATCGGGTGTGGTACGGGGCAGGTGAGCTTATACCTGGCGCGCGGGCAGCGGGTGGTGATCGGTGCCGATCTCACGCGCGCATCGCTCGAACTGGGCGCGGCGGCTGCGCGACGTTTCAAGATCGATCAGGTACAGTTCATCGAGACCGACCTGCACCGTCCCGGTCTTAGGGAGTGCTCATTTGATGTGGTCTACTCGTCGGGGGTGCTGCACCACACGCCGGATCCGCGCGCGGCGTTTGCCCGCGTCGTGCAACTTGCACGGCCGGGCGGGATGATCGTCCTCGGACTCTACAACTCATTCGCGCGCATCCCGTTCCGGCTGCGCCGCTTGGTAGCGCGGTTGTCCGGATACCAATTCATCCCGTTCGATCCGGTGCTATGCGATCGAGAGAATGAGCCGGCACGGCGCACGGCGTGGCTGCGAGACCAGTATCAGCATCCCGAGGAGCACCGTCACACGCTGGCCGAGGTGCAGGGCTGGTTTGCCGAGAATGGCGTTGATTACGTGCGGGCATACCCAAGCGCGATGCTCAGTCAGGAGACGGAGGAGGGGTTGTTCACGAGCGCTGCAGACAACTGGCGTCTTGAGGGCTGGCTGACGCAGCTCGGATGGATCCGCGCGCTCGGGCACGAAGGCGGCCTTTTTGTCACCGTCGGACGGCGCACTTAGGGCTCAAGAATCCCGAATTGTCTGATGAGTGTCAACCTCGCGCCTGTGCCTATCGGAAAGTCCGCTCGTGCTGAAGGCGATTGAGTTTGTAACGCTATACCGTTAGCCTGTCGAAACCATGTTTGCGTTCTTCCTTTCACTCGCCTGTTTTCTCAGAAATTGCTTGCGGACTACTAGCGTTGCTCTCCAAGCGGAGATCCTGTTGGAAAAGTCACGCCTGCAGTCCTTGCATTGTCCGCATTTCCCGAAAATCCCCATCCATCGAGAACCTTCTCGGCAAGGGTTGCCGGTCGGATTGTCGTTTTGCCATACCGGATATATCACAACCCGGCACTGATCGACACGGTTCCGCTCAACAGCGTTCAGAAGGGACTGGTTGACTGCTTGTTATTGGGAATGGAAATTGGGACCGGCTTCAGTAGGCTAGCGGATCAAGCTGGATTTGCAGTTGCGTATCCGGACGGCTTGCTCGAGTCGAGTGGTGGCCAAAACGAATTGGGCCTATTTCTTCAATGCCTTCAACGACGATGTAGGCTTCTTTCGCCAGCTCATCAATACGCTACAGGCGAGCGTAGGTCCCGATTCCAAGAGAATTTACGTTACTGGCCTTCCGTCTGGTGCCTTGATGTCCCACCGCCTCGGCGTGCAGCTCTCCGATCTCGTAGCTGCCACTGGTGTGCTGGAAGGCGCACTCTTTTTGAAGGGGAATCCACCACAGGTACCTTCTGCGGTCGGGCCGGTTTCTGTTCTGATCCTTCACGGCGATCAGGACAAAACCGTCCTGTATTGCGGCACTCCAGTCGACGCGTCCCAGGAGCAGTCGTTCAACTACTGGAGTGGAAATTCGGCGGACACCTGTTCAAGGTTCGACACACCAGCTGCCTTGTGCGATGGTCAGGGAAACATCACCGCGGTGGTTCAGAAGGATGCTACGAATTGCAGTGGGAGTACTGAAGTAAAATTCTACAAGCTGATTGGAGGAATACACACTTGGTATGCCGCCCCCATGAACGTTCCCGGTCAGCTCCCTTTCAACCCTGACTTCAATTCGAGTACGGGTATTGCGACGAGGGACATTTTGTGGAGCCTCTTTTCAGCCTCGTCGGGGGAATCTGTGGGTGACTGGTACGTTTCGAATCGCGGCCCGTACATCAGCCCGTGCACGCGGCGAAGGCAATGGCGGATAGCAGAGCCGCCCTTTCTATTTCCGTAGCCAGTTTTTCTTTTTCACCCGTTTGCCTCTCCCAGACTGAAAGGCGGCAAATGCTCAAGATTGCGGTCGATTCGATTCGAGCGCACCCCAGGCTTGACCGCTCTGGTGGATTGAGCAGACGCAGCGCTGTTCGGGAAGTCGCCGCATGGTTAGGCGATCTGTGTGATTCGTCCGTCTTCTTCGACTTTCCATTCTCCTAGGAGGGGTGGGCCGAGAAGATCCATCCCGTGGTCGTGGAACAACCGACGAAATTCATCAATCGACAGGACCTCATGGACGTATGGCTTGCCGTTATACTTGCCTAACTCGCGGAAGAACTCCTCCACCTTGCCTGCGGGTTGGTACACATTAATAATCTTGCCCGGCTTCCCGCTCACGCAGGCCCACACGTGAGGAACCTTGCGCGGTATGAAAACGGACTCACCGGTCCCCACGCGAAATCGCTTATCACCAACCTCAAATTGAAACTCGCCATCAATGACGTAGATCCACTCATCCTGGTCGTGGTGGAGGTGGCGCGGCCCGCCGCCTCCGCCGGTGAATTCGAAAACGCACATTGCGCCATTGGTGTCCCGTGCAGAGACCTTACAATCGTGCGGTTCGCCGCCGAGTTCGATTCGCTCGTCGAATCGGTCTTTCCCCGCGCCGACGCTGAAGCCCAGAAACATCTCCTCACTCTTCATTTTCTTGGTTCCTTTCAAGTGCTGGATGGTTTTGTCGATGGTTTCAATCAACGTCTGCGTCCGGGCGAGGTTCTCTCGCAGAACCTCCCGGTGCGATTGCAGGGCAGCAACTTTTTCGAAATCGGCCCGGCCCAGGATTCGTTTGATTTGCTTCAGCTCGAACCCCAGCTCCCGGTAGAACAGGATTTGCTGGAGGGTCAAGAGCTGTGCCTCCTCATAGAACCTGTAACCATTCGCCCCGTGATAGGCGGGCTTCAGCAGGCCCGTCTCATCGTAAAAATGAAGCGTGCGCACGCTGACGCCCGACATCGCGGCCAGTTGCTTGACTGTGTAAGCCATCGCTTTTTCTCGGCAGAGACCACGTTGGTCCCTACCGCTACTTTACAGTCTCGGGGATCACGTAACGTGAGGGTCAAGAGAAAAAGGAAGAAAATTTGGGAGGAAAGGTGGATTATGCCGGACAACATTGAGTGTCCCGATCGGATCACGCGCCATTCGGAAGTTGCGCTGACGTCGTTCGTTGAAATCGCGGATGACCTCCCGGTTACCAGCCACAGGTTGTCGAGGACGGTACGCGACACCGACGCGGCGCGGTCTATGGTAGAGGTTTTCGCCATTGCTCGCTTCTGCGCCATGGAACTCATCACGATTCTAAACCGCTGCCACCGTTTCCGGAGATTCGTCTACCACCGAGCACGATTCACTTCCGACCACAAGAGCATTGAGATCTCCGTGCGGCCGCGCAAGCGTTCCGCCGCCATCTGCTCACGCTGCCATCAGTACGCGCCTGGCTACGATCAACTCCCCGAGCGGCGCTTCGAGTTCATCCCCTTGTGGGGATTCTTCGTCTTCCTGTTGTACGCCATGCGGCGCTCGGTGTATCCACCGAGGCCGTTGGAGACCAACACGAATGCAAAGTGCAGTCCGGACCCGGCGGGCAGGGTCCAGTTCGTGCTTGCGGAGTCGACATTGTCGATGCTGCCATCGGTGGATTTCCACCGGTAGTGAAGGGTGGCCCCGGAGGTATCGGTCGCTTGCACGGCGACAACGACCCTGGGACCGCGCCCTCGACCTGGATGGTCGGCGTTCACGCTGAGTGCAAATGCGGCCAAAATCGTGATTCCAACGGCGAGAGTGATCAGTTTGATTCGCATAGAAACTCCTTTTCGGTATCGAACAGGGGCCCACGCGCGAATGCGTTGCATTCGCGGGATTCGAAACACTGCCTGGCCGAGGGGAAGTTTCAGCTCACCGAGAAGAAAGAGTAGTTACGTCCGAGGTAAGAGCATCACAACCGGAGAGGAAGAAAGCCCGATTGCTACTTCAACGTTGAGGCGGATCATAGAACGGTTCGACGACTTTTGTCAACTAGCAGATTGGCAGCCACTAACATCGCGAGGGATGCGAGTAAGTGGCGGAGCTTAAAGTTACTAGTGGCAGTTGGTGGTCACTCAGTGCCAGCAGGTGTGGTATAAGGGCGCCCCTTGAGGTGTCTCCAAATGGACTTCGAAGAAGACCAAGCTAAAAAAACAATTAAAGGGCGATCCGGAAGAGGCGGTGAAATACCTCATTGGAACTCAGGATCGTCAAATCAACAAAGCTGGGGGCCTTCTGTCCTTCCATGCTCTGTTGTTTGCGGCATTCAATCTGGTCACCGAGCGAGCTCCGCACCCATCCCTCCCGGTCGAGACAGGGCGCATCACCAGGTTGCTTGTTCCAGTTCCGATTCTCCTGCTTTTCTGAGTGCGATGGGGCACAGCGGCCGGGCACGCGAGCGCTGCTACAGACGCGGCGTCGTTAGTCAGCACGCTAAGATGGCGGACCGGGTTGGTCAAGTTCGCCGTGATCGGCTCGCTCGTCCAACCCGGGATGGGCGCTGTGGCCTATGCGGACTCACCCCCAACCCCAGAACGGTAGAAACTCCCCACTCCTGTCTTTCCCAAGAGCGGGAACAACAGGGGCGGGGCATCCGGACAAAAAAGGTTTCAAGTTTCAAGGTTGCAGGCTTTTAAAGTCCAACCAGTGGAAAGAGCTTCCCCTCCCCGCGTTATTCTCGGGTTGTTCCCTCTTGGGTCTTCGGGCAGCAACGATGCTGCTGGTCCTTGTCCATCAGATCGATCTCCCGCTGCAGGCGTGCGTTTTCCAGGCGCTTGCGCTCGAGGTCGAGTTTGATGTCCTGTTCCAGCGTGTCTTCGCAGACATCGCAGTCGTCGAGGCAACCCTTCACCAGCACGCCGGGCGTGGGCAACGAGGACTTGATCTCGAAGGAGAACTGTTTCTTCGCGTCCGCTGTCACGGTGCCTTCGACTTTGTCGAGCAGCTTGGCCGCGACGAGTTGTTGGTCGACCGCCTGGAGAGCTTGCTTTCGGATCGCGTCCGAGAGCGGCTCAAGCGGGATGAACGAGAGGGCGGCAACCGTCCCCAGCAGGGCCGGATTCACCGCTTGCAGTCGGGCGTTGCCGGTGACCGTCGCTTGCTGCTCGGCGGCCACGCTTGCTCGTCCGGTGGCTTCGATCTCGAGCCGCTGTTTGTCGGTCGCCAGCACAGCGCTGGGGATGGTGGACACGTCGCCGCGCGATGCGAAGGAGTTGTTGGTGACCTTGGTGTCGACTGCCGGATCGACGACCCGCCGCTCGATGGTTTCCAGGGTGAACTTGATCGTCTGCGTCTTGTTGATCCGGTAAAAGAAGAACGTGACCGCATGACAGCGATTTGAATTGGAAAACTCACGAGACGACGACTCGAAGTGATCTTCCGACTCGCCCTCGGTGTGGGTGCGGGTTTGGACCTCACCGATCGAGAGGCTGCTTGCAGCCCGGCTGCCCATTTCGGCGCGATGATAGGACGAACTGGCGTGCTGGGACAGCTCGCGCAGAAAGTCGCTGGTGGATTGAGCGTTGTAGTTGCCGCTGACGTCAATGGACGGGCTGCCAAAGATGGTGCCCAGGAAGCTGCTCGTCTCGCCGTGGGTGTCGACGTGACCCTTGGAAGTGTTGGTGGAGCGCGCAGAGTCCTTCACGGTGAGATCGGACATGAAATCGCCCCAGGCGGACACGGCGTAGTGCTCTTCCGATGTCTGCTCATTGCGATAGCTGACCTTGGTGGCGCTGTCGAAGGAGAAACGCGAGCGGCGATCGGTGGTGAACAAGCGGACTTTTTCGCCGGGAAGGAGCGTGGTGCTATAGACCAGGTCGCCCAGTGCCAATGGACCCGGGCATCGTTCAAAGCGGACGTGGATGATGACCTCGACGGTCACGGTGCGATCTCCTACCCTCGGGTGGTAGAGCTGCCGATACTGAAAGTCGAGGATGTCGCACACCGTGTTCGGTGCGAGCTTTGGGCAACAGGGTGGGATGGAAAGTTGGTCAACAGGGTTTGCGTTTGCCACTTTATCTTCCTTCATGATGTATCTCCCAGAACTTGTTCAGGCGAAGCGCTGGTTCGTGCGTGCCGAGAGCGGGTGTCTCGCCTGACGCCCAACAATGAGGGCAACGTTGGTGATTGGTGATGACCCCGCGTAGATCCGTAAACAGGACGAAATCCAGACAGGACCACTCGAGGGTGCGGTTAGCCCTCAGCCGGGAGGAAGAAAGAGGCCGCCACCAGTGGCGTCTTGATGGCGCATCGTTAGCATAGTGGTGATCGCTGAGGATCGATCGTTACAGTCCGCATGAGATGCGCGGCAGAATCCTTTGTTGGATGTTATGTGATGTCCAATCCGCGGAAGAGCTGCGCTAAGTCGCGGCCCGCTTTGCTATCCAAACTCGCTGGCTCACGTCTAGCAACAACGAGGCACCTGTCGGTCCCTTAATGATGAACGTCGACGCCGGCGGCGATGAACCCCAGGTGATCGAGAACGCCACCTGCCCCAAAGCCTCTAGCAAAGGATCGCTCCTGATCTTGGGTCTCAACGAACGCACCTTCGAAGGAGGTCTCCCATGTACTCCAAAGAATCGACACGATCAGCATTCGCTGCAGTGCTTGTGCTGAGTGCGGCCCTGTCGATTGCGTGCAACAAAGCGGGCAACGATGGAGAGTCGGCTTCGGCTGCATCGGACGGGGGCAAGATCCCTATCACGACCAAGTCCGAAGAAGCTCGGAAAGAATTTCTGCGGGGACGGGATCTTTCCGAAAGGTTGCTGGCCCAGGACTCGCTGCAGCACTTTGACAAGGCAATCACGCTCGACCCGGATTTTGCTTCGGCCGAATTGGCTCGGGCGAATAGTTCTCCGACAGCCAAAGAATTCTTCGAGCATTTGCGGAAGGCGGCCGGGTTGGTGACGAAAACTTCCGAAGCAGAGAAGCTGGTCATCCTGGCGAATGAGGCAGCGGCCAACGGCGTGACCGAGATCCAGAAGCAGTATCTCGACCAGTTGGTGGCAGCCCACCCTAACGACGAACGAGCACAGCTCAACCTGGGGAACTACTATTTTGGCCAGCAGGAATATGAGCAGGCCATTGCGCACTACAAGAAAGCCACGCAACTGGCTCCGAGCTACTCGCCGGCCTATAACATTCTCGGCTATGCCCACCGCCAGCAGGGGAACTATGGGGACGCGGAGCAGGCGTTCAAGAAGTACGTCGAGCTGATTCCAAATGATCCGAATCCCTATGATTCTTACGCGGAGTTGTTGCTGAAGATGGGCCGGTTCGATGAGTCGATCGCGCAGTATCGTAAGGCGCTCGCGATTGATCCGCATTTCGCGCCCTCGCACTTCGGGATCGCGGCGGACCTGATGTACCAGGGCCAATCGCAAGAGGCGGTGGCCGAGCTGCAAACGATGGCGGAGCAGGCGCGCAACGACGGCGAGCTGCGGACGGCGCTCTTTGGTATGGCCGTGGTGGCTGCCGATAGCGGCAAGCTGGACAATGCGGTGCAACAGATGGACAAGGAATATGCCGTCGCGGAAAAGAAGAACGACGTGGCGGCCATGGCGGCGGACTTGCAGGCTAAGGGAAACATTCTGGCGGAGGCGCAGAGGTACGACGCAGCCGCCCAACAGTTCGATCGCTCGTTGCAGATGGTGGAAGGGTCCAGTCTGTCGCAGGATATCAAGGACAATGCGAAGCGCTTGCATCACTTCAACCTGGCCGCATTGGCGATCGGGAAGAAGGACTACAACGCAGCCAAGAGTCATGCGCAAGAATTCCGCCAGAGCGCGGAGGCGTCGAAGAACCCGGCGCAGCTGAAGCAGGCTCATGAACTGGCCGGGAGGATCGCGCTGGCGGAGAAGGATTACGACAAGGCCATTGCGGAACTGGAACAGGCCAACCAGCAGGATCCGCGCAACCTATATCGCTTGGGGCAGGCGTACCAGGGCAAAGGCGACAGCGCGAAGGCGCAGGATTCCTACAAGAAAGCGGCTGAGTTCAATTCGCTCCCGGCGCTGAACTATGCTTTCATCCGCAGGAAGGCGCAGAAGGTGGAGGTCGGGCAGAAGGCGTGAAGGGGAGCTGCGTTTGTGCCACGGCTGAGGTGAAACCCTCCAGAACGGGTGCGGCTCGATATTCGATGTACAGGACGCGTCCAGAGCTTCTGCGCTTGGGACTTCGACCAGGCATGGATCAAGGAGCGGACGCATGGCCAGAACTCCACCACGCGGAACGGCGCATTCGATCGGGTGATTGTCCTCTGCGCGAAGCCGTGAATTGCGTCGTCGGTCAGTACGCCATGGGTGCGGCGACCGGGGAGCACACAGAGCGAAGAGCTGGGAGAGAGCGTGCGGGAAGGTGGGCGTACAGCACGCCCGCCTTGGTCGACCACGGCCTCCGGCCGACGACATCTTTCTTTCTTTTTCGCCCAAGCTGACCGGTGTCCTGGCGCCACACACCAGCTGGTTCGAATCGCGAGATTGGTCGTCGAGGGTGGCGCCATAGAGGCATGATCACCAAGGACTGCTCGCGCCGTCCCAGAGAGGCCAGGGGGGTTGGCAATGGCAGCGACCGAGGGATGGCTCACCGCGTGCCGGGATGCGGGATTACGGGAGGGCAAGATCCTCGAGAAAGTCGAGCCCTTCGGGTTGCCGGAAAAACATCAGGGATGATCGCGAAGGCGCCCTGCCCCACGGCCGATCCGAGTTGACACTGCCTACACACGCCCACGGACTTTCGCCGCCCACCAGCGAGTGCCGACCAGCAGGAAGCGCCAGTCCGTGAAGAACTCGGGGGGCTTGCCTTCGAAGGCATGACCCACGAACTGGAGCACCCAGCCCACCAGGAAGAGTCCCAAGGCTAGCGGCCAGAGACGGTGCAAGAACACGGTCGCGAGCAACGCCGCCAGCGAAAGCAGGATCAATGGGATTCCGATGGTGTGGCAAAGGCGATTGACGGGGTTCTGGTGGCTGGTCGAGTACCGCGCGATCCACTCGCCCCAGGAGCGGTTACCGAGCATGGGAGCATCCTCGTGGGGAGGATAGGGCGATCGAGGGCGGTCGTCAAGCTCTCTGCCGCGAGCGTTCTCTGCCGCGAGCGCCGCGATCGGCCGAGGGGCAGCGTAGCCTGCCGCTGTAGCGTCGAGAAAAATCCCATCGGCCGGTGGCTGGCCCTGGCAGGCACGGGGTCCTTCGATTGGGTTCGGCTGCGACCTCACTGCGCTCATGATGACAGGGCGGGGAGGGGGACGGTAGCACGGAAAGACAGCTCCGCGGTCTAGATAGGCGAGGGCTCTTCGATCGCAAGGAGGGCCCGTTCTTTCGACGGTGCTCAAACAGGCTCCCGCCGGTCCGCCGACGGATTATTGGGGGCCGCGCAGGTCGATCTCGCCGGTCGTGACGTGGGCGTGCAGACGGTATTTGCCCGTGCCGCTTTGTTCGAAGGAGCGAAAGAGCCCTCCTTTGGAAACGTCGAAGGCCGAGGCTTCGATGCTGCCGGCGAGCACGGATGCGTCCCGGTGTCCGTATTGCTGCGGCTCCGGGATCTTGACCTCGATCCGCCCGAAATCGACTTCCACGTCTTTGCTGCCTTCAACTCCGTCGATGATGATTTCACCGGCGACCAGGCGCGCTCGCAGGTCGGACCGGGTTGGAACTTCGATGGTGGCCTGGAAATTGTTGTGCGGCGTGTCGGAGATGGAGACATCGCCGGTTGAAGCAGAGGCGCGAATCCTGGCCTTGACCCGCCTCAGTTGCTGCGGAGAGGCCGCCGTGTACGTAATCAGGATGGAGTTGGCGGCACCGCCGGAGATGGTGTAGCCGCCGGGACTCAAGTGCAAACGAATGAATCCACCGGGCGCAAACTTCTCCTGCACTTGCGCTTCGAGAGGTTTCTGCTGTCCCGCAGCGAAGCAGGAGCTGACCAGGAGGGTGAAAGCGCCAAAATGTCTCATACGGACACTCTCCTGGGCTAGATACGGCTCGGGAAGCGGAGAAGTTCCGGGGTTTGTAGGACGGGCTGCACCGCAGCGATCGCTCAACTCGAGTTCCAGCTGGACAGGATGCCGGGCAGGGGATTGTTGATCTCGCGCGCCGCGCCCCGGGGCCAACTGTGCACGTGCCGCGTATTTCTCGCATTCGGCTAACTGCGATTGAAACTGGCTCTTGTCTTTGTTTCTTTGTGAGTTCACGTTCCTCATAGCGGCGGCGAAGAAGTTCATTTTGGGCAAAGGTCGTGCTCGCGCTCCCACTCTGGGGCCCAGATCGCACGCCTGTTCGAGTTTCACTGTCAGGTTGCCGACGCTAGACGGCCCGCCTGGCTTCCCGACGCGATGTCTCTAACGCCGTTGGAAACAGCAGGATACAGGCAGCCTGGTGGCAGGAAGCTGTGATCCGAGGGCGAGGGCAATTCATCCGTCTTGAACGATGAGGGGGGAAGGTCTCAGAAAGCTGTGATCCGGGTCATGGAGGGAGGCGTCGGAAACGGAGGAACGAGGGGCCTTTCAACCGTCGATTGAAGACCAAAGTCCTGGGAAGCTAGAGGCGAGTGCAAGTCGAGAGCTGAGAACTGGGAACCCAAAGCGAGAACTCGGAATCCAGAACTGAGCTCTATCGCTTTTCCTCGTCGCGGGTCCGCAGCCAGTCGATGAACAGTTGTTCAATCGGCTTGTCGTAGGCCATCAGGACGTGGCGCACGGTGTGGCCGCTGACGAAGTGACAGACTTCTTCCGCGAGGTTCTTGGCGTGGTCGCCGGCACGTTCCAGCGACTGGGTCATGAAGATCACTTGCAGGCTGGCCTGACGCGCGATGTTCTCCGGATTCTCAATGTGGCGCAGGAAGACCAGATTGCGCATACGATCCATTTCGGCGTCGGCGCGGAGGACGTCGACGGCTTTCTTGACGTCGCGGCCGGAGAAAGAATCTCCCACATCCGTCAGCATTTTTTCGAGCACCGTGGCCATCTGGGTGAGATCGCGTACATCCTGCGGATCCAGTCGGCCACCGGCCGCCTGGGCACTGTTGGCGAAGCTGAGCAGGAGGTCGCCGATACGTTCGAGGCCGATCATGAACTTCATACAGGCCAGCAGTTCGCGGGCCTGGGGCGCGCTAACCTGGGTGATGGTGTCGGTGACGCCGTCGTCGATTTCCATATCGAGCTTGTCGAGTTCTTTTTCGCGCTGGCGGAGGGAGTTGAGGAGGGCGGGGGATCCGGTGGCAATACCTTCAGCCGCGGCGCCCGCGGCTTCTTTCGCCACCTGGCACGCTTGCACCGTCAGCCGCACCAGGTGGCCGTAGGCCGGTTCGGGCGAGGGACTCTTCACAGTGGCGGTGCTCATGCGCGGGTTCCTCCGGGGCGGGTCGGCGGCTTCAGGCCGGGCCCCATCCTGCTGCTTGCGGCGATTGTACAGACGGATGACCAAGTAGAGAGAATAGGTTCTTTTTGCGAGGGTTAGGTTAAAAGGGTGTGAATTTTGCTGCAAGAACGGTGCAGCGGACAGCGGCTGGCAATCACCAGATGTCGCAAACGCCTGTCCTTGGGGCGTGCGTTCCGTGCCAAGGAGGGCTGTCCATCAGGGAAACGGGCAGGGAAACGAGAACTTCGTGCTCACTGTCACCTCCATGGGCAAGTCCATTTTTGCGGAGTCCTTTGTCACGGGCTCGCGTTTGCATTTGCCTTCGCTGACGAAGCCATACGTGACAATGAGGGTGGTGGGATCGTGGTCGGCGAACTTCCAGCTATCTACGATACCAATTTCACGCTTGTAGCCCGCTGTTCCTCGGTCGTAACCGCGACCTTCACCATACCCTGCAAACCTGCGGATTCTGCCATCGCGGGGGGCTGCGCTGCCGACCATCGAATGCGGTCACTGTGTCAGCCGGTCGGCGAGTCTTGTTGCCCTGGGGGCCGCTGAGCGGCCAAACTAGAGAAGAGAGCCAAGAACGACGCTCACATGGAAATGTTCTACCACAGGCGCCGAAGGTATATCGGATGGGCTGCCACGCGCATCTTCTCACGCGCGCTTGGCTATCGGTAGCGTGAACAAAAATGCCGAGCCGTGGTTCAGTTCGCTTTCCGCGCGAATGGCGCCCGAGTGGGCCAACACGATGTGCTTGGCGATGGCGAGGCCGAGGCCGGTGCCTCCCGATTCGCGCGAGCGCGCCTTGTCGACCCGGTAGAACCGCTCGAACAATCGCGGCAAGTGCTCGGAGGCGATGCCCGGTCCGAAGTCGCGCACGTAGAATTCCACTCCCCGTTCGGACGATCGCGCGCCCAGTACGATGCGGCCACCCGAGGCGGCATACTTCATGGCGTTCTCGATCAGATTGGAGAAGACCTGGTGGATGGCTTCGCGGTCGGCGTTGACCGGAGTGGCGACCACTTCCTCGACGGTGAGTTCGATCCCCTGGGCGCGAGCGATTTCACGAACGCTTTCGACGGCGTCGTCCAGAAGTTCGGTGGGAGTGGTGGGCTGCACGTCGAAGCGCTGCTCGCCGGATTCGACGCGCGCCAGCGTCAGCAGATCCTCGGTCAGGCGCGACATGCGGGCGGCGTTCTTGCGGACAATCTCCAGGAACTCGTGAACGTGGCCGTTGTCGGAGGTGCTGTCGAGCAAGGTTTCGGTGTAGCCCTGGATGGAGGTTAGCGGGGTGCGCAGTTCGTGCGAGACATTGGCGATGAAGTCGCGGCGCGTTTTTTCGACGCGCTCAGTCTCCGTGAGGTCGCGCAGCACGGCGACGGCGCCTCCGCCGGGCAGGGGGGCGGCGGTCACGTCAAAGCTTCGGCCGGGGACAATGGAAGCGGCTCGTGCCGAAGCGAATTTTTGTTCTTCCGTGGCATGGCGCACGGCCGCCAGGAATTGCGGATCGCGCACGGTTTCGACCACGGGAGCATGCAGCCGGGTATGCTGCGGGACCAGGCGGTCCATGCCGCGGTTGGCCCATTGCACGCGCCCGTCGGCATCGACGGCAATGACCGCGTCCTGCATGGAGTTGAGCAAGGTTTCCAATTGACGCTGGCTGGTCTGCAGGGCCAGGAAGCTTTCTTCCAGTTTGCGGGCTGTCTTGTCCAGAGCGGCTGCGACCTGACCAATCTCATCCACGGAACCCGACGCAATTCTGGCCGTAAGGTCCCCGGCGGCGATGCGGTCCGCGAACTTCACGATGCGTTGCAGGCGTCTCGCGGTGTACCGGGCGGTGATGGCGGCCAGCAGCATCACGATCACAAATGCGATCAGCGATCCCCGCAACAAAGCTCGGTGAACTCGCTGGGAAGAGGCTTCCACATCGGAGAGGGGATAGGCCAGCCGAACGGCGCCTCCGGAAATCGGAGCGGCGACGTACAGAAAGGGGATGCCCAGGGTGTGACTGCGGCGCTCGTCGACGCCGATGTTGCCGCCGAGAGCGGCCTTGAATTCCTTGCGTTCGGCGTGATTTTCCATCGAGGAGGCTTCGGCTTCTGAGTCGGCGAGCACTTTTCCCGTCGGGTCGATGAGGGTGGCGCGGGCCCCGGCGGCCTGGCCTTCCCGCGCCGTGATGTCCTGGAGCGGGCGCTGGCGGTCGGTTTCGACGCTGTGGGCGAACAGCAGAGTTTTTTGCGTCAGGTTGCGCTGGATCTCGTCGCGCAGCGACGTCTCCCACGCCCGTCGGATCGAGGTATCAAGCGTGAAGGCGGTGACCAGCACCACGAGTGCAAAGGCCGCCAGGAGCTTGAAGAAGATCCGATTCCTCACTTGGGGGCCTCGAAGCGGTAGCCGGCGCCGCGCACCGTCTTGAGGTAGCGCGGGTTCTCCGGATCGGGCTCGATTTTTTCCCGGATGCGGCGGACGTAGACATCGACCGAACGGGGCGTTACGTAGGAAGTGTCACGCCAGACGGAATCGAGGAGCTGGTCGCGGGTGAAGACGCGGCCGAGGTGACGGGCGAAGTAGTCGAGCAGACGGAACTCGGTGGCGGTCGTCGTGACCAGTTTGCCGCTCACGGCCAGGGTCATGGCGGCCGGGTCGATTTCAATCTCGCCCACGCGCACGGGTCCCGGGGCCAGCGGCCGCTCAAAGCGGCGCAACACAGCTTTCACGCGGGCGACTAGTTCCCTGGGGCTGAAAGGCTTCGGGATGTAATCATCGGCGCCCAGCTCGAGTCCCAGAACGCGGTCGGCCTCGCTGCTCTTAGCCGTGAGAAAAATCACGGGTATCAAGGCCAGCGACTGGGTCTGGCGAATCTGGCGGCAGAGCTCCAGGCCATCCTTGCCGGGGACCATGATGTCGAGAAGGAACAGAGCCGGCCGCTGCCGCTCGGACTCGGCGAGGATCGCGTTGCCCGTGGGATAAAGTTTCACGGCGAATCCGGCGCCCTCGAGGTGATGGCGCACCAGGCGCGAAATATCCGGATCGTCTTCCACGACGGAGATGTGAGGTTTCACGAGTTTATTGTAGCTGCATCGCTACCCGGTAACTAGCGAGCGAACGTCCGAACGGCGCCGCCTGTCGCGTCTTTAACACGGTTGTAACAATCGAGGAGCCGGTGTCGAGTCTCTCAACGATTTTCAATCATGAGATGACCGGCGGGGTCCGGCCAGAAACGCATGGCAGGGGGAACCAGCGTGGTGGCGCTGTACTCCGTGATGACTGCCGGGCCGGGGTATTTCTTGCCGGAGGTGAGCTGGTCGCGATCGTAGATCGCCGTGCGCAGTTTCCTGCCATCGAAGAGCACCGGCAGCAGCTCCGCTGCTGAGACCGCGGAACCTTTCCTGCTCAACCTTGCTCGATCGCCCGCGGTGACCCTGGCCTGGGGGGATTTGACGACCGCGCGCATGCGTGCGGTGACCAGCTCGATCTCTCGCTCCGGGTGGCTGTACCCGTAGCGCTGCGCGTGCGCCTGGTGGAAGGCCGCAATCAGGCTGCGCGAGAACGGCACGTTCAACTCGTATCCCTGGCCGCGATACCTCAGGTCGACGCTGCGATGCTCGCGCATCGTGCCTGTCCAGCCTTCGGAGCGGAAATCTCGTTTCGCAGCCCGCGACAATCGTTCGAACTCGTCTTCCAACCGCGTGAACGGAAGCTTGGCGGTGACGCGCCACAGCACGGTACGAGAGTAGTCCTTCACCACGTCACTCACGAGAATGCCGAAGGCCGAAACGGCTCCCGGCATCGCAGGCACAATCACTCGTGGGATGCCAAGAGACTGGGCCAGTTCACAGGCGTGCAAGCCGCCCGCGCCGCCAAAGGCCACCAGAGGGAACAAACGCGGATCACGGCCACGCTCGATTGAAACTACGCGGATGGCCTTTTCCATGGTGGCATTGACGACACGAATCACTCCGGCGGCGAATTGTTCGAGGGACAGATTCGACTTCTGCCCTCTTAGCCATTCGCTGACCACTTGCCGCGTCCGGTCCAGATCGAGTGGGAAGTTGCCGCCCAGGAAACGATGCGGCTGCAGATGACCGAGAAGCAGGTTGGCGTCCGTGACCGTTGGCAACCTGCCTGTGCCGTAGCAGATCGGACCCGGGTCCGCGCCTGCCGACTCGGGACCCACACGCAGCGCTCCGGCAGCATCGAAGCGCGCGAGCGATCCACCGCCCGCGCCCACGGTGTGAATGTCGATCATGGGCACTCCGATTGGGAACCCGGCGACTTCCGACTGACTGCGGGCGGGCGCTTCGCGATCGACCAGGGCCACGTCGGTCGAGGTGCCTCCCATGTCAAAGGAGATGATCTGCTTGAACCCGCCGCGCCGGGCGGTGGCGGCAGCTCCAACCACACCACCTGCCGGTCCGGAGAGCACGGTGCGTGCTGGTTCTCGCACCGCCGTCGCCAACGCGGTTATGCCCCCGCTCGACTGCATGACAAAGATGGTGCTCTTCCGCGAAGTGCAAGGGGCTGGGCGCTGCAGACGCCGATCCAGGCTTCCGAGATAGCGCTCGATCACTGGCTGAAGATAGGCGTTCACCACGGCCGTGCTGGTGCGTTCGTATTCGCGAAACTCGGGGAGGATCTGGTGCGAGACCGAAACCGGAGTGCCCAACTTCTTTAGGGCTTGTGTGACAGCCTGCTCATTGCCGGGGTTCGCGAAGGAAAAGAGCAGCGAAATTGCGATGGCTTCTGGGCGGCTGTCTCCGACTTTGGAAGCTAATTCTTCCAGTTCTTGCGGGGAGGGATTCTTGAGGATCTGCCCCTCGGCATCGGTGCGCTCATTCACGCCGAAGCGAAGGTCGCTCGGGACAAGCGGCTCCACGCGATCGAAGAAAAAGTCGTAGAGCTTCGGGCGGGCTTGACGTCCGATTTCGATTGCGTCCTCGAAGCCTAGAGTGGTGATCAGAGCGACCCGCGCACCTGTGCGCTGCAAAAGCGTGTTGGTGCCGACGGTCGTGCCGTGCAGGAGCACAATGCCCGATCGTGCGGCGATCGTCCCGACCGCCTCAGCGATCGCTTGCGAGGGATCGGAAGGCGTTGAGAAAACTTTGAGCATGCGCACCCGTCCGCGCTCGACCCAGACGCAGTCTGTAAAAGTGCCGCCGGTGTCGATGGCGATGCGGAGAGTGGGGAGCAGGGGCGGCATGAGTATCCTGACGGAACGTTAGGGTAGCATCCGGAGGGGGGGCGATAGAGTTCGCAGGGCTGGACCGAGTCCGATCGAAGAGGCGCTTCGCGCCCGACGGGCGGAACGCCCGTGGCCGCAGCGCAAAGCGGTTCTTCGCAGGCGGCTAGTTTTTTTCGTTCGAAAACGCCAGCGTGAGCAGCGTTTTCTGCTCGACTTCGTGCGCACCGGCTGATCCTGTCGACGGACTTGGGCTGGCGGAGCGCTTTACTGACAGCACTGCGCGTTGTCCGGCGATGTGGCGCAGGCGCGGCAGCGTGTAGAACAGCGGGCCCATGTTGGCGGGCTCTTCCTGCACCCAGACGATCTCACGCGCCTCCGCGTGCTGTTCAATCGCGGCATGCAGCTCTGCTTCGGGGAAGGGATAGAGCTGGTCGAGGAAGATAATGGCTGTGTTCTGATCTTTCCGCTTCTGGCGCTCCAAGCGCAGCTCGTGACCGATCTTGCCGGTGCAGATCAGAACGCGCTTTGCGTCCACGCCTTCCGTGTCTGGAATCACCCGCAGGAAGCGTTGGTGGGTGAAGTCCTCGATGGGCGAGCAGGCATCCGGATGGCGCAGCATGCTCTTGGGCGTGAATACGACCAACGGTTTGCGCCAGTGGCGCAGCGCCTGCCGGCGAAGCAAATGGAAATACTGCGCCGCGTTCGAGGGCTGGCAGATCTGGAAATTGTCCCGCGCGGCCAGTTGCAGGAAGCGTTCGATGCGAGCACTGGAGTGCTCGGGGCCCTGGCCTTCGTAGCCGTGCGGCAGGAGAAGGACTAGGCCGGAGAGCAGTCCCCACTTGTCTTCGCCCGCACACACAAACTGGTCGATCACGGCCTGCGCGACGTTGGCGAAATCGCCGAACTGCGCTTCCCACAAAACCAGAGCTTCCGGATAGTCGCGGCTGTAGCCGTACTCGAAGCCCATCACGCCTGCTTCCGAGAGAGTTGAATTGTAGATCTCGCAGCGCGCCTGTCCGGGCACAATGTTTTGCAGCGGCACAAACTCCTGCTCATTTTCGATATCGAGCAGCACCGCGTGCCTCTGGTTGAAGGTGCCGCGGCGGGTGTCCTGCCCGCTCATGCGGATCGGGATTCCTTGCTTGACCAGGCTCCCAAAGGCCAGCGCTTCCGCCATGCCGTAGTCCACGTCGCGCTTGCCCGTGCCCATCTCTGCGCGCTGTTCCAGCAACTTTTTCACTTTGGGATGGACGTGGAAACCTGCGGGGTAGCTGGTCAGCTTGCTGGTTAGCTCGGTCAATTCCTCGCTCGACAAGCCTGTTTCCTTTTCGTACTCGGCCTTGTGGCGTCCGCCGAAGTAGCCGTCCCAGTAGTTGGGGAGATCGCGCATGGTCGGCTTCTTGGTGATCGAGCCGGCGCGCTTCTGTCCGGCGTCGTAGTCGGCTTTCACCTCGGTCGCTCGTGCCTGGGCTTCGTCCTCCATGCCCGCGTCTTCTGCGTAGAGCTCCCACAGCGGCGGGTGATCCTTGATCGCTTTGTAGAGCAGCGGCTGGGTCACGGTGGGGTCGTCCACTTCACTGTGCCCGTGACGACGATAGCCGATCATGTCGATCACGACGTCGGTGCCGAAGGTGTAGCGATATTCGAGCGCGATGCGTCCTACGCGGACGACCGCGTCCACGTCTTCCGCGTTTACGTGGAAGATGGGAATCGACTGGCGCCGCGCCAGGTCGGCAGAGAAGCGTTCGGAGTGCTCCTCGGGGTAGCTGGTGGTGAAGCCGACCAGGTTGTTCACGATGATGTGCACCGTGCCGCCCACCGTGTAGCCCGGGAGGTCGGCGTAGTTCATGGTCTCAGCAAAAATGCCCTGTCCCGCGAACGCGGCATCGCCATGCACCAGCAGCGGCAGATACTTCTCTCGGCCACCTTCGCCGGTACGGTCTTGCTTGGCGCGCGTGCGGCCTACGGTGACCGGGTCCACGGCTTCAAGGTGGCTTGGGTTTGACACCAGGTGGATGTGCACCTTGCCCCCGCTGCGCGTGGCGTACTCGCCGGTTGCTCCGAGGTGATATTTCACATCTCCGGAGCCCAACACGCTGCGCGGGTCAACATCCTCAAAACTCGCGAAGATTTCCTCAATCGTGCGTTTGGCCACGTGCAGAATCACATTCAGCCGTCCGCGATGGCTCATGCCCATGACCAGCTCGACCGCTCCCCGCTGGGCGGCCCCATCCAGGATCTCATCCAGCAGCGGCAGAAGAGCCGTGTTGCCCTCGAGCGAGAAGCGCTTGGTGCCCAGATAGCGCTGCTGGAGAACCTGTTCAAACACGTCGGCCCGAATCAGCAGTTCGAGGATCCGTTGCGGATCCACCGGGGCGGGTGCGCTCTCCATGTGCTCCTGAATCCAACGGCGGCGCTCGCCCTCGATGATGTGCATGAATTCCACGCCGATCGTCCCGCAGTAGAGGTTGCGAGCTTCGCGGGCGAATTCGCTCTCGATTTGCAAATCCGGCTGGGGCTGCGGGCGGAGAAAGCCGAGCGGATCGAGGTCCGCTTCCAGGTATCCCCAGTGGCGAAACGCGTCGAAGACCCGCTCGCGCTCGGGGTGGGGTGCTTCCATGACAGCGCTAGAGGCGGGCGGGTCAGAAACTTTGGGATTTTGAGTGGCCATACAAGTCGTTACTAGAATAACGGATGCCGGGCGTTATGCGGGGGATTCAGGAGCGGGGGCCACGAAGCCCCGGCTGACCAAAGTTACCCTCAGTTTGCTGTGTCCCGGGCGGCAATCCGATTGGGCACGAACCGGATCAGCAGGCCATTGGCAAGGATGGTCACCACCGAGGCCGCCAGCGTCGGGTTGTACAGGTCATCGCCGACGATGTGCGCATCCCGCCGAACCCGCACCCGCACATAGGAGAACTCCCCGATTTGCGTAAGTCCGATCCCAACCATCAGCGCTGTGCGGGTTGGGGAGCGAAACAACTTGACGACCGCTGTCCAGACCACGAACTTGCCAATCACCACCAAGATGCCCATGGTCACGAAAAACAGGGCGACAAACGCATCCCGCAGCGCGAGCAGATGCTTCATGGTCTCGTGCGCGGCCGATTCACTCGCCAGCAGACCGGCTAGAAAAGCGCCCAAGGCCAGCGACAATCCCACCGCATGGGTCAGTGCGGCCGTCACGAAACCGAGCGCCAGGGCGACGAGTACCAAGAATTCCGGGTTGGCAATTTGCATGACGCGTTGCCGGAGCGGTGGAACCAGTTTGTGCGCTAGGAAGGTCACGGGGTTGAGGATCAACAACGCCTTGCCCATCGCCATGCCGAGTGCCAGCAGCTTGCCGCCAGTGATGTCGCCCAGCGAGGGCAGCAGGATGGTCAGCATTACGACCGCCAGATCCTCGACCAGGGTGATCCCAATCATTACCTGACGCTGTTCCGACTGCAGTGGACCGCGTTCGGTCAGAAATCTTGATAGCACCATGGTGCTGGCGACCGAGACGATGGCGCCAATGGCGACACCCTGTTGCCAGCTCCAACCGAGCAAAGAACCCACGCCGAGGGCAAGCGCGACCGACAGCAGGACGCCGAGCGGGCCGCCGATGATGGCGACCCAGGTCACGCGGAACAGATCGCGGAAGGAAAACTCCAGGCCGATGGAGTACATCAGCAGGATGACGACGATCTCGGCGTGAACGTCGGAGACCGTTGGTCCGGGGTGAAAGGACCCACCAGGATGCCGCCCAGCACATAACCGAGAATCATCGGCTGGTGCAACGCGCGAGCCCCGGCACCACCGACCACCGCGGCGCCAAACCCGTACCCGAGATCCTGGTAAAACCTTGCTTCTGCGCTCATACACGTTGGGCCAGGCCTACCTGAACCATGGCGGGCAGAGGCGGCCCTTCTCAGTGGAATCCCTGAGACAAGTGGGTCGTCACACGATGTAAAAATCGCGCCTCCTTTTTCCACAGGCTGCAAGAAATTCATCGGGCTTTAACGCGTGCTTTACGTGGGCGAAACAAACGCAGAGTAGGCTGCCCGTGCCTTTGAAGGAGGGCAATCGATGTCGTTTCGTCAACCCGCTCCGTGGAAATCACGCGCTGCTGTGGCAAGCGCTGTTACGTTGGCCGCCCAGCTGATCGGACCCGCCTTTGCCGCCGCAGAAGACAGATCTCCAAAAACCAACACGCCGATCAAGCACGTGATTGTGATCATTGGCGAGAATCGGACGTTTGATCACGTGTTCGCCACCTACAAGCCCAAGAAGGGAGAGAGCGTAGACAACCTGCTCTCCCAGGGCATCGTGAATGAAGATGGCACGCCCGGACCGAACTTCTCGCTGGCCAGCCAATCGTCAGCCATTGACACCGGCGGCGACGGATTTCAGATGAGCCCTTCGGGCAACACTCCGTACGCAGTGCTGCCACCGGCGCTCGCCGGCGGTTACACCACAGCCCCGTTCCCCGACGTTGCCACGGCCAAGTTTTTCGAGAACGGGCTTCCGGACGACTACTACGTGTACCTGACGACCGGTGGCACAGGACTCGCTCACGGTGCGGTCGATACTCGTATCCCTAACGCGACCCGTCTTCCCTCGGGCCCGTACCAGCTGACGTCCAAAACCCTCCCGTACGACTCCTACACAAACAGCCCGGTACACCGCTTTTACCAGATGTGGCAGCAGTTCGACTGCAGCGCCGGAAAAGCGACCAGGCAGAATCCGAGTGGATGCGTGGGTGACCTATTCCCCTGGGTTGAGGTCACGGTGGGCGCCGGATCCAATGGCCGCGCCCAGCCCTCCGGCTTCAGCGACACCAGCACGGGAGAAGGCTCGACGGCGATGGGGTTCTACAACGTTCTGCAAGGCGACGCGCCCTATTTGACGTTTCTCGCAGACCACTACTCGATGAGCGACAACTTCCACCAGTCCGTGATGGGCGGAACCGGGGCGAACCACGTGATGATCGGTACCGGCGACGCGATCTGGTTCAGCGATGGCAACGGTCACGCCCGGAGGCCACCGCACCATCAACTGCTCGCGGCAGGCTCTGCCAATGCCGGCGTGGTCGACGAGATCGAGAACCCAAACCCACAGCCCGGCAGCAATAACTTCTACACGCAAGATGGCTACGGCGCAGGCTCCTACGGTTCCGCCTCTTCCGGAGGCGGAACCTATAGCAACTGCTCGGACAGCGATGCTGCCGGAGTCGGCGCCGTGGTGAGCTATTTGAAATCCCTGCCCCGGCCGATCAATCCCAATTGCGAGCAGGGACACTACTATCTGCTCAACAACTATGCCCCTGGCTACTACGGGGATGGGAGGAATGCTTACGCCGACATCACCAACCCGAATGAGACGGTGTTCACAATCCCGCCATCGCCGCTCCGAACCGTGGGCGAGGCGTTGAGCGAGAAAAACATTTCCTGGGCCTACTACGGAGACCAGTGGAGCACCTACCTGGCCAATCCGGACGGCAACTACGTGACGGCGGACAACACGTACTGCAACATCTGCAACCCGTTCCAGTACTCGACCCTGATCATGACCAGTGCGTCAGGGCGGTCTCATCTCGAGGACACCAGTGCGCTGTATCAGGCGATCCAGAACGGGACACTCCCCGCCGTGTCCTACGTCAAGCCGGACGGCTGGCTCGATGGACATCCGGCTTCTTCGAAGCTGAATCTGTTTGAGGGCTTCGTGAAGAAGATCGTGGATGGCGTGCAGGCTAACCCGAAATTGTGGCAAAGCACCGCCATCATCGTGACCTTCGACGAAGGCGGTGGTTACTGGGATTCGGGCTACATTCAACCGCTGGACTTCTTTGGCGACGGGACGAGAATTCCCACCATTGTGGTGTCGCCCTACAGCAAGCCGGGTCACATCTCACACACCTACACCGACCACGTCTCGATTCTGAAGTTCATCGAGGCGAACTGGGGGCTGGCGCCGCTGACCAAGCGCAGCCGCGACAACTTCGCCAATCCAAGAACGAACCGGAGCAATCCGTATGTCCCCTTGAACAGTCCAGCGCTGGGTGACATGCTGGACCTATTCAGCTTCGGGGATCGGTAGGGACGCAGGTTCGCAGGTTTCGTGAGTTGAAGCAAGCGGGGTTGGCGTCAACCGGCAATATTTTTCGCCGATTGACGCCATCTTGCATTTTGATCTGCGGCAAGGATCGCCCGGTGCGGTGTGTCTGCTCTCTCTGCAGAAGCCGCCTGCCAAGGTGTAATAATGGGGCGCTCGAGGTCTGCCCCATGTCCAGTACTGCACGCGGAAAACTGCCGTGGGGAGCGCCCACGCTGTTGGGTGTTCCCTTTGACGCGAATTCGTCCTACAAGCGTGGCTCGGCATCGGCCCCGCCTCTGATTCGGGACGCGCTGCGCTGTGATTCTTCCAACCTGTGGACGGAACTCGGCGTCGACGTGGGCGCGGAGGGCGCATACGCCGATGCCGGTGATCTGCGCCTGACCGAAGGCGATCCGTTTCCTGCGATCGAGCAGGCAGTCGATGCTCTGCTGGAGAAGCGCAAGCGCCCGGTATGCCTGGGCGGGGACCACTCCATCACCTACCCGATCCTGCGAGCCTTCGGGCGCAAGTTCAAAGACCTGACACTCATCCATTTCGACGCGCACCCGGATCTGTATGACGAGTTCCAGGGCAGCCGCCATTCCCATGCGTCTCCGTTTGCGCGGATCATGGAGGAAAAGATCACCAAGCGACTGATCCAGGTGGGTATCCGCACCATGAACCCTGAGCAGGAGAAGCAGGCGAAGCGCTTCGGCGTCGAGGTCTATAAAATTGGACACCAGCGCGCGCTGGAAGAGGTCAAGACGTGGTGCCCGGTGTACGTCTCGTTCGACATGGATGTGCTCGACCCCGCCTTTGCGCCGGGGGTCTCGCACCGCGAACCGGGTGGGATGTCGGTCCGCGAAGTGCTGGAGCACTTGCACTCGATCACCGCGACCATCGTCGGCGCCGACATCGTGGAGTACAACCCGAGCAGGGATGTTTCAGAACTGACCGCCACGGTTGCAGGCAAGCTGCTGAAGGAAGTGCTGGGCAAGATGATGACTTCCTGCACTTGTCCGTAGACTGCCGTCCATGCACAGTCGAGGGGAGTAATGGTTTTCACTGGTACCTCAGGCTAGAATACCGGCACCATGAACCATGGCATGCGTTTGGCAGCTTTGACGTTGCTGGCTGGTACCTTCGGTTGCGGCAGCGGTGGAAATAGCTCCTCCGGAACCTCGTCTAACCTTTCGATTTCCTTCAGCAGCGGCAGCGTGCAGGCATCCCTGGCGACCGCGGGGACGGTGACTGTAACCCTTACTCGAAGCGGGAACACGGGGAGCGTGACGTTGACGGTGCGGGGATTGCCCTCCGGGGCCAGCGCACAGATTCAATCGCCGGGTTCCGGAAACGGGGGCAGTATCACCTTCGCCGTGGGAACAGCGGTCAGCGGAAGCTACCCGGTCACTGTGACGGCGAACGATGGCCGGGTGTCGGGTTCGGCGACTCTGACCCTTGTCATCAATGCTTCCGCGCTTTCCCTGTCGCTCTCGAGCGGGGGAGCGCAGGTCTATCAGAATCAGTCGACTGCAACGGTATTCGCCACTGTCACCCGCACCGCAACCAGCGGGAATGTCACGCTGACTGTCGAAGGGGTTCCAGCCAGCGTCACGTGGGAGGTTCGGTCCCCCGGAGCGGGTAACAGCGGCAGCATCATATTCACGGCAAACCAGCCGCCGAATCCCCCTTCGAATCCGCCAAACCTCGGGAACTTCACCATCACCGTGAGCGCCAGCGACGGCCAGGTGTCGGGTTCCGCCACCACGACGTTGACGGTGGGCGCCTACGTGGAAGTCTTCAACACTCAGAGCAGTGCGATGCAGTTGGCCATGTCCACTTCGTTCCAGCCCGCCGAATGGGACTCGACTTTCTTTACCACCAATCCAGGCGCTACCACTCCTCTCCACAATCTTCAGCCTAGCCACATCCGGCTGCAGGCGGTCTCGCAGGGGGTTCCTGAAACAGCGCAGGACACGTGGAACTTCTCCGTGGTCGATGCGATTACCCAGCCGGTGCTGGGCGTCGGCGATCAGAAGCCGGAGTTCCAGATCGCCGTGGCGCCCGCGTTTCTGTATGACGCCAAACACAACTTTCTCGATCCCAGCTACGCGCAGTTCGCGACCTATGCCCAGCAGTTGGTACGTTACTACAACATGCCCGGGTTCGACGTGAATGGAACGCACTATCAATCGCCCAGTGTCGACACCATCAACCTCTGGGGCATCTACAACGAGCCCAACATAAACAACCTCGACGCGACGCAGTACACGAACTTGTACAACACCGTGGTGCCGGCCATGCGGACGGTCGATAACACGTTGAGATTCGTCGCCGTGGAGCTTTTGGACTCCGGCGGCTCGGAAAACGAGTTCCTGCCGACGTTCGTCACCGGCGTAACCGCACAGGTCGACGTCCTTGCAACCCACTTCTACTCGACCTGCAATCAGAAGGACCCGGATCAGAAAGTCTTCGACACCGTGCCGACCTTTGGGAAGGGGGTAGCGAATATCTACTCCATTCTCGTCACCCCGCCCGCCAATCCCGCGCTGAAAACCGTGCCTGTCTGGGTGACCGAGAACAACGTGAATGCCGACTTCGACAAGGGAGGCGGGATCAGCGCTTGCAACGGTACGACTTTCGTACGCGATCCGCGGGGATCGAGCGCCTTCTTCGCGGCATGGCGTCCTTATGTGTTTTCACGATTGGGCAAGGCAGGCGCGGCCGCTCTCTACCAGTGGGTGTTCGCGGGAGACGCGCAATACGGTGAACTCGACGATCAGACTGGGCAACCACGGCTCAGCTATTGGATCGATTACTGGTTGCAACATAAATTTCCGGCGCCCCCGGGCACGACTCTGCTGGACTACGCGGCGACCGATGACGCCGAACTCGAAACCCTGGTGGCCCGGAACAGCGATGGGACGGTAATCGTGATGGTGGCCAACCACGCGGTGAACGCGCCTGCCGACAACAACGGCCCGGGCGCCCCGCGCAGCGTCCTGGTCGATACCACCGTCCTAGGGTTGTTCCAGACCGCCAGCCTGCTGACCATCGACGCCAACACGGATCTGACGAATGGCCCAACCGCAGTCTCCGTAAGCCCGGTTTTCCAGATTCCCATCACCTTCAACGGATACGGGGTGGCATTCCTGACGTTAAAGTAGCGTTCCAGTTGCGCGCCTCTCCGCGCCCGCCAATCTGCAACCTGCGTTCAACTCGTTGTAGGCGAGCAAGCTCTCTGAGGGCAGAACGATGCCGGATACCAAGAACAACGGCCTGGTCCATACATCAAGCATCTACTCCGTGGTGGATACCCTGCGGCGTCTCGAAACCCTTCTCGAGTTCAACGGCCTGACCATCTTTGCGCGTGTGGACCACAGCGGCGAAGCCGCCAAGGTCGGTTTGCAGATGAGGCCCACTCAGCTTCTGATCTTCGGAAGCCCGAAGGGTGGCACGCCACTCATGCAGGCTGCGCCCACCGTAGCGATCGACCTGCCGCTTAAAGCGCTAGTTTGGGAAGACGAGCACGGCAAGGTCTGGATTTCTCACAACAGCCCCGAATATCTGCAGCAGCGGCACGGCTTCCCCGAAGAGCTAGTCAAGAATATTGCGGGCGCCGGGGCGCTAATTCAAAAGGCTGTGGAATAATCGCCGGTTGCCTGGAACGTTTAAGAAAAGGGATCCCTGATGGCGAATGACTACGAAAAAGAACTGGCAGCCCGGGCAAGTCTGAAATATGTCCACGACGGACAGATCGTCGGCCTGGGTACGGGCTCGACTGCGACCATTGCCATTCGCTACCTGGGTGAGCGCGTCCGCGATGGCCTGAAGGTTCGGGGCATCCCAACCTCGGTTCAATCCAGGGACCTGGCCATCCAACTGGGCATTCCGCTCACGACTTTCGAGGAGTATCAGGAGATCGATGTCACCATCGACGGCGCCGATGAGTTCGATCCGGATCTGAACCTCATTAAAGGCGGAGGCGGCGCGATGCTGCGGGAGAAAGTCGTTGCCTCGGCAACGAAGCAACTGGTCATCGTCACCGATTCTTCCAAACAGGTACCCGTGCTGGGCGGTTTTCCTCTACCCGTCGAGGTGATCACCTTCGCAGAGCCGTTGGTTGCCAAGAAGATCTCCGACCGGGGCGCAATCGTTGCCCGGCGCTGCGACCCTTCCGGGAAGCCCTACACCACGGATGAGGGTCACCACATCCTGGATTGCCACTTCGGCAAGATCTCTGATCCCGTC
>Ga0137415_10000209_pt1 | contig 50982 bp, 45 predicted proteins | sample CZODoug3_1_1_16f_FD_183082 | JGI IMG/M metagenome (GOLD analysis project Ga0137415, IMG submission 183082) | Vadose zone soil fungal communities from Angelo Coast Range Reserve, California, USA - CZODoug3_1_1_16fungal (Hybrid Assembly) | ecosystem: Environmental > Terrestrial > Soil > Vadose...
GCGCTCGCGCTAAAACTCACCGAGCCCCCTGACCCCCACTAACCTCCTCCCGCAGCGCCTTGCGCAAAATCTTCCCCACGTTCGTCTTAGGGAGCTCGTCCCTGAAGTAAACGTGCCGGGGCGTCTTGTAAGCCGCCAGCGACTGGCGGCAGAAATCGATGAGCGCACGCTCGGTGAGCGAGGGGTCTTTGCGCACCACGAAGAGCGCCACGACCTCACCCGAGTGCTCGTCAGGTTGCGCGACAGCCGCAACCTCGAGGATCCCGGGGTGGGCGGCAGCGACAGCTTCGACTTCGTTGGGGTACACATTGAAACCGGACACGAGAATCATGTCCTTCTTGCGATCCTCGATGAACACGTACCCCTGTTCGTCCATGCGCCCGATATCGCCCGTGCGCAACCAGTTGCCAGGCAACATCACCTTCGCCGTCTCATCCGGCCGGTTCCAGTAGCCGGCGGTGACCTGGGGGCCGCGAACGCAGATCTCGCCGATCGCGCCGATGGCCAGGTCGTTTCCCGCATCGTCCTTGATGGCAATGTCGGTAGACGGAATCGGCAGGCCGATGGCGCCGTTGAAGTCTTCCAGGGGTGGGTTGATGCACGCGGCGGGTGAGGTTTCGGTCAGACCCCAGGCCTGTGTCAGCATTTTGCCGGTCACTTCTTTCCAGCGCCTGGCGACGGAGGCTTGTACGGCCATGCCGCCGCCGAGCGTGATCTTCAGTTCGCTGAAATCAACGGTGTCAAAGCCCGGCTGATTCAACAAAGCGTTGAACAACGTGTTGACCCCGGAGATGAAACAGAACGGGTACTTCTTCAACTCCTTGATCACCGCGGGGAAGTCGCGCGGATTGATGATCAGGATATTCCGCCATCCGAGCCGCAGGAACAGCAGGCAATTCGCGGTCAGCGCAAAGATGTGATACAGCGGAATCGGCGTGATCAAAGTGGCCGTCTTGCGTCTGAAGACCGGGGTGATCCAGGCCTCCGACTGCAGAATGTTGGCGCTTATGTTGGCGTGCGAGAGCATGGCGCCTTTGGCAACACCGGTGGTGCCGCCCGTGTACTGCAGGAAAGCCAGATCCTCGGGACGAACTTCCACCACATCGGGAGTCAAACCTTGCCCTTCCGACAGCGCGTCCTTGAAGTTGATGGCACCATTGATGTGCCACGGCGGCACTTGTTTCCGGCGCTTACGCACGACATAGTTGACAATCGCCGATTTCGGAAAGCCCAGAAGATCGCCGACCGCGCTTACAAACACGTGCTTCAGCTTCGTTCGGGGCAGCACTTTCTCGACGACGTGCGCGAAATTCTCCAGCACCAGGATTGCGGTGGCGCCGGAGTCGGCCAGTTGGTGCTCCAGCTCCGGGGCGGTGTACAGCGGGTTGGTGTTGACTACAACGAGCCCGCTGCGCAGGGCGGCAAACATCGCGATCGGATACTGCAGTACGTTGGGCAACATGATCGCGAATCGCTCGCCTTTGGCGAGGCCGGCGGTCTTCTGCAGGTAGGCCGAGAAGTTCCGCGCGAGCCGGTCCATGTCGCGATAGGTCAGCGAGCGCCCCATCTGTACATACGCCACCGAATCAGCGTTCCGCGCGCAACTCTCATCAATCAGCTGTGCCAGCGTACGCAGCTGATTGAGATCGACATCCGCGGGTACGCCTTCCGGGTAGGACTTCAGCCAAATTCTTTCCATCACCGCCCCCCTCAACGATCTTTCTTCAGCAACGGTACGAGCTGCGGCCAGAGCGTATCAAGCACCGGCGGCTCGCCCAAAGCATTCGGGTGCAACCCGTCGTCCTGCATCTTCGAGCTGTCCAGCGCCACGGACTCCAGCAAAAATGGCACGAATGCGGTCCGATACCGCGCATTCAGATCCTTGTACATCTGCACAAAGTCCGCGGTGTATTTCGGGCCGTAGTTGGGCGGAATGCGCATCCCGACCAGCAGCACCCGGGCACCGGCCTTCGTACCCAGCTCTACCATTTTTGACAGATTGTCTTTTGCATTGGTGAGGGGTAATCCTCGCAGTGCGTCGTTGGCCCCGAGCTCCAGGACCAGTATTTGCGGCTTGTTGAGCTCCAAGGCTCGCGGCAGGCGCTGCAGGCCACCGCTGGTGGTCTCGCCGCTCACACTGGCGTTCACGACGTTGTAACCGTAACCTTGTGTTCGTAGCCTCGTGTTCAGTAGTGCTACCCACCCTTGTTCAGGCTTTAGGCCGTGCGCGGCACTGAGACTGTCGCCGAAGACGAGGATATTTCGATCGGCCGCTGCGGCGTCCTGGAGCGCGATGACCCAAAATGCGATGCTGAGCGCGCAGGCGCCGATGATCCGTGACAGCGTTCTCAAGGCCGAAAACCTCACAAAGCGGGTTAGCAGTCCAGAAGGTTCGCTCACTATTGTGCACGACGTGTCGTTCGACATCGCCCCCGGCGAGTCGGTCGCCATAGTCGGTGCTTCCGGCGCAGGCAAATCCACGCTCCTTGCGTTGCTGGCGGGCCTCGATTTGCCCACCAGTGGGCGCGTGCTCCTCGAGGGCCAGGACCTCGCAAAGCTGGACGAGGATGGACGGGCGCGTCTCAGAGCGCAACGCGTCGGCTTCGTGTTCCAGTCATTTCATCTCATTCCGGCCCTCACCGCTCTCGAAAACGTCATGCTGCCTTTGGAGCTGGCGGGCAACTCGGAGGCGCGGCAGGCGGCGGTGGAGTCGCTCAAGCGTGTCGGGTTGGGCGCCCGTACTGGACACTATCCGCGGCAGCTCTCAGGTGGGGAGCAGCAGCGCGTGGCGCTGGCTCGCGCGTTTGTAACGCAACCTGCGGTGCTATTTGCGGACGAGCCTACGGGTAACTTGGACACCGTCACGGGTGGCCGCGTTGGCGAACTGCTGTTCGATCTCAATGCGAGCTCCCATACAACCCTCATTCTAGTAACGCACGACTTAGGCCTCTCCGCACGCTGCGCCCGCACCATCCGCATGGAAGCTGGGCGCGTGGTATAGGGCCAGCGATGCGCGCACTGTCCCTTGCTCTCAGATCCCTCGCGCGAGAATGGCGTTCCGGCGAACTCGGCGTGCTGCTGTTGGCCCTGACAGTGGCGGTTGCAGCTTTGACGGGCGTCGGATTTCTCGTGAGTCGAATCAGCACCGCCGTCGCGTTACAGGCGAGCGAGGTGCTGGCCGCAGACATTCGTCTTGGGTCACCCCAGCCCATCAACAAGCAGTACTACGAGGAGGCAAAGCGCCGTGGTCTCGCAACTGCGCGTAACACTGCGCTGCTGAGCGTCGTCTTCAATGGTGATCGAAGCCAGCTAACGAACCTGCGAGCCGTCTCGGAAGGCTATCCCCTACGTGGCAGAGTGCTGATATCAGAAGAGCCGTTCACCGTCGGCCAGCAGGCCCACGGCATTCCGCCTCCAGGCGAGATATGGCCCGACTCCAAACTGATGTCCGCGATTGATGTTCACGTGGGCTCGGAAGTCTCCATCGGTGCAGCGACTTTACGTGTCGGCCACGTCTTGATTTCTCGTCCCGATCAGGGCGGCACGTTCGCTGAGCTTGCTCCCTCGCTCCTGATGAATGAGGCGGACCTTCCGGCGACTCAACTCATCCAGCCGGGCAGTCGCGTCAGTTATCGCGCGCTCTTTGCCGGCGAACGCGACAAAATCGACGAATTCAAAACCTGGCTCACGGCGCACAAGAAGCAAGGCGAGCGGGTCCACGACATCACAGACGCCAGTCCCCAAATCAGAAACGCCGTCGATCGCGCCGGCCGATTTCTGAGCCTGGCCAGCCTGGTGAGTGTCCTCCTATGCGCAATAGCCGTCGCAATGTCAGCCCGCCAATACGTAAACCGCCACCTGGACACGGTGGCCTTGCTGAAGACACTCGGCGCTACCCGGGCGTTCACCCTATCCGTGACTGTCCTGCAGCTCCTCGCCGTCGCGATCATTGCAGCAGTGTTGGGCTGCGCATTGGGCTATGTGGCGCAGGAGTGGCTCCTGCGGACCATCCGCAGCCTGCTGGCTGTTGACTTACCACCCGCCAGCCTCGTTCCGGCGGCTATCGGCTTCATGACGGCGATCGCGGTGTTGATCGGATTCGCGTTGCCACCCCTGTTCCAGCTGTCGCGTACACCCGCGCTGCGTGTTCTGCGCCGTGACGTCGGTCCTCCCCCGCCTCTGGTGTTGTTGGCTTTCGGGCCGGCTGTGGCCGTCGTCGTGTTCCTGGTCTATTGGGTGGTGCGGGACTGGAAGCTGTTTCTGGGCTTCAGCGCTGGGTTGGCCGGCTTTCTGCTGGTCCTGACTCTGGCCGGTGCCTTGCTCGTGTTTCTGGCGGGCAAGTTGCGCGGCAGTGTCGGTGTCGCGTGGCGATTTGGTGTCGCAAACCTGAGCCGGCGGCGCAACGAAAGCCTCGTGCAGATCGTGGCGTTTGGAACGGGAATCATGGTCCTGCTGCTGTTGGGAATCGTGCGCAACGATCTGAGCAGTGACTGGCGGCGGACCCTGCCCGCAGACATACCAAACTACTTCTTTATCAACATACCGCCCGCCGATCGTGACGCCTTCGTGCAGTTCCTTCAAGGTCGCGGCGCCAAAACCGCCCGCGTGCTGCCGATGATTCGCGGGCGCCTGACCAGTATCAAAGGGCGATCGGTGGAAGATCTGAAGTTCTCCGGCGAGGAGGGTGAGAACTTCGCGACCCGCGAGCAGAACCTGACCTGGTCCACTGAGCCCGGCGCCGACAATCGGATCGTCTCCGGTGAGTGGTGGACTGCCGCCGACTACGGCAAGCCCCTGGTTTCCCTGTCGACCGAATTCCAGGACTCACTCGGTGTCAACGTCGGTGACAGCCTGAGCTTTGATATTGCCGGCGAGTCTTTCGACGTGAAAGTCGCCAGCATTCGCAAGGTGAAGTGGGACAGCTTCCAGCCCAACTTCTTTGTCGTATTCGCGCCGGGGATGCTCGAAAAGACCGCGGGAACCTACATCACCAGCGCGAATCTGAAGGCCGGAGACGCCCGCTCCCTGTCGCAGCTGGCCAAGCGATTCCCGAGTGTCTCGATCTTCGACATCGACGATCTGCTCACGCAGGTGCGCTCGGTCCTCGACAAGGCTGTGTTGGCCGTGCAGAGCGTTTTCATTTTCACGTTGTTTGCCGGCCTGACGGTTCTATTGGCGGCCGTACAATCGAGCAGGGATGAACGGCGTTATGAGAGCGCTATGTTGCGTACCCTCGGCGCTCGTCGGGCTACCGTGCTTCAGGGCGTGTTGTCGGAATTTACAACACTGGGTCTGCTGTCCGGATTGCTCGCGGCGATTGGCGCTTCCGTTGCCGCGTACTTCATCGATACACGGGTCCTGCAGCTGCACTACACGTTTGATTGGTGGATCGGCGTGGAAGGTCTGGTTGGCGGCGCCGTGCTGGTGGCAACCACCGGCTGGCTGGCGACCCGATCCGTCGTAAATCAGCCGCCCCTGAAAACTCTGCGAGCCTGACTTTCTCAGCGCAGGTTATTTGGCAAGCATCGCGCGAGCTTGCTCAGCCCAGAACAACGCATCTACATACGCTGCTCGAATGAGTGCCGGTGACAGATTGCCGTAAGTGACATGGTCCCACGCTGCGCGCTCGTAAGCGCGTGTGCATTTGAGAGCCTTCCCGAGATCACCCTCGCCGGCGACGAGCGCGCGGGAAACAGCTGGAGAGAGCGGCAGTTCCTCGACGATCTTCTGGGTGGGCATGCCCGTCATTGCGTTGAGCAGGGAAAACAACCCGGTGATGAAAAATGCGCCGGTATCCCTTGCACCACCGAGGCGTCCGAGTTGCTCGCACATCCGGGCGCGGGTCATGGCGTTGAGAAACAGACTCGGCGGGCGATCATCGAATCCCTGCAGACACAACAGTGAGCACAACTGGCGCAGGTGGTCCACGCCGAGTATCACGATCGCCTGGCGGATCGAATCGATCTTGCGTGCCAGGTTGTAGTAGCTGGAATTGATGCATCGCAGCACGTGATAGGACATGGACACGTTCTGGCTGATCAACAGCTCGATTTCGTCGATGGCGTATTGTTCGTTGGACAGCGACGCAACCAGCCGCAGCGTGCTCAAGCGGCTGGACGGAACCCGCTTCGCACGGAAGGTTTGCGGATGCTGCAGGAAGTAGCCCTGGAACCCGATAAATCCCAACGCCACGCAGGATTCGAAATCCTCAGGCGTTTCCACGTTCTCCGCAATCAACTGCACGCCACGGGGTTTGAGCTCCGCAACGAGCTTTGCCAGCTCGCCGGCGGGCGGATGAGTGATCTCGAGCTTGACGATATCGGCAAACTCCACCAGCCGCGGATCGCTGATGTGTGGGGAGTAGTCGTCCAACGCAATGCGATGACCCCGTGCCCGCAACTTGCGGATGCCCTCAATGACTGCCTTCTCGGCGCGTACATCCTCCAGAACCTCGATAACCACGAGGTTCGGCGGCAGCGGCAGATCGGGCACATCCACGAGCAGCTCCATGGGGAAGTTGATGTGCACCGGTTGGCCGCCCGAGAGTCGGTCGAGGCCGATTTCCAGCGCGGCGCTCGAAATAACTTCCAGCGTAGCCTGGCGCGGATCGGTGATCCGGGCTTTGGTTGCGGAGGACGAAGGCCGGTACAACAGCTCGAAGGCCATGACGGCCATGGCGCAGTCGTATATGGGCTGGCGCGCGACAAACACGTCGTTTTGCGTTGCCGGCGTCGCTGCAGCATCCGTCCTGCGGCGGTCTTCTAACGTTGTCATGTGCCCTCGGGATCCGCAGCGGTCCGCGTTCGAAGCAGACTCTACGGCAGCGATTCGCGCGGTTCCGTGTCAGGATCGGCCTTTGCTGCGGACTCCTGAGCGCAGAATCACCTGTAACAATTGCGAATCGCGAGGTTCGTCACACTGGGTGCAATTGTCCGCACTCTCGAATTGAACCTAACGTTGAATTCCGATCGTGACCCACGAATCCGGCTCCGGGTCCCCGCGCCACGACAAACCCTCGATCGTCAGCTGGTAGTTGCCCGGGCCCAGGGCCGAGCTGTTCAGCGCAATGCGCAGGTGCCCGTTGGAGTCCTTCACCAGATTGTGCAACACCGCAACACGGCCCTGGTCGATGCGATCGATAGTGATGCGAAACGTCTTGTAAGCCGAACGCGTCTCGTCGATCTTGAAGTCAACCAGTTGCGCCGCACCACCCCCGATGACGACGGCCGGTGTATTGGACGCGGCTTCGTGACTGGGGACCAGGCGAATCACACGAGTGTTCGTGGCCGGATCCAGGGGCCGCTCCGTCGCCTGTTTCTCGAGCTTGGCGATCCGCTGGCTCTTGATCGAATTCTCACTCGCCACCACGGCGAGTCCCACGCCCAACGCCACCACGGCAGCCACCAGGCCGAGCACAAACTGCGGCTTGGTCCAGGAGCGTTGCGATTTCTCCTGCCAGGGTTCGGGCTTGCCGCTGGCCTCCAGCAATCGCAGGCCTGCGTTGACGCGCTCAGGCAGCCCCAGCTCATCGAGGACCTTCGGGTTGTCTTTGCAGAACTTCTCGAAGTCAGTCGCCCCTTTCAGAGGCAACCGTCCGGACAAATACCGCTCAACAATCTGGTTCCGGGCAATGAAGTCCCGATCCATGGCCGGCGTTGCTGCCGCTGCGGCGGCCGCGGCAGCTGCTGCAGACGCTGCGGAGACAACGGGGGCCACAGATGAAGCCACCTGTGGACTTGGAATCGTCACCGGTACGCTTTGAGTCGCGGCGGCAAGTGGCGGCAAGGTGGCGGCGGGCGCCGTGATCGCCGTCGAACCGAGCAACGACGGAACAACAGATTCAGTCGGTGTCGAGGGGAAAGGAGTTGGTGTCGACGCAATCGGTGTCGTCGAAGAAGACGGTGCTACTGCAGGAGCGCTCGGAGTCGCTGACGCCCACGGTGACGATACTGATGGCGTCGTCGATGCAGCGGTCGATGTAGCCGAGGGCGTCAATGGCGGAACCGACATTCCTGGCGGCGGAGCTGCCACGGCCAGCGGATCGTCCATCAGTTCCAACGGTAAATCGGGCAACTGCTCTTCAAAGGGTGAAGGCGATGCGGGTAGTCCAGCAAAGCCGTTGGGTATGGCTGGCTTGGCCGACGTGCCCGTTGCTGACAACGCCGATGCCGATGTGGGGACAGCGGCGGGGTCAGGTGATGTTGCTGACGCACCTGAGGTCGCACCGCTCGACGCCCCATCTTCGGGCATCAACACGAAATCACTCGATGGGCTGCTCGCAGTTGACGCTGGTGTGGTGGTTGCAATCGTGCCAACACCTACCGGCCCAATGGCTTTCTTTGCGGTGGCACCACTCATCGGAACCCCCACAGGTTTCGATGTTCCGGCCGGCATCGGCCCTGTCCGGTTAACACCGGCCCCGGCCTGATTGGAGGCCGCCGATGCTGAAGTAGCGCCTGATTTGTTCGTGCCCGTTTTGGAGGCGGCGGAGGGGGTAGCCGCGACCGCCACAGCAGCAGGGGTTCCTACGCCAGTGGCGGCACCACCGCGTGAAGCGGCCGTGGCATTGGCAGTCGAGCCGTCTTTGCCCGCGCTTGCCACCGAGGTGGCTGCACGTGCGGTAGCCAAGACCTTGTTAGCACCGGACGAAGAGGATGCGCCTGCAGTAGTCCCAGACCCGGCTCGCCCAGCACCCGCGATCGAAGCTGCATTCGCGCCCGTGGCCGAAGCCCCACGCGCAGCGCCTGTGCGAGCAGCACCCACGCTAGCGACCGTTGCCCGTTTGGCAACTGCACCCGTCGTAGCCAAACCTGCGGCAGCCGCGGAACCAGCCCGGCCGGAACTGCTTGAGGAAGAAGCAACCGCACCCGGCTCGCGCGGGCCAGCGGCTGCCGAAGAGGAAGTACCTGTGCCCGTAGGTGCACCAACCCGGGTAGCGCCTGTGGCCTTGTCCGTCCCGCGCGGACTGGCGCTGGTCGAGGAGGCAGCGCCAGTCGAGGAGGTCGACGCGCTCGCCAAGTCAGCATTCTGAGTTCCAGCCGCTCCCGTACCACCGACGGCACCAGCGCCACTCGCACGCCCGACAGCCCCAAGTGCGTTAGTGCCATCCACGCGCGCTGGTCCGCAGGGCTCCGAAGCACCCAACAGCACTTCCGGATCAAGCAGCTCTCCCGACGACGACGCCGACAGCGTCGGAATGAGTGCCGTGTCAGGCCGGACCTCCGGCACAGAGGAATTTGACGGCGCGGCAATGGACGGTGGCGCCGGCACCTCGCCTCCGAGGTCCAGCAAAGCGCCGTGCGACAGCAAGTCCTCGTCTGAATCCATCACGCTCTTTTCATTTGAAGCCGCCGTCGACGCAGAGTTCGACGGTGGAGGTGCTGTAGAAGAGGTACGACCCGATGGCGTCCCTATTCCACCCAACCCAATAGGTTCCTCGACCGGAAGGTCGGCCAAGGGCTCAAAGGTCGGTCGAGAAGCTGCTTCCATAGTTTTCGAGCCGGAATCGAGGCGATCAATCCTGAAGGTATCCTGCTATGCCGATCCCGGACGACCTAGGCGATGGCTCACAGATCGGCAGGACCGGCCTCACGTTGTGACGTACATCACACTCTGCCGGTCGTTCCTGACCAGTCTCACCCTTCAGAAAAGTGACGGGCAGTCGAGCATTTTTCCATCCGATCAGGTCCAAAGCGGACAATCCACCCCCGCCGCTCCGTTAACCCCAAACGTCAGGCGCTGACGTTTCTATCTGAGCAGGCATTTACCGGAGTCCCTCATGCTCACCAGAAGACTGTCTATTCGCAAAGCCGTTGCCACCGCCCTGGGTTCTCTCCTCACCGCAGGAGCGTCGGTAGCCAGCGCTGGCGGCGAAGACACTGCGATTACGATTTACAGTTCAGCGGAACCCGGCGCGATCTCTCCTGATCTCTACCGTCCGGTTCCCGGAGGTGGGGTTCCCAATGCATCGAGCGTTCCGGGTTACGCGATGATTCGCCAAGAGCGCGATGTGAAGCTCGCAAGCGGGCGTTCCACACTGAAGTTCGCCGACGTTGCGGCACTCATCGATCCAACAACAGTCACTTTCACGTCTTTGACCGAGCCTCGAACGCGCGTGCTCGAACAGAGCTATCAGTTTGATTTGGTGAGCACCGACAAGCTGCTTCTGAAATACATTGACCGTCCGATCGCAGTTGAGCGCCATGTTGGCGATCGGGTCGAGACCGTCAACGGAACTCTGCTCTCGTCCACGGACGGGTTGTTGCTGCGAACGAATGACGGAACGATTCAATCGCTGCGCGACTACTCGTCGGTTCGCTTTCCTGAGCTGCCGGGCGGCCTCGACACCCGTCCGACTTTGGTTTGGGACGTCACATCACCCATTACCGGCACCCAGCGGAGCCGAGTCACGTATCAGACGGGCGGAGTGACGTGGTGGGCGGACTACAACCTCATCTTCAACGAGGGCAAGGACGCTAACAGCGGCCTTCTCGATCTCTCGGCGTGGGTCAGCGTGATCAATCAATCTGGAGCCGCCTACCCCAACGCGCATCTGAAGCTCATCGCGGGCGATGTGCACCGCGCTGCTCCTGAGGCGCGGCCGATGATGGAGAAGCGCGCGATGGACTACGCCGCCGCAGTGGCTGCGCCCCCGCCGGGATTCAAGGAACAGTCCTTCTTCGAATTCCATCTCTACACGCTGCAGCGCCCCACCACGCTGGGGAACAACTCGACGAAGCAGATTGAGCTCTTCGACCAGGCGCGCCAGATTCCCGCCAAAAAGATCCTGCTCTACAACGGTGCAGGCGAGCCCTATTTTTACCCGAGCCCCATGACGGATCGTAATTTTGGCGGTCAATCCAATAAGAAAGTCGACGTTTACCTGGAGTTTCGAAACGACAAGCAATATGGCCTGGGTGTCCCATTACCGGCCGGCCGGATCAGAGTGTCGAAGCTCGACGCTGCTGACGGAAGCCTGGAATTCATCGGCGAGGATCGTATTGATCACACTCCGAAGGACGAGCAGGTACGCGTGAAGCTGGGATCAGCGTTCGATGTGGTAGGCGAGCGCAAGCAGACTGACTTCACCGTGGACACCAAAGCTCAATGGATGGAGGAGCAGATCGAAGTGAAGCTCCGGAATCACAAGGACCAACCCGTGCACGTCGTCGTCAAAGAAAATTTATATCGCTGGAGTAACTGGAAGATTCTGACCAAGACGCATGAATTTGTAAAAGAAGATGCCCGCACCATCACTTTTCCAGTGGATGTGCCCAAGGACGGAGAGACTTTAGTCCGGTACAGAGTTCGTTACACTTGGTAATTGAAGCTGCGCGCCCGGTTGAAACAGCCTCGGACCTGGGTCACATTCTACTAAAGCAGGGTGAGATAAATTTCCGCTCCGATGCAGATGCACGCAGCCCTAGATCTGGAACACCTTCCGGACTCACCCTATGCCAGCGAGCTGCGGCGAGATTTTCCCGATCTGCGCTTCTCGCCGCAGCTCGAAAACGAATTCCAGACATTCCACCTGAAGCGCGTCCGCTCCCGCGTGCGTTTTTTTCAGCTCGCGATTTGTGCTCTCGCGATAGCTGAGGCGATTCACCTCGTCGTCATGGACGGCGTGCCGTTACACGATGTGCTCTACGGTTGGCTGGGCGTCGTAGTGCCGGTATGTCTTTTTCTCGTTTGGGCCTCGTGGAGCAGCTACTACGAGCGCATTTATCTGCCTGTGGCTCGGGTAGCGGTACCAGCATTCGCAATCGCCTCAGCGATGGGTGTTGCAAACCGCTCGGTGGGGGCACATCCGGATCAGTTCTACTTCCTGACCACGTACAGCATCGCGCTGTTCTTCCTCGGTGGTCAGTTGTTTCGTGAAGCGCTTCTCGCGACCGGCGCGATGGTCGTCGCGTGCGGTGCGACGCTCGCATACACCGGCGAAGCAGCCGGGTCCGTCATTTACTATGTAGTTGTTCTGACGATTACGGGTGCCGTCGGCGCGTTTGTGTACCGGGGTGTGGAGCGGCAGCTGCGCATATCGTTCCTTGAGCGCGGGTTGATGGGCGAGATGGTTGCGCGGGATGGCCTTACCGGGCTCAAAAACCGTGGCGCGTTCGATGACTACTTTCCGCGTATGTGGCAGCAGGCGCTTCGCGATCGTCGTTCTCTGGCACTCCTGCTGATCGATGTCGACCATTTCAAGCCCTACAACGACCGATACGGTCATCAGGCCGGCGATCAGGCACTGAGGCGTGTAGCGCAGGTGGTGCAAGGGTTTGCGCGCCGGCCTTTAGACATAGCTGCGCGCTACGGTGGTGAAGAGTTCGTTCTGGCGCTGTTCGATCTCAGTGCTGAGAACGTCCGGGAGATGGCGGACCAGCTGCGCAAGTCCATCCATGCGTTGAACATCATGCATGAGGACTCAGCGACGGCCTTGTTCGTCACCGCAAGCATAGGAGTGGCCATCGTCGGCCCGAGAATCGGCCGCAGTCCCGATGGGGCTGTCCAAGTGGCGGACGAAGCTCTCTACAGCGCAAAACGATCTGGTCGAAACTGCGTTAGCGTCGTCGATTGCGACCAGGCAACGTTTTCGACAGGCACGTTCCGACGTCGGGCGTAACGCCCAAAGCCACCGACTTTCAGGCCCGCGCGCCCTTGAGGAAATACTCCACCTTATCGCGATAGGTGCGAGACAGCTTCAATTCGTGCCCGCCCTCCAGCGTTAGGAAGTACTCCCCGTTCATGTGCGCACGAAGACTCTTCACCAGACTTAGATTCACAATCGTCGAGCGATGAACTCGTTGGAACAACCTCGGATCGAGAACCTCCTCGAGCTCCTTCATTGTTCCGCGGAGAATGTGAGTGTTCCCACCGGCGTGGATACACATGTAATCGCCAGCGGCGTCGATCCACTCGATTGATGCGACCGTGACCCGCACGGTCTCCCGGCCCTGACGGATCGGAAGGATTTCAGGACGACGCGGTTCCGCGGCCTTGGGCCCGTGAGTTAGCAGCTCCTCGAGAGCTAGCTCACCCGACCCCGTAATCTCAGCAATGATTTCGACGAGGCGATCACGTTGGTTGGTCGCGTTGCGCGACTGGACCTGACTACGGACACGCTCGAGCGCGGCATTGAACCGCGTGTCATCGACAGGTTTGAGTAAGTAATCGACTGCACGTGCTTCGAAGGCACGAATCGCGTATTGGTCGTAAGCCGTGACAAACACAACGACCGGCAACGACTCCTGTGGGAGCTGAGCCAGCACCTCGAATCCCGACATGCTGGGCATCTGGATGTCCAGAAACAAAACGTCAGGCTTGTGTTTAGTGACCGCGGTCAGCGCCTCGCGTCCATTCGAGCATTGCGCAACCACCTCAAAATCGGGCGCGGACAGCAGCCGAATCTCGATGCCTCGCCTGGACAGCGCTTCATCATCCACGATGATCGTCGAGATCTTCACGCTCGCGCTACCTCAGATTCCGCCGGTCGGGGTTCTGACTGTGGGCTCGTTTGGGGTGCCAGTTCAAGAGGCAACGCCATGTCCACTCGCAATCCGGGATGGCTGTTGAGTACGGCGAATCGGTGATGTTCACCGTAGAGCACGGCCAGACGTTCGCGCGTGTTTCTAAGTCCTACGCCTCGTCTCTCGTTCGTCGGTGCACCGTCGCGCAATCCAGGGCCGTCATCGATTACGCTGACTTCTAGCATCGCACCACGTATACGACCCTCAATGCGAATCGAGCCTCCCTGTTCGCGCGACGACACCGCGTATTTCAGGGAGTTTTCGAGCAGAGGCTGTAATAAGAGGCTTGGTACTAGTGCGTCGAGCGCGGGGCCATCAATGGCATATTCCAATCGCAATCGTTCCCCGAAGCGCAGCCGTTCAGTTCCGAGGTACAGGTCCAACGCTTCGATCTCTTGCCGAAGCGTGACCTTTTTCACCGGATCCTGGTCCAATGTATAGCGCAAGAACTCTGACAAACGCGTGACAGCGTTATTAGCCGTGCGGTTCTGATTGTCGAGAATCAGCGTTGAAATGGCGTTGAGTGTGTTGAACAGGAAATGCGGATTCAACTGATAACGCAACATCTTGAGCTGCGCTTCCTGCGCAAGAGCTGTCGCTTTCAGTGCGTCCGCCTGCTGCATCTGCTGAGCCTCGTAGTTCTTAAAGCTGAAATAAAACGCCGTCCAACACAGCAGCAGATACGTACTCGACAACGCACCTCCGAACACCTCGAACAGGGTCTTGAACTGCCAGTCCGGTTCGACGATCTGCTTGTAGGCAAGATTGATGACTGAACGGAGCGCCAAGGCGGTTGCGTAGCAGGTAAGCAGGACTCCGACGACCACGACGCGCGGCGATCGCCCCCACAGTCTGCGGTAGATGGACCGCATCGGAATCGAGAGCACGAATCCCGCGGCCGCAGCGATCAGGATCACCTGGCCGTAACTGGACGGCTTTTCGTACAGAAGCGCACCGAAATACTGCGTGACTGCATACGCAGCCCAGCCGGCGGCGTGCAGAGTCCAGAAAAGCAAATTGCGTTTTGTCCGCAGTAGGTCGAGCGTCAGCATGCAGGCTGTTGGCTGCAGGGTTAGGGTCTCGGGAGCTTAGGCCATCCGTTCGTCGAATGCGGGCACGGCAACCGCGCCCTGGACTCGCCTCGTCGCAGGCCCGGTCGCGCCAGAACGCGTCTGAAAAATCTCAACTACTTGATTTTAAATAAAAAGAAGTCGAACGGAACAATGCTTGCGTCGCTGTATTGCTCATCTGAGAGGTAGCGAGAGAAAGTGACATGAAAAAGCTGTTCTTAGGCATCAGCGCGGCGGCGCTGATCTCAATCGCAGGTTTCGTGGCCGCCCAGACGGCTCAATCTACGTCGGTCCAGACCTCGGTGGACAAGCCCGCGGAAAGCGCGACCCAGCCGGACCCCGGTACCAAGATGCGTTTAGCTGCAATGGACACGTCGCCAGCAGCGTTCCGCAAGTTGGACGCGGACAACGACGGCCGCATATCTGCACTCGAAGCCGCAGATAACCCTCGCTTGGCCGCCGCCTTCACCATGGCTGACAAGGACAAAGACGGGTATTTGAGTAAGGAAGAGTTTGAGGCAATGCGCTCCGCGGCGACGAATGCGAACGCGAAGGATGTTGATGCCTCGAGCCCCAGCGGGGATCAGGCGACAGAGCCAAGCGGCGATCGCGCAACTGATCCTAGTGGTGATCAGCCCGCCACGGGGCCGAACGAGCTGAGCCCAACGTCGACCTCACCGTCTCCGCGGAGGATCCCTCACCCTCCGCGCTAGGCCGGCTGCGACGGCGTCGGTGCCGGCTGAGTCCCTAGCGTCTCCAACGCCTGGATCTGCCCCAAAGCAGCTCCCTGCGCAAAGTCGCACCCAATAGCCGTCAACCACTGCAACGACGCCTGCGTATCAACACGCTTGGCGGCGCAATGAATCCCCAAAACCTTCACCGCCTGCGCGATGGCAACCACCATCGCCTGGGCAAGCTTGTCTTTCAGGGCCACTGACGTCAGCTTCGGGTCGATCTTCACCAGCCGCAGCGCTTTGGAGCGCAGCAAACCGGTAATCGATGAATCCAACGAGAAGTCGTCGATCACAACAAAGCAGCCGAGCTTGTCGCAGAGAGTAATGAAGCGTTCGACCTGCGCACGACGCTGCAGGCACAGCGGCTCAGCAATCTCAAAGCCGATGTTGTCGGGCGCAATGCCGTTCGCCTTCAGGTTCGAGGCGACGAATTGCGGAAAACGCTCATCTTCGAGTGTGGAGATCGAAAGATTGAGCGTGAAGCTCGTGGGTTCGAGGCTCCAAGCGGGGCGGTTGCTCCCCATCCACGTGAGTAGCTGCTGTAAAGCAATCTTGTCGAACCCCGCAGGCGTGCGGTTCGGATGCGTCGATCGCGCCTGCACTTCATAGCGTCGCGTGCGCCCACCCGCCCGAAGCTTGCTGAAAGGCAGCACTTCGAGGATGAGGGTGACGCCGTCGGGCAGCGCTATTACGCGAGAGGTGCTCGTTGCGTTGAGAGCCCTTGAGGTATCGGTGGAGCTGAGTGTCTTCGCCGTGCCGGTCAACGTCTTCGAAGTCGCGGTCGCTCCGGAGCTGACAACAGTCGGAGCTGCCGTCGTCGGTGCGGCCGAACCGTTCACGGACGTTGGTGTTGCGGGAGCTGCTACTGGAGCGGCGACCGGGATTGCAGCGACTGATGCTGGAGCTGGCGCCGGCGCGGCGGTGGGAAACTGCGCGACGTTGGCAGCAAACACCGCAGGAGCGGGCTCATTTAGCTGCGGCAGGTTGAGGTCGAACGCCTCTGCGAACGAAGGTGAATGTGCCGGTGAGCTAACGATCGGTGCGGCGCTGCTGGAGCGCGAGGCTCCGTTTGCGCCGGGAACAACCGCTGGCGCGGCGGCCGGTGTGTTGAGGATCGGCGCAGCGGCGAATACGGCGGCGGCCGGGGTTGTAGCGGCAGCGCTCGCAGCACCGTTGCTACGCGCGCTCGCATTTGCGCCAGCGGCAGACGGAGCAGCCCCCAATTTCGGCGGAACCGGTGCAGCCTTCGCAGCAGGCTTCGCAGTCGGCGGATCCAAACTCAGATCCGCGCCATTGACCGCGGACAATGCGGGCAAACGCTGTGTTTGTGAATGGCTGCGGCTGCCACCCGCCGCCGGCGGCAAATCCGGAGTCAACTCGAACTCCAGAATGTCATCGACGGCTTGGGGAGTGAGTACGGGCGGCGCTACGCGCGCGGCAGCTGCCGGCGCGTTCCGCGCTGCAGGCGCCGCAGGCGCAAAGTTGGAAACAGGTGTCGCGGACTTCGAAGGGGAAGCCGGCGCAGGCGCCTCGGCGATCTCGGGTGCGAGCTCGAGGATCTTCAACGATTCCGTCTGCGAGCCCTTCGGCTGTGCCGGACGCAAAAGCACGGCCACCTTCTGCATTATCGTGCGCACTTGCGGCGACATCATCCGCTCGAGGACGCCATCCCCAACTGACTTGATGTCAGCGAGAATCATCGCAAGTCCCACGAGGCCGCCCTGAGGTGCGCGAACCGGCAGAAAGATGGCGACGCGGCCGTCTTCCAGGCCGGTCTCATAGCAGTTCAGGCTCGAGTCGCTGCTGAGCGCCTCGATCGCTTCAACAACGACGTTGTGCTCATCGGGCCCGAGAGCCCCTTCGCTCAGCCAAAGTATATTGGCCTGCTCGTCGTAAATTGAAACCGAATGCAGGCGCAGCGGCGGCAGCGCTGCTCGCAATTGCCATCCCAACGACTCGGCGGTCGCCGGTTCATTCGGTCCAGGAGCGGCGGCGGCAGAACCGGCCGCAGCAGGTGTATTGGCAGGCTGACGCACGGCGATAGCTTTCTGTGGCTGCAAGGACTTCCCCATCCAAAGCACACAGCGTGGGCAGAAAATCTGTCAACGCTGGCCACTAGATTCTCAGGACTATCGCTGCGGTGCCGTGACACCGCTCGCGTTCTTTCGGACAACGGGTGTTACTTTTTGAAGTCAGTGTGCGTGGTTTGTCATATTCAACTCGACGCCGCGCCCTTCTCAATTGAGAGGGTGCGGCAACTTAACATTGCGCGGCTTCGACTGAGGTCTCATGGACTTCCCAGCCTTTATGGACTTCCCAGAAAATCCCGTTTTCCGATCTCGACGCCATTGTGGCGCAAGATGTTATATGCAGTCGTCACGTGGAAGAACAGATTGGGCAGAATCCAACGCTGCACATAGGCGAGGCCCTTGAACTCGAGCGTGCGCTCGCCGGCCGGCACCTTGATGTCGCGTTCCTCGGCACCGTCAAACGCGCTGGCGGGCAGCGTCTTCAGATAGTCGATCGTCTTGGCAATGCGAGTGCGCAATTCCTCAATGGTCTTCTCATTGTCTTCGAACGGCGGTGCTTCGACGCCTGCCAGGCGGGCCGCACCTTTTTTCGCCGTGTCGCACGCAATCTGCACCTGGCGCGCCAACGGCAGCATGTCCGGAGCGAGACGGGAGGTGACCAGCACAGCCGAATCGAACTTCTTGGCGGCGGCCAACGCCGTGCCCTTCTCGAGAATGGCGGATAGATTGCCGAGCGTGTGGGTGAATATGTCTATGGTCAAAGCGGGCATGGTGATTTTCATCGAGACTCCTGGGCGGGGATATGCAGCGGACGCGCATTCTACATCTCTACAGCTTGGCCGCGATGCACCCGGGGTGAAACAATAGCCGCGTCAGCATCGAGGATTGAAACACTCTTGAGCCTTCTATGGACTCCCGCCCAACTGGCTGTACTGGCCAAAGTAGTGGATCTGAACGGTTTCTCTGCCGCCGCGCGCGCCCTGGGAGTGCCCAAGGCAGCCGTCAGTCGCGCGGTCGCGGATCTGGAAAAATCACTCGGCGTCAAAGTGCTCGAGCGGACCACACGTCGGATCTCGCTCACTCATGCCGGCCGCTTGCTTTATCCGCACGCGAAGCGCGTGGTTGAGGAGTCCGAGGCCGCGCGCGCCGTCATTGGAAAACTGAACGCTCCCATCAGCGGCCCTTTGCGCGTCGTGGCAGATCCAACATACGGTCGCGTGCTGCTCACACCATTGGTTCCGCGCTTTCTGGAAAGCTTTCCGGATGTCCCCCTGGATGTGTCGATGGACGCGCCGGACAGTGCCGAGGGTTGGGACGTCGCGATTCGTACGCGATTGTCCGCTGAAGGTGGATTCACATTCCGCCTTCTCGGCGCGCCACCGGCGCTCTTGGCTGCGACGCCGGCGTACCTGCAGCAGCGCACGGTGCCCGCGCGGCCCGAAGATCTTCGAACGCACGAGCTACTGACGCCGGAAGCCACCGACCCGCCACAATATCGTTTGCGTTTGGAGCGTGGCACGCAGCGGGCGGAAGTGCTTCTGTCACCTAAGCTCGCCGTGAATGACCCGGCCGTTCTGCATGCGGCCACGGCGGCGGGACTGGGGATCGGCCTGTTGCCGGAGTTTCTCTGCCGCCAGGGACTGGCCACCGGCCGTCTGAAGCAGGTGTTGCCGGAGTGGACCGTGCCGCCGCCGGCCGCCCTGTACGCAATCTATCCTGCCGCGCTCGAGGCAGACCTGCGAGTACAGCGTTTTGTCGAATTTCTGGCGGCGAACATCGTCCCGGCTCTGGGGGTTACCGGCGAGTAAGATAACACTCTGCCCGGCATCCGGGCGCGGTAAACTAGCCGCCGGGCATTGATGGGCCACGGGCTCGAGGGGATTGACCATGTATCGCGCTCCGCTGCGGGAACTGCGTTTTGTGCTGGAAGAGCTGCTGCAGGCACAGGGGTTGGCGCAATACCCGGGTCTGGCCGATTACTCGAGTGATGTGGCCGAATCCATTCTCGGCGAAGCCGGCCGGTTTGCCGAAACCGTGCTCGATCCGATCAACAGGTCCGGTGACGAGCAAGGCGCGCGTTGGACTCCGGAGGGTGTCGTCGCGGCGCCCGGATTCCGCGATGCGTACCAACAATTCGTTGCCGGCGGATGGCCGCAGCTGGGCACCGACCCCGAATACGGCGGCCAGGTTGTACCGCAGGTCCTGGTCACCGCGGTACAGGAGATCTGGGGGTCCGCCAACCTCGCGTTCAAACTCTGCCCCATGCTGACGCACGGCGCCGTTCATGCCCTGGAGCTCTCGGGCACACCGCAGCAGAAGCGCACGTTTCTGCCGAAGATGGTGAGCGGCGAATGGACCGGTACCATGAACCTCACCGAGCCGCAGGCGGGCTCGGACCTGGCGCAGATCCGTACGCGCGCAGTGCCCGAAGGCGCTCACTACAGGCTCTTCGGGCAAAAGATCTTCATCACCTGGGGCGATCACGACTGTACAACCAACATCATTCACATGGTGTTGGGCCGGATTGAAGGCGCACCCGCCGGCGTGCGTGGCATATCGCTGTTTATCGTGCCGAAGGTGTTGGTGAACGACGATGGCACGCCGGGCAAGCCCAATGATGTACGCTGCGTTTCAATTGAGCACAAGCTCGGGATTCACGCGAGTCCGACCTGTGTGCTGGCCTACGGTGAGAAGGACGGCGCGCTCGGCTACCTCGTAGGAAAGGCCAACCACGGCCTGGAATACATGTTCATCATGATGAATGCAGCGCGTCTGTCTGTCGGGTTGGAGGGCTACGCGGTCGGCGAGCGTTCCTATCAGCAGGCGGCGGAATATGCGCGCACGCGGATTCAGGGCAAGCCCCCGGTTGCACAGGGCGATGGCCCGGTGCCGATCATTCATCACCCGGACATCAAACGGATGCTCCTGACGATGAAGGCGACGACGGAAAGTTGCCGGGCAGTCTCGATGTACACCGCCTACCAGTTGGATCTTGCCAGCCATCATCCGGATGAAAAGCAGCGCGCGGCCGCGCAGGCACGGGGCGATCTGCTGATCCCCATTGTCAAAGGGTGGTGCACCGAGACCGGCAACCAGGTCGCGAACATCGGTGTTCAGGTCCACGGCGGAATGGGATTCATCGAAGAAACAGGTGCCGCGCAGTATGTGCGTGACGCGCGCATCACAACCATTTACGAAGGGACCACCGGCATCCAGTCAAATGATCTCATTGGCCGCAAGATCGGTCGTGATGGCGGTGCAGCCATGAATCTGCTTTTGGCTGACATGGGGCGCGAGCTCGAAGGGCTGGAAGCCAAAGATCCCGCAACGACCGCCACGCGCGCAGCGGCGCTGGAGGCTGCCGGTTTGTTGAAGGACGCCACGCAGTCGCTGGTGAAGGCATTGAGCTCGCGGCCGGAGGCGGCGATGGCAGTGTCAGTGCCGTACCTCATGTTGTGCGGCTACGTGATGGGCGGTTGGCTGCTGGCCAGGTCTTCAGCCATTGCAGCGAAAAATCTGCAGGGCCCGGACCGATCGTTCTACGAATCGAAGATTCACACGGCCCGGTTCTACGCCAGCCAGGTGTTGCCCAATGCCTTGGCGCTGGCGAGGATCGTACAAACAGGTGCCGACAGCGTAATCGACACGGAAGCCGCCCTCATCTGAGCAGGCCGTCGCTGACCCGTCACATCGACGGTGCAGACAGGCAATTTTATGCAATGTCCTTCGGATCGGGATCGCCGTGGGGTGGATGGTTTTCCATGTCCTTGCGGGCACGATGGCCGAGTCCTTTCTCCAGGCGGTGAAACACGATCAGCACCAGCAACCCGAACAAGGTACCGATCAGGGCAACTGCGATCTGGCCGAGGCCTGCGGCGGCACTGGCTGCCGCGGTCATCCAGATGCCCGCTGCAGTGGTCAGTCCGTGTATCTCGCGTTCGTTGGTGAGCTTGAGAATGGCGCCCCCGCCGAGAAACCCGATTCCGGTCGCCAGCCCCTGCACGATCCGCGACAAAGTGTCGACGGCCATGCCGGCTTCGGCTGCGCCGACAATAAACAAAGCGGTACCCAGTCCGAGAAGCATGTGCGTTCGCAGGCCAGCGGGTTTATGCGTCAGCTCGCGCTGCAGGCCGATTGCGGTACCGATGAACAATGCCGTCAACAGGCGTGCTGTGACCCGCACGAGTTGAGCAACATCGGGCACAAGTCGGCTGATTTCATCCATAGCCCCGTTGATTGCCACCGTGTTACCTCGCTACTTGCTGCGCCGCGCCCGCCGCATTGTTACATACGCATCGAGTGCTGCGCCCGGCGCCCATTCGCCTTCTTCCTCGGGAGACCAGATGTAAACGGGTATGACAGGCCGACCTGTTGCGGCCGCCGCGTGCAGCGCCGGGTTGTCTCTGAGGCGCAGGTCCTGTCGAAACCAGACAATCGTTGCGCCAGTCAACGTGCGCCTTTGCGCCGCTTGGCAGATTTTTTTGCCGGAGCCGCCGGCGCCTTCAATTCCAACTTGGGCGGCTCATTGAGGTTCTCGAGGAACTCCCGCCGCTGGTCTGGTTCCAACGCGGCCCAATTTACCTTCTCCCTGTGCATGCGCCGCAACTGCTGATCGCTGATCTGTGCCTGGGCGACGCTCTTGCTCTTCCACTTCGAGGGCAACCGCTGCGTCGTGCCGGTCAGAAGCAACTCCGTGACCGCTGCGGCCACAGTGGGATCTCTCGTCAAATCACTATGCGCGGCCGAAGTGTAGTGATTGCGCGCCCCCGGCAATCCCGCGCTGACCGCTGGCACGGTCCCGTCGCCGTGTCGGGTGATTGTGTAGATGAAGTCGTCCTTGCGTTTGACGACTGCGGTTACCGTTTCCTGTCCAACTCCAACTACAACGCAGATCCTTTCATCCGCCTGTACGAGCTTGCTCTGGATATCTCGCGCGTTCCGTAACAGGGTCCTGTTGGGTCGGGGGCCGGTACGGGGCCACTCGGCGGGATCGAAAAGGTTGGCGCAGCCGTTGCACTCTGCAGAAGGAAGCATGTGATACAGGCTGGGGAAGGTGTTGAAAATCTTCCCAGCCAGCGACTCCGGCGAACCCGTGCTGACGAGGCTCGAAATCTTGCGGACCACAGCATACGTTCCGCGCAGCGCCTGCAAGGGTGCGAAGGATCCAAAGTTGGGTGTGCCGAGCAGGACCAGTCGCTCGACATTACTCATGCCCGGCTGAGTCAGCGCCGCGCGACTGACCAGGCCGCCCATGCTGTGAGCGACGATCATGATCCGGTCGCTCGGCTCGTTGCGTATTCGCTCGGCCAGCGCGGCTCCCAGTTCGTCAACTCCGCGTCGCCAGTCGTAGTCGTACAGAATTGGCGAGAACCCGCTGGCGCGCAGATTCAACTTCAACCTGAGATAGGAGTACAGCACCACGCCCAGCGGAACAATGGGAGCACCCGCCGACAAATGCAGCGACGACAACCGCCCGATCTGTATATCGATCGGGTCCAGCCAGAGAATATCGTGCGGCAAAGGTGGCTCGCGCTTTATTCCAAGCTGCGAGCCCATGATTCCGGGTACAACAAACACACGGATTGCCTCGTCAGCGAGGGGTGCAGCCGCCGCGCGTCGTGCCAACTCCTGCAGATCCTTGTATTCGCGCTCACCAAAGTAGGCGGCCAACTCCCGCCCGTACTCGCCGCTGACGAGCAGGTGCTCCATGTCAGTGTCGCTCCACGCGAACTTGTCGTATGGAGTGACGTGATCCGGCAGCGAGTGTTGTTGGGTCAAACCGCGGATCTCATTCCGCGCCCAACGGCCGCACTAAAGCGGATGCCTGAATTGTTCCGCCACCCGCCAACTGGATGACGAGCGGCACCTTCTGGCCGACAGTCAGTGGCTGCTTCAGATCGTGGAGCATCACGTGCAGCCCGCCGGGCTCGAGTTTGATCGTCGCTCCGGGTGCAACGACCAGTTGCTCATGCGGCCGCATTTTTGATTGGCCCCCTTCCACCTTGGTTTCGTGGATCATCGCGTGGCCTGCAATCGGCGACTCCACACCAGTGACTGTCACGGCGGACGAGCTTGCGTTTCGCAACGTCAGGTACGCCACCGCCATATCCACGCCAGGTGTGGCCCGCACCCAGGCGTCCTGCGCCACCAAAGTTTGGTTGTTTGCTGTTGAGGGCGTGCGCGTCGCCGCGGGTCCCGCCCGTGACACTGGAGCCGCGGGCTGCGCGGCCGACGGAAGCGCCTGCGCCAGGGCTACGAGCAAGCTGAGCGGTATCCCCAGACGGGTGTGGGGCGCTCTCAAGTGTGTCTCCGGGGCAAATGCGGCTCCTCGGCAAGGCCGGAAATTATGCCAGACCCCTCTGGGTGACATTGGCTTAGGGCGCTGACGCCGTGCTTGCAGGCTAGTTACTTGCAAAATGATAGTTACTCCCCTATCTTGCCGTCCATGGAAGAGAAACTCCCCGGCAACCCTCAGTGCCCCATCGCCCGCAGCCTCGAAAGGGTGGGTGAGTGGTGGAACATCCTGATTATTCGTGATGCCGTCTATGGCCTGAAACGCTTCGATGAATTCCAGAAAAGCCTCGATATTGCGCCGAACATGCTCACTCGGCGCCTGAACGACCTGGTGAAGGACGGGATCCTCGAGCGTCAGCGGTACAGCGAAAAGCCCCCTCGCTACGAATACGTCCTCACCGAGAAAGGCCGGGACTTCCGGCCGGTGCTCGTCGCGCTACTTGCCTGGGGCAACAAGCACTTCGCCCCCGAGGGCGCCAGCGTTCTGATCGCCGACTCAAAGACTGGCACGATCGCCGACCCCATCGTCGTTGATCGCATCAGCGGCCGTCGGATACCCGGCGGTGGTTTCTCCCTAGTCCCCGGCCCCGCGGCTGGGGAACGAATGCGCCAACGAATTGCACGCGCAACCGAAGTCGCTGCCTCGCGTAAGCCCGGAGCTCTATATGAATAGCGTGGTGGTGGACGGCGGAATTACCCCAGCCGCCGCGAGTGCATCGGGTGCTGGAGTTGCTGGTGACATTGCCGGTCGGCCACTTCGCCTTCCTTCACGGAAGGCACTCATCATCTCAGGCGCAGCGCTCATCATTGTCGCCGCGGCGGCAACATTCGGTTACCACTGGTGGACCGTTGGGCGATTCATGGAGAGCACCGACGACGCATACGTTGGCGGTGACATCACCGTAATTGCGCCCAAGGTGAGTGGCTTCATTGCCCGCGTGGCCGTCACCGACAATCAGACTGTCCATGCCGGCGACATCCTGTTGGAGTTGGACAATCGTGACTATGTCGTCGCGCGCGCCCGCGCCGTGGCTGCGGTAGCCGCGCAAGAGGCCGCTATCGCCAACCTGTCGGCCACCCGTCATCTGCAGGAGGCCGTCATCGCCCAGGCGCAGGCCGGAATCAATTCCGCCGACGCTGAAATCGAGCGCTCCCAAGAGGACCAGGTCCGATATCGGCGGCTGGAGAAGCTGTCCGCGGTGTCGCTGCAGGAATCCCAGAAAGCAGACGCCGACTACAAAAACGCTATTGCGTCAGGCGCCAGAGCTCGCGCCGCATTGGCCGCCTCACAGCGCCAATTGGACGTCATCGATTCGCAGAGCCAACAAGCTGCCGCCGCGTTGGCGCAGGCCAAGGCGGACCGCGACGCGGCCGATCTCAACCTGAGCTACACCGAGTTGCGTGCACCGATGGACGGCACCGTAGGTAACCGAAGTGCCCGCGCCGGGTCGTACGCGAACATCGGTGCCCAGCTCATGTCACTGGTGCCTGCCCGAGGTCTGTGGGTCGACGCCAACTTCAAGGAGAGTCAGTTGGCGCATATGCGCGCTGGCCAGACTGTCGTTGTTGAAGCTGACGTGCTACCAGGACAGGTTTTCCACGGACACGTAGAAAGTTTGGCACCTGCAACAGGCGCAGTGTTTAGTGTGTTGCCCGCGGAAAACGCGACCGGTAACTTTACGAAGATTGTGCAGCGTGTACCGGTACGTGTTGTGCTCGACGGCGACGCAGCAGCGCTCGGCCAACTGCGCCCCGGCCTGTCGGTTGTTGCCAAGGTTGACATGCGGTTAGCCGAAGACGCGCCAGCAGCCGGACGATCAGTGGCGGTCGCCCCCACCGCGACCCCGGCAGCCGCCGGCCATGCACCAGCCACTGCAGCGCCCGCGTCCTTCCGCGATGCACCTTTCACCGCAGCGCCGGCGGCCGGCATGCCAGGCCCCGCCCCGACTGCCAACGCCGCCACGGTCAGCCACACAACACCCCCAGCTGCCCTCGCCGCCAACTAGGCCGCCATGGCCACCACACACACATTGCCATCAGCGGGCCTGACACCTGCCTCGACGCCGGCGGCGGCCAACATGCCAGGCCCTGCAGCGACCGCCGACACCGCTGACGCCAGCCGCACAATACCCTCAGCCGTCCCCGCCGAGCTCTCCGAAGGCAAAAAAATCTTCGCCTTCGCCGTGATGTGCGTAGGCTTCTTCATCGCACTGCTCGATATCCAAATCGTGGCCGCCTCGCTGAAAGACATCGGCGGCGGCCTGTCCGCCGGCGCGGACGAGCTTTCCTGGGTTCAAACCAGCTACCTGATCGCCGAAATCATCGTCATCCCGTTGTCAGGTTGGCTTTCCCGCGTGATGTCAACACGCTGGCTATTCTGCGTGTCTGCGGCGGGCTTCACGCTCACGAGCCTGCTATGCGGCTGGGCATGGAACATCCAAAGCATGATCGTGTTCCGCGCCCTGCAGGGATTCCTGGGCGGCTCGATGATTCCCACCGCGTTCACCGCCGCCTTCGCCTTCTTCAAAGGACCGCGGGTGGTGATCGCAGCCGCATGCATCGGCGCGCTATCTTCGCTTGCCCCGACACTGGGTCCCACCGTCGGCGGTTGGATTACTGACAACTACTCCTGGCATTGGCTGTTCTTCATCAACCTGGTCCCGGGAATTTTTGTTGCCGTCATGGTGCCCATCCTGGTGCGGATCGACAAACCCAACCTGGGGTTGCTGCGCGGCGCCGACTACCCGGGCATGGTGTTGATGGCGGCCTTTCTCGGCTGTCTCGAATATACACTGGAAGAGGGCCCGCGCTGGGATTGGTTTGGCGACCCCACGATTCGCATGACAGCGTGGATAGCCGGGCTCAGTGGAGTCGCATTTGTGTGGCGCAGCCTGACCTACGCCCAGCCGGTGGTTGATCTGCGCGCTCTGAAGAGCCGCAACTTCGCTCTCGGTTGCTTCTTCTCCTTCGTTGCCGGCCTCGGAATCTTTTCCATCATCTACCTGTCACCGTTGTTTCTGGGTCGGGTCCGCGGCTTCAGCGCCGAGGAAATCGGCTGGACGGTATTCTCCACCGGCATATTCCAGTTGATGGCGATACCCGTCTATGCGTATTGCGCCCGCCGGATCGATCTACGTTGGCTGTTGATGGCGGGGATGGCCTGTTTTGCAGTCGGTATCTGGAACTTCACGCCCGTCACCCACGATTGGGGCTGGCGGGAGTTCCTGTTCCCGCAGGCTCTGCGGGGCTTTGCGCAGCAATTCGCCATCGCTCCCACAGTCACCCTGACGCTGGGAGGACTCGCTCCCGAGCGATTGAAGCTGGCCTCCGGTCTGTTCAACCTCATGCGCAATCTGGGAGGCGCAATAGGCATCGCCGCCTGCGGCACCCTCCTCAACGACCGAACCAACCTGCACTTCCTGCGGTTGGCGGAACACCTGACCGCAGCGAATCCCGCCACCGTGAACTTGCTGAGCTCGGCAGGCGGCCACTATGTGGGTACTTTCTCAGGCGACGCGGGGCACAGTGACACCCTGGCACTGCAACGACTCTGGTCCCTGACATACCGCGAGGCCCAGGTGCTCACTTATTCAGATGCGTTTCTACTGATCGCTCTGTGCTTTGTGGTGGCCACATTGTTGGTCCCGCTGATGCGCAAAACAGTCGCGCCCCGAGCCGCCGCGCCATCCGCGGACGCGCACTAGTTTGGTCTGGGCTATTTGGCATGGTCAGTGATGATCTTGCACATGGCATCGATTGCCGGTCGCCGCGCGCTCGTCTTTCGCCAAACACCGCCCACGTGCCGCACGGGAGCGGGTCGCGTAAAAGGTCGTATGGTTACACCGCGCGCATGGCCGTAAGCCCCGCGACTCGCCAACTCAGGTAACAACGTAACTCCCGCTCCCGTCGCGACCATTTGTCGCAACGTCTCGAGGCTCGTAGCGCGAAAGTCCTGCTTCTCGTGCAAGTCTACGCGGCTGCATACCTCTAACGCCTGGTCGCGTAGGCAATGCCCGTCTTCCAGGAGCAGCAAAGTCTCGCCGTTCAAATCGTCGACCTTCACGCTGTCACGTTTGGCCAGACGATGGTGATCCGGCATTGCAACCACGAAGGCTTCCGTATACAGCTCCCGAGTTTCAAAACCGTCCACGTCTATAGGCAGTGCCAAAACACCCAAGTCAATTTCCCCTGCCTCGAGCTTCTCCAGAATCTGCTCCGTCTGATACTCATACAGGCGCAGCTCGAGCCGCGGCAACGCTTTACGTATCGGCTGCGAAACCCGCGGCAGCAAATACGGCCCGATCGTCGGCAGCAACGCCAGCCGTAATCGCCCCGCGAGCGGATCGCGATGCGCTCGCGCCAGAGTGACGACTTCTTCGCTGGCCTCCAGCATCCGCCGGGCGCGCGCCACGATTTGTTCTCCAGCCTCAGTTAGCGAGACGTTCTTGGGCTGGCGTTCAATCAGTTGCACCCCCAGATAGTCTTCGAGCTTCTTCAGCTGCGCCGACAACGTGGGCTGACTGATAAAGCATTTCTCGGCCGCGCGCCCGAAATGGCGCGAATCGGCCACCGCCACCAGGTAACGCAAATCCTTCAGCTTGATATCGACACCTTGGCTCATGGTCTTCACTTGCCCATATATTGTATCTATCGATCCTATCATATCAATCGATTGGAACTATAGAGCGCAGAGCGGCAGGATGCTCGTCATGCGCGGGGGAGAACCCGACGACCTCATCCTTTCAGGAGTTTTTGAGCATGTTGAGCATTGGACAGAAATTTCCGCAGTTTTCCCTCACCGGCGTAGTTTCCAGCGATCTGAAGAACGCCTTCCAGCCCTTTACCCAGGACAGCTTCCAGGGCAAGTGGCAGGTCGTCTTCTTCTGGCCCAAGGACTTCACGTTCGTGTGCCCGACCGAGATTGCCGCGTTCGGCAAGCTCGATAAGGAATTCAAGGCCCGTGACGCGCAGATCCTGGGCGTCAGCATCGACAGCGAGTTCGTGCACCTGGCCTGGCGTCGCGATAAGGACGAGTTGAAGAACCTGCCTTTCCCGATGTTGGCCGACATCAAGCGTGAACTGACCACCCAGCTCGGAATTCTCGATCCCGAGGCCGGCGTGGCACAGCGCGCGACGTACATCGTCGATCCGCAGGGTGTTATTCGCTTCGTCTACGTGACCGACCTCAACGTCGGCCGCAACCCGGAAGAAGTCCTGCGCGTGTTGGACGCTCTTCAGACGGACGAGCTCTGCCCGTGCAATTGGAAGCAGGGTGAGGACACTTTGAAGGCCGCCTAAGGCTACGTTCTGCACCGTTGAAAGGTGAGGGTGCTGGGCACCCGGCGGGGGAGACCACATCCCCCTTTTCATGGGCTGCGCCCAACTTTCCTGCGGGTCGAGGCGACCCGCAACATTTAGCCGGCGCAAGCGCCGGTTTGGAGACAGCTGTTATGGCTACATTAGATGCTATCCGCGACGCGATTCCAGACTACGCTCGCGATCTGAAACTCAACCTCGGAAGCGTGCTCGCCACAACGGGTGCCCCGGGATTGACTGAGAAGCAGATCTGGGCGGTCGCGCTGGCTTCTGCCATCGCTTCTCGCAACCTTCCGTTCACACGTGACATCGAGTCGCTTGCTGCAGCTCATCTCGATGCTGCGTATGTAAACGGCGCGCGGTCTGCCGCGGCCGTGATGGGTATGAACAACATCTACTATCGGTTCCTGCATCTCGTTGAGGATCCGGAGTACGCACAGATGCCGGCGCGGTTGCGCATGAATGTCATCGGCAATCCTGGCATCGACAAGCAGGACTTCGAACTTCTGTCGCTCGCCGTGTCCGCGATCAACGGTTGCGGCACCTGTGTTGCCTCCCACGAGCGCACCTTGCGCAAGCATGAAACGGGTCGCGAAGCAGTGCAGAGTGCGGTCCGCATTGCTGCAACTGTCCACGCAGTGGCGCGGGTACTCGAGGATGCGGCCGACCACGCTGCTGCTGAGGCACGAGCAGCCGCCTGAGACCCGTTCAGCTGACGCTGGCTCCCGCCGTTGCGTTATCCTGAGGCATGTCGATCAGGTTATCGGCGGGAGTTGTCGTCGTCAGGGACCTCAAGGGCTCCTGGCGTTTCCTGATGTTGCGCGCTTATCGCAATTGGGATTTTCCCAAGGGACTGGTCGAAAGCGGCGAGCAGCCGCTGCAGGCGGCGATTCGTGAGGTCAAGGAAGAAACGCTGATCGACTCGCTGCAATTCCGCTGGGGTGAGGTCTACCGCGAGACCGCCCCTTACAGTCACAAGAAAATCGCACGCTACTACGTCGCGCAGACATCAACGGAGGCCGTGACGCTTCCAGTGCGACCCGAGCTAGGGCGCGCCGAGCACAACGAGTGGCGCTGGGTCACGTTTGAGCAGGGTTTGGCGCTGTGCTCTCCGCGTCTGGACCCCATCATCCGTTGGGCAAGCGAAACGATCGGGGCGTCTGCGTCACTTCCTGGAAGTTGATTCGGCTTCCTGCCGCGCCAGCTTCATTATCGAGTCCACGAATAGACTCAGGAGCGCCTCCGCAGTGGGCGGGGTCATCTCGGTGGGACTGGACATCATGAACAGCTTCACGCCCTCGGCGAGACTCATGAAGCCCATGGCCATTTTCTCGGGTGGCAGCGCGGGGGGCACACCCACGCGGTCGTGGAAATACTGGATGAAGGCAGCGATCTGGCCGCGCTTTTCCGCCATGAGAGCCTCGAGTTTGACTCGGAACCGGGCGTCACGCGCCGCCAGCATCCGGGCCTCCGTCCAGTTCATGAAGGATTCGTTGTCGCGGAACATCTGCCCGTAGATGTCGCGTGCGCGCTGCTGAACTTCGTCGACCGACACCTCACTCGTCCGCAGCGCATTCAGCGCCGCCATCCCCTCCTGATGGTCGCGCCGCAGCAATTCAATGAACAAATCGTCCTTGCTGCTGAAGTTCGAGTAGAACGCGCCCCGCGAATAACCGGCGGCGGCTGCAATATTTTCCACACTCGCTGCGTCTAACCCTTTACGGGCAATCAGCTTCTGGGCGGCATCCAGCAGGCGTTGCGTCGTTTGCTCGCGGCTGTCCTCCCTGCTCAGGCGTTTTCGGGTCATCCGCAGCAGTCTACCACGCCGGCACCTCGTATTGGAATACATCGAAGTATCAGGATACATCAGTGTATCTGAATACTAGAGTGTATCGAGCGTGTTCCCGAAGGCAGGTGGGGCTGTGATGCGAAGAATCTTTGTTAGCGGAATGAAATTTCTGGCCGCCGCAATGGTGCTTTCGATCGCTGCCTGCGGTCGCGCCCCGGCGCCTCCACCCCCACCCGCGGTGGTTGTCGCTCTCCCGGTTCACCCCGATGCGCGGACCGGCGGGACCGATCCCGTCCGCTATCCCGTCGAGGTCACCGCGCGCTACTCGAACACGATGTCGTTTCGTGTTCCCGGCAAGTTGATCCTACGCAATGTCCGGCTCGGCGATGCCGTCAAGCAGGGTCAGGTGATCGCGCAGCTGGATCCGGTGGATGCTCAGAAGCAGGCCGTCAGCTCCAAGGCTGCTCTGGACGCTGCTAAGCACCGCCTCGTGTACGCCCAACAGCAGCTCGACCGCGATAAAGCGCAGAGCGAGGCCAATCTGATTGCCGCCAACCAGCTCGAGCAGACCCAGGATAGTTTCACCGCGGCGTTGGCCGGGCGGGATCAGGCCGCGGCGCAACTCGTCGTGGCGCGCAACAACCTGCAATACAACACGTTGATCGCCGATCACGACGGTTTGATCACGAGTGAAAACGCAGACACGGGTCAGGTCGTGTCTGCCGGCCAGGCCGTGTACGGCTTGGCCTGGATCGGCGATACCGATGTCATTCTCGATGCCGCCGAGAGTGACCTCGGCCGGATCGCCATCGGCCAGGCCGCGAAAATCACTTTCCCCGCGCTACCCGGCCGGCAATTCGAGGCCCACGTGCGTGAAATCGCACCGGCCGCGGATCCGCAGAGCCGAACCTTTCGCGTGAAACTGACCATGGCGGGACCTCCAGAGGCGGTGCGCTTCGGAATGACCGGCGATGCGACACTCGCGCCAATCACCATCCCGGCGTCTACCAGCGCGACGGCTTCCACTACGGCGGCGCCACCCTCGAGTAGCAACACTCCGCCTCCAGGCGGCAACACCCAGCCGCCGCAGCAACAGATATACACCCTGCCAGCCACCGCGATCTTCCATCAGGACAGCGGTCCCGCCGTTTGGGTGATCACAGGAGGTGAATCAACCCTCCAGCTGCGACCCGTCAAAGTGGCCAGCTACACCGATCGCTCATCGGTCGTCACCTCAGGGTTGAACGACGGCGATGTTGTTGTACTGGCGGGCGTCCACACAGTCTACGCCGGCCAACATGTCAAACCCGTCAGACCCCTGTTCGACGGCGAGGGCAGCATCGAAGGCCCCGCCCCCGCGAGCCGGCCCAAGGCAGGTTCTGCTCGCGCAACTACCGCCGACACCGGCTCGACCGCCGCGGCGCCGCCCACGGCCAACATCGGTCCAACTGCCGCAGCGCTGGCCGCCGCGAACCCGATCGCAGCCTCCCCAGGGGCGACCACCGCAGCCGCAGCGCCTGCCAACGTCCACACAGCCGCCACCGGGCCTACCGCTGCAGGCGTCCGATGAGCCAGGATCCCACCGCCACGCTGGGCACCCCAGCGTCCCCCGGGGTGCCGGCGACGACGCCAGCGGAAGAGGCGCACCACTTCAATCTCTCCAGCTGGACCCTCAAACACCAGCCGCTGGTGATCTTCCTGCTCGCGTTGATCACACTGTTTGGAATCATTTCCTACGGCCGCCTCGCACAATCCGAGGACCCGCCATTCACCTTCAAGGTCATGGTCATCAGCACGTTCTGGCCGGGCGCTACCGCCCGCCAGGTCCAGGAAGAGGTGACTGACCGAATCGCACGCAAGCTCCAGGAAACTCCCGATGTCGATTTCCTGCGCAGCTATTCGCGACCCGGTGAGTCGACTCTCTTCTTTACCATCAAGGATTCGGCGCCACCGTCACAGGTCCCGGATACGTGGTACCAGGTGCGGAAGAAAGTCGGTGACATCACCAACACATTGCCCGCGGGAATCCGGGGACCTTTCTTCAATGACGAGTTCGGCGATGTGTATACGAACATCTACGCGCTCGAGGGAGACGGCTTCGAGTTTGCGCAGCTACATGACTACGCAGAGCGCCTCAGAACCGAGCTGCTGAGAGTTCCGAACGTCAACAAGGTCGATTTTATCGCCGACCAGGAACAGCGCATCTATGTAGAGATAGCGAATGTTCAACTGGCGAAGCTCGGTCTGACGCCGCAGCAGATCGCGGATGCCGTCAACGCGCAGAACGCTGTTGCCGGGTCGGGGGTCTTCACCACCGCAGCCGATCGCGTCTATGTTCGTCCGAGCGGTCAATTCGCGGACGCACAGAAAATCGGCGACACGCTGATTCGGGTCAATGGGCGCGTGATCCGGCTCGGAGATATCGCCGTGATCAAACGGGGTTACACGGACCCGCCCACTCAGTACATGCGCTTAAACGGCAAAGCCGTGCTGGGAATCGGCATCACGATGCGACCCGGCGGTGATGTCATCGCGCTGGGCAAATCCCTGAAAGCCGAAACCGACCGGTTGCGCGCTTCGCTGCCGGCAGGCCTGAAGCTCACCGAGGTATCGGACATGCCTACGGCAGTCAGCCATTCAGTGGATGACTTCGTCGAAGCGGTCGGGGAAGCCATCGGCATCGTCCTTCTGGTGAGCTTGATCAGCCTGGGCGTCCGAACCGGAATGGTCGTCGTCATTTCCATTCCCCTGGTGTTGGCTGCAACCGCGCTGCTGATGTATGTGTTTGATATCGGGTTGCACAAAGTATCGCTCGGTACCCTGATTCTGGCGTTGGGGTTGCTGGTCGACGATGCGATCATTGCCGTCGAAACCATGGCGGTGAAGCTCGAGCAGGGCTTCGGTCGCTTGCGAGCGGCCGCCTTCGCCTACAGCAGTACCGCGTTTCCTATGCTCACGGGTACGCTGGTCACCGTGTCAGGATTTCTGCCGATCGCGCTGGCGAAATCCGGAACCGGCGAATACACGCGCTCCATTTTTGAGGTTTCCGCCATCGCCTTGCTGTTGTCATGGCTGGCGGCTGTCATTGTCATTCCGCTGCTCGGCTATCGAATACTGTCAGAGCACCCGACGCGCCGCGGCTTGGGCCACAAAGACGAGCACAAACAGACAAACGAGCACCACGACGTCTACGACACTCGCTTCTACCGTCGACTGCGCGTCTGGATCAGCTGGTGTGTCGATCGCCGCATACTGGTGTTGGTTGTCACGCTGATACTGTTCGTGGTGGCGCTGGCGGCCTTCAAATTGGTGCCACAGCAGTTCTTTCCCAGCTCAGATCGACCGGAAGTGCTGGTGGATCTGCGCTTGCCGGAAGGCGCTTCGTTCTCGGCGACCTTGCGCCAGGCCCAGCGGCTGGAAGCGGCGCTGGCGAATCGGCCCGAGATTGATCATTTCATTGATTTCGTGGGCGCAGGGGCGCCGCGTTTCTATCTGCCCCTGGATCAACAGCTGGCCGCGCCCAACTTTGCGCAATTCGTGGTGACCGCTCACAGCGTGAAGGATCGGGAGAAGCTCATCCCGGTGTTGAATGACCTGCTCCACCAGGATTACCCGTCGATTCGCACACGCATAACGCGGCTGGAAAACGGGCCGCCCGTGGGTTTCCCTGTGCAGTTCCGTGTCAGCGGCCCCGAAATCAGCACTGTCCGCCATTGGGCTGAGCGGGTCGCCAAGGTGATGCGGGAAAACCCCGACACCGTGAACGTGCAGTTTGATTGGGATGAACCCGCCGAACGCTCCGTCCACTTCGAAGTCGACCAGACACAGGCGCGCCGTCTCAACATCACCTCCCAGGAAATCGCAAACTACCTGAACATGTCGTTGACGGGCTATACGATCACGCAGTTCCGGGAGCGCGACAAACTCATTGGCGTGGATCTGCGGGCGCCGGAACACGACAGGGTCGATCCTTCTCAGATTGAGCGCCTCGCGATTCCATCGCAAAGCGGAATCGCCGTGCCGCTGGCATCTCTCGGCCGTTTCACTTACGGCCTCGAATATGGCGTGATTTGGGAGCGCAATCGTCAGCCGACCATAACAGTCCAAGCCGACGTACAGCACGGGGCCCAGGGTATCGATGTCACCGGCAAGGTCTACGCTGCACTCGCGGAGTTGCGCAAAGAGCTTCCTGTGGGCTATCGAGTTGAGATTGGCGGCTCCGTGGAGGAAAACGGCAAGGCGCAGGCGTCCATCAATGCTCAGATGCCCCTGCTGTCGATCGCAGTGTTGATACTGCTGATGGTGCAGTTGCAGAGTTTCAGCCGCGTGCTGATGGTCATTCTCACCGCTCCGCTCGGATTGATCGGTGTGGTGATGGCGTTGCTGCTGCTTCACATGCCGTTCGGGTTCGTGGCGCTGCTCGGGACGATTGCGATGTTCGGGATCATCATGCGCAACTCAGTCATTCTGCTCGACCAGATCGAGCAGGACATCCTCGCGGGCCACACTCGCTTCGAAGCCATCATTGGAGCGACGGTGCGGCGGTTCCGGCCCATTACACTGACCGCGGCTGCAGCGGTGCTGGCGTTGATTCCGCTTTTGCGAAGCAACTTCTTCGGCCCGATGGCCACCGCGCTGATGGGCGGAATCACGGTTGCTACGATCTTGACCCTGGTCTACCTGCCGGCACTGTATGCGTTGTGGTTCCGCGTTCGGCGGGATGAGCCCGCCCCGGTGGCCGCATCATGAAATCATCAATTACGTTGGTTGCCGTAGTGTTGGGACTCTCCGCGTGCACCGCATTCGGCCCGGATCGAAAGCCGCCCGGAATGCCGGAGCCTCCTCACTACTCGGTCGACAGTCAGCCTGCGAAAACGGCTGAGGTCGATGGCGTCGCCCAGCAGGTGGCGATTGGCGCACGGCCCGTGCCAGAGTGGTGGAAGGAATTCGGATCCGACGATCTCAACGCATTGGTGGAGGAGGGACTGCGCAACAGCCCTTCCTACGCGAGTGCACAAAGTTCTCTGAAGGCTGCGCGGGAGCAGTTGCGCGGCCAGATCGGCGACAACCTGTTCCCCCAGGTCGACCTGACCTTCAGCCCGTCGCGGCAGCGATCCTTGGGGATTCCCGTTCTCCCGCAGCAAACCTTCATTGAGAATGTGTTCGTCGCCCAGGCGCAAGCGACGTATACCTTTGATTTCTTCGGCGCCGCCTTTCTGGCCGACCGCGCGTTGGCCGGCCAGGTGAAGCAACAGGCGCTGCAGCTCGAGTCGACACGCCGCGCGCTCGCGACCAACATCGTAGTGGCAACCATAAATTCGGCGTCACTACAGGAGCAGGTCGCAGCAACTGAAGAACTGGTTGCGCTGGGTGAGGAACGCGCACACCAGATCAACGCCCGATACAAATTGGGTAGTGCGTCCCGCGATGAAATGCTGGCGAGCGAGCAGGATGCTGCAAATGCGGCGGCGACCCTTCCAGCGTTGCGTGCACAGGCGATGGCGGTCCGCCATGCCCAAGCGGTTCTGCTGGGAAGAACACCGGACAAGGCGCCCGCACCCATGAAGTTGGCTGACCTGAAGGTTCCCGAGACCGTACCCGTGTCGGTTCCTTCTGAGCTGTTACACCAGAGACCCGATATCCTCGCGGCCGAAGCTGCACTTCGCGCTGCGGCTGACGCAGCAGGCGCAGCGACTGCGTCTATGTTCCCTTCGCTGAGTTTGACGGCTTCTTATGGACACGGTGCCTTCGACTGGTCGACGTTTTCGTCCCCCGAAGGCGTAATTTGGAGTGTGGCTGGAACGGTTACACAGCCTTTGTTCCATGGCGGCGCCTTGTTTGCTCGCAAGCGCCAATACCAGGCGAACTACGAAGCGGCCGTGGGACAGTACAAGCAGACCGTATTGTCGGCATTCAAAAACGTTGCTGATACGCTCGTTTCGCTCGACGAAGACGCGAATACCCTGGCTCAGACCCAGCGCGCCGAAGCGGCCGCGCGCGACTCCCGGAGTGATACGGAGTCACGTTACAAGTTGGGCGCGACGCCGTTCTATGCCACGTTGACCTCGGGGCAGCAGTATCAGAGTGCTCGTGTGCAGGTTGAGCGTGCGCGGGCCTCTCGGCTTGCGGACACGGCGGCCCTGTTCGATTCGATGGGAAATCCGTGATCAAATGGTTGGATGAGCAAATGGCTGTTAATCGCGGGCATCGCCAGCGTGCTGAACGCGCCGGTATCCGACGCGGCACCGGCGACAGCGCCGCTCGCCATCACGGATGACACCGGCCACACCGTAACCCTCCCGGCCATCCCCACCCGCATCATCAGCCTCGCCCCCGGCGCAACTGAAATGCTCTTCGCCGCGGGAGCCGGCAGGCAGGTGATTGCGACCGTGGAGTACTCGGACGAGCCGGCCGCCGCCAGGCAGGTGCCCCGCATCGGCGACGTTGTGGCAATCGACATGGAAAAGCTCGTCGCGCTGCGCCCCGAAGTGGCGGTGGTGTGGCCGGGCGGCGGCAATCCGGCACAAATCGAAGAGATCGCCAGGATGGGCATTCCGCTCTACCGACAGCAAGTCAACACGCTCGCAGACCTGGCCGGATCGCTACGCCGATTAGGCGCTTTGGCAGGCACCCGTGCAGTGGCAGAACAGGCGGCGCGGAATATTGAATCGCGGCTGGCGACCCTCGCCAAAACGTATGAAAACAGCCGGCATCCCAGCGTTCTGTTGGAAGTCTGGAATCACCCCATCTACACGGTCGGGGGCACGCAGTTGATGAGCGATGCCTTGAGGCTCTGCGGTGCGCGCAACGCGTTCGGCGAATTGCGGGACCTGGCTCCTGCAATCGATGTTGAAGCAGTGGTTGCACGCAATCCCGACATCATCGTCGCCGCCGCGCCACCCGGCGCCGGGCCAGAGTGGCTCGCCGACTGGAAACGGTTCACCACGCTACGTGCGGTGCGAGCGGGCAACCTCATCACCTTCGAAGACCCGCGTCTCGTGCGCTTGGGCCCGAGCATCGTCGATGCAACAGAGTCACTCTGCAAAGTGTTGGCCGCCGCCCACTAGCCGCCCGCAGCGCTGCGCCATCAATCCCTGAAATTATTAAACTGCAGCGGCGTCTCTAACTTCGAAGTGCGCAGCAGCTGAATCGCCTGCTGCAAATCGTCCCGGCTTTTCCCGGTGATCCGCACCTTGTCGCCCTGCAACGCCGATGTGACCTTCAGCTTCGAGTCCTTGATCAACTTGGAGATCTTCTTGCCCGTCTCCTGATCAACTCCCTGCTTGAACTCCACATCCTGCACAGCGCTGGCAAGGTTGGTCACCGCGTCCTTGACGTCCAGGTACGCGAGGTCGATGCCGCGCTTGGAGAGCCGCAGCTTCAGAATATCCAGCATCTGCTTGAGCTGAAAGTCCACCTGGGCCTTCATGGTGACGGTGTGCTCCAACAACTCGTACACCGCGCCCGTGTCCTTGAAATCGAAACGCTGTGACAGCTCGCGGTTCGCCTGGTCGACCGCGTTCATCAGCTCGTGCGCATTCAGCTCGGAAACAACATCAAACGAGGGCATGTGATCCTCCGCCGTCGCCCGCAACCGGGGCGCGCGTACAAACTATTTGCCGCCGGTGGCGCTCTTCGCCTCCGCTTCCAGCTTCTTGCGGTTCTTCCGGGCCAGCTCCATGAACCGGGGCGTGGGTCCCACGTCCTCGTAAACAGGATCCCCTTGATCATCGGTGGAGATGACCTTCTGTCCCGCCACGTAGGGCATGGCCGTCGCGATTTGCTGTAGCGCCACCCCCAGCAGGTCGGTGATCAACTGCTCAGCCGTCCGTCCCGGGAACATCTGCGTCAGCGCTTGCAGCTGGGCCGCATCATCGACCGGCAGCCGGACGGCATATTCCGTCACCGTTCGCGGTGCGGCAGCCGTTTCACGCCAGGATTCGAGTAGCGTTCTAAAACTCACAGGCAACTCCACGTTGATTGGTTCGCAGCCGCTAGTTTAGGCGAAACCCGAGCGAGGCTATTGTCTGGATTCTCCGGCTGGCGCCTCGGTCTGGATTCTCCCGGCTGATGCCTTGGTCTCGATTCTCCGGCTCGACACCTTGGCTTGACGCCTTGGCCGGGGCCCGGCGATACTCAAGCGCACATGATTCAGCAGCACCTCATTTCTCTGACGGCCTGGTGGTGGCGCATCTCCTGACGGAGTGGGCCCCGTTCGCTGCTTTTACACCTAAGATTTCTCAAGCGAAAACCCATCTCCGGTAACCCCGAGATGGGTTTTTTGCTTTTGGCGCACCGTTTTTGTGGCACACGAAAGGAGTTCTGGCGTTGAAACCGCCCTTCGACATATCAGGTGACCTCGATACGCCCGTTTCGGCGTTCATGAAGCTGGCGTCATTCGATCCTCGCTTCCTGCTCGAGAGCGTCGAAGGCGGAGAGCGGTTGGCCCGCTACTCTTTCATCGGCTTCGGTGACGGCCTGGAAGTGAAGCTGGATCGCGAGGGCCTCACGATCGGCAGCGAACGCCGCCCCGTACCCACATGCAGTGCTGAGCTTCTGGACGGATTGCGCTACGCGCTGAAGCTAGCGCCGACGCCTCAGCCCGACATAGCCGGCGTGCCGCTGGCGGGTGGCCTCGTAGGCTACTCGTCATACGATGTGGTGCGTTTCTTCGAGCGCCTGCCCGCGCGAATTCAGAGCGGGACGCCGGCACTACACTACATCGCGCCTCGTTCCCTTCTTGTTTTCGACCACCTGACCCGCGGAATCGCCTTGGTCCACGCGGGTTCGGATGCGGAACGTGAGTCATTGCGGAAGGAAGTGATACGGGCGCTGCGTGGGGCGTTACCTAACGACAGACGGTCCGGACGCTACTCCCAGCCTACGCAGACCTACACGCGCAACGACTACCTGGCTGGAGTTAAGCGGACACAGGAATACATCGCCTCAGGCGACGTCTACCAGTTGGTTCTGTCTGCGCGTTTCGCTGGCCGACATGAGCTCGACCCATTCCAGGCCTATCGTGCTCTCCGCCTCATCAATCCGTCGCCCTACATGTACTACTGCGCGCTTGGAAATGTAACAGTCGTCGGATCGTCACCCGAAGCGCTGGTCAAACTCAAAGGCGGCCTGGCCCAATTGCGACCCATCGCAGGTACTCGCCCGCGGTCGGATGATGTCGCGATTGATGCCGCCCGCGAGGCTGAGCTGCGCGCTGATCCGAAGGAGAACGCGGAGCATGTCATGCTCGTCGATCTAGCCCGCAATGACCTGGGCCGTGTCGCAAGCGCTGGCAGCGTTCGCGTTGAGCCTTATCGGTCCATAGAGCGGTACAGCCACGTCATGCACATGGTCAGTGGCGTGCACGGACAATTAGCACCTGAAGCTGACGCCTTTGACCTTTTTGCCGCGGCATTTCCCGCAGGCACGCTCGTCGGCGCTCCGAAAGTCCGCGCCATGCAAATCATCGATGAGCTGGAGCCCACCAACCGCGGCCTGTACGGCGGCACGGTCGGTTATTTCGGTGCCGGGGGCGACATGGATCATGCGATCACGATCCGGACCCTCGTGTTCAACGGGGACGAATACAGTTTCCAGGCGGGCGCCGGAATCGTCGCCGACAGCGTTCCGCAGACAGAGTACGAAGAGGTTCTCGCCAAGAGTGGCTCGATGGTGCGAGGGCTCGAGCTCGTGGAGAAGGGATTGTGAAACCCCGTCTGTTGCTGATCGATAATTACGATTCGTTTACCTACAACCTCGTGCAGGCCTTCCTGGTGTTGGGTGCTGACGTGCAGGTCTACCGCAACGACGCTATAACACCCGCCGAGGCCCGCAAGCTGTCCCCCTCGCATCTGTGCATCTCTCCGGGACCCGGCACACCGTACGATGCCGGCATTTCGATGGAGATGATCCGGAATTTCGCAGGAATTATCCCTGTGTTTGGCGTCTGTCTCGGACACCAGTCCATAGTCGAGGTCTTTGGTGGCAAGGTCGTGCGTGCCGGTCGCCTCATGCACGGCAAGACATCGGTTGTCGAACACGACAGCCGCGGACTGTTTGCCGGGTTGCCGCAGTCCTGCGAAGTGGGTCGCTACCATTCGCTGATTGCTGCGCCGGAAAGCCTGCCCGCCGAGCTCGAAGTGACCGCACGCACACCCGAGGGTGAGATCATGGGCGTTCGCCACCGAACCCTGATGGTGGAGGGCGTGCAGTTCCATCCGGAAAGCATCCTGACTCCCGACGGCCCCCGGCTGATGCAGAACTTCCTCGAGCTCACCGCAGGCCAACGCAAGAGTGAATCCTCAGCTGGAGTGGCCGATGCCTCCGTCGCGTGACACTCTCGAGAAGCTCCTCAACCGCCGGGACCTCACCGAGTTTGAATCTGAGGACCTGTTGCTGCAATTGACTGATCCGACCGGCTCGCAGGCGATGGCAGGTGCGATCCTTGCGGCTTTACGAACCAAGGGTGTCAATGCGGACGAGGTGCGGGGATTTGCGCGGGGAATGCGCCGACTCGCCCGCCGGCCGCTGATACCAACTGACCTGCGGGGCATCGACGTCGTCGGCACCGGCGGAGACTCTTCGGGGAGTTTCAACATTTCAACGGGGACGGCGTTGTTGACCGCTGCGTGTGGCGTGCCAGTCCTCAAACATGGAAACCGCTCAGTCTCGAGCCGTGCGGGCAGCGCTGACGTGCTGGAGGCGCTGGGTCTCAAGGTCCCGTTCGACGAACAGGAAGCGGCCGACTGCCTCGCGACTTGCGGGTTCACCTTTCTATTCGCGCCGCATTTCCATCCCGCCATGAATGTTGTTGGACCCGTGCGCAAGGCGCTCGGTGTGCGGACAATCTTTAACATCCTCGGGCCTTTGACCAATCCGGCGACGCCGCCTTTCCATCTCATCGGCGCGTTCAGTCTCGACATTGCCCGACTCATTGCCGACACCCTGGCGGGAATGGAGGTTGAGCGGACATTCGTGGTGCATGGAGCCGAAGGTTGGGATGAGCCCACGCCGATCGGACCGTTCACCGTATTCGACGTGCGGCCAGGGAACGTCGCCATGCAGATCAGAGTTCCGGCGGACTACGGCTTACAAACCTGCAAGCCGGCAGACCTTGCCGGTGGCGATGCCAATCAAAATGCGCGTGCCCTCGAAGCCGTGTTGAATGGCCAGGATCGGGGTGCACACCGGGACTGCCTGTTGCTCGGGACCGCGTTGGCCCTCGAAGTGGTTGGACGCGCTCGATCGCCGCATGAAGGTGTGGAAATGGCCTCGGCGGCCATCGATAGTGGCAAGGCGCGGAATGTGTTGCAGTCGCTGGTCACATTTTCCAAGAACGCAACGGCTGCGGCAAGGAGCGCCTCATGAGTGACTTCCTGGAGCAAATGGCAGCGGGCAGTCGCGAACGCCTGGAAGCTGCGCGCCGCGTCACTTCCGAAGCTGCGCTCCTACAGAAAGCGGGCGCAATGGCACCGGCCCCCAGGCTGGTGGCCAACTCTGCGCGTTTCGACCTGATCGCTGAGCTCAAGTTGCGGTCCCCGGCCGTTGGCCAACTCAAATCGGGTGATGAAAATGTTGGGGCACGAGTAACCGCCTACGCGCGCGCCGGTGCCGCCGCAGTCTCCGTGTTGACCGAGCCGAGCCGTTTCGACGGCTCGATGGAGCACCTCGAGACCGCAACGCAAGCGCTCGCGGCGCTCAAAGTGCCCGCTATGCGCAAGGACTTTCTCGTCGATCCGTACCAGGTCATTGAAGCGCGCGTGGCCGGCGCCGGCGGCGTCCTGGTCATCATTCGAATGATGTCACGAGCCGGCATCCAGGAGATGTTGGAGTGCGCCCGCAACCTGGGCCTGTTTGTTCTGCTGGAGGCTTTTGACGAAGCCGACATCGATGTCATGCAGGACGTCCTTGGTGCAGCCGCCACCGCTGGCACCCGCGCCGCCCCGGTCCTGGCTGGGCTCAACTGCCGCGACCTGACGACCCTCCAGATCGTCCCCCAGCGCCTGATCGAGTTAGCCCACCTGCTACCGACCCACGTCCCGCGGGTGGCAGAAAGTGGTGTCGTGTCACCCGAGGACGCCGGCCGCGTAGCGGGCGTCGGCTACGAGTTTGCACTGGTTGGCAGCGCACTCATGCAAGGTGGCGACCCACACACACTGGCAGCGGCCATGTTGAAGGCCGGGCGCGAAAACGCCTACCGCAGCAAATGACCGCCACTTCCGCAACAACCCGTCCCGCGTCAGCCCACGTGTGGATCAAAATCTGCGGCATGACCACGCCCGAAGCCGTGGAGGCTTGCCTGTCCGCCGGAGTCGACGCCATCGGTTTCGTCTTCGCCGAGTCAGTGCGCCAGGTTACGCCTGCGAAAGCCGCGAGCCTGGCTGCACCCGCGCGGGGCCGCGTAGTTTGTACGGCAGTGACACGACACCCGACACAGCAGGCAATCGACGAAATCATGGCGGTATTTCAACCCGATCTGCTGCAGACTGACCACGAGGATCTGCGCGGCCTTCGCTTGCCGCAGCAGCTCCCATTACTACCGGTCTTTCGCCGGTGGGACGGCGGCCCGCAACGGGTGCCTTCCCGGTTGCTGTTCGAAGGCCTCACCAGTGGCAGTGGGATGCCCGCCGACTGGGCCACCGCGAGCCAACTCGCTCGCAAGTCGGAATTGATCCTGGCAGGTGGCCTGAATGCAACCAACGTTGCAACGGCCATCGCCGCAGTCAACCCGTTTGGAGTTGATGTATCCAGTGGCGTTGAAGTGCGCCCGGGTATCAAAAGTCAGACCGAAATATCGCGCTTCGTGTCAGCCGCGCGACAGGAGAAATCATGACAGCCCCCGCAATCGACAGCGAGCGCCTGCTCGCTGACTCCATCGCCGGCAAATTCCCGGACGCCCAGGGTCGCTTCGGCCCCTTCGGCGGCCGCTACGTGCCCGAAACCCTCATCCCTGCGCTGGAGCGCCTGGAAGAAGGCATCCGCAAGCACCTGCACGCCGGCGATTTCCAGACGGAATTCAAACAGCAGCTGAAGAGCTGGATCGGCCGTCCCACGGCCCTGACCTACGCCGCGCGACTCTCGGAGCGCTGGGGCGCGAGGATCTGGCTGAAGCGGGAGGATCTGGCGCATACCGGCGCTCATAAGATCAACAATGCCATCGGCCAGGCGCTGCTCGCGAAACGACTGGGAGCCAAGCGAATTATTGCTGAAACAGGAGCGGGTCAACACGGAGTGGCGAGCGCTGCTGCCTGCGCCCGGCTGGGTTTGCCCTGCGTCGTCTACATGGGCGCTGTCGACATGGAGCGCCAGGCGCCCAATGTTGGCAGGATGCGGCTTCTCGGGGCTGAGGTAGTACCCGTGACCAGCGGCGACCGGACGTTGCGTGCCGCAATCGACGAAGCATTGCGTGACTGGGTCGCCGATCCCCTGGATACTTACTACCTCATCGGTTCTGCGGTTGGACCGCATCCTTTCCCGTACCTCGTTCGCGAGCTGCAAGCGGTGATCGGGCGCGAAGCGCGTACACAGATGCTCGAGGACGCAGGTGGTCTGCCGGATGTGCTGATTGCATGCGTGGGAGGTGGATCCAACTCCATTGGCGCCTTTCATGCCTTCGTTCCAGACAAGTCAGTCGCTATCATCGGTGTTGAAGCGGGTGGCCGCGGCAAGGGTCTCGGCGATAACGCGGCGACGCTCTCGTACGGCAGCCCCGGTGTGTTGCAGGGTAGTTTCTCCATGTTGCTGCAGGATCAGGACGGTCAAATCCAGGAGACCCATTCCGTCTCCGCCGGGTTGGACTATCCGGGCGTGGGCCCGGAGCACGCGCTGCTGCTGGCGGCGGGGCGGGTCCGGTATCAGACCGCATCGGATGAAGAGGCCCTGGAGGCCGTGAAGGAATTGAGTGAATGCGAAGGAATTCTGCCGGCACTGGAAAGCGCCCACGCGCTGATCGGCGCTCGGCAATGGGCTGCGAAGCATCCGGGTCAACGGATCCTCGTTTGCCTGTCCGGGCGCGGCGATAAGGATATGCCGACACTGCAAAACACTCTCCTCGCAGGTGCACGATGAAACTCCGCGACAGTATCAGTGAGGCCATCAAGGCGGGGAGCGCGGGTGGTGAGCCGGCGTTGGTTGCGTTTTTAACGGCCGGGTATCCCAGCAAGGACAGGTTTCGCGAGCACCTTCAGGCGGTCGCGGCGGGATCCGATGTCGTTGAGATTGGCGTCCCCTTTACGGACCCGATGGCGGACGGTGTGACGATTCAACGCTCCAGCCAGGCGGCTCTCGCACAAGGCGTGAGCCTGCGCTGGATCATGGCTGAGCTGGAAGCCATGCCACGGGTCAAAACGCCCCTGGTTCTCATGAGCTACCTGAATCCTTTGTTGGCCTTCGGGCTGGATCGTCTGGCCGATGCGGCCGCGCGTTCCAACGTAGCGGGATTCATCGTGCCGGATCTCCCACTCGATGAGGGCGCTGACCTGCGCAAGGCACTGGATGCGAAAGGGGTCGCCATGATTCAGATGGTGACACCGGTCACCAGGCCGGAGCGGCTCAAACAACTTTGCGACAGCAGCCAGGGTTTTGTGTACGCGGTGACCATGACCGGCACTACCGGCAAGAACGTATCGATACCGGCTGAGGTGATGGGTTACCTGGATCGCGTACGCGCGCTCTCCAGGACGCCCGTATGTGCCGGCTTTGGGATTCGCAGCCGCGAGCAGGTAGAGCTCCTGCGTGGGCACGTCGACGGTGTCGTTGTCGGCTCCGCGCTCGTCGAGGTCCTCGAGCGAGGCGGTAATCTGACGGAATGGTTGGCGGCACTGCGAGGTTCAAACGCCCGTTGACTTCAGTCCCACGGCACGGCGGTACTCGATATTGGAAGCTCGCGGCATTGCTGGCCGCCCTGTCCATGGTGAGTCCGTTCTCCATCGACACATTTTTCCCGTCCTTTCATGCGATTGCAGCGGACTTCGGGTTGAGCAAGTGGGCCGTCCAGCAGACACTGACGGTCTACATGTTGCCCCTGTCGATCATGTCGTTGGTCCAGGGGCCGTTGTCGGATGCGTTGGGACGTCGCCCCATCATTCTCACGGGGCTCTGTGTGTATACGCTGGCCTCCGTCGGCTGCACGTTTGCGCCTAACTTCACCACACTCCTGATTTTCCGGGCACTGCAGGGAATCAGCGCGGGTGTTGGCATGATCGTCGGGCGCGCCGTAATCCGCGATCTGTTCGAGGGCCCGCAAGCGCAGAAACTCCTGAGCCTCGTCACCATGCTGTTTGCCTTTGCTCCGGCGGTGGCACCCGTCATCGGGGGGTGGATACACGTCACGCTCGGCTGGCACGCGGTGTTTGGATTCATGGCGCTGTTTGGTACGGCACTTGTCCTCGGCGCTCATCTGATGCTGCCGGAGACGCATCCAAAGGAGAAGCGTTCACATCTGCATGCCGGGACACTGGCACGCACCGCCTGGTCAATTGTTCGCCATCGCGAATTCCTGCTGCTCGCTACGGCCATGGGTGCCAACTTTGCCGCCCTGATGAGCTTCGTGGGTGCGGCTCCCTCGGTGGTGGTGGATCACTGGCACCTCAGGGAGACCCAGTTTGCCTATCTGTTCATCCCGGTGATCGGTGGCCTGATCAGCTCCGCCTTCATCTCCGGTCGCATGGCCGGTCGATTTACCTACGCGCAACAATCGCACCTGGGTTTCCTGCTCGCCCTGGGTGGCTCGGCCCTCATGACCCTTCTGTTCGTGCTGGTCACGGCTCCCCCTATCATCATCCAACAGCTGCTGATTGCGGTGATTGCATTTGGAGTTCAGCTAGCCGGCCCGACGTTGAGTCTGCGGATGCTCGATCTGTTTCCACGCGCGCGAGGATCAGCGGCGTCTGTGCAGTCGTGTGTGTCGATTGCGATCTCCGCGCTCATTTTTGGCCTCGTATCGCCCATCCTCAGCGGCTCTATGCTCTCGCTGGCCGAAGGCTCCTTCTGCTCCGCTTTGGTGGCATTCGGCCTGTGGCGCCTCTCGCAGCACGGTCTGCCCAAACTACGTCACACGTAGGAGCCTGGGTGACTCATGTTCGCCTGCTGCGGCCGGCCCGCAGCGGCATCTTTGGGCGATCCTTTCGCTTACATAGTGCCCACTATGCGCGCGAAACGATCGCCCAAATCTGCTCGCTGGGGGCCGCCCTCGCGACGGCGCCCATGAGTCACCCAGGCTCCTTAGGACTTCTGTTGTATTGCCCGGAACGGCGCTGCCCGCGATCCTGGCCTCATGCAACGTCTAATTATCGTCTCTCTCCTCACTCTCGCCAGCCTGCCCGCAACGGCAGCCACCTTCACTGTCGCCTGCGGATCTGGTGGGCCCCTTTCACAGGTCCAGAACCAACTGAGCGCAATGGCCAACGGCGACGCGCTTACAGTCACGGGTACCTGTGTCGGCGGCACCCTGGCCATCACCAGGCGCGACTCACTGTCCATTGTCGGCCTGTCGATGCGAGGAGACCTGCGGCTCACGGCCGCCACCCACATCAGCTTCTCAGGGCTTACGCTCACCGGCAGCCTGAGTGCTGCCGATCATTCTTCGCTGGGTGCCAGCAACACCGTCCTGAACGGTGGAATCCAGATTATCGGCAATTCGAGCGTCGCATTCGATACCCTGACAATCACCCAGACATACGATCCGAACAGCACTCTCGCCGGAAGCGGGATCGTGTGCCTGCAGGGAAGCGATTGCCGCTTCTCGGCAACCACCGTCTCCGGCACCCCGTCCGGCGATCCACTCTCACCGAGCATCGGCATCCAGGCTGCGTCCGCCTCCCGTTTCAACTTCGGCTCGGGACGGATCACCGGCTTTGATCAGGGCGTACACGTGTGGAACCACGCGACCGCCTTCTTCAACCCTGACTGTGACAGCCTGGTCATCGACTCCAACAAGTCCATCGGCGTGTATGTCCGCGACGGCGGTACGGTCAAGCTGGAAGGACTCACGCCCCCGATCTCCGGCAGCTGCTGGGGTATCGTGATCATCGCCAACAATGGCAACTACGGCCTGCTCGCGGAAGGCGGTGGCCTGGGTTTCCTCTACCGCGCGCAGGTTCAGGGCCACGCAATTGACGGTATCCGCGTTCAGAGCGGCTCCGTTGTCAAAGTCCGCAGCTCCGCAATCGACGCGGCGACGGGCACGGGCCGCTCGGCCTGGGTCAAGAGCCAATCACATTTGTGGTTTGACGAGGAAGTCTACGGCCCGAGCGCCAGCACAACGTTGGCTGGCCCGGTGTGTGTAACCAACAATTCCAGCGTTGACACCGACAACAGCGCCACGATGCCGACTACGACCGCCAGTTGCGGAACGACCGAGCCCCTGGTCTTCACCACGCGCCCTAAGGCGCCGTTGTAAAGCCTTCTTTCCCGCTGCCCCCGATTCTAATCCTGAGGCCTGAGGCGCCGCTGTAAAGCCTTCTTCCCCGCCGCCCCCGCGAGCTCTGCGATTCGAGTCGCAACATCTGGGGGCAACACCTGGTACTTCGGATTGGTCGCGAGGCGCTGCTCGACAACCAGCAGCGCCTCCCCGGTCGCCCGCCGGGTCAGCAGAATCGCAACGAAATCATTGGCAAGCTTGTCGGCTGCCCGCGCATCATCCCACTGCGAAGCCGCCTGCAAGACCGCCCGATACTCCGGCAGCAGGCTGTCACCCCGGGCGTGTATTCGCAGCCAGGCCTCAATTTCCTGCCAGCCTTCCTGCGGCTTGCGCACCCGGAAGGCGGAATAGGCAATATCCAACATCCGGCCGCGCTCAACCAGGTGCTCGCGTTCCTCGCGTTCAGCCATCCGTTCCTGCCGCGTCTTGCTGTCGATGCCCAACTCCAGGCGGTGCTCAAACAGGGCGCCGGCCACCAGGGAAAACGTGAGCAGCAGCAGCAACTGCGTGGCAATGAGATTCGGCAACAGGGCTGTCCCGTGTGCCACCATCCAGTAGGCGATGCCAGCCGACACCAGCGTCACGGCATTCAACAAAACGTAATTCCGTCCGAGCGTTCTGATCAGGGTGAACAGGGCGGGCGGCCAAACGGCTTTCACCACGTTGCGGGTGTAGCCGAGAACTGCAATGTGGGCCGGGAGTAACCCGGTCAGAGCGATGACAGCGGCCAAGGTGACGAGCGGTCCAGCGCTTCTATGCAGCGCCACCACCAACATCACTTCCGCAACCACCAGCACCGCCAACACCAGGGGACGCTGCTCGCTGACGGGATTCACCATCTCGATCGACAGGACCGGCGGCTCATCCTCCCCGGCCACCACCGAGTCGAACAGCACAAAGCAGTACTTGAAAAACCAGGAAAACAGCAGCAATCCCAGTGGAATTCCCGTAAAGCCGGACTTGATGGCCAGCAGCAGGCCCACCGCGAATGTGACCACCAGCACCAGGGGGGTGCCGTGAATCGGAACGAGAAAATAGCGCTTCACCTGCGTGTCTAGGCGCCCTCAGTCGATTCCAAAGGCACGCTCTCCATGTGCGCCGAACGCCAGCCGCCAAACCTGTAGTACAACACGGCGAGCAGCGCCGCGAAGGCCGACGACAACGGAAAACTCCACCAGACGGAAAACGCGCCCAGGTGATCGGTGAAGGCCTCCGCCAGGGGAATGCGCACGGCGAGCAGCGAGATCGTCAGAGCGATCAACGGCGCCATGACGGCGCCCGTGGCTCGGACCACGCCGAACAACACCATCGTGATGCCGAAGAAGACGAATGACGGTGTCGCGATCCGGTTGATATGAATGGCCGCTTCCATTGCCGCGGAGCCGTCCTGCAGGAACAGGGAGTACGCACGAGTGTTGAGGATCTCGAGCAGCGCCACCACAAAGCCGGTGCAAACGGTCGCATACAGGACGCCGATGCGCGCGATGGAGGCGACACGATCCCATTTGCGGGCGCCGACATTCTGCGCGGCCATGCTCGACACGGCCATGCCGACCGCGAGTGCAGGCATCTGGATGTAGTTCCAGAGCTGCAATGCCGCGCCGAATGCGGCCGCCGTATCGACACCGAAGCGATTCACGATTGAGATCATCAGCACGCCGCTCAACGACAGCACCAGCATCTGGGCGCTCATCGGAATCCCTTTCCTGATCAGGGCCCCGATCACCTCCCAATTCAAACGCAACAGGTGGAGCTCGTCCGCGTGCACCACGAGCGGATGCCGTTTGCGGTACAGATAGACCATCATCGCTGTGAAACTGATGATCTGGGAGATGAAGGTCGCCACTGCGGAGCCTGCGATACCTAAGTGCGGCACAGGGCCGATTCCGAAAATGAACACCGGATTCAACGCAATGTCGATCACGACCGACACCAGCATGAAATAGAACGGGGTCTTCGAGTCGCCGGCACCGCGCAATACCGACATCACGAACGCATACATGTACAAACAGGGCGTTGCCAGAAAGATCACGCGCATGTACGCGACTGCCAGCGGCAGAGAGTCCGCCGGCGTCTTCATGGCAATCAATATCGGCTCGCAAATCAACAGGCCGATGACCGCCATCGCCAGCGAAATGCCGGCAAAAAATGTTGCACTCGTGCCCACGACTTTCTTGGCGTGCGCCATGTCGTTGGCCCCGATGGCCTGGCCGACCAGGATGCTGGCTGCCAGAGCGACGCCAAACGCCACGGCGATCAGCAGGAACATGACAGTGTTGGCCGTCGAAGTAGCCGTGAGCGCTGCCTCGCCCAGGAAGCGGCCGACCCAGATCGAATTGACCGAGCCGTTCAGCGACTGCAGAACATTGGCAAACAGTATCGGCAGCGCAAACTTGAAGAGTCCGCGGCTGATCGAGCCTTCGGTGAGGTTGGGGGGTTGCATGGATAGACGGAACGGGGTGGGGTATGAGCCGAGAGGCTACCAGTTACCGGCGGCGCGACGCTATGAGCAGCCACACGGTTCCGAGTGCCACCAGCGTCCATCCCGGCCAGTAACCGGCGCCGTTCACGCCGAGCCACACCAGGCCCCCCAGAAGGATTGCGGCGCCGACGGTGACGGCATCGCGTCTGCGGCCGGCTTTGCGCAGTTCGGTCCTGATCTCCTCGACCGCGGGCGACTCGACCTGCATGTGAAAAACGCCACCCTGAGAACGTTGCACCGCGGCTTTCAGCAGCGACGGCAGCGCTCGCGCCGCTTCCAGCAGCTCCGGCATCTGCGTCCTGAAATTACGCAAAACCTGCCGCAC